>Ga0224723_1000841_pt1 | contig 20147 bp, 18 predicted proteins | sample Balambano_FR2_Me_FD_161647 | JGI IMG/M metagenome (GOLD analysis project Ga0224723, IMG submission 161647) | Freshwater sediment microbial communities from Lake Towuti, South Sulawesi, Indonesia - Balambano_FR2_MetaG | ecosystem: Environmental > Aquatic > Freshwater > Lake > Sediment | place... | reverse complement strand
GAAAGAGTCCTCCACCTGGAGTGGCTTCCCTGAAACAACAAGCCCAACTCGATGTCAGAATTGAGTTCTCTCGTGTCACTGCCTTCTCATTTTGAGACTCTCAAAAGTTTTCTGCACCAATAAGGTTCCCTGGTATGGATGGTGTCATAGCCAGCTTCTTGAAGCAGTTGGGCAAGTCGAAGAGGCAGTTGGGCATCAACGAGAAACTTCATGATACCAGCTTATGAATGCTCTTAACCTGGCTAAGACGAGCGGCAAACAGCAGAACGGCAAGAATATCGTCTGATTCGAGATCATCGTAGTCGGCAAGGATTTCTTCAATTGTCATGCCGGAACTCAGCAGTTCAAGGATGAACTCGACAGGATAACGTAGCCCACGAACGCAAGGTTTACCATGACAAACATCTGGATTATGCGTGATCCGTTTTAATAAGTTATTTTCCATTTTTGCCTCTACTTAATGCTCCGGTATTTGGTGGGAGTTTTGTAATTATGAATTGCGAACCTTCAGCATTCGCAGAACGGATTCAGGCTGCTATGTAAATTCCAAAGATTTACTCAGATTAATTGAATAGTGATCTTTGTCCTGTTCTTGGTTCTCCAGGAAAGGAGAGATCCACAATCTTATAGAGTTTGTCTATCTTATCTGTAATGAAGAAATTAATGGTTGTTTCTTGCATAACCACCTCACAGTTTTGATTTAAAGGCAGAATTCTAGATGAGGGCATAGCTTCATCAGCTATATATCCTATGTACTCCTCACCTTGTTCATCTTCAAATTTAAAGTGTTGGGTGTTCACATCACCTTGAGTCAATCGACCACTAAGAGGAAAGTTCCGAACACTTTCCGTCTTCATCTCTCGAATTACTTTTAAGGCATCTTTAGCAGTCTCAACTGTTATTCGCGCTGAACCTCCACAATTTGGTCGTGTTGATCCCCATTCAACGTTCAGTCCAGCTCTTGCAACTGCTAAAGATTTCAAGAAATTTACGTATCTTCTAGCTGATCTACTTCTTAACTTGAATAAATGCTCTCGTAATCCTTCAACTTCACTACCAATTCTTATTAGATCAACAAATTCTTTAAGAGAATTGACGACAAGTGTATTTCCAAGTAGTCCTGATGGGGCTGATACTAGCTTTAAACCAAAAGAGCCTTTAAAGCTTCCAAAAGCACTTAGCTCTACCTCCTGGGCTAAGTTGGGTGGAATCCGCTTATTAGCCAATTTTTCGTCTATAGCTGAAGGATCCTCTATATTACTCATCTCGTTTTGAATGGCAAGCGATTGTGCAATACCATTGACAGTATCTTGAAGGGAACTCAAGATAACCCCTAGAGAGGCGATCGGAGCTTCTGAACCATAATGACTAGGAAACGAGAGAGCGAAATTAACGACTTCTCTTTCAATTCTTTTTGCAATCTGACTTACATCTGTTAAATCATCCAGAATTTGCGACTGAGGTAGCTTTTCTGAAACCTCTAATGTTTCTAAAATCTCAACTACACGACGAGTGAAATCTGGAGTTTCAGGCTTAAGAGGTAGAAGAATCTCAAAAGTGCCATTAGATCCACATCTCTTAATCCAAATAGATGCTTTATTAGAAATTTTTTCCTGTTCTTGCCAACCATGAATACGAAGATACTCCGCAATTTTGGATGGTTTTACATCTTTGAGAACATCAGGGGCAAACACTTCAAGACTCATGTTACTCCTCCTGTTCCAAGACTTCGCATGAATCCTTTTAATGCATCAGGAGTAAATAGATTTGCGCGTGGTACCTGAACTGTAATATTTTTTGTGTTTCGAGTTTCTGGCTCGCCTGCTAAAGATCTCCAGTATCCGCAGTGCCTTAATAACAGTTCATCTTCTGAGTGAATTAGCCAGTTATCTAAATCATTAGGTACAAGAACTACAACTAGAAAATAAGGAATTGTAGGATCGTCAAATCTTAATTTCTCGTAAGCTGGTACTTCAAGAGGATACTTAATACAATCATCGTGAACTATGTCCGTCCTAGAGGTACACTTGACTTGTAAATCAATCCGAGGACATCTTCTTGTACCCTGTACTCCAATAGCTGTGATTGTTACATCAATACCCTCCATATCCAAAAGGCGGGTAGCATTTGCACATGAATAACCTGCTGCTGCTGCGACAGCGTGGATGTAAGCGTAACTAAATTCCTCCTTGTGAGCATTCCTGTCCATGAAGAGGTTAGAATAACAGGGGCGTTGGCACTGAAAAGGTTCCTCAGACAATATTCCCAAGGAACAGGATTGCTTATCATGAAACATTAATGATTTCTTGGCAAAGTTACCTCTGCCAACTAGACGCACCGCGCTATAGTTTATTGTGGCTCTTGACAAAGCGGGTGCTGTCAGCATACTGAAACACAGCAAAATTAGAAGTCATGATACTTACACAGTGTAAGAGAAGGCTGTGCTGGAGCGAACGATTTGGGCTTACTGTGTAACAAAATGTTAATTATTTCAGTGTGAAAGAAGTAGCACAAACCGTGGGGCAACGGTTACCTCCTCACTGATTGATTAGCAGAGTGCCTAGAAAGGTAAATTATCCATCGGGATTTGATAGCTCTGTTTGAAGGTTCTCTCTGATCACTGTGCTGATGTTTCGCCGTCGCTGAATGGATTTAAGCAGTCTTACCTGTACGGATCGGCATCCTTCCGCCACACGACCCGATGCCCCTTCAACTCTGCACAATGTTCCTCCAGGCACTTCTGCCACCCTCGTCGATCGCACACATAAGCTAAATTGACAGGTATTCGTCTTCCTCCCGTAGATACAATCATGTCCCTACCCCTGCCACCGGATTTACAGCAGTTTGCCGATCGCCAAGTTGCCAGTGGAAAATACACCTCACTGGATGAGATGATGCTAGCTAGTCTGCGGATATTGGCGGAGCAGGAACAAACTTATCAGGGACGGTTTGAAGAATTGCGGCGTGAAGTGTTGCTGGAAGTGTTAGAAGCCGAGCGGGGAGAGCTTCTGGATGCTACCAGCGAAATCGAAGCCATTCGTCAGCACCTACGCGGTGGCGACAGCCTGTGCGTTAGCACACATCGCCACGTTGGATCATGAGCCGAGTTTGCCGAGTTACACCTCTTGCCAGTCGAGATATTGAAGCGATCGCTCTACTCCTGTGGATTCAACACCTGTTCAGCCGTTAGCTTAAACATGGGAAATAGGGGAGAAAGGATGCGATCGCTATTCTGAAATCTCTTTTCCTGATATGCTCCATCGACCAACGACAGCACCGTAACAGTCTGCTGATCTGGATCAAGCAGCCAATACTCTGCAATTCCTCGCGCTTGGTACTGGTTGCGCTTGTCTTCATAGTCGCGGGTGCGGTTGGTCTGCCTAGGACTGACAACTTCCATCACGAGTAATGGAGCAGGCATATCCAACCGAATCGTCAATCGTTTCTGGGTCAGTTCGATATGTTCTGGTCGCAAAATCACAAAATCAGGAAACCGATTTCGCGCTTGCTTTGGTTTTAGAACGGGAACTTCAACTTCACAATTGTATCGATGAGTCAGTCTGGGCTTCACTAACCCACTACGAATGAAATAGAGTTGCAATGCTAACGAAAGCCATGCATTAAACTCAGACTCCGTTGGCATCTCGATTAACACTCCATCAATCCACTCATACCGATGGTCTGTCCCATCGTCATAGGTCAGGTACTCTTCAAACGTCATGCGTGGTTTCGTAACGCTGGACATAAACCTGCCCTCCTTGCTACGTCCTCTGTCTATATTGATCATACTTCACGTAACCGCTGGGCGGACTTAACCAACTTTACCCGATAAGGATCAGCATCCTTCCGCCACACCACCCGATACCCTTTCAATTCCGCACAGTATTCCTCCAAACACTTCTGCCAAACGTGAGTTCGATAATCGCCGTTTTGAGGGTGTGGCGCGACGCGCCACACCCTCAAAACGGCGGTTTTTCGTGGGGGTGGGCGCAGCCCACCCCCACGAAAAACCGCTCGTCGAACTCACGTTTACACAAACAGATTCGATAGCTGAATCACGATTTCTGGAAATGCAACAGGGGCGATCGCATCCGTCATACTCAAAACTTGTTCAACCTGATATGTGTCTCCGATCGGCTCACGGAAGACTATTATTTGCCGCTGGTTAACATCCACAATCCAATACTCTGAAATGTTAGCGCTGGCATAAACCTTGGCTTTGCGTCCGCGATCATAACTCAAAGTAGAATCTGCCACTTCAATTAGTAGATGCACATCATCGGGACTGGGATGGCAATCGCGGTATCGATTAGGGTCAATTTTCACGACCGCAATATCTGGTTCTGGTTCCGAGTTAGGAGCAATTGTAATGGGCAACTGCTGACGTACCCAGGCTTTACCCGCAAACAACATCACAAAATCGTTGCCAAAACTGGAGGTGGTAGAGGCGTGGGGTGGTTCCTGCGGTACCATTTCGATGATATATCCGTCTAAAAGCTCAACGCGATCGCGAGGGGTGAGAATGCCTGTGGCAATTATGCGATGGTACTCATCCACCGTCCACTGTCGCAGGGGAAAGTTTTCTAAGGGGGTTGGTTGTGTTTGAACCATGCCATTGACCTTAAGGCAGCACACTGGGCTTAGACTTATATGCTACCGTGAACCGTTTGTCCTAAATTTCGCTGTCGCTGTCGCGGTTTTTTGTTGGGACGGGCTGCGCCCGTCCCAACAAAAAACCGCTCGTCGAACTCACGTTGTGATGAATTTTCTGGCGGAGGTTTAGGCTTCTAAAGAGATGCCATAACCTCTTTAGCCGCTTGGATGGTGCGATCGATATCTGCTTCAGAGTGGGCTAGAGACGTAAACCCGGCTTCAAATTGAGAGGGAGCAAGATAGATCCCTTGTTCCAACATGCCCCGATGGAACCGAGCGAACTTGTTGAGATCCGATCGCTTAGCGTCTTCATAGTTGTGAACTGGACCCTCTGTAAAGAACAATCCAAACATGCCGCTAATTTGTCCTCCACAGGCAGCATGACCTGTTTCTTGAGCAGCTTGCAGCAAGCCAGTAGCCAATCGGTGAGTCAGGCGATCGAGTTGCTCATAGGTGCCTGGCTGTTGCAGCAATTTCAGGGTTTTGATCCCTGCGGTCATGGCTAAAGGATTGCCGGATAATGTCCCAGCCTGATACATCGGACCAGCAGGAGCCACCATTGACATGATGTCTTGCCGACCGCCATAGGCTCCTACAGGCAAGCCACCACCGATGATCTTACCCAAGGTGGTCAGGTCTGGTGTCATCCCAAATTTTTCCTGTGCTCCACCATAGGCGATCCGAAAGCCCGTCATCACTTCGTCAAAGACAAGGAGTGAGCCATTTTCCTGAGTGATTTCCCGCAAACCCTCCAGGAATCCAGCATCGGGCGGAATGAAGCCAGCATTGCCGACTATCGGCTCCAAAATTACGCCTGCAATCTGCTCAGGATGTTCTGCAAACAGGGCTTTGACTGCTTCTAAATCATTAAAGGGAGCCGTCAGCGTATCGGCTGTGGTGGATTTAGGGACTCCCGGTGAATCTGGCAATCCCAGGGTGGCGACTCCAGACCCCGCTTTGACCAAGAACATGTCGGCATGACCGTGGTAGCAGCCTTCAAATTTCACCACTTTGTCTCGACCAGTAAACGCTCTCATCAAGCGCAGCACTGCCATGCAAGCTTCTGTCCCGGAGTTGACAAAGCGTACCATCTCAATGCTGGGAACGGCATCTATCACCATTTCTGCCAGCACATTTTCCAGATAGGAAGGGGCACCAAAACTGGTGCCCTTGGCGAGTGCCTCATGTAACGCTTGAATGACTTCCGGGTGGGCATGTCCACAGATCGCCGGCCCCCAGGTGCCAATGTAATCAATGTATTGATTGCCATCGACATCCCAAATGTAGGCTCCTGCAACGCGATCGAACACAATCGGCTGTCCCCCCACTGACCGAAAAGCGCGAACGGGAGAATTGACTCCACCGGGCATCAATTTTTGGGCAGCAGCAAAAATTTCTTCTGAACGGGTAGTTTTCAAACGAGCGGTAGTGACCAAAACTTTCTCCTGTTAAACAAAAAATCAACGATGGACTGAAGTGGACTCTAGCCCTCTAGCGATTGTAGAAAGGATTATGCCACCTGCGACCTTGTAGAGATTTGTGAAGCACTGGAAGTTGCTGCGGGCAATGCTCACCCTACAGCGGATACCTCTCTAGATGGGCAGTAGAACTTGAAAACCCTAACAGATCGCACATTTCATTATCTTATCGAGGAGAATGAGCGATAGAGTTTTGTTGGAAAAGTCAAAATTATCTGCATCATGCTCGCTCCCCGATTATCTCAACAAATTCAGTTCATTCTGGAAATCGACAAGCTCAAACTGGTGTTGCGGCAAACCCTGTTAACCGATGGTTCTCGTCAAGAGAACAGCGCAGAGCATTCCTGGCATCTGGCAGTGATGGCGATCGCCCTCTCTGAATATGCTGCCACTCCCATTCATGTGAATCGAGCCATCTTCATGGTACTGCTGCACGATTTGGTGGAAATTGATGCCGGAGATACCTTTTGTTACGATGCCCAGGCTAACCAAAATAAAGCAGAACGAGAAGCTGAAGCCGCCGATCGCCTATTTGGGTTGCTGCCTGCCGATCAATCCAGGGAGTTTCGAGCCATCTGGGAAGAGTTTGAAACAGGGGAAACAGCCGATGCCCAATTTGCCAAAGCGCTGGATTGCTTGCAACCCCTGCTCCACAATTGGCAAACTCAAGGAGGCACATGGCGGATTCATCAGGTGCAGCGCTCTCAGGTCTTGCGGCGGATGCAGGCGGTGAAAGTTGCGCTTCCGGCTCTCTGGGGGATGGTTGAACAGATTATTGATGAAGCAGTAGAGTTGGGCTATCTCCGCAGCCAGGATTTGGAATAGGCAGCGGGCAAGCAAGGGCCACCGCATAGGGTTGGGGTGGTGCTGAGTCCTGAAACTGCGATCGCCGCTTTAGTGGGGGGGTACTTAAGATATAGCAATCCTCAATGATTTATGAAAAGACAATTCCTTAGAACAAGGGGCTTAAGCCCCTTGCCTGTTTACGATTCAAATAGATAGGACTTACGCAGTTGGGGATTTGTAGGGCGCGTTGCGCCCTACAAATCCCCAACTATTCCAGTTTTTCGCACGAAGTGCGTAAGTCCAATAGAATTGCTAGATGTCAGGCAGTCAGGTTATAGACAGCATGGAATTCGTCACTCTATTATTATCTGGTTTGTTGGGGCTGGCTTCCCCTGTGGGCCTGGTCGCTGAGCAAATTGCAGAATCGGCAATTCGCGATCGCCTGTTTGATGCAGAGATCCTACAGGTGCGGTTGGATAACCGGCCCAACTATCGATTGGTGCAGGGACGAGTAGACCAAGTGCGGCTGGCAGGACGAGGATTATTCCCGGTCGAAGGGGCACGGATTGACACCATTGAACTGGAAACCGATGCGATCGCCCTCAATCCCCAAGCGGCTCTGGCGGGACAGGTTGTGCTCGAACGTCCCCTAAATGCGGGAGTCAGATTGCTGCTGTTGCGGGAAGACTTGAAGCAAACCCTCCAGTCTCCTGCTCTTGTAGACTGGTTACAGGAATTAGACCTGACTCTGCCTGGAGCCATCGAAACCGAGCAGCCAGAAGTGTACGACCTGATTAATCCACAAGTGGACTTTTTGGAAGGCGATCGCCTGCGCTTACAGGTCACACTAGAAGAAGCGACTACTGGGCAGCAAAATCGCATTTTGGTGGAATTTGGACTGCGTCTCATTTCCCCCTATCAACTGCAACTGCTTGATCCGATTGTCCAGTTTGATGATGAACCCGTTCCTATTGAACTGATTCAACCCTTCGCCGCAGGAATTAGTAGACAGTTAGATTTGCGGCGCTTAGAGGAAGCAGGCTTGACCATTCGAGTGTTACAGTTTGAGCTAGATCCAGATCAACTGGCGATCGCTGCCTTTGTTAGGATTGATCCAAGCTTCACTGCTCCAGACGAATAATTCCATTCGCCTCTTGCCTTTTTCTTCTGCCTCAATGTCTTCCTACTTCTGCTTTTCATTCTCGGAGTTTTGTTATGCATGATCAGAACTTACCAGAACAACGTCCAAACCGCCGCATTCCCCTCGGAGTTTTAGTCGGTGCTGCTGTGGTGTTGATTACTGGAAGTGCTACGGCCTGGTGGACCATCAGCACCGCCCCTCAAAAGCCGCAGCCTGTGCCGGCCCTCAGTCCCACAGATAGCCCACTGCCTATCGCCAAGCCTCAACCCGCGGTGGTGGCACCAGAGGCGAGTGAGCCGATCGCCTCGATTCCGGTTGAATCTGCCGAACCAAAACCCAGTGCGATCGCTACTGAGCAAACCGCCCAGGTTTACTGGCTTAAAGATAATGGCACCAATTTAGAATTAGTCCCTAGTCAAGTCACCGTTGTGGCTGAACCGAAACCGGATGCTCTGTTACTAGCCGCAGGCAATGAGCTACTGCAAGGCCCCAGTGACACTGCCGTTGGCTCCACGATTCCTACAGGAACTCAACTGCTATCCCTAGAAACCAGAGAGGATGGCATTCATGTCGATTTGTCTAAAGAATTCACCACTGGAGGCGGTAGCGCATCCATGATGGGGCGCTTGGGACAGGTACTCTATACCGTGACTAGCCTTGATCCATCTGCCAAAGTCTGGTTGTCTGTGGAAGGTCAACCCTTAGAAGTTTTAGGTGGAGAAGGGCTGCTGATTGATCAACCCATGACCCGCGACAACTTTGACCAAAATTTCAAACTTTGAAATGAGAAACACCTGACTCCGTTAGGAGTATGCCTGACCGTTGGGGAAGCCAGATGGAAAAAACCCAGAGCACCCAACACTGTCTGTGGAACAGCGAAAGGGGCGAAAGAAACTGTAAGTTTGCCCCTCGTTAACGTGAGTTCGACGGGCGGTTTTTCGTGGGGGTGGGCTGCGCCCACCCCCACGAAAAATCGCCATTTTGAGGGTGTGGCGCGACGCGCCACACCCTCAAAATGGCGATTATCGAACTCACGTTTCGTTTCGTTACGCTGCACTCAGAATGACAAGAGCGACCTTCAAAGCACCCTCTTAGCGTCGAAAATCAAAGACTGAGGAACTTGACTCATTTTCCTTCTAAGCTTGTCAGAATTACCGTGATTGAGGATAACAATGTGAGTCTGAGTGGGGAACCGTAATTTTGAAATGAGTTGTTCAATCAACTTTCTAACCGCCTCATCTTCTGCAACTAAGTCAATTAAGCTACGTTTACGAACTATTCCCAAAACACAAAAGCGGTTTTCAGGAAAGGAAATCATCACCTTCTCGACCAGATAAGCTACCTTAATTTCTGGGTAGGTAGCCACTTGCTGGGTTATTTGATGCACCTCGGATGGCTCTAGAGAATGAGGTTTAAATGAGTCGCGATCGCTCACACTCTCCCTTTCCTGTTGAGCTTTCAACAACAGTTGATAATGTTGCTCGGCTCGTTTGTGATATTTTTCTGCTGCTTCAGTTTGACCAGCTTGAGTGAGGAACCAATAAACTAACTCGCACCCCTCAATTACCCAATCCATCCTTTGTGATATTGCCTTTTCAATGTAAGGAACTCCCGCTGCATCCGCTTTTCTCAACAAAGCTTGACCGAGGGCATAGTTTGCGGCTGTGTGATCGGGTTGTTTTTCTAATACCTCTTGCAATAAGGGAATTGCCGCTTCATCACCCTGCAATTCCAGCGTGTAGTAGGCCCGTTGCCATAATTCTTGTTCGGTCAGGGCCTGCAACTGTATTTTTTCTTCTAACGTTTTTAGTCTGTTCTTTGTTTCTTGCAGGTATGCATAGCGTTGTCGCCATTGTGTTGATACTGTCTCTCGCCAATACTGATCAAACTGACGAATCAGTTGTGATCCGGCTTGTCCCAACAGATGTTCTGCGGCAGTTGTTTTGATCGCGACAGGTTTCAGCAGCTTGGTTGCCTGATGCGGTGAGTAGCCCAAAGCATTCAACCGATCTTTAAGACAAGGGTGAGTGTCAGAATTATTGGTTTCTCGTGCGAAAGCGTGCTCTAACCATTGGTTACTCTGCTCTTGGGCGATCGGCTGATGCAAGCTAGTCAACATCACAGAGTAAACATTGTCGGGTGGATCAGCTTGGTGTTCTGATTGTTTCCGAATATCTTCCCAGAAGGAACTTTCCAGATAATAACCTTTAATCTCAACATTCATAAGCGCCTGAGCCATAGTACTGGCTCCAGCCAGTTGAGCAGCACAGCGATCGGCTTCGTATTCATTCATCCGGGCGAGCACAAAAGAGTAGGCATGAAAAGCCGGCCAGTACCACTCTAAAAAATGATGAAATAAAATTAGTGCTCCATAGTGGTTGCTCTGGTGCAAGTGCTCATAGATTTGCCTCCAGGTCTTGCGGATGCGATAAATCCAGGCTGAAAAGCGGGAATGATTGCCAGAAAGATGTCCCAGTTCATGCGCCACAACTGCTTTAAGTTGTCCCAACGAGAGAGCCTGCATCAGGGGCAACCCCAAGAGTAAATAGTTTTCCTGCCAACCCAGAATACCCAGCCGTGGAACTTGAACGACAGCGGCATTAAACTCTTGAGTGAGCAAAATTTTATGAAATTTGGGCGCTTGCAGTTTAGTCGTTAATTCATCAACTAAAGTAAACAAGCGAGGAACTTGATGGCGGCTGAGCCTCAAACCTTGAGGAGGCGGGAAAGTAACCCACAGCGATCGCACTATCGTCCACATTATTGCCACCACTGCCAGCAACAAAAAAAGACCAAGCCTGACCATTCGATAACCAGCATGGCGACTGTAAACCATGAGTAGAATCACTAATCCACCTAGTGTCACTAACCCAACAATCACCAAAAGGATATAGACATAGCCCAACATGGCAAACAAGGCAACTCGGAGGCGGTAATTTCCAGGCTGACGTTTCGAGAAGGTTTCTAGCTTGCTAACGAGTGCATCAAATTGTTCCTGTGTACTTGCCATAAAGAGTGTTTCACGGAATAATCGGAAGGAGAAGCAAATTTATTTCTTCTGAGCTTAATTGGTCAAAGCTTAGTCTGATATTACCCTGATGGGTACTCTCGATTATTCAGAACTTAACGCGATGTGCAACTTTGAATTAGCCTACCCTACGGGAAGAGCTAGGCTTCATATCCCCCAGTCCCTTCTCCCAGGTGGGGAGAAGGGAAGGTTAAGCCGTTGGAGGTTCCTTTCCCGCCTTGGATGAGGGAGTTCGGTAAAGCTGCACATCGTGTAAGCTTACGCAACGTGAATCCAACTGGTACAGCAATTCTCATTAGGAACTCTGGAGGTATAACTGTAGTTGGCCAGCTTAGCCTGGATTATTCACCAGAGTTTTGACAAATTCTGAAACCCTTGTGCGCTTTCCATTTCAGACTCCGTGTAAAAAATACATTGTCAAAAATAGCAAATTGCTGGAAGCCTGTTTAAACAGTAGACTCAATCGGAAATAAGGTTTCTGAGGTTTGAAATTGTTTTGTGGCGCGGCGGAGCCGCGCCACAAAACAATTTCCGATAAAGTCTAGTGATTTGAGGCATTTTTCAGAAGGGGGCAGGAATAATGCAGGTTAGGACGATTCTCTGTGTAGAAACAGACTATCAGAACAAGGGGCTTAAGCCCCTTGTCCTAACTGTACTGAATCTGGCTATGGAACCTGGATTTTCTGCCCCGGTACGGGGCAGAAAATCCAGACCTGGTTGAGGAGTGCCCGCTAAAGGCGGGCACTCCTCAACCAAAATAAGAATTGTTGTTCCAAACGTCCTCTTAGGATTTGTACAATCCTTTAAAGCTACCCTTGGAGAGTATGCTTATTCCCCGTTAGGGACTTGTCTTAACCTTATGGTTCAGTTCCCTGTCTCGACTCGCGCTCGTCGATACTCAGCCACCGAACTGGCGGAATGTGGCTGGCGCTGGGAAACGTTTGTAGACCCTGATGATAATATCTTCGATCAGCAGGTTCCCCTAACTGCCGCAGAATTTTTGCATCCTCAGGAAGGCTACCATTTGCCCAACAGCACTTTTCACGATAACACTGCTGGTGATGCTAAAGATATTCTGACCCGCCGTTACTCTAATCAACCAGATGTGGGGGTCTTCCGCGACCTATTAATCGAGTGGGACAGTGACTTAGGCGATCACTGCCCTGACACTTTCGTCGCCTTCGATATCCGCAATAAATCTGAAAACCGCAACAAATTTATTGTGGTGAATGAAGGCACTCGTCCCACATTCATCCTAGAAGTGGTGTCCCCTCGCTACCGCCAAACCGATCGCGAAACCAAAGTAGTCGAGTATGCCAGAGCCAAGGTGCAAGAGTATGTGATTATTGATCGGCGAATCGTCCGCCGCCAATTGGTAGACGAAGTGTTGGGCTATCGTCTGATGACAGGATATTACCAACCCATTACTCCAGATGAGGATGGGCGCATTCTCTGCAATACACTGGGCGTATGGATAAGCCTGCAAGACGGTCGATTGATCATAGAAGATGCCCAAACTGGGCAGCGTTTAATGACTTCCCAGGAGCTTGAAGCCGCTAACCAGGAGCTTGAAGCCGCTAACCAGGAGCTTGAAGCCGCTAACCAGGAGCTTGAGACTGAGAGGAATGCCGCTCAGCAACAGGCAGCAGACATGGCAGCATTGCTCGACCGCTATCGCCTGCAATTTGGCGACTTGCCAGAGGGGAAGCAGAGAGACATGTGACTCATTTTGACCATGACAAATTGACCATGACAAACATGAAGCGAGTTAAGTTGGCTCTTAAGCTTCATTGCCGACTGGTTAAACTAAACGCCCGAAAATGCTGAGCCTGCATTTCAATACGGGTGGCCAGGCGATCGCACACCAGATTGCACAAGTCATAGATCAAATCATCCGCCACACTGTAATAGGCTGAAGTGCCTTCGCTGCGGCGATTGAGGATACCTGCTTGCAGCATCACTTTCAGGTGTTTGGAGACATTTGCCTGACTGGTAGCGGTGGTTTCTACCAGGTCTTGCACGCATTTTTCGCCATCTCGCAGAGCATTCAGGATACGCAGCCGCATTGGTTCACTCAACACACCGAAGTATTCAGCCACTTGCTGCACAACCTCTGACGGTACAGATTCCGCTGATTTCATGCCAATATAACCTTACACAGATTGATCCCCAGATTGTACCAGTCAATGATCTTTTTGCAACATTAATCCGCAGCATTTTGAACTATTTTTCTAAAATCATTCAAACTTCTACCTGACTTCCTCTTTCTTCTCCCTTACAACAATAGTCCGGACAATTTTCTAGGCAAGTGCTGAAACCATTGATTTTTCGTTGGCTTGACTGACGTGAAAGAGGGCTGAAACCCACATTCTCTCGTGCGTTCTCAAAACCTGTCCGGAGTGTTGTTACAAATGGCGTTGCTTCATAAAGGGATGATTTTGAACGTGAAACCCAAGGTTTCACGTTCAAAATCCATCTGTCAAATCAGCAACACCTACAAATTGATGGAGATGGCTTGTACGGGGCAGGTAGGGACGCACTGTTCGCAGACGATGCAGCGCGATCGCAGGAAATTCAGCCGGAAGGTTTGGGGATCAAGCGTTAGTGCCTCAGTGGGACAGACTCCTGTACATAAACCGCAATGAACGCAGGTGTCTTCATCGATCAAAATTTCCCGGTTGGCGGTCGAAATGGTAATGTCTTGCGATCGCAGCCAATCCAGAGCCGCATCCAGTTGGTCAATATCGCCAGACAGTTCGACCACGAGGGTGCCGATTTGATTGGGAGCCACCTGAGCGCGAATAATATTGGCCGCTACATTAAAATCTTTAGCCAGTCGATAGGTGACTGGCATATGCACCACTCGTTTGGGAAAAGTTAGCGTTACCCGTTTTTTCACAACTTGCTGATTAAATTTGCTTGTTACATTAAAGAAGGATGGCTTTAGATCAACCGCAAAAAAGCAAAGTTGCGCTAAGAATCCTTGTGGTTTTAGCCTACTTAAATATTAAAAAATTTAATGAATTATGACGATGAATTCTCCTGCATCTGTAGAAACGCCGATCGCGATTCGGTTGAGAAATTTTGTGATTGTGCTGGTAGTGGTAATCCTCAGTGTCGCTGTGTTTTTAGGACTGGGCACTCAAACCGATACGGCCACCCTGACTGCACTGGCGGAGTCTGCTGTTCCTCTGGAGGAGGCTCAAACCAATCACAAGCCAACTTTAATGGAATTCTACGCCAACTGGTGTACGTCCTGTCAGGCGATGGCTAAGGACATGGTGGAACTGAAAGAGGAGTATGGCGATCGCATCAACTTTGTCATGCTCAATGTAGACAACACCAAGTGGTTGCCAGAGATGCTGAAATATCGGGTGGATGGCATTCCCCATTTCGTGTTTCTGGACGCAGAGGCGCAAACCATTGCCAGCGTCATTGGAGAGCAACCCCGTTTGATTATGGCAGAGAATTTAGGGGCGTTGGCGATGGGTCAAGCCTTGCCTCATTTACAAAGTCGAGGACAGATCTCCGATATCGAGCTGACCGCCCCCAAAGCCAGCAATGATGATCCGCGTGGTCATGGGGGATAAAGCGTTGAGAGGCATTTGTTGGTTCGGGAGCTAGTTAAAGATAGGAGGATGATTTTGGACGTGAAACCAAGGTTTCACGTCCAAAATCATGGTTAAAATCAGCAACGCCCAGAAGCACGAGGGCAAGAGAAGAGCAAGTAAAGGTCGTGACGCAGTTTGGCAGTCGTGACCTGGCTTAATTCAGGATTAGTGGACTGTAATGCAGCCCTGTTGGACTTTCTGTTGATACAGGTGGATCACCTGCTCAATCACTTCTTCAATCGTCAGGTTGTCGGTGTTGATTTCGATCGCATCTGGAGCTTTTCTTAAGGGAGAAATGCGCCGGGTCATGTCTTTGCGATCGCGCTCAAAGATGGAGCGTTCCAGTTCTTCCAAACTCATGTCTGGTTGTCCCCGATGCTTCAGATCCAATTGGCGACGACGGGCCCGTTCCTGCACAGAAGCCGTTAAGTAAATCTTCAGTTCCGCATCGGGAAAGACACAGGTGCCCACATCGCGGCCATCCATGACTACGCCGCCGCGTTGGGCATACTCGCGTTGGAATTTGACCAGAACTTGGCGAACTGAGGGATAAGCAGCGATCGCAGATACTTGTTCAGTGACAGCAGGACTGCGAATCGCTGCGGTGACATCTTCGCCATTGATGTGGATCATAAAAGTGGGTTCACTGGAGATTGATATCTGGCATTGGCTGACCAACTCTGCGATGGCTGGCTCATCTGTGACCAGAATGCCATATTTCATCACAAGCCAGGTCACTGCTCGATACATCGCTCCCGTATCCAAATAGAGCAATCCTAATTCTTGAGCGACTCGTCGGACGACGGTTGACTTGCCAGCACCAGCGGGTCCATCCACGGCTAAGATGGGCTGGCGATTTCGTAGCAATACGTTATCAATTAACCGAGTCATACCTACTTTAGCGGCGATCGCCATTAACCCTATTCCTTCAACTTTGTGCAGTGAGGCCATAGTTTCTGGATGAACTAATTCCACATATTCTAGATGTACCTCTGGCACAGTGGCTAACTCTGCCTTTACTAAATTTAACAACTCAGTCGCGCTGGTTTGCCCCTGTTGACAGGCTTGCTCTGCCTGTTGCAGGCTACGATAAAGAACAGTTGCCTGCGCTCGTTGTTCCTGAGTTAAATATCGATTACGCGAACTCATCGCCAGTCCATCTGCCTCGCGCACAACAGGACAAGGTATAACTTCAACAGGCAAATTTAAGTCTGTCACTACTCGTTTGATGATCGCGAGTTGCTGAGCATCCTTCTGCCCAAAATAAGCTCGCTCAGGCTGCACAATTTGGAATAACTTGGTAACAATTGTTGCTACCCCAGGGAAGTGTCCCGGACGGAATGGACCGCACAAAACCGTCGTCATGTCTTCAGGGGGCACAATCTGTGTGAAATAATTGCCTCTGGCTGCTGCCTCTGATCCATACAGTTCGATCGCCTGTGGTGCAAAAATCACGTCTACCCCAGCCGCCTCACAAAGTTTTTGATCCTGTTCCAGCGTGCGAGGATATCGTTCAAAGTCTTCTTGTGGCCCAAACTGTAGCGGATTCACAAAAATGCTGACAATCACAATATGATTTTCTGCCCTGGCCCTTTGCATCAAGCTCAGATGTCCTTGATGTAATGCCCCCATTGTCGGAACTAACCCCATCTGCAAGGTGCAGCCGGAAGTCTCGACTTCTAACCACCTGTGCTGTGACCTCAACCGGTCAAGGTGACAGCGCAAACCCAATACTGATGTAAATAGCTGCACACATTCCCCTTATGACTCAAATTATTTTTGATAGCACAATTTCCCAGGTTCACTTCCTATTCTGGAAGACTTGCCCCAATCTGCTTAATCTTACTTAATCTTGAAGGAGACGGCATCTGAGAAGTTTGCCCAAGGACTGTCACACAACTAAGGCAATTTCTGCAAAAGAATCTCTCAGTTTTTTGAGGATGGGCGGCTTCGCCGCCCATCCTCAAAAAACTGGGTATATTATTTCCTGGAGATCTCCTACGGAAAATGTATTTTAACCAAGTATCGGGCTGCGGCCACGCTTAGCCCTTAATAGAGTGGGTTGAGCGCAGTTGAAATCCGCTGTCAATTCATACGAAAAGCCAGCGATGGGTTAGTTCATGCTGGTGCCATGCGTCTCTGCTTGAGCCTAAATCTAACGGTTGACTCAGTCTAGCTAATCACCGTTGCTGTTCTGTCTTTCGGTTGATGTCTCTTCAATCTGAATTTGGTCAACTGTGAAGATATGAAGTATTAAAAGTGGTGAATTTCCATGCTTAAAATCAACATCGGACTGACAGACGAACAGCGCCAAGGGGTCATTGACCTGATTAACCAGGACTTAGCAGATGCTTACCTGCTGCTTGTTAAGACCAAGAAATATCATTGGGATGTAGTCGGCCCACAGTTTCGCACCTTGCATGAGCTATGGGAAGAGCAATACGAAACACTAACGGAAACGATCGACGCACTGGCAGAAAGAACTCGTGCTTTAGGAGGATACCCTTTAGGTACGATGGAAGGGTTTCTTAAGAACGCTAGCCTTAAGGAGCATGTAGGCGATGTTCCTAGCGCAACAGAGATGGTGATTCACTTAATGGCAGATCACGAACAGATTGTGCGAAATCTGCGGGAACACGTTGATCAATGTGCAGAAGAATTCAAAGATCAAGGAACAGCAGATTTTCTCACTGGTTTAATGGAAGGGCATGAGGAAATGGCATGGATGCTACGTTCCTTTATTGAGGGAGAAGCGCTAGCTCCAGATGGTGTTAATCCTGTCAAAGAGGTCAGAGTACCTGTGGGTGCTTAGGAACGCGAGTTAAGTGTTACGGCAGTGATAGTAGGGTGGGCACTGCCCTCTATCAAACCCTATTCAACGTGAGTCTCCAATCAGGAAGTGGGGGTGTGCAACACTCCCATCTCCTCAGGAAGCAGCAAAGAAAGCTGCGTTTTCTTAGGAGTTCGATAATCGCCGTTCAAGGGCTATGGTGCGACGCGCCGCAGCCCTTAAACCATAGCTTTTCGTTGGGGTGAGCGTAGTCTGCCCCAATGAAAAGCCGCTCGTCGAACTCGGATTATTCAAATCACTTGTTTCAAATCACTTGGAGAAATCTCCAACTCATAAATATCAACCATATTTCTCTGGAAAGAAGTATATTGCTTTCGCAAAAATTACCTTATGTGTATGAGTACAAGCTGATCTAATCTTTCTGCACTTTTGTAATTGAATTAGGAGCAACTATGAATTTTGAATCATTTGAATTAACCCTGGAGCAACAATTCCAAATGCGGCTTTTGGAGCAATCTTCTCAGGCTTTAAGTAGAGAACAGATGCATGAGCATTTGTTACAAATTGCTCAAATGTTGATGATAAAAGATAACATTATTCGTAATTTAGTTAAACAAGGTGGACTCTAAAAATATTGTCCTTTAATCATCAAGAAATCAGATTAAATTTTTGCAAAAAGCTGTGCTCTTACCTGTGATTTGTTCTCAGTTCTGCGATCGCCTGAAGCAACACTTGAGGTTCAATCGGTTTAGACAAGTGGCGTTGAAATCCAGCAGACATGGCTTTTTGATAGTCAATTTCTCCGGCATAAGCGGTCAGGGCGATCGCTGGAATCGTGCCACCCCGATCTGAGGGCAAGGATCGAACCTGTCGCATCAGCATGTAGCCATCGACATCAGGCATCCCAATGTCACTCAACAACAACTCTGGCTGAAACTGGATCAGCGTAGCAATCGCCTCGCCTGCACTTGCCACTGCAATCACGTTTGCTCCATGTAGCTCCAGCAAGAAGGATAGAAACTCGCGGGTATGGTCGTCATCGTCAACAACCAGGATTCGCATACCCTGGATGTTCAAGGAGAGTTCAGGCGGTGCTGCCTCTTGAGGAGCTATGGGTCGCTGGGACATGAACGGTAGTTCGACCGTAAACGTCGCTCCCTGCCCTGGACCAGGACTGTCAGCCTGCACAGTGCCACCGTGTAGTTCGACCAGATAGCGGACGATCGCCAGTCCCAATCCCAATCCGCCAAAACGTCGGGTAGTCGAAGAACTCTCTTGACGAAAATGGTCAAACACATAGGGCAAAAAGTCAGCAGGAATGCCTTTCCCAGTGTCACTAACAACAATATGAGCGTGAGTACCAGAGCGTTTCAGTTGAATCTCGACTTGTCCCCCTTCAGAGGTGAATTTGACTGCATTCGAGAGCAGATTCCAAACGACTTGTTGTAATCGACCCACATCCCCAGCCACCTTTTCCATATCAGCTTCAAACTGGGTATGAATTTGGATTGATTTGGCTGCCGCTGCCAGGCGCACGGTTTCCATTGCTGCCAGAATCGTAGCTGCCAGATCAACGGGGCGAACATCCAGGCTTAATTTGCCGCTTAGAATGCGTGATATATCCAATAAATCATTGATTAATTGAGCCTGGATCTGAGCGTTGCGTTCGATCACTTCCAGTGCCCGCATCGTTTGCTCTTCCCCCAATGGGCGAGTCCGTAAGAGTTTAGCCCAACCCAGAATCGGGTTCAGGGGCGATCGCAACTCATGCGACACCACAGCCAAAAATTCATCTTTGATGCGATTGGCCGCTTCAGCCACTTCTCGGGCAGACTGTTCCAGTTTTAGAATGCGGCCTTGTTCGGCTTCGGCTTGTTTGCGATCGGTAATGTCTTGAAAATAGAGAGCAATCCCATCAGGTGAAGGATAAGCCCTGAACTCAATCCACCGTTGCACCAATTCCCCAAACTCTTCCCAAGAGACAAACACCTGCTCTGCCATCGCTCGATGCAGGTTCCGGTAGGCTAAACCGTTCACCTGGCTGGGAAATAGCTCCCAGACATTATTACCGATTAACTCTGCTGGGGATTTCTGCAACAGATGTAAAGCCGCAGGATTGGCATAGGTGTAACACCAGTTGCGATCGAAGGCGACAAACGCATCCGTCATACATGCCAAAATTTGATCAACACGAGCATAAGCGGTTTCTGCCTGCTGTTTGGCGGTCTCTGCTGACAGCCTCAGGACTTGCTCTCGCTGCATCGCCTCTCGCCGCAATTGTGCCAATTTCAAGTTCGCTTCTACTCGGGCTAACAACTCACGGGCAGAGAACGGCTTGGTCAGATAATCATCGGCTCCTGCGGTCAGTCCTTCAATCCGGGCTGCTTCGCCCGCCCGTGCAGATAGCAAAATAATCGGCAAATCCTGAGTTTGAGGAGCCGATCGCAATTCTCGCAATAAGCCAAACCCGTCTAGCTCTGGCATCATCACATCGGTCAGCAGCAAATCAGGAAGTTGCTGCCGAATCGAGGCTAAAGCTGCCATCCCATTTGCTACCGCCTCTACTTGATAGTGTTGACTTAATAGCCGCTTTAAGTAATCGCGCATATCGGCGTTATCGTCGGACAGCAGGATGCGATGGGAATGGGGGGATGAGGAG
>Ga0224723_1000840_pt1 | contig 20153 bp, 15 predicted proteins | sample Balambano_FR2_Me_FD_161647 | JGI IMG/M metagenome (GOLD analysis project Ga0224723, IMG submission 161647) | Freshwater sediment microbial communities from Lake Towuti, South Sulawesi, Indonesia - Balambano_FR2_MetaG | ecosystem: Environmental > Aquatic > Freshwater > Lake > Sediment | place... | reverse complement strand
GTTGACGTATCCTGCCGGTCGCGGTCCGGTGCGGCGAATGATCGATGGAAACCAAGCGATCGACAACAGCATCCCGATGAGCGGGTAGCACGGAATAAACCAGGCAGTCTGGGCAAGAAGCTGCGGCATATCACTGTCCTTAATTCCTAGAGGTCAACTCGTCCTTCCAGAGAAGGCGTTCAGCCCACAAGTTATCTAGTCAAGTCTATGGCTGAACGGTGAGCCATCAACAAAAATCTATTGCTGTAGCTTAGCGTTTAAATCTAAAGAAATTAAGCAGTTGACGATAGAAAATTCTTGAGGGTATTAAAAGGATTTGCTTATCGATCGAAGCGCTGAGTCAGCTTAGTCGGCTTGCACGCTAACCAACCGAGATTGCAGCAAGCGGTCCATCCAGCCTTCCAGGTAAGCACGGTTGACGCGATGCTGCTCTGGATCAGCAGTCGTCAGAGGATGAGGCATCAATCCCAGGATGGCAGCAGTCGTGACGCAAAACATTGATTTCTGAAAGCTCAGGCAGATTTTTACCCGCAGGTCGTCTTCCTGACGCAATTCTTTCAGGTAAATCGCTCTCAGGTAGTCGGGTAGGAAATGCGTCATGTCTTGCATCAACAGCGTTGGCGGAATGCCCGCGCTGCCGATCGGCAGCGGGTCAGCAAACAGCGCTCCGTAATTAAACTGTGCCTGGTCTGGAGAAATCTGGTGTGCCTGGGCATTGTAAGAAACCGTACCAAAAAACGGAAACGATCGAAAGAAGACCGTCTCGACGTAAGGCACAGCGGCATCTGCCAGAAACGTTAATCCTGCCGATTTCGGAATGATGTCGTAGGGTTGCCCGTCGATCTTGACCGCGTAGGTGATGGGCTGAGCGGCAGCATCTACCAGCCCCTGTCTGACATGCTCAACGACATCGGCGATCGATTGGATCTCGCCCCGGTCATAGCGGTCAGACAAATCCAGAAACATTCGGCTCATCACGTTCCAGAACTGCCCTAAAACGCTGTAGTAGCTGAGCAACCGGATTTGTTCGGGCAGAAACCCCTGGAATGCCGCATTGAGTCCCTGCATCAACGGATTGCGTCGTAGCTTGGCTTGAATCGCAGCGGCGGCGTGCTGCTGAAACTCCGCAGAATCTAAGTAGGAATCTAAGCCGCCGCCGCCGTGCCAGAACATGGCTTTCATGCAGTATTCGGCAAACTCGTAGTTGATGCGATCGTGCCACCAGTGACGCAGCAGCTTGTTGAGCGTAACCTCGCCATTGAAGTACTTAAAAAAGGGAAACAGCACCAGAAACTGATGTTCGGCAATGTAAGTCAGGTTGCGCCAGTAAGCATCGAGCACCATGCCATAGCTCTTGAGGATGCCCACCACCTCGGTCACGTTGTCCGGGGTATCGGGCAACAAGGCTCCTCCGGCTTCAATTCGCTCAATGACAGGGGCTAAAGGATGCGTAGACGGTTTGCGGCTGAGGCTGACCATTGCGATACCTGCGGGCGCGAGGTGAACGAGAAACAAGACAGACTGCCAGCGCCAACAGCAGCGCCAGCGAAAACAATCCTTAATCTAAGGATAAAGCTGAAACGGGCTGCTCGGAAGTCGCAGCGGGTGCGATCGTCGTTGAAAGCAGCGCTTGCTGAGCGATCACCTGATTCACAGGCGTAGCAGCCAGGGTTAAGCCCAATGTAGTGGTGGTGACTTCACTCCAGCGCACCATCCAGTTGGGTTGCAAACCTAAAGCGATAATCAGCAGCGTCACCACGATCGAAGGCATCCGGTCTTGCCAGCGGACGCGGGGCAGGCGGGCTAAACTGTCGGGCAAGCGACCAAAAAAGCTGCGGTTGATCAGAATCAGGAAGTAAACGGCAGTCAGACCAGTACCCACCATGCACAACAGGGTTTGCACCGGGAAAATCGGGAAACTGCCGCGATACACAATAAATTCGGCAATAAAGCCGACCATGCCCGGAATCCCGGCACTTGCCATTACTCCAACGACCATTAGGCTGCCAATCAGCGGCAAGCCGCGTTCCGGGTTCAAAAGTCCTTGCAGCACCGTGATATCGCGAGTGCCCGTTTTGGCATACACCACACCAACCAGGAGAAACAGCAGCCCAGAGATCAAACCGTGGCTGATCATTTGGGCAACTGACCCCAGCAGGCTCAGAGGCGTAGCAGCCGCGATCGCCAGCAGCACATAGCCCATGTGACCAACCGAACTGTATGCCACAATTTTCTTCATGTCGGTCTGGGCAATTGCCACAAACGAGCCATAGAGGACGTTGACCACTGCCAGCAGCGCCAGCCAGGGGGCAACCACCTGCCACGCAGCGGGAAACAGTCCCAGTCCAAATCGCAGCAGCCCATAAGTGCCTAGCTTTAGCAGCACGCCTGCCAGCAGCACCGAAGCCTGTGTGGGTGCCTCAACGTGAGCATCGGGCAGCCAGGTGTGCAGCGGCACGATCGGGATTTTGATGCCAAAACCGATCAGCAGCGTCACCAGCAGCACGAGCTGAGTCGCCAGGGGCAGCGTTTGCGACCGCAGCACCTCGTAGTCGAACGAAGCAGTGCCACTGAGCAGCGACAAGCCAAAAAACGCCGCCAGAATCAAAACGCCTGATACCGCTGTGTAGATAAGAAACTTGGTAGCAGCATAGCCGCGTCGAGACCCGCCCCAAATGGCAATCAGCAGATACAGCGGAATCAGCTCTAGCTCGTAAAACAAAAAGAACAGCAGCAGGTTTTGCGCCAGAAATGCTCCGGCAACGGCTGAACCCAACAGCAAAATGAGAGCATAGTAAAAGCGCGATCGATTGATCTGAGGGTCACTGCTGTAAACTGCGATCCAGGTCAGCAAGCTGTTGATCGCGACCAGCGGCATCGACAAGCCATCCACCCCCAGTTGGTAGGTCAAGCCCAACGTCTCGATCCACCGCAGCGATTCCTGAAACTGCTGCTCGGCAGAGCCAGGGTTAAACTGCACCAGCAGCACCAGCGTCCACAGCAGCACCAGCGTGGCGACCGTCAGCGCCACCTGACGCACCCGTTCTGTTGACAGTTGGGGCAGGCAAACCAGGACTACTCCCAAAATTGGTGCCCAAATCAAGATACTCAGCATTGCTGCATTCACCCTCTACTAAAACAGCCTCTACAAAAACAGCCTCTACAAGAACAGCGCGAACAGCGAGCACAGGCGCAAATCAACTGAACCAATTAGAACGACCAGCGCAGGGCAGCCAGTGCCAGCAGCACGCCGACAAAAACCGTCAGCAGATATTGTCGCGTTTGCCCGCTGATGGTGTATTTCAGGCTTTCACCGCTAAAGATCGACACAAAGCCCATGAAGTTCACCATGCCGTCTACCAGGTGGCGATCGATCCAGGCAGTCAAGCGCGACCCCTGCGTGACTCCCAGCACAACGCTGAGGCGATAGAGTTTTTCAATCCAAAAGTCATACGCCAGCAAATCGCGAATCGACTTGCTGATCAGCGTCACGGGCTTTGAGAACCCGGAATTAAAGTAAATCCAGCCGCCCCAGCCGCAGCCCAACAGACTCGACAGCAGCAGCAGCCCCACCAGCGGCAAATTAACGCGCTCTGGAGATGGCAGAACCTGCCACTGGCTCAGCAGCAGCGGCACCAGCAGCGCCAGCACAGTGAGAAATACCATTGGCAGTGCCATCAGCCAGGGCACTTCGGGCGCTCGCCGAGTTTTCGGCTGCGGTTCCCCCCAAAACACCAGCCCAAAGACACGAGTCAAGTTAAACGCCGTGAGACCGTTAACAAGCAGCAGCACGCCGACCAGCCAGGGTGAAATCGACGAGACGCGGTTTGACCATTCCAGCATTGACCAAAAGCTGCCCAGCGGCACCAGCGCGATCGAACTGGCAGCACCGACCACAAAGGCAGCGCTGGTCGCAGGCATACGGCTGCCCAGACCGCCCATTTCGGTTAAGTCTTGCGTGCTGGTGGTGAGAATCACAGAGCCAATGCTCATAAACAACAGGGCTTTAGCGATCGCATGGGTAAACAAAAACAGCAGCGCCACGTCATCCTGCTGCATTCCGACTGCCAGAAACACCAAGCCCAGGTAAGCGCTGGTGGAATGACATAACGCTCGCTTGATGTCGATCTGGGCAATGGCGACCAGAGAAGCGCCGATCGCCGTGATTGCGCCCAGCCCAATCAGCGTTGAGAGGGCGATCGGCGACAGTGCCAGAACTGGCTGTAGCTTGATCAGCACGTAAGCGCCACAGGCAACGACGACTGAGTTTCGCAGAATTGAAGCGGGATTCGGACCTTCCATCGCTTCATCCAGCCACAGGTTGAGCGGGAACTGAGCGCATTTGCCAGTCGGACCAGCAATTAGCGCCAGCCCCAGCAGGGTTGCTGTGAGCGGGGTCAGATCGACCACCTGTGCCCAGCCTTCGAGATGCGTAAAGTTGAGGCTGCCTGCCAGCGTCGAGAGCGACACCACACCCATCAGCAGCAGGAGATCGCCGACCCGCTTGGTCAAGAAGGCATCGCGTGCAGCGGTAACAACCAGAGGCTGAGCATACCAGAACCCCACCAGCAAATAGGTCGAGAGGGTGAGCATCTCCAGCAGCGCATAGCTGAGAAAGAGCGAATCACTCATGGCAATGCCGGTCATCGCCGCCTCGAAAAATCCCATCAAGGCATAGAAACGAGCCAATCCCCAGTCTTTTTCCAGATAGCCGAGCGCGAACACCTGAGCCAGCAAGCTCAGCCCCGTAACCATGACGGCAGCCCCGACGCTAACCGGCGATAGCTCCAGCGTGAAAGAGAGATCCAAATCCACGACGTTCAGCCAGGACACCATGATTCTCAGAGGAGGTTGGTTCCAGACTGCCTGTAGCAGCGCCAGACTGTGCACCAATGCCAACACCGTCATCAAAATATTGAAGTAGGCGGCAGGTCGGGGTCCTGTGCGACGAATCAAGCCAACCGACCAGGGCAGCGTCAGAATGGCACCGACAAGACCGTACCCAGCGACCCACCAGCTCGTCTGGAACAGGAACTGAGCCATCAAAATTATCCTTATTGTGTTTATTGAGAGGCGTTAAGCAGCAAAGCTGAGCAACAGCACTTCCTGGGTTATTACTCTACTGCTGGCAAGCGAGCTTTCTGAATCTGTCCAAAAGCTGATTCAGGCAGCGCTGGCTAGGGGATGGCAGGCTGGTCGGCAGGCACCCAAACAGGCAACAGACTATTCGGATGCTGAGATTGGCAACCCAAAGCCCAGGATATGAACGTAGTAAAGAACTTTCTTAGCAAAGAATAGCACTAAATTATGACTAAAAGTTATCGATGTATTTCATTTCTATAAATCGTTTAACAGAGTATTGAGAAAGACGTAAGCTTTATCAACTTGCCATAAGCTTGATAAAGCTGAACTTATGAATGGTATGATTAAAGATCATATTTTGTTTAGCATTGGGAGTTGCTTTAAGGCTTTATTTCAGGAGAACTCACAGTCAAGCGTGCAAAAGAGCGACCTACATTCAATTGCTGGTGGGCAAAATTGCTTATTTGATAGAGTCGGGCTACCTCAAGAGCTTCAGCCTGGAATCTGCGATGCGTAAGCAATCTGCTCACTTATTACTGTTAAAAACTTTCGGGAAAGCTTTAGACGCTCACACATAGAATCAATGCAGTCGCAGAGTCTTATAAACTAAAGTTATAAACAATATAAAGATAATCATTTTGGTTTATATTGCGAAGCGATCACCTGCCCTGTATTCTTTATCTTGGGAATTCAAAGGTGCTTTTCTGAAAAATCAAAATCGGCGATTCCCGTCGAATTTTTCAGATCAAATTTATTTGTCAAGTCTTTCTCTGTAGGAGATAAACGATGCCGATCGCTGTTGGGATGATTGAGACAAAAGGCTTTCCTGCTGTGGTAGAGGCAGCAGATGCGATGGTGAAAGCCGCCCGCGTCACGCTGGTAGGCTACGAAAAAATCGGCAGCGGTCGCGTCACCGTGATAGTGCGCGGCGATGTCTCTGAGGTGCAAGCCTCGGTCGCAGCGGGCATTGAGTCTGCCAAGCGCGTCAATGGCGGTGAAGTGCTATCAACTCACATCATTGCCCGCCCGCACGAAAATTTGGAATATGTCCTGCCCATTCGCTACACCGAAGCGGTAGAACAGTTCCGCAGCTAGGCGCTGGTCAGTTTACTGGTCATCCATTGCCTGGTCAGTGGTTCAACGTCGATCGCTAAAGCTGCTTTCAGCTTCAGCATCGCAGATCAAATCATGTTCACTTGGAAGGGAGAAAACGATGGCAATTGCAGTTGGAATGGTAGAAACATTGGGCTTTCCTGCCGTGGTAGAGGCAGCAGACGCGATGGTGAAAGCCGCCCGCGTCACGCTGGTAGGCTACGAAAAAATTGGCAGCGGTCGCGTCACCGTGATAGTGCGCGGCGATGTCTCTGAGGTGCAAGCCTCGGTCGCAGCAGGGGTTGATAACGTCAAGCGCGTCAATGGGGGGCAGGTGTTATCAACTCACATCATTGCCCGCCCGCACGAAAATTTGGAATATGTCCTGCCCATTCGCTACACCGAAGCAGTCGAAGCCTTCCGGGAAAGCGTCAGCGGCATTCGTCCGGTCAACCGTCCCTAAGCGCTAATGCAAATCGCCAAAGTTTGTGGCACTGTGGTGAGTACCCAGAAAGAGCCGAGTCTTACCGGAGTAAAGTTTCTGCTGCTGCAACTGCTTGACGAGGCGGGCAACCCGCTGCCTGAATATGAAGTTGCAGCAGACAGTGTGGGAGCTGGGCTGGATGAATGGGTTTTAGTCAGCCGGGGAAGTGCAGCACGCCAGACTCAGGGGAGTGAAACCCGCCCGCTAGATGCGCTGGTGGTAGGTATCATCGACACAGTCAGCGTCAGTAACCGTTTGCTTTACAGCAAGCGTGACCACGATCGCTAGCTGAAGCCTGTAGACAAACGGTTGACAGTAGCGGCTGCAAACTGAAAGCGCCTCAGCAGGATTCAATGCCGCATCGGCATGGGTCATCGTCGCCTTTCCTGCTGCGATCGACACGAGGGCGGAAGTGAGCCAAATCGCTTCCGCGTTTAGCCCGTCCGCGTCGGTCTGGCACTCCAGACCTCTGGGGATAGCCAGCCGCACTGCGATTTCAGTCAGGAGAAGTCAATATTATGGTTGCTCACAGCTCTGCCGCTCCTCCCACACCCTGGTCTAAAAATCTGGCTCAGCCCAAGATTCACAAGACTGCCTACGTCCACTCGTTCTCCAATATCATCGGCGATGTTTACATCGGTGCCAACGTGCTGATCGCGCCCGGCACATCGATTCGGGCAGATGAAGGTACGCCCTTTTATGTAGGGGATGGCACCAACGTCCAAGACGGAGTCGTGATTCATGGTTTAGCGCAGGGACGGGTCATCGGCGATGACAAACAGCAGTACTCGGTCTGGATCGGTCAAAATACATCGATCACCCACACGGCACTGATTCATGGTCCAGCCTATGTGGGCGATGACTGCTTTATCGGCTTCCGCTCTACGGTGTTTAACGCGCGCGTGGGCAAGGGCTGTATTGTCATGATGCATGTGCTGATCCAGGATGTGGAAATTCCACCTGGTAAGTATGTGCCATCGGGGTCGGTCATCACCTTGCAGCAGCAAGCCGATCGCCTGCCCGATGTGCAGTCAGTCGATGTCAAGTTTGCCAGCCATGTGGTCAGTGTGAATGAGGCGCTGCGATCGGGCTATCACTGTGCCGAGAATGTCGCCTGCATCAGCACCGTCCGCAACGAGTTAGAGAGAGTTTACGCAAGCAACGTCATTGGTTCCGATCCGTCCAATCAGAGCAATTTCTATCGTCAAGGGCAAAGCAATTCTATGGGTTCAGATGTGGTAGAGCAGGTCCGCCAACTGCTAGCCCAGGGCTATCGCATTGGCACCGAACACGCAGATGCACGCAGATTCCAAACTTCTTCCTGGAAAAGCTGTGCGCCAATTCAATCCACGCGAGAGTCCGATGTCATGGCTGAGATCCAGCGCTGTCTGGCAGAGCACAGCGGCGAATACGTGCGGCTGTTTGGCATCGACACCCAATCCAAGCGGCGCGTCTCTGAGCTGATCGTGCAGCGTCCGGGTGACCAGCCTGTGTTCAATGGCTCAGCCACGAGGTCTGCCAGCGCGAGTTATGTTAGTGCCCCCAGCAGTCGCGATGCCGCTCCGATCGCGAGTGGCAGTCTCAGCCCAGAGGCGATCGAGCAAGTGCGTTCTCTGCTGTCTCAGGGCTACCGCATCGGTGCCGAACATGCCGATGCCCGTCGCTTCCAAACCTCTTCCTGGAAAAGCTGCCCGCCCATCCAATCCACGCGAGAATCCGAGGTAATTGCGGCAATCGCAGCTTGTGCTGCCGAACACAGCGGCGAATACGTGCGGCTGTTTGGCATCGACACCCAATCCAAGCGGCGCGTCGGTGAAATTACGATTCAACGTCCGGGCGGCAAGAGCAACGGTGCGGCAGCCTCGACCAGCGCTTATACCAGTTCTACTCAGTCCGCTAGCTACGGCAGTGCCAGCAGTGCCAACAGTCGCCCTGCATCCAGCCCGCGCACTCAATTGAATCAGGAAACCGTCGAGCAGGTGCGTTCCTTGCTGTCACAGGGCTACCGGATTGGCACCGAGCACGCCAACCGCCGCCGCTTTCAAACTAGCTCCTGGGAAACCTGTAGCCCGATCGCAGCCAATCGTGAGTCTGAAGTGTTTGCGGCGCTCGAAAGCTGTCTGGCAGAACACAGCGGCGAATACGTGCGGCTGTTTGGCATTGACACCCAATCCAAGCGGCGAGTGTCAGACCTGATCATTCAGCGTCCCTAACATTCATCAAGCCCGCTGGTCTCTGGCGATCGACTTCAGAAACCAGCGGACTGGGTTCAGTCTGCGCCAAATTGGCTTTTGAGGTTTCTGCGCTCATGTCTCTGCCGCCCCTGCCCCTGCTGTGTGACAGCCACTTCTGTGTGAGTGGCACAGTGACCATTCACCGCAGCGCGGCGATTGCTCCCGGCGTGCTGCTGCAAGCAGACCCTGGCAGCCAGATTACAATCGCGGCTGAGGTTTGCATTGGGGCTGGCACGATTCTGCACGCTCACGCTGGTGACCTGGCGATCGAGGCGGGTGCAACCCTGGGAGCAGGCGTGCTAATCGTGGGCAGTGGTAAGATTGGAAAAAACGCCTGCGTTGGCACCGGAGTGCTAATCTGGCAGAGTTCGATCGAGCCAGAGCAAGTGATTGCTGCGGGTTCGATCATTGGCGACAGCGGTCGTCAAGCCAACGAGAACTTGCCGTTGCCTGCCCCTGCCGCCGCCGATTCTGTCTCTTCGAGTTCGTTGACTGCCAATCCGCCCAGAGGCGCAGCCCCAATTTATGGGCAAGCAGCCGTCACTCGACTGCTCGACTCGCTGTTTCCTCACCGGCAAGCGCTAAACGGTTTGCCGCCTGCCAGTCCGTCGTCCGACCATGCCCAGTCTCAGTAGAAGACCTTCGACCCATCCCTTGCAGTTGCCTGAGAGGACTGTGCTGGGTGATGCCTTGACTGCCAGCGCTGATATTTCCCCGGAGGTCAACGATGCAGGCAAATAGTGGGGAGCTTGTCCCATCCCAGCCGTTGCAGCAAACTCGCTACGACCAGCGGGCGCTGGGGCTGGTGTCTACCCGCAGCTTTCCGGCAATCATCGGCACCGCAGACATGATGCTCAAGTCTGCCGGGGTGACGCTGGTAGGCTACGAGAAAATTGGCAGCGGCTACTGCACAGCCGTAGTCCGGGGCGGCATTTCAGACGTGCGAATTGCCGTAGAGGTGGGTGCAGAAACCGCCGAGCAGTTTGGACAACTGGTTTCCAAAACGATTATTCCCCGTCCGATGCCCAACCTGGAAGTGGTTCTGCCGATCGGCAGTCGGCTGGCTAAGGCGATCGAAACACAGGGCTACAGCCGATTGAGCAATCTGGCGGTAGGGCTACTCGAAACGCGCGGTTTTCCGGCAATGGTCGGGGCAGCAGATGCAATGCTCAAATCGGCAGACGTTCAGCTCGCTGCCTACGAGATCGTTGGTGCCGGACTGTGTACTGCGATTATTCGCGGTCGGGTGGCAGATGTTGCAGTGGCAGTCGAAGCGGGAATGCACGAAGCCGAGCGCATCGGTGAGCTACATGCGGTGATGGTGATTCCGCGCCCGCTCGACGATTTAGAGCAAACGCTGCCCGTCGCAAGCTGCTGGATCGAGAAACCCAAACCCATCTCGCTGCCGATCGACCTCAAAGAACCTCAAAAACAACTGCTGGAGCTGCCCGATCTGCAACAGTCGTTGAATTTGCAGCCGCTGCCCAATTCGCAGCAGCCAATAGAAGAGCAACCGCCGCCTTGAATCAGCCGCGATTCCCGGTTTTGGCACCGACGGGTTGGCGCGTCTGCCCCTGCTGCTTGAGAACCTCTAAAACGCGCGACCGGGCGACGATCGCTTCCTCCAAATCGGGCTTTACCTGTAGCGCTTTCTCAAACGAAGCGAGGGCGGCTTCGTACCAGTGCAGCACTTCTAACACTCTGCCGCGGTCGTGCCATGCCCAGCAGTTGTCGGGCTGGAGGCGAACAACCTGAGTGTAAGAGATAGCTGCTTCTTTGAGTCGCTGTAGTTTTTCTAAAACCGTGCCGCGCTTGAACCAGGCAAGATGGTCATCGGGTTGAATCTTCACCACCTGACTGTAAGACTGAGCAGCAGCTTCGTAGTGCTGCGAGTTTTCCATTGCCATACCCCGCATCAGCCACGCCAAAGCATCGTTGGGGTTCTCGCGAATCGCCTGGTTACACGAGGCAATTGCCTCATCATAGTGCTGCAGGTCATACAGGCGATCGACCCGCTTGAGCTGACCTAACACGCGCTTGCGGCTCTCGATCGCCAACTGAAAATTGGGCTTGAGGTGGACGGCGCGGTCATAAGCGGCAACGGCTTCTTCATGCCGCTGGAGGCTCTCCAACACTCTGCCCCGGTCGTGCCATGCCCAATAGTTGTCGGGCTGAATCTCAATGACGCGGTCGTAAGCCAGCAGCGCTTCCTGACAGCGGTGCAGGTGCTCCAGGGCTTTAGCGCGCTTAAACCACACCAGATAGTCATCGGGCTGCATCTGAATCACGCGATCGTAAGCGGCAATTGCCGCCTCGTGACAGTGCATGTTTTCCAGCGCAATGCCTCGCTTAAACCAGAGCAGATAATCGTCTGGCACGGCTGCAATTGCCTTGTCGTAGCAGTGAACGGCTTCCTGGTACTGCTGCTGTTGAAACAGCTCATCGCCCTGCTCTAGCCACACCAGATGACGATCGGACTCAGCGGCTTTGCGCGTCGGTAGGATAACCGTGGAATGCCTGGAAGCCAGCGAATTCAGGGCGACCAGTGCTTCAGTTGCCGACTGAAACCGTTGCCGAAAATCGTAGCGCACCATTGTGTCAAGCACCTCAGCCAGGTCAGAGCTGACCCGCACTTCCTCGCGCCACAGGATCTCCCCGGTGCGGGGGTCTTCTCGCAGCTCAGTTGGATAAAACCCGGTCAGGGCACGAATCCCGACTATGCCTACGGCATAAACGTCGCTGCTAAATCGGGGCTTGCCCGCAAGCTGCTCGTTGGGCATGTAGCCTGATGACCCGACCGCGATCGTCATCGTCATCCAAGCTGGCTCCTGGTCATCTGCCGAATCTTCCACAGCCGTGGGTTCATCTGATAGCGCCTCTGGAATCTGGATAGACTGAACGCCGATTTGTTTCACCGAGCCAAAGTCGATCAAAACAATTTTTTGGTCGCTTTTGCGCCGAATCAGATTGGAGGGTTTGATATCGCGGTGGATCACCTGCTGCTGGTGCACAAACTCGAGCGTTGACAGGATATCTTGCAGCAAGGCAATGACAGCCGCTTCCCCCAATCGCCTGCCGCGCTTTAGCTCGCGGCTGAGCACTTTGCCTTCGATCAGCTCTTGCACCAGATAGAACTCTTGATTTTCCTCAAAATGAGCAAACAGGCGAGGAATCTGATCATGCGTTCCCAGTGCGTAAAGCACTGCCGCCTCTCGATCAAACAATCGCCGTGCCGTTTGCAGCGCGTCGGGGTCGCTAATTTTGGGTTGAAGCTGCTTTACCACGCAGGCTGGCTTTCCCGGCAAGTGCCAATCTTCAGCCAGGTAGGTTTGACCAAATCCTCCTCCACCCAGGTGCCGAACGATACGGTAGCGACCACCAAGTACTTGTTCCAACATAAATTACCAATGCAGGTTACAGAGCGCTTCTGAACAGGCGATCGGAGGTAAATCGGAGGCAAAGTTAATTGTTTCAGCGGGGCTTCTGGTCAATCCGGTGAGCCAGACTCCACCCTTAGTATTCCTTATTGGCGATGAAAAGGTTTTGTGAATTTAGTCAAGATTAAGTGAAATTTTTCGTAAAAAACTCGTGAGTTCCGTAATTTCACGGTGAGTTTGGAACAATTGCTGCGAGACATCCGTCATCTGTCCGGCTCTCCCGCTGTGAACGCTGTGAATCCTGCCCCCAAGACGCAAAATTCCTGAAATAATGGGAGTAAGGCTAAGCAGAATCTCGCTCGATCGCCCACAGCGGGGTTTTGTTGCGCTGCCTCAATTGAGCTTTCAGCGATGCGACGAGGCACAGAGTTGTGAAACGCGTCCTGGCGTTTGTGACCTGCATGGCTATAACCCGCTGCCGCAAACCGAGAATCGAGCAGCAGATTGTTATACTGACGCTGAGAACCTGGTATTAAGAGAATATTGTTTATCACATGCAGCCCACAGACCCTAGCAAGTTTACCGAAAAAGCCTGGGAAGCGATCGTGAAATCCCAGGATGTCACCCGTCGTTTCCGGCAGCAGCAGCTAGAGGTCGAACATCTGGCAATCGCCCTTTTAGAACAAGAAGGGCTAGCGAACACAATTCTTGCCAAAACCGGCATTGAGGCTGCTCGGCTGCGGCAACAGCTCGAATCTTTTGCTCAGCGACAGCCCAAAGTATCCGAAACCGCTCAGCTTTATTTGGGTCACAGCCTTGATCTGATGCTCGACAAAGCCGAAACTGCCCGTCAGGTGCTGCAAGACGATTTTATTTCGGTTGAGCATCTGCTGCTGGCATTGGCAGAAGACGATCGCATTGGTCGCCGCTTGTTCAAGGCTGCCAGCGTCGAAGCCAAGCAGTTAGAAACAGCGATTAAATCGGTGCGGGGCAACCAGAAGGTCACCGATCAAAGCCCTGAGTCTCGCTACGATGCGCTGGAAAAATATGGGCGCGACCTGACTGAACAAGCGAAGACCGGCAAATTAGACCCGGTGATTGGGCGCGATGACGAAATTCGTCGCGTCATCCAGGTGCTGTCGCGTCGCACCAAAAATAATCCGGTTTTAATCGGCGAACCCGGAGTTGGCAAAACAGCCATCGCTGAAGGGCTGGCTCAGCGCATTCTCAATGGAGATGTGCCAGAATCCCTGAAAAACCGCCGCTTGATCACGCTAGACATGGGTTCTCTCATTGCCGGAGCCAAGTATCGAGGCGAATTTGAAGACCGATTGCGGGCGGTGCTGCGGGAAGTCACCAGCTCTGACGGACAGATTGTGCTGTTCATCGACGAACTGCATACGGTCGTGGGCACTGGCTCATCGCAGGGCACAATGGATGCTGGCAACTTGCTCAAACCAATGCTGGCGCGCGGCGAACTGCGCTGTATTGGTGCCACCACGCTGGATGAATACCGCAAGCACATCGAAAAAGATGCTGCCTTAGAGCGGCGGTTTCAGCAAGTCTATGTCGGTCAACCCAGCGTCGAGGATACGATCTCGATTTTGCGCGGGCTGAAGGAACGCTATCAGGTGCATCACAACGTCAACATTGCCGATTCTGCGCTGGTGGCAGCAGCGGTGCTGTCTGACCGCTACATCGCCGATCGCTTTCTGCCCGATAAGGCGATCGATCTGGTCGATGAAGCCGCTGCCAAACTGCGGATGGAAACTACTTCAAAGCCCACAGAACTGGAAACAATCGATCGGCGCGTAATTCAGCTTGAGATGGAAAAGCTGTCGCTCGAAGGCGAAGGATCGCGCCTGGGCATCACCAGCAGCTATCGACCCTCTCAAGAAAAGCTGGCGCGCATTGAACAAGAAATAGCTGAGCTGAAGCAAGAGCAAAACCGCCTGAATGCTCAGTGGGAATCGGAAAAGCAAATGCTTGATGCGATCAACGCCCTGCGCGCCGAAGAAGAACAGTTGCATCGCCAGATTGAAAAGGCAGAGCGCGACTACGACTTGAATACAGCCGCGCAGCTGAAGTACGGGCGATTAGAAGCTGTTCACCACGACCTCGAAGCCAAAGAAGCCAGCTTGCTTGAACTGCAAACGCGTGGCACTGCTCTGCTGCGACAGCAAGTGACTGAAGCCGACATTGCGGAAATTGTCGCGAAATGGACTGGAATTCCGGTGAACCGGCTGATGGAGTCAGAGCGACAAAAGCTGCTGCAGCTCGAAAGCTTTTTGCACCAGCGCGTCATTGGTCAAGAAGAAGCTGTGGCAGCCGTCGCAGCAGCCATTCGTCGCGCCCGCGCTGGTATGAAAGACCCAGGTCGTCCGATCGGTTCTTTTCTGTTTATGGGTCCAACTGGCGTGGGCAAAACCGAACTGGCGCGTGCTCTGGCAGAGTCGCTGTTTGACACGGATGACGCGATGGTGCGAATCGACATGTCTGAGTACATGGAGAAGCATTCTGTTTCGCGCCTGGTGGGTGCGCCTCCTGGCTATGTTGGCTACGAAGAGGGCGGGCAGTTGACCGAAGCGATTCGTCGTCATCCCTACTCGGTGCTGCTGCTCGATGAAGTCGAAAAAGCGCATTCCGACGTGTTCAACATTTTGCTTCAGGTTCTAGACGACGGACGTATCACTGATTCTCAAGGCAGAACCGTAGACTTCCGAAATACGATCGTTGTCATGACCAGCAATATCGGTAGCGAGCATATTCTCGATGTGTCTGGCGATGACTCTAAGTACGAAGAGATGCGGAAACGAGTCACAAATGCGCTGCGGTCGCACTTCCGCCCCGAATTTCTCAACCGAGTCGATGACATCATTCTGTTCCATCCGCTGACGCTCAAAGAACTGCGTCAGATCGTGGGCATTCAGCTTCAACGCATTCATCGTCTGCTTGCCGACCAAAAGATTGCGATCGAGCTAACCCCCAGTGCCCAAAACTACATTGCCGACGTGGGCTATGACCCGGTGTATGGTGCCCGACCGCTGAAGCGCGCTATTCAAAAAGAGCTAGAGAACCCGCTTGCCACCAAGCTGCTCGAAAACGCGTTTGTCGAAGGTGACACCATTGTGGTGGATGTTGTCGATCACAAACTGGCGTTCAACAAAAAGCGACCTGTCGCTAGCAGTCAAGCAACGATCGTGCCACAGGTTTTAGCCGCAGACGGCTAGCGTTTTTCTGACGGCTGCCTGCTCGAAACGTCAGGACGACGTGAACGCATCGGGATGGGGATGAAACCGGGGGTGCAGCAGCGATCGAACGGGCTGGTCTGCCTGCAAATGCTGCTCCACGATCGGAGCGACATCGCTCGGCTGGACGCGGCAGTACCAGATATTGTCTGGAGTGACTCGCACAGTCGGACCCGCGCCACACTGCCCCATGCAGTCACTGCCGCTGACAAAAACCCCTGGCACAGCCATCGATTGAAATGCTGCCAGCACCCCAGCCGCTCCGCTGCGACTACAAGAGCGGTGCTGGCAAACCAAAACGCAGCGGCGCTTCGGTCGAGAGGATTGAGCGATCGAGTTTGGATTCACCATCGACATTGGCTGTGTTTGACCAGAATCACCGCGTTTGATTCAGAAATTGTTGGCTGTCGAATCAGGCTTTGATCCAGCGATCGAGCAGGGTCGTAACGGTGTGTTTGAGCTGCTGCTGCCGCGACCAGCGCCGAAACTCTTGCTCGTAATCTTCACCCGTGCGGCAATAGGCTCTCCAGCCTTTGAGCGCGACTGCCAAGCCCCAGCCCAGCACAACGTAAAGCGACCACGACAAATTGGGATGCGTCGATAAGTCAAGCGCGACTAAAAAGATGTTGACGATCGTGTAGCGGGTGAGCTGCTGTTGAAACTGGCTCTGACGATAGTGGTCAAACGCCTGTCGCTCTTTTGATTCATTTTGTCGCGTCAGCCACTCCTGCTCAGCCGACCGTAGCATCTCAGGGTCAATGTCCATCTCCTCTGCGATTTCAACAAGCTGAGCGCGCGTCAACGCTTCACTTTCTGCCTGACGGGCAATCGCCAACTGCAAAATCTGCTGTGCGTCTTCTTGAGGGTAGCTATTGAGCATTACAAGTAGAGGAGATGTGATGGCAAATCAAGACAGGAATTGCTCCTATTACTTCTATTTTACAAAGACCGACTCGGTCGCCTGCAGTTCTTGTACTTATGTGAAGAAAGTTTTCAGGGATCTGAGATATTTTGACGACCTCAAATTAATCATTAAATTAACCTATATTTTTTATATCAAAACCGATGGTTAAGCTAGTCCGCTTTAACCCTATAATCTTAGGGGCGGGGCGTAGTGATGCCAAAGACTCAAACCAGCATACGGCAAGGCAAAGGCTGATTCAGCCAGCGGCTTGGATTGATAGCGTTTAGAGGCGCAGTACAAATGAGCACGACGGACGCGGTTACAAAAAACGGTCGCAGAGGCAGAGCGATTAAGGAGGCAACTGTGGATAGCACGAACGAAAGCGCGGTTGCGGGAGACCAGGCAGCGACCGGCAGCGGCAAATCGAAACCGGCAAAAGGTGAAGAATTTACGGCTCTGCCCGCCAACAGCGAACAGGCAAAGCAGGAAGCGATTCAGGTGCATCAGTCTGGTGCACTTCAATCTGGCGCGATTGAAGTCGCAGAAACCATTTCACAGGCTGGAATTCGCCCGATCGCTGTTAGTCATTTGGAGATCTACGGCACAATTCTCAACAACCGCCCGATCGAAGCCAGCAATCTGACGGTGCTCGACACTAACTCGATTCCGGGGCATCGCCCAATCTTCGCCAGCGAGCTGCATGTTCTCGATACAATGTCACTCCCCGGACATCGCCCGATCGTCGCCAGCGACCCGCAGTTGCTCGAAGCCAGCACGCTGCCTGGAGGTCGCCCGATCGCTTCTAACGAGCTAGACGACAGCGCTACCCTGATGGGCTTCCTCGACTAAACTGTTGTCGCAATTGAGCAGCGACCCCTTGAACAGCGATCACTTCGGCTGCATCAACAGCAATCGCCCTTCAGTAAAGGGCGATTGCTGCTTTCTGAAGCAGTCAGCTTCCTGCGATCGTCACCGTTTCCTTTAACTCTGAACTGATGCAGCCTGGAGCTTTTCTAACTGCTGCAAATCAATGACTGAAAAACTGCCGCTTTCAAAGAGAATGACTGCTTCAGGAAGCGACAGCACAGCAGGTTCTCGATCGCCCAACGCCGACTGATAGCGCTGTGCCACTTGATTGAGCGGCTGAAAGGGAAACGGGTCTTGCTCGTACCACTGGCGATTGACCAGAAGCACATCTGCGCCGTACTGCGCTCTGGGAGCCAAAACCTGCTGGGCGGTAGGGGCATACAGCGCTGCCCAGACAGCAGCAGTTCGCCCCTTCATCTCTTCATAAAATTCTTTGTGATAAGGGGACAGCGCCACCGTCATGACCAGAACGCTTCGCTGACTCCGCATGGGAATATCACCGGCATCATTTGGATGAGCAGCAATCTTAGTGTCTTTGGGCAGCGTCTTGAGATATTCGTACACTTCTGTTGGGGCAGTTCCCGTAAAACCGCCAGCCCCTGCCGCAATTCGAGAGAACGTCAAACTCGCTGACGCAGCAATTAACATGGCGACGATCGCCAGTGTGCCAAATTCCCTGATAAACTCCTGGGTTTCTTCACCGATCGTTCTGGAGAATACGCTTGCGCCTCTTCGTTCGATCCAATGAATTAGCTCTAGAGCCACTGGCGGAATCACAATCAGCCAAAAAGCAAACTGGGCAAAGGTGATATAGCGAATCGGCTCATAAAGCTTAAACAGCAGCAGATAGGCGATCGTGTAATTGATCAGGCTAGAGAGCAGCAGAATCAGCGCTTCTGCTCTAAACTGCTGCGATCGCCACAGAAAAACACCGACTGTCACCCAAAAAAAGACCGATAGCACAGGAATTGCCTGGGTCACATAAGTCTGCCAGTTGTCAAAAAAAACCGGTGCCCAGGGAAACACACCGCCAGGATAATATTCTGGCATTCTTATTGCTTCTGCAAGCGAGTACAGTGTCCAGGTTCCCGCAGCCTGTCGAATCCACAGCAAAATTCCCAGAGCCAGGGCGATCGATGCTGACACCAGCAGCAAATTCCTGGCAGAAGCTGCGAGCGAAATTTGTCTGCGAATCACCCAAAAAAAGATGATCAATCCTGAATACATTGCCAGACTGATAAAGACTGGCGGGTAGAACAAAGCGCTTAAGAGAATTGCCAAACTGAGGACGCGAAAGTTGCGGCAGAGAATTGCCCAGACTCCCAGCAGCATGATCGGTACTCCAAAAGAGCGCTGCAATCCACCCGCTAAAACTGGCATGAGTTCCGCAATTTGCAGACTATCGCCGAGCAGGAAAACCAAAATGCCAACGATGCCGCCCAAATGTGATTTCTGCGTGACCGTTCGACCGATCGCATAGGCAAGCAATATGACGGCGATTGCCAGCAAAAACGCCAGTAGCTCACCGAAGATTTGCGGATCGATTAGCGTTGCGGCAACAGTATATAGCGCCCGGTATCCCAACGGAGTAAACGTACCAGCATAATATTCCTTTAACAGATCGTCTTGAAACAGCGCTGTATCACGAACGCTGTAATACCAAGCCACATGCTGACGCAGATCGTTTGTATACACGTCAGATCGGGCGAGCGCTGGCAGGAAATAGACGATGAGAACCGCTAAACACAGCAGCGCCACCAGGCGATAAACATAAACTGAGTTTTGACGAATCCAACGTTCTAAACGCAATGTTTCGTCGGAAATAGAATAAGACGAACTTTCTTGTTGAGAAGATGGGAAAGACATGTCTGACCTACGCCCACAAACGTGTGTTTTGTCAAGAATTTCTGAAGATCTGCGACCCTCAAACCACAAACCCTGCAATGTTCCCAACCGTCAATTAAAATTGACAGACGCTGGCATCAGAAACTGTGCGAAGCCAATTCCCTGCAACACCGGGCGACAGCTTGAAGCGATTTTGACACACCCAAATCAACAGAAGATTAAGAACGGTTGGACAACTGGTTTCAGGAACAATCGATCGCGCCCCATTGCGGCTTCAGACTGCGATGAGTTGCTCAAAAAGCGCAACGGCTTTCGGCAACAGGCGGTATTGTGGGTTTGAGCGCAGCCAGCCAGGATGCAGCCAGCAGGCTGGGAGCTGATGAGGACAGCAAATGAGCAGTCAAACCGCACTGGACGCGATCGGCGAACTGATTCGCACCGGCACTGTACCCACCTCCTGAGAACGCACGCCAGGATATTGGCAGGCGCTGTAGCAACGGCATGGCTGCTCGAACTGGTAGACACGCTGTTTTTGCGGGGAGCCTTCAACCGCTTTGGTATTCGTCCCCGCCAAGCGATCGGACTGCGAGGCATTCTGCTGGCTCCCCTGCTGCACGGCGACCTGCGGCATCTCGTAGCCAACACCGTTCCTTTCATCGTGTTGGGATGGTTCACCATGCTGCACAACCTGAATGACTTTTGGATTGTCACCGCAATCGCCTGGTTTGTGAGTGGATTGGGTGTCTGGCTATTTGGTTCTGCGCGATCGAACCACATTGGAGCCAGCGGATTGGTGTTTGGCTACTTTGGCTTTTTGCTGCTGCGGGGCTATTTTGAGCGCAGCGTCTGGTCGATCGCCCTCTCAATGCTGGTCGGTCTGCTGTATGGCAGTCTGATTTGGAGCGTGCTGCCCATTCGACGCGGCATGTCCTGGCAAGGACATCTGTTTGGGTTTGCAGGTGGCATCCTGGCAGCGCGATATTTGCCGCAGCTCCGGCTGTGGCTGACGACGATCGTCGA
>Ga0224723_1000839_pt1 | contig 20162 bp, 14 predicted proteins | sample Balambano_FR2_Me_FD_161647 | JGI IMG/M metagenome (GOLD analysis project Ga0224723, IMG submission 161647) | Freshwater sediment microbial communities from Lake Towuti, South Sulawesi, Indonesia - Balambano_FR2_MetaG | ecosystem: Environmental > Aquatic > Freshwater > Lake > Sediment | place... | reverse complement strand
TGGAAAAATCGGCTCGTTCATCGCCTCAGGTGGCTCCTATCCGGCTGCCGCCTCGGTGGATGGCACAAACTTTATTCTTCTTAGTTATAATAACCTTACCAAACAGAGTGTGTTAAGTCTGGTATCAACCACCGGCACGTTAGCCAGAAGCAAGAGTTTCAGCATTGGTGCTGGGACTGCCGTAGAGGAGCCGGTCATCAATCACTTTTTAAGAACCGGACGCACGTTGCCCTTTGCTACGGGAAAAGCACCCAACGGGCTCTACTACTTCAATGGCTTTTATAATTACACCCTCTCGGTAGTGTTCACCGACTTCACCGCAGCTGACCCCATTGGCATAATACAGGGCCAACAGGACGATGGCGGGCTGAGCATGCTGTTGCCCACCACAGGCGACAAGTTTTCAGCCGCTCGCTTTAATTTTGGCGACAACTATCTGTTGCCTGCCGTCAGCATAAGTACCTCTGGCTTGTCAAGCAGCATCGACCTGGGCGGCAACAACCTGCCCGAACTCTCACCCAACGCTCCTGTAAGAGCTTTGGTGGTGGCGATAGAAAATGCGCCCACGTTATTATACGCGAGCCACACACGCAGGCGGCAGATAGCGCTGTATGGATACAATCCGGGTACGGGAGAGTTTCTGGGAAGCCGTTATCTGGGTTTCTCAAATCCATTCGAAGTGGCCGCCATGGCGCCAACTGCCGATGGCGGGCTGGTAGTGTGCGGCACGACCTATGTAGCAGGGCGCTTTCCGCGCATAGCCCTATTCAAGCTCTCTGCTCAGGAACTGGCTAAGTCCTTCTGATTTCTTTTTGTCCGCCTATTTATCTTCCTTGCCGCCATGCAGTGGAAAGAAAACGCCTCGCTGAAGGCATACAATACTTTTGGTATAGATGTAAAAGCACGCTACCTGACGGAAGTTGCGTCTGTGGGGCAGTTTAAGCAAATGCTAGATACCCCGCTATGGCAAAATTCTCCAAGGCTGATACTCGGTAGCGGTAGCAACCTGCTTTTTACGAAAAACTTTCAGGGCATTGTGGTACTGAACAAGCTAAGCGGCATCGAGGTAGTACACGAAACGAACGAATACGTTGATCTAAATGTAGCTTCGGGCGAGAGCTGGCATGGTTTGGTGATGCATTGCATCGACAAAAACTGGGGAGGTATAGAAAACTTGTCGCTAATACCTGGCACAGTTGGTGCAGCACCCATTCAAAATATCGGTGCCTATGGCGTAGAGGTGTGCGAGGTAATCAAAAGTGTCGAGACGATTGATATGCACAACGGTGTCTCACGCACATTCACAAATAGCGAATGTGCTTTTGGCTATCGCGAAAGCATGTTCAAGACCGATGAACAGAAAAAAAACTTTATTTCAAGTGTTACTTTAACTCTCACAAAAAAAAATCATCGCCTCATCACGCACTATGGCGCGATCAATAGTATTCTTGCCGAGCGACACATTTCTTCACCAACACTTCGCGACATCAGCGATGCGGTGATCAGCATACGCATGAGTAAGTTGCCTGACCCGCGCGTGATTGGCAACGCAGGCAGCTTCTTCAAGAACCCGGTTATCACGCGCGAGCATCATCAGCGCCTCATGAAATCGTTTCCAACACTACCGCACTATCGTGCTGAAAATCAGTTTGTTAAAATTCCGGCAGCGTGGCTTATCGAACAGTGTGGATGGAAAGGAAAACGCGTGGGTGAAGTGGGTGTGCACGCTGCACAAGCGCTGGTATTGGTGAACTACGGAGGTGGAACTGGCGAAGAAATTGTAGCACTTGCTGCTTCGATCATCGCATCGGTGAAAGAAAAATTTGATATCACGTTGCGCGCGGAAGTGAATGCACTCGATGAGCGTTCGTTGATGCAGTTATGAATTTATCAACGCGATTTTTTTTCTTAGTGGTTTTACCGATTTGAAAATTTTTTTGCAAAAATTTTTGCAGATAAAGTTTTTATTATACCTTTCGAATACGTTTAACATATTTTTAACTAAAACATTAAACGCTATGGCAAAGAAACCCGCTAAGAAAGCAGCTAAGAAAGCTAAGAAAGCTGCTAAGAAGAAGAAGTAATCAAGCAAAGCTTGGTGCTTTACAAAGGGAAGAGATCCAGGATCTCTTCCCTTTTTCTTTTAAAGATGTTGTGCGCGTTGCATGAATCCGATAGGATCAGGCAACAACCTTTGCTTCTACGTCAGCAAACTAAAAAACCTCAAAACCCTTCCAGCTGTAAGCGTGCCATGCAACTCGGCTCATTCGGTTGCATAAATTTTGAATCGTTTATGCTTGCCCGAACGCACACCAAGCACTTAACTTTGAAACAGATAACACAACCTGCCATGGCCAAACAACCCGCAAAGAAAGCAGTTGCCGCTAAAGCGCCTGCAAAAAAAACGCCTGCAAGAAAAGCTGCCGCCCCTTCATTGGAGGCAGCAGCCGAAGATTTACTGGCTAAGTTAAAAGCGCTGAACATGGACAGCCAACTGCAAGCCGACCTGGAGTGGTGCTTGGGTAGCTACCGGCACGACCAAAACCCGGTGGGGCTCACCGAAGCGGTGCGACAAGGAGTAGCTGCTTTAAAACAGGCGGTGGAAGCGAAGAAGAAAGGCGTTACCACCAAGTTTGTTTCCGACATGGAGAAGGCACTAAAGTAACGGGAGTCAAATCATGTGGGTAACGTTGTGCAACTCACCCTCGTATTTTATACAGCGCACACCAAACTTATTCAGAAAATCCACGCCCTCGTCTGAGCTAAGGCCCTTGTACTGCGCGTAAGAATTAAGGTAGATTACCTTAGCGATACCCATGCTGAAAATAATGCGCGCACAGGCCAGGCACGGAGACAGGGTGACGTAGAGTGTTGCACCCACCACCGACATATTGTTTTTTACGGCATAAAGTATCGCGTTTTGCTCGGCATGGATGGCCAGCGAACAACCACCTTTTGAATCCTTAGGGCAGCCGGTTTGCGGCCACTGTTCATCGCAATTGTGTGTGCCCGAAGGCGGGCCGTTATAGCCAATAGAGATGATGCGGGTATCTTTGGCAAGCACAGCGCCTACGTGCCGCTTGATGCAGTGCGATCGTTTAGCCAGATTTACGGCCAGCTCCATGTAAATGTCGTCAAACTCCGGCTTCATGTGTGACAGCAAGATAAGTATTGGAATCAAAATTGCTAATTTCACCGCAAAACCGATAGCGCATGAAGTCAGGTTACTTGCTGCTTGCCTTGCTCCTGGGTTGTTCAGCCAACGCATTTGCACAAGAATTTTTGCGGCCGAGCCCGGTTGGGTTGGCTACGATAAGATATAAAGACAGCTATGTGAAAATAACATATGGCAGGCCGCAGAAAAAAAACCGCGATGTGTTTGGCAGCCTGGTACCTTGGGGTGAAGTGTGGCGCACAGGTGCCAACGAGGCCACCGAGATCACCCTTACGAAAGATGTGTTTGTCAACAAAATGCTGCTGGCCGCTGGTACGTATAGTATCTTTACTATCCCCCAGCCTGACCGGTGGACAGTCATCATCAACAAAGATGTGGGTCTTTGGGGAGCCTACAACTACAATCCGAAGCAAGATGTTTTGAAGTTCGATGTGCCCACAGCACCTCTTGCCGACAAAACCGTTGAGGCCTTCACCATCAACCTGGTGGCGCGCAACGCCTTTGCCGACCTGGTGATGGCGTGGGATAAGATGCAAATAACAGTGCCCCTTCAGTTTATCGAACCCAGGCCGTAACGATGAAACAGATTGCACTCTTCACACTAATCATTAATTACAGCTTTGGGCAAACCATTGACGAGCTGGAGCGAAGAAAGGGATTTAAAGACATCAAGCTCGGAACTTCCATCGACAGCCTGGCCGGGGCAACCTTTAAGAAAGACCTCAAAGAGAAAAATGAATACCCGGTAAAATTGTATGAGGTTGTGCGAGATGAATACAAGAGCATAGGCGAGGTGAAAGTAAAAAAAGTAGAAGTAAAAACGTACAACAACCAGATATACGAAATCCAGGTAATTACCCACAAGGACACCCGCCTGATGAAGGGCATGGTAAAATCATTTGGCGAACCCAAGTATATCCTGGTTACCGATACGTACAACTGGTTGGGCAAAACACTGAGCCTCACTTTTAAAGACCACGCCAGGAATGAGATCAAACTTACCTACCGCTACTTTCCGCTGTTGCAGCAAATGCGAATCGACAAGGGAAAAAAAATTGACGCCATTGCCGAAGATTTTTAGTACAGTTTTGCTTGCTCTCTACCCGCGGTAGGCAATGCGATACACTACCCCGGCATGATCATCGCTCACCAGCATGGAGCCATCAGGCATGACGAGCACATCCACGGGGCGGCCCCAAACTTTCTGTGTGGCTTCGTCAAGCCAGCCGCTTACAAACGGTTCGTATGAAAATGCTTTACCTGCGGCATCAACCCGCACCAAGGCTACCTTGTAACCACTCTTTTTTGACCGGTTCCACGAACCATGCTCAGCCAGAAAAATCTGGTTATGGTAGCTGTCAGGAAACTGTTTGCCGGTATAAAACTTAACACCCAGCGGGGCCACGTGAGCACCTAGGTTTTGCTGCGGCACTCTGAAGTCGGAACACGGGCGCTTGTTGCCAAATTCAGGATCTTTAATAGTGCCACCGTGGCAATACGGGTAGCCGAAGTGCTGACCGGCCTGCGTAGCGGTATTTAATTCGCATGGCGGAAGGTCATCGCCCATCATGTCGCGGCCGTTGTCGGTAAACCAAATATTTTTTGTTTGTGGGTGCCACGTAAACCCTACGGTGTTGCGCACACCGTGTGCAAATACTTCCATGCCGCTTCCGTCCGCATTCATGCGTGTAATGCTGGCATAAACCAGATCTTTCGATTCGCAGATATTGCACGGGGCCCCCACAGGCACATACAATTTGCCATCGGGGCCAAAAGCAATATACTTCCAGCCATGGTGTGTTTCAGTGGGGAACTTGTCGTAGATCAACTGCGGCTTCCCCGGGTTACTCAGCTTCTTTTCGATGTCGGCAAACTTCCAGATCTTGCTCACCTCGGCCACGTACAAGGCACCATCTTTAAAGGCCACGCCATTGGGCATGTTCAGCCCGGAGGCAATCACCCATTTTTTATCGGCAACAAAATCACCATTGGTATCTTGCAGCGCATACACTTTGTCTTCATTGCGGTTGCCCACAAACACCGTACCTGCCGGGCTGATGGCCAGCGAGCGGGCATTGTCTACCTCCGCAAAAATACTTACAGTAAAACCGGCAGGCAGCTTCAGCGAGCTCAATGGCAACTTCGCACTCACCTCTGTAATGGCAGGCAGCGCCTCAGTGGTGTTAACATGAGCTTGCTGGCTATTCTCAGAGGTGGTTTGACAGCACACCAGCGCAACAAATATCAAACAGCCAAAAGATGCTATATTTTTCATAGTCGTTTATGATTACCGTATCAGAGTTCAAAAATAGACGTACCCGCTCTTATTCGCACCACCGCTCATAACCCTTTTCGCTATCTTTGCCGCTAAATTCGTTAACAACGGTAGCATGCTCTCGGTTTCTAACATCTCTTATTTTATTGGTGGCAGGGCCCTGTACGAAAACGCCTCGATGTTTGTTCGCCCCAACGATAAAATAGGGCTCATCGGGCTGAATGGCCGCGGCAAATCCACCCTGCTAAAAATTATCAATGGCGAATACTCTATCGATGCCGGCTCCATCAGCAAATCAAAAGACTGCACCATCGGTTTTTTAAATCAGGACCTTTTATCGTTTCAAAGTGACGATGCCATTCTGACGGTGGCCATGGAAGCCTTTAAAGACGCAGTAGATACGCAAAGGCAATTGGAAAAAGTGATTCACCAGCTGGAAACTGAATACTCGGACGAGCTGGTGGAAAAAATGACCCGCTTGCAGGAAAAATTTGAAAATCTTGATGGCTACACCATGCAGGCGAAGGCCGAAGAGGTGTTGGAAGGCATTGGCTTCTCTACTAAAGACCTGCACCGTCCGCTGCGCGAGTTTTCGGGCGGGTGGCGCATGCGCGTGATGCTGGCCAAGCTGTTGCTGGAGAAACCCTCGCTGTTGATGCTCGATGAACCCACCAACCACCTCGACTTGCCCTCGATCGAGTGGGTGGAGAACTACCTGCGCAACTACGAGGGAGCGGTCATCATCGTGTCGCACGACCGCACCTTTCTGGATAATGTGGTGAACAAAACCGTTGAAGTGAGCTTCGGCCAATTGATTACTTACGAGGGCAACTACTCTTTCTACCTGAAGGAAAAAGAGCTGCGGCAGGAAATACAAAACAATGCCTACGAGAACCAGCAGGCAAAAATCCGGCAAACGGAGCGCTTCATCGAACGCTTTAAAGCCACCGCGTCCAAAGCGCGGCAGGTGCAGTCACGCGTCAAGTCGCTCGAAAAAATCGACCTCATCGAGGAGGTGGTGAATGACGTAGCCGCCATCAACTTTAAGTTCACCTTTAAACAGCCTTCGGGCAGGCACGTGGTGACACTAGACCACGTTTCCAAAGCCTATGGCGACCTGGAAATTCTCAAAAACACATCAGTACAAATTGAACGGGGCGACAAGATTGCCCTCATTGGCGCTAACGGAAAGGGAAAGTCTACCCTGCTGCGCATCCTGTCGAACACGGAACCAGTAGAGGGTAACCGCACGATCGGGTACAATGTTATCACCGGGTTCTACGCACAGCACCAACTGGAAGCGCTGCACGTAGAAAACGAAATCCTGGAGGAGCTAAAGCAGGCCGGTACCGGCAAGTTAGAGCAAGAGTTGCGGGGCGTGCTGGGATGTTTTCTGTTTTCCGATGAGGACGTATTCAAAAAAATCAAGGTGCTGTCGGGTGGTGAAAAATCGCGCGTGGCGCTGGCCAAAACGCTTATTTCCGAAGCTAACTTTCTGCTGCTGGACGAGCCCACCAACCACCTCGACTTCATCTCCGAAAATATTCTGATCCAGGCGCTGCAGCAATACCAGGGCAGCTTTGTGGTAGTGTCGCACAATCGTCACTTCGTCAGCCAGATCGCCAACAAAATCTGGTATATCGAAGATAAAGTAATTAAAGAGTATCCGGGCACCTACGAAGAGTATGAGTACTGGCGCAAGAAGAATGAATCCAACCATATAGCCGCACCCGCACCTCGCGTGGAGGCAAAGCCGAGAAAGACGGAACCCCAGGCCAACAACGGCACTAAGGCCAGTCTGCAACAGGAACTGAAGAAATGCGAGCAGGCTGTGGAGGCGCTGGAAATTGAGAAAAAGCAGATTGAAGAAGCTCTGGCACATACCGACTTGTACGCTGATAACGTTAAGCTGCAACACACCCAGGAACACTTTAACCTGGTGAAAAAGCGCCTGGAAGAAGCTACTGAAAAATGGGAGGCGGTGATGTTGGCCCTTGAAGGTAATCCATAGCAATCATACAACTATCATGATCACTCTCCTGAGAATGGCTGCGCTGTGTAGTTTGCTTGCCGGCTCGCTGGCGGCCACAGGACAAAAAAAGCTTCGACTGGAAGACTACAGCTACGAAGAACAGATCAGAACCGTGCTGTTCTACCCTGCTTCCAACCAGCCCCATCCCTACCTTCGCCCGGCAGCAGCAAGTCTTCAACAGCAAAATCTGATTCTTGAGTTTGATGACATTCAAGATAACCGCGACAACTATTATCTGCGCCTGGTTCACTGCACCTTCGATTGGAAACCATCGGGCTTGCGCGACCTGGACTTTATGGCCGAATACAACGAGTTCCCTCTCAACACCTTCACCAATTCAGCCAACACTCACCTGCCGTATGTGCACTACCACCTGCCCGTGCCTGCCGTAAAACTGCCCGGCAACTATGTGGCCATGGTGTACCGAAACGACCGCAGCGATGTGGTACTTACCCGCAGGTTTCTGATTTACGACAGCCGCGCGCGGCTACTGCCCGATGCCGCCCTGGCAGGCCGCGGCAACTTGTTTCCAGGCCGGCAGCAAGTGAATTTTAGTGTCGATTATTCAGGCGTGGATGTTCCCAACCCCCTGGAACAAATACATGTTACCATCCGGCAAAATCAACGATGGGACAATGCGAAAATCAACGTTCCCCCGAGTTTTGTGCGCGAATTCAACAAACAGATCGAATATCGCTTTTTTGATGAGCAACAGTTATTTGAAGGCGGCTGTGAATTTCGGTTTGTCGACTTCAGGTCGTTGCAGGCGCCCGGCCAAAACACGCTTGCGATTAACCGCAAAGTAAAGCCATATGAACTCTCGGTGCAGCCTGACAAAACCAGGGCGACAGAGGCCTACTCGCAAATACGCGATCGCAACGGGCTTTACATCATCGAAGACCTTGATTTCGGCAACGGCCCGCTTACCGGCAACTACCTGTTTGTCGATTTTGCCCTACAACACGCTCCCATACAAGGCAACGTGTATGTGGTGGGCGCCTTTAATATGTGGGCACGCACGCCCGAAAACAAAATGCGGTACAACGCAACGAAAGAAAGATACGAAGCCACCCTTGTTTTGAAGCAGGGATTTTATGATTATGAGTATTGGGTGGAGTCGCCTACGCTTGGCCCTCGCCACGTTGAGGGCAGTCATTTTCAAACCGAAAATTACTACGAGGTGTTGGTGTACTACCGTCCTTTTCAACCGCAAGCAGATCTGCTGATTGGCTACGCTACCTTTACCGTAAATGGTCGTTAAGCATAGGTTGCCTCGGCATCGGCCTGGCGGTGCACTTCGTTATGCCCGGCTACATCTAACATGCCGAAGCCTTTGTGCGAGAAGTGCCCAAGGCCATTTTCATACACAAACTGCTGCACGGGCTGTGGCGCATAGAGCGTAAACGGGAAAGTGTAGCCGCGCACTTCGTACTTGATGTCCGCATCGTATAACGGGTAAATACGCGCAAATTTCTTGTGCGAGGCGGTAAGCCGGTTGATGTAATCCTTGTCGGGCACTACCTGAAATTTATAGTAGCTGGCCAACTGCTCGGCTGTAAACCTGCCCGACTCTTCCATGCGCGCAATGGTACTGTCGTACAGCGAATCGGAAAACTCATCACTCTCAGGTAACACAAAACGCTTCCCCGACTCATCGTTAAAGCTGGCAGGCAACAACACCACCGGCGAAAGGCACAAAAACTTCATTGCCTCGCCTATGGCCACCGGCTCTTCATTTTCCATCGATTCAGGCACAAGATGAAGGCTGCCAATAAGCAACTCTTTTTGCTCAAACAGTACCGCCATGATGTAGTCGATGAACGCCCTGTCGGAGGCGGAAAAGACCAGGGTAACTTTGGAAGAGTAAAAGTGCAAACCCTTACGACTGATTTTGATCTGCCCTTTCAACCCCGAAAAATTATACAACGTATAGTTGACGAACTCCTTTTTTCCACCGAGCATAACCAAACCCTTAATGGTTTGCGCCAATAAAAACTGGTGATGAAAGGGCACGTAGGCACCGCGATTCTTAAGCGAAAAAACAATGCGTACTCTCAAGCGTATGCGATTTGCGGCAAGACTTTAAAAATCAACTCCAGACTCGCTAAAAAATAACATCAGCGAGAGGGCTAAAATACTAAAAATCAGCAAAATCAATAGACCTACCGAAAGGAATAATTTCGATGAAAAGATTGAAAAATTCGGGGTTTTTGAGGGTATTGGCACCCGCGGGCTACACGTTGAAGCGGAAATGCATAATATCGCCATCTTCTACCATGTAGTCCTTGCCCTCCACGGCCAACTTTCCGGCATCGCGGCAGCCCGCCTCGGTCTTATATTTTTGGTAATCGGCCAGTTTAATCACCTCGGCCCGGATAAATCCCTTTTCAAAATCAGTGTGAATGACGCCAGCTGCCTGCGGTGCCTTCCACCCGCGGTGAACGGTCCATGCACGCACCTCTTTTTCGCCCGCGGTGAAGTAGGTGATCAGGTCTAACAGGTGGTAGGCAGCCCGGATCAGCCGATTTAAACCCGACTCCTGCAGGCCGTATTCTTCCAGAAAAACCTTGCGGTCTTCAGCACTTTCCAACTCGGCAATCTGAGCTTCAATGGCAGCACACACCACCACCACATCTGCACCTTCTTCTTTCACCAGGTTCTTCAACGCCTCCGTGTGCCTGTTTCCGGTGTGCAATGAAGCTTCGTCTACATTGGCCACGTACAAAACGGGTTTGTCGGTTAGCAACTGCAGGTCTTCAATGGCCTTTTTATCTTCGGCATCTACCCTGACGGAGCGTGCATTTTTGCCCGCCATCAGGGCTTCTTTATACAGCATAAGGGTGGCATACTCCTTTTTCGCTTTGGCATCTCCGCTCTTAGCCGTGCGCTCAACTTTGCTGATTTTCTTCTCTACCGATTCAAGGTCTTTTAACTGTAACTCGGCATCGATCACTTCCTTATCGGCAATAGGGTTAACCTTGCCATCTACGTGGATGATGTTGTCGTTGTCGAAGCAACGCACCACGTGTGCGATGGCATCCACCTCGCGTATATTGGCCAAAAATTGATTACCTAAACCCTCGCCTTTGCTGGCGCCTTTCACCAACCCGGCAATGTCTACAAATTCGAACGTGGTGGCCACTACCTTTTGGGGGTTAACCAGTTGCTGCAAGATGTTCAGACGCTCGTCAGGAACGGCAATAACGCCCACGTTGGGCTCAATGGTACAGAAGGGGAAGTTGGCCGCCTCGGCTTTGTTGTTAGAAAGTGCATTGAAAAGAGTGGACTTGCCCACGTTTGGCAATCCTACGATACCGCATTTTAAGCCCATAGATTGAAATTAGCCAGCAAAGATAAGCGAAAGGCTGCAGGCAGCACAAAGAAAAAGCCCTGCCAATAGTCGGTCAGGGCCTGTTCCGGTTCAGGTTTGGAGAAAAATCTTATTCCCACTTCAGCTCGGTATCCACCGAGGGGCGCCCGGCTTCTATCTCATCGCCTTCGCGCGCGTGGTCGAACTGACTGAAATCAACGCCCGGCATCAACTCATTCTTAACGTGCGCCACGGTGTTGCTCAGGGCCTCCATAAACTTATTAAAGTCTTCTTTGTAAAGAAAAATCTTGTGCTTCTCGTAGGTGAAGCCCTCGTCATCCTTGTTGTACTTCTTTTTGCTTTCGGTAATGGTGAGGTAGTAGTCGTTTGAGCGGGTTGACTTCACATCGAAAAAGTAGGTTCTTTTTCCGGCCTTTACTTTCTCCGAGTAAATCTCATCGCGGCCATTTTTATGCTCTTCCACAAAGAATATGGTTTAGGTGTAGGGTTAGGGTTTAGGTTTATATCGAAGGTAGTATTTTAAACTTTTATTGCAAATACCACCAGTTATTTATCGGCCGCGCAAGTGTTACCTTCGGAGCACAAGATACACCAAACCGCCTGCCTGTGAACCTGGAAAACACCCCCGCCACGACAAACCTGGAGTTTCTGGCCCGCCAACTGGTAGAGGGTTTTATTACGGGCCTCCATAAGTCGCCCTACCATGGCTTTTCGGTAGAATTTGCCGAGCACCGACTATATAATGAGGGCCAAAGCACGCGCCATATTGACTGGAAAGTGTATGCCCGCACCGACCGGCTATACACCAAGCAATACGAAGAGGAAACCAACCTTCGGTGTCTGCTGGTATTAGACTGCTCTGCTTCGATGTTTTACCCGGAGAAGACGCTGGCCAAATTCAGGTTTAGTGTGTATGCAGCCTCGGCCCTGGCCTACCTTTTACACCGCCAGCGCGATGCCGTGGGCCTATGCCTGTTCTCCGACCGCGTGGAAGAACTCACACCCGTCAAGTCCACACCGGGGCATCTGGACAAAATCTTTACTGCGCTCGAGCATCGCATCAGCAAGCCAACAACGGCTAAAGCTACGCGCGTAGCGGGCGTGTTGCACGAAATCGCAGAAAAAATACACCGCAGGTCGCTGGTCATTCTGTTCAGCGATATGTTCGAAGGTCACGACAGCGAAGAGGAACTCTTAAAAGCCCTGCAGCACCTCAAGCACAATAAGCATGAGGTGCTGCTCTTTCATATTACCGATCATGCCACTGAAATTAACTTTGAGTTTGCAGAGCGCCCGCATGAGTTTGTGGATTTGGAAACGGGCGAAAAAATGAAATTGAACCCTTCAGAAATACGCGACCGCTTTCGCGAGCAGTCGGCCCGGTTTCACAACATGCTTAAGCTCCGTTGCAACCAGCTTCGCATTGATTTTATCGAAGCCAACACTGGCACCGATTACGCTCAGATTTTGCAGACTTACCTGGTGAAGCGAGCTAAAATGAGATGATAAAAGTAAGTACGATTGAATTACATCAACTCTGCAACTGCTCGTTGTGCAGCCACGCCTTTTTTGCCAGCAATTCATCGCGTTGCTCTACATAATCGGGGTCGGGCACGCAGCAATCTACCGGGCAAACAGCCGCACACTGGGGCTCCTCGTGAAAGCCCGTACACTCAGTACACTTTCCGCTCACGATGTAATAAAACTCGTTTGACACCGGTGCCTGGGCCGCTTTGGCATCCAGCTTCGAGCCGTCTTCCATTTCGACTTCCGTGAGGGCAGTACCCCCTGCCCAATTCCACTCACGGCCGCCTTCGTAGATAGCCGTGTTCGGGCATTCCGGTTCGCAGGCCCCACAGTTGATACATTCGTCAGTAATCTTTATCGCCATGACTCTGTTTTCTCAATAAGCGTATTTTCGCGGTACAAAAGTACAATACCGTAGTGAAAACAGCGCGAGGGCTTTTAAAGTTTTAACAGGGCATGAATTTATCGCAGCGCACAGATGCGTTCTTACGATTGGGCAACCGCCTTCGCGAATTGGCGCCTGCCGATGTGGACCGGCTGGCGAGCCGGGCAGGCAGTGAAAACTCCTGGTTTACCCCGGCTAGTGTGGCACTGGCCATACGTGGGATAGCCCACATGCTGCACGAACAGCAGTTGGTGCCGTGGACATCGGCCTGGCGTGAGCCGAAGACCAAAAAAATCATCGGTATTGCGGCCGCTGGCAACATACCTCTCGTGGGCTTTCACGATGTGTTGTGTGTATTGTTGTCGGGGCATAACGCAAAAGTAAAACTAAGCAGCCAGGACAGGGCGCTGATGACATGGCTGCTCAACCTGCTGATGGAGATTGAGCCGCGCTTCAAAAACAAGATCGACACCGCTGACTTGCTAAAAAATATTGATGCTGCTATTGCCACGGGCAGCGACAATACCGCCCGCTATTTTGAATATTATTTCCGTAACACTCCGCACATCATCCGGAAAAACAGATCATCGGCTGCAATTATTCTGGGCGAAGAGGAAGACCAGCATCTTATTTCCCTGGGCCACGATGTGTTCAGTTACTTCGGGCTCGGCTGCCGCAGCATATCGAAACTATGGGTACCCCGGCACTATAATTTTGAACCATTACTTCAAGCATGGCGGTCATTCTCGCCCATCATCCAACACCACAAATACGCCAACAATTACGACTATCAGAAGTCGATTATGCTCATCAACCGAACGGCTTTTCTGGATAGTGGTTTTGTGATGCTCACCGAGTCGGAATCTTTGGTATCGCCTATCTCGGTTGTCTTTTACCAAACCTATTCCGATCAAGCAGACTTGCGCGCCCAATTGCTTACTCACACAGACAAACTACAGTGCGTGGCATCAGCCAATGGTTGGTTTGCCGGCAGCCTACCGTTTGGCAAAGCCCAGATGCCCGATGTGTGGGATTATCCAGACCGGGTAGATACCATTGCATTCCTGCAAAAGCTGGAGGGATAAATACCGGTGCTACTGGCCACGCACTATTTCCACCCAACCGGTAAACACTTCGCCTTGTAGCGTTAACTTGTAAAAATAAACGCCATCGGCTGCACCCCCGCCATTCCAATCGTTCTGATAGTTGTTGGAGGTAAATACCTCTTTGCCCCATCGGTTAGTAATCAGCAGAACTGATTCACTTGGCAGGTTGCGAATAAAGAAAGTCTCGTTGACACCATCTCCATTGGGCGTGAAGATATTTGGAATGAAGATTTCGGTATTCAAGGGCACATCGGCCGCCAACGAAATCGCACAACCTTTGTCATCCGCCACATCTATCCTATAGGTACCGGCAGGCAGGTTGGTATATTTTCTCTCAAATTTAACGTCTGGCGTTAGCGGCACTTCCTCCAAATCGGTGCTGAACGACTGACCGGGGATGGTTGCGGCCTCAAGTGAAATTCGTGAGAAGTAAGGTGCCGTGCCCAAATCAAAATTTTTGAGTACCAACTCGCCACTGGGTAGATCAGGCAGCGAAATCACAATATCGGTTGCCTGCACTGTAATGGCTCCATCCATTTTAAAGTTCACCACAGGCGAAGTGAGATCGGAACAAGCGCCCTGCGTCTGAACCAATCGCAATGTGTAGTTGCCCTTCTCGCTCAAAAAAGGAACGCCTGTGATAAGATACGTGTTGCCGGCTGGTATCGCGGCCAACGAAATGGTTTCAACCGGGGCAACAACGCCCTCTCTGAAAACCTCAACCTTGATGGGCGCACCCGGCTGGCCACTGATGTTGGTGAGGCGCACGGCAGGCTGGGCGTTGAAGCAGAGCGCTTCTGCGCTAACGGCCAGCGACACAGGTCCCGCATTGATTTCAGCGGTCTTCTCGTTAGGGCAACCACTGGTGCCCGCTCGCACCGTAACGAAATAACGGCCGCGGACGAGGTTGACAAATTCAAAGAAGCCGCTGGCCGGAATAGGATCAAACCTGGCGTTCACACCTTGCTGTTGGGTAATGGCCACCTCATAGCTGCCGGGCAGGAACGAGCTGGCTATCTGTACCTGAATTTTACCGTCTGTTCCATTTGCATTACAGCCGGGATCGACCTTGGTAACTGCAAAATCAATGAGCGATGGCCCAGGAATAGTAAAGTCGGTGCCGGTTATATCCAGCGTGCAATTTTGGTTGTCGATGATGCGCAAGGTATGCACACCACCCGTCAGGTTGCGGATAATCCGGTCGCCTGGCATGGTGAACGCTTGGCCATCAAGAATAAACGAGTATTTGGCGTTGTCTCCACCGCTGAAGTCTGCCAGTGCGCGACCATCGTTGTTTGCGCAAGATGCAGGCTGCTGAACGGTAATGGTGCCGGTAATAGGTGCAAACTGATTCTGAATGGCGAGGCTTATGGAAGCGAAGCACGCATCGCTCGCATCTCTGCGCACACTGATGATTTGCTCAAACGAAGGCGCGAGGCCTGCGGGTACGCCAGTAAAAGGCTGGCCTGAACTAAATGGCTTCCATGACGCAGGGTCACTCGGGGTTATCGACCATTCAAATGGATTGCCGCTCTGGTTGGGCACATCAATTCGCACCTGGCTGTTGGCGGCACCAGAGCAGGTGGGAGCCGCAATCAACTCCGCTGTAGGTGTTCCTACCGTCCCCGATTGGTCGATGGTTACAAAGCCCTCCTTCGTGCAGGAAGGGTTGCTCGCATCGCCATAGATAAGCGTAAATTTGTATTGCCCCGCCGGGATGTTATCAAATACGAACGCATTGAACTTAGTGGCGGTTACCACGGGTGCCGCAGGCAGCAAGCGCTCAATTGAGATCGTAACACCATCCGGATTGTTGGCCGGCACTTGGGGAGTTACATTAAATTGGATTGACCCATCAGACAATGCGCATTGCGCGGCTGAAGGGACTGGATCTATCACTACCGTTGAACATAAGCCAGTACCTGTACCTCCGCTGCACAGCGGATCAAGAGGCGAAAGTATGGTTACTGTAGGCAAAGCCGTGAGCAAAATCGAGCAAGAGCCGCTCGTTGCTAAAATATTAAAAGTAGTGCTGATAAAGAGATTACCAGTGGGCAGGGTAATAGCACTGCCGCTGCCGGCAACTGCCACACCGATGTTGCTATTATCCAGGTTGTTGCGCAGTTGATAACTCACTCCGCTTTCAGAAGTAGCCAATTGAATGGTGGTTCCCGTTCCAAGGCATACGGCCGCACTTGCCGGACTAGCAGCAATTGATGCGTTGATGCTACCCGCGATCGTAACAGTAGCGGTATTAGCAAGTTGAATAGGCGCGCAACTTCCGCGGGTCGCCAACACGTTGAACGTGGTGGTAGCCGTCAGGCTTCCGGTTGGCAGATTGATGTTTGAACCTGTTCCCGTCACCGCACTGCCCACGGCCGTTGAACCATCTCGCAACTGGTAAGAAACACCGGACTCAGAGCTTGCCACGATAATTGAGGTGCTGCCGCCCGTGCATAAACTCGCAATGACAGGCGAAACTCCCAGCGTGCTATTGGGAGGTGTATTCACCGTAACCACGGGCTTGGTGGATAAAACGATAGAACAAGTTGCACTGGTTGCCAGGATATTAAAGGTGGTAGTCGCAGCAGGCGAAGCGGGCAGCTGAATGGTAGCTCCGCTACCCGGCACAGCGGCACCGATCAGAGAGTTGTCTGCATCATTGCGCAACTGATAGCTCACGCCTGCCTCAGAGAGCGCGACCTCAATGTTAGTCGAACCGCCAACGCACAGCGTAGCCGGGTTTGCCGTTACCGCAAGACCTGCATTGACTGAGCCTCCCACGTTGATGGTAATGGTCTGGGTTAATTGCAAGGGCGCACACGCTCCGGCCGTGGCCAACACGTTAAAGGTCGTATTGGCATTTAAAGCGTTGGTGGGCAAGCTGATGGACGAGCCGGCCCCGATAACAGGTGCGCCAACATTGGTGGAGCCCTCACGCAGTTGATAGCTCACACCTGCTTCTGGCGAGTTTACAATTACTGCACTGCTGCCGCCCAAACACACTACGGGGATAGAAGCGGTTAATGTTAGCCCGATATCGGGAGGGTTGTTGAGCGTAACGATGGGTTTCGCAGTTAGCTCAATCGAGCACGAACCGTTGGTAGCCAATATGTTGAAGGTTGTGGTGGCCGACAGGGTGCCCGTTGGCAATACAATCGTTGCGCCCGTGCCAACCACGGGTGTTCCGATGGTGTTGTCATTTGCGTCATCGCGAAGCTGATAGCTCACGCCTGTTTCTGATGCTGCCACTTCGATGTTGGTGCTTCCGGGCACACATAAAGCCGCGGCCGTGGCCGTTACGGCAAGACCCGCATCGATCGTCCCGGTTACGCTTACCGTAGCGGTTTGCGTTAACTGCACCGCTGCGCAGGTGCCAGCCGTAGCCAGCACATTGAAAGTGGTATTGGCGGTAAGCGTTCCTGTCGGAAGATTCAGGTTGGCACCGGTTCCCGTCAGAGGGCTGCCTACATTCGTGGTGCCGATGCGGAGTTGATATTGCACTCCGCTCTCTGAATTGGCTACAACAATATTTGTACTTCCCCCGGTACACAGGGGGCTAACGGCTGGTGACACCGCAAGACCAATGTCTGCCGAATTCACCACATTCACAGCTACCGTAGCCGACGGGCCATCCCCGCAAGGGTAAGCAGCCGCCACCGTAAACGTGGTCGTGCCTGTCACACTCATATCGAGTTCGGCAGATGAGGGTGTGAATGATGCACCGGAAAATACAAGGTTCAGCCCGGCATCGTACCAGTTAAACCCGGTGGCGTTGGGGTCGGTGGTAGAAGCCGTAAGCACAGGAGGCGCACTTCCCACACAAACCGACACCGAGGGTGCTGTTGCTGGTGCTACCGCAGGCGTGGCGGCATAATTAAAGGTCAATCGCGCCTGGCCAACGCGCTCGTAGTACTGAATTTCCAGCGTGTGGTTGCCCGTAAGGCAGATGGGAGACGTAGTAAAGGTGGTGTACGGATGATTGGTGAAAGCGGCAGGATTGGTAATTTGGTTTACGCCATCAATCAAAAACCGAACCCCATCGTCAGAACCCACGGTAAAAACATAGGTACCCAGCGTGAAATTCTTTTGCATGCGCAAGCGGACACTGAAATCATCCTGATAAGTGCCGCATACGTCCGGCCCGAAAATCGAACCGCTTGCCAGGTTCATATCAAACGCATCAGTGGCCGTGTTGTACGAACTAGTACCACTCATGGCCGCCATATCAGTTTCGTCAATAAACCCACGATACTTGGACGAGGCAAAATCAATGCGCCCGGGAAGCGGCTGCGGGTCGCCCGCATCCGTGTAGACGTAGCCGATCCATGTTTCATTTCCAGCCGTCACCTGGTCGCCCGCAACAGGCGTGATGGTGATCACCACATCATCGGTAGCTACCGCACACGGCCCCGTGGTGCTGAGCGTTAATGTTACGGCACCGGTCTCTCCCACTCCAGGCGTGTAAACTGCATTTAAAGCCGAAGGGCTGGGGTTAAAGGTACCCGTTCCCCCGCTCCATGTTCCGCCAGTGGCTGCACCGCCTACACTGCCATTCAGGGCAATCGTGGCATTCTGACAAACTGTTTGGTCTGTGCCGGCATTCACCGTGGCTCCGCTAATGGTAATCACTGCGCTGCCGGTAATGGCGGCATTGGGGGCAACTACCGTGCACAGGGTGGTTTCATTGGTTACCGACACGATGGTGTATGTGGTGGTTACCGTAGGGCTCACCGGTTCGGTGCTGCCATTGGCGAGACCCGACAGTGTGAAGTTGCTCGTACCATCCGTATACACTACCTGGAAACTGTCGGGGCCTGCAGGCAGGCTAAAGGTCAGGTCGGTAGAGCCGCCAGGGCAAATGGTGGCCGTGCCGCTAATTGACGCGCTGGGCAAGGGGTTCACTGTAATCACTGCGGCACCTGAAATGCTACCGCCAGGCGTGCTGGTAGTACACCCTGTGGAGACATCCGTAACTTGAACGATTGTGTAAGTAGTAGTAATCGAAGGTGTAACCGTTGTTGTTGCTCCGCTCGCTACACCGGTTAAGTTAAAATTGCTGGTGCCATCGGTGTAGATCACGTTGTAAGTGGGGCCGGTTCCATTCAGTGTGAACTCGAGTGTAGCCGACTGGCCTTCGCAAATGGTATCATCGCTCCCGATGTCGGCTATGACCGGAAGAAAATTATCTACCACCACGATGGTTTCAGTCGCGAAGCAAGTGGTGGCCACATCAGTCACCAGTACATCGTAGGTTGCGGCAGCAAGGTTCGTTGGATCTTCGATATCGTCAAGGGAAGGGATGGGCGTACCCGCTACGCTCCAACGGATGGTGTAAGTGGGCCCTCCGTCATTGATGGTGAGGTCGATCGAACCATCAGGTGTGCCCACACAAATGGTGTTGTCGGTGGTGGTGAAAGAGAGCGTAATGTTCGGCTTCAGATTATCCACCACAAACGGAGTACCGATGTTATCCACCGTACAGCCTGTGGTCTGGTCTTCTACTATCACTTCATAATCACCCTCGAGCAGCCCGGTAATGTTAGGTGATGAAGGTGCGGAAGACGGGCCGCTCCACGCATAGCTTAAAGTACCCACTGCGCCAGATACGGTGATGGAGATGGCTCCGTTGGGAGTAGTGCAATTCGAGTTGCCGGTGGCTACCGAGGTATCAATATTCAGCAAAGCAGGATTATCAGGCACCGTGATGCTCGTGAGGGTAACAGCGCAACCGGAATTGACATCGGTAACCGTCACCTCCCAGTCTTCCGGTTCAAGGTCGGTCGGGTTGGCCACATTACCCCGGGTGAACCCGCTGGGTGACGACACCCAACTATACGACACGGGACCGGAAGCACCCGTTACGTCAAGGGAGATGGCCCCATTAAAGATTGGGCCGCAAAAAGTATTTTCCGTGACGGTATTGATGGACACCTGTAGGTCAACAACTGTAACCGAAAGCAAAGTGGCGGTTGTGATGCATCCGTTGATATCGGTATAACTGATGGCTACGGAATGAGGGCCGGTGCCATTATCCCAGGTCACCTCGACAAAATCATCGGTCGTTCCACCCCCGTTGGAGATAGTGCCACCAACCACCGTCCATGTGTAGTCGGTTATGCCGAACGTGGCATCGGTGGTATACGTTTCGATGGCGTTCAGACAAACAGCATTACTGCCGGTTAATGTGGGGGTGGCCGCTGCGTTTACCGTTACCGTGGCGCTGCCGCTGCCCGCTACGGTACAACCGTTGGCGTCAATCACATTGCCCACCATGTTGTATGTGGTGGTGGTGGTCGGGCTTACAGGTATGTTGGTGCCACTTACGTAG
>Ga0224723_1000838_pt1 | contig 20178 bp, 16 predicted proteins | sample Balambano_FR2_Me_FD_161647 | JGI IMG/M metagenome (GOLD analysis project Ga0224723, IMG submission 161647) | Freshwater sediment microbial communities from Lake Towuti, South Sulawesi, Indonesia - Balambano_FR2_MetaG | ecosystem: Environmental > Aquatic > Freshwater > Lake > Sediment | place... | reverse complement strand
ATGCCCTCGCGCACCCCGGTCTCGACATCCATGCCCACCATGCCGAAGCTGCTGTCGCCCATGACGTTCACCGCCAGCCAGTCCGGCCGCGCGAGCTTCGCCCCCATCGCGAGGCCGAGCCCGCTGCCGAGCGGCGTGGACTTGCCCCAGCCGATGTAGCCGAGCGGCGTCAGCGCCTCGAAGAACGGCACCACCTGGTCGCGCGGGTTGCCGCTGTCATGGGTCACGACCATGCGCGTGCGATCGCCGAGCTTCATCAGCGCGCCGATCACCCGGTAGGGGCTGATCGGCTCGGCATCGGTCGTCAGCCGGTCGCCCCAGCGGGCCATGAAGGCCTGCCGCTGCGCCGCCACACGCCGGGCGGCCGGCGTTTCGGCCAGGTCCCCGGTCCGCGGCTCGGCCTCCGCCGCTTCGGCCAACTGGCCGAGGACCAGGTCGAGATCGCCCGTGACCAGATGCGCGACCGGATAGCTTTGGCTCAGATCGCCCGGGTCACGCACCACCTGGATCACCCGCTTGCCGTCGGGCACGTGGCTCGTGTAATGGCTGCGGGTCAGGGTCGTGCCGATCGCGACGATCAGGTCGGCATCGGCCAGATGCGCATCCGACATCGGGGTCGAGGAATGCCCGCCGGTGCCGAGCGCCAGCGCGTGATCCTCGGGGAAGGCGCTCTTGCCGGCGAGCGTCGTCATCACCGGCAGCGCCAGCGCCTCGGCGAGGCGGCGAAGGTCGCCCCAGGCCCCGGCCCCGAGCACCCCGCGCCCGACCATCAGCATCGGCGCGCGTGCCCCGGCCAGCGCGCGGATCACCGCCGCCACATCGTCGGTCGCGGCCATGGTCCGGCCGATCCGGACGGGCGTGTAGCGATCCATGCCGCCGGGCGCTTCGGCCTTCATCAGGTCGTCGGGGATCTCGACGATCACCGGCCCGCCGCGCCCCGACCGCAGCGCCGCGAAGGCGCGCGCCATCATCAGCGCCGCCCGCTCTGGGTGATTGACCAGCATGGTGGACTTGGCGATGCCGCGCATCTGGTCGGCCGATGCGAAGTTCGGCATCACCCCGGCCTCCCGGCTGTCATAACCGCCGGGCAGAAGCAAGATCGGCACCGAATCCGAGAAGGCCTGCGCCACGGCCCCGAACGCGGCCTCGGCCCCCGGCCCGTACTGCACGCCGGTCACGCCGAAGGCGCGGCCCGCGCTCATCCGGCTGAAGCCGTCGGCGATGTTGATCGCCACCCGTTCCGTCCGCGCCATGATCGGGCGGATGCCGAGTTCGGCCGCACTGTCGAAGATCTGGTTGAACGGAAAGCCGGTCAGGAAGCTCACCCCTTCCCGCTTCAGCGCCGCGGCGACGACATCCATCACTCTCATGCGGGCAGTCCCATGTCGATGGCCGCGAAGCGGCGGCCGAGCGCGGTCAGCTTGGCGCTGAACGCGGGCCGCGACAGGGCGGCGGGGTTGACGACCCGCTGTGGCGTCCGGCCCGACAGCAGGTCGAACACCGCCGCCACGTTCTCTGCCGCAAGGTCGGCGTCCAGTTCCTCCGTCCAGTTCAGCGCATGGGCACCGAGGATCACGCCCTCGGCGGCCAGGAGCGGGTTGCCCGGCGGCAGCGGTTCGGGGTCGAACACGTCCAGGCCCGCGCCGGACAGCCGCCCTTCGGCCAGGGCGGCCAGCAGCGCCGCCTGATCGACGATCCCGCCGCGCGCGGTGTTGATGAGGCTCGCGCCCGGCTTCATCATCGCGAACCGGTCGCGATCGAACAGGTGGCGCGTCTCGGCCGTCAGCGGGCAGTGGATCGAGGCATAATCCGCTGCGGCCAGCACCTCGGGAAGGCTCCCCCGTTCGATGCCGAGCGCGGCGGCGTCGGCGGCCGAAAGCTGCGGATCGCAGGCGAAGATCCGCATCCCGAGCGGCCGCACCAGCGCCGCGAGATCGGACCCGATGCTGCCACAGCCGACGAGGCCCAAGACCCGCCCTGCCAGATTGCGCCCGCGTATCGCGGCCCGCCGGCCCCAGGCGTCCGGGCCGAGGCGGCTCAGCCGGTCCTTCTCGATCAGCCGGGTGGCGAGCGCCAGCAGGAGCGTCAGCGCGGCGACCGCGGTCGGGCGGCGGACTGCCCGGGCGGGGACCACGACCGCCACGCCGCCTTCGGTGCAGGCGTCGAGGTCGACATCGTCGCAGCCGACCCCGACCCGCACGATCGCCGCGAGCCTTGCGGCCGTGCCGAGGCTGTCGCGGCTGACCGCCGCGGTCGCCGGCACCGAGATCAGGAGGTCGATCCCGGCCATGTCCGCCGGCGCCAGCGCCTCGCCGCCGTGGAGGCGGACGAGCGCGATCCCCCGATGCGCCGTCAGCGCGCCGAGGTCGTAGCCGGGAAAGGCCAGCGTGCCGTCGTCCAGCAGAAGGTCGTCCGTGATCCCGATCCGGCAGATGTCCGGCACTGCCCGCTCCTGTCCCGTGACGCCGGACGATGCGCCGGGCGATCACCCGATGCCTATGTCGCCGGCGGAACGGATGTAGCCGCGTCCTGCATCCTGTCCGACATTGTCGTCTCAGGTCGCCGCGAAGTCCTTGGGATCCCAGAAGGCCTGCATCCGGGTGATCAGCGGTGCGGGCGACAGGCGGAACACGTCGATGCCCTCGTAGGCGATCGCCTCGCCGCCCCGGCGATGGGCGAGGCCCTGCCAGCGGCAGGCGATCTCGTCGCCCTGCCAGTAGAGCGGGCTGGTGGTGAGGCGAAGTGCTGCGAGATCGTCGTAGAGCCCGCGGAAGTAGGCGCCGATCCGCCGCCGCCCCCGGATCGGCGGAGAGGTCGGGTCGATCACCGTGGCGAGGGGCGCGAAACAGGCGAGGATCGCGGCAATGTCGCGGCCTTCACAGGCGGCGAGGTAACGCGCCAGCAGCGCTTCCGCGGCGGTCCGGTCGATCATGGCGGCGTTTCCTTTCCCCGGCCTCGCACCCGGTGGAGGATGGCCATCGGGCCGGCGCGGTGCCAGCGAAGCAGGCGGCGCATCCGACACTGTCGGACGGCGCGGGCGAACGGGTCCGGGCTCATGGATCGTGGATCGCCCGGCATTCGGCGGCGAGGCGCGGACCGTAGTCGGCCAGCCGCTGCCGGGTCAGCCGCGCCGAGGGGCCCCAGATCGCCAGCGCGCCGAGGACGAGTCCGCCCCGGCTGAACACCGGCGCCGCCACGGCGCTGGCGCCGATCTCTTCCTCGGCCACCGACTGGGCGAAGCCGCGGTCGCGAATCCGCAGGCACTCGGCGTCCAAATCCGCCGCGGTGACCAGCGTCCGACTTGTGTAGCGCTCCAGCCGCAGCCGCCCGACGATGGCGCCGCGGTCGTCGTCCGACTGGAAGGCGAGGATCGCCTTTCCGACCGCGGAGGCGTGATAGGGCGCGCATTGCCCCTGGAACCGGCTGCCGCGCACGCCGTAGGTGCCCTCGACGGTGCTGACCACAAGGCAACTTTCGTTGGCGGGAACCGCAAGGCTGAGGCTTTCGCGGAATTGCCAGACAAGGCGGAGCATCAGCGGACGGACGACGGCGACGATATCGAGATTGCGCTCGGCGTTGCGGGCGAGCTCGAAGGTGCGCCGGCCGATCCGGTAGGTCTGGCTGTCGCGCAGGTGCTGGCAGTAGCCGAGCGCGACCATGGTCTTCAGCAGCGAGAAGGCGGTGTTCTTGTGGAGCCCGGTCCGTGCGGCGATGTCGGTCAGGCGCATGCCACCCTCGGAGGCATGGGCGATGACGTCGAGGATGGCATCCATCCGCTCGAGCGACTGGATTCGCGTCGGGGACTTCGGGATCTGGACCATCGCGACCTTCCACTGGCCAGAGCCGGCGCCGGGCGGCACCAGCCTAGGCCCGAGATCACCACACGCGCCTCGGCCCGGTCAACGGTCCGACATTGTCGGACCCGTCGGCCGCGCGGCCATGGTCCGGCGCCTTGCCGGCGCGTCCGTCGCACCGGCCGCGCAGATCTCGCGGACCGTCTCGCGCAGCCAGGCGCTGCCCTGGTCGCTCCGCGCCTGCGGGCTCCAGACCATCTGCAGCCGCCAGGGGACAAGGTCGAGCGGAATCTCGAACGGCACCACCGCATCGCCGCAGAGCATCGCCGCCGCCCGTTCGGGAATCGCCGCCACCAGATCGCTGGCGGCGATGATCGGGGGCAGCTGCGCGAGAAAGGGCACCGTCAGGGCCACCCGCCGGCGCAGGCCAAGAACCGCCAGCGCGGCGTCGATCGAACCGGTCGCGTCGCGCCGCGTCGTGTAGAGCGCATGGTCGAGCGCGGCGTAGCGGCCTGCGTCGGCCGGCGCGGCCAGAACCGGATGGCCGCGCCGGGCAATGCCGACGAACCGCTCCTCGAACAGGGCCGTCACGACCACATCGGGCGGCGGCTCGGCGATCACGCCGAGCGCGAGGTCGAAGACGCCGCCGCCGATCATCGGGCCGAGCTCGTCCTTGCCGTAGGCGACGAGGCGCAGGTCGAGCCCCGGCCCGGCCTGCCGGAGCCGCGTCACCAGCGGCGGGCCAATCACCGCCAGCACATAGTCGGTCAGCCCGACGACGAAGGTCCGTTCGGCCCGGGCCGGGTCGAAGGGCAGTTCCGGCCCGAGCGAGCCGCGCAGCGCATCGAGCGCGGCCGCAACGCCCGGGGCGAGGCGCTGCGCGCGCGGCGTCGGCTGCATTCCCTGGCCCACGCGCACGAACAGCTCGTCCCCCACCGCGGCCCTGAGCCGCCCGAGCGCCGCGCTCATCGCCGGCTGCCGCAGACCAAGACGCGAAGCCGCCTCGGTGACGCTGCGGGTCGCCATCAGCGCCTCGAAGGCCAGGAGCAGATTGAGGTCGAAGTCGCGCAGGTTCATCGACGGAAACGATACCGCACATCCCTTCCGGCGCATAGCCGCGGGCCGCCGAGGGGCCGATCTTTCCCGCACCAACCCACCATGGAGGACAAGATGTCCACTTTCCCTTCCCGCACCCTTGCCGCCGCCTGCCTCGCCGGCTTCGGGCTGATCGCCCTGGCCGACGCCCCGCGGGCCCAGACGGCCGAGGGCGTCCCGGCGGCCGCGCGCCTTGCGATGCCGGGCGACGAGCACCGCTGGCTCGAGCCCCTGATCGGCGACTGGACGGTCGAGATGCTGGTCTATCCCGGCCCCGGCGCCGAGCCGATCGTCTCGAACGAGGTCACCGCGACGCGCCAGTGGACGCTCGACGGCCGCTACCTGCGCGAAGAGCTGCGCGGCACCGTGTTCGGCCAACCGGCCGCGCGCGACGGCGTGCTCGGCTACAACCGCCTCGACGGCCGCTTCGAATGGGTCACGGTCGACACGTTCGAGCCCGGCCAGATGATCTATGTCGGCCGCGACGACGCCTCGCCCGAGGGCTTCTCGATGTATGGCGAAAGCACCGAGGCCGCCATGGGCCCGGAACCGACCGGCCGCAAGCGCGAGCTGCGCTTCGAGTTCGACATCGACGGCCCCGACTACAACGTGCAGCGCATCTACGCCCGCTTCCCCGGCCAGGAGGAGTTCCTGTTCGTCGAGCAGCGCTTCACGCGCCGCGCGTCAAACTGAGCAGCGGGCGCCGATGCAGCCGCAGATGTTCGCCGCGGTGATCGCGCCGCCGCTGCCGGGGACGGGCGCATGAGCGCGGCAGCCCGTCGCCCGGCGATCGTCGCGGCGGCGGGGCCCGGCGTGGGCCTCGCCGTCGCGACCCGCTTCGCGCGCGACGGCCATCCGGTCGCGCTGATCGCCCGGGGCGCGCCGGCGCTCACGGCGATGACGGATGGCCTGGCAGCCAAGGGCGCGACCGCCCGCGGCTTCGTCGCGGATGTGACCGACCTCGCCGCCCTGACCGGCGTGCTGGCCCGGATCGAGGCCGAGATGGGCCCGCCCGCGGTGCTGGTCTGGAACGGTGGACGCTGGGCCGAGACGCCGGCGCTGGCACTCGACGCAGGCACGTTCGAGGCCGACCTGCGGCTGACCACCGTAGGCGCCCTGGTGGCGGCACAGGCGGTGGCGCCGGCCATGCGGGCAGCAGGCGGCGGCACCATCCTTGTCACCGGCGGCGGCCTTGCGCTCGCGCCGCAATACGGCGGGGCGGTGCCCGCGCTGGCCGCCGGCAAGGCGGCGGTGCGCGCGCTGGTGCATGCCGCGGCCCGCGAATTCGCCGTCGACGGCATCCACCTCGGCACCGTGACCATCGCCGGGATGGTCGCGCCCGGCGGCCCGTTCGACCCCGACCGGATCGCCGAGGCCTTTCACGCCCTCCACGCCGAACCGCCCGGCGCCTGGACGGTCGAGCGAGTGTTCGACGGCCGGGGATGACGCCCCGTGACGGGCAGGAGCGGATCAGGGCGAAGCGGCAGGCGACGGCGCCGCAGCGCTGCGGGGTGCGGTGCCGTGGTGCGGTGTCGGAGACGGAGCGCAGCAGAGGGAAGCGCCAGCGGACCGGGCGGCGAGGCCCGTTCCGGTCGGGGTCGGCAGCGCGGCGAACGGTGGCGAGGCCGCGGCGCGGCGCAGGGCGGCGGCGTCAGCTCTCGGCCAGGCGGTACCCGATCCCGGGTTCGGTCGTGATGAACCGCGGGTTCACTGCATCGTCGCCGAGCTTCTGGCGCAGCTGGCGGATATAGACGCGCAGGTACTGGCTGTCCTCGGCATGGGCGGGCCCCCAGATCGCCTTCAGGATCATCGCCTGCGTGACCAGCCGCCCGCGGTGGCTCGCGAGCATCCACAACAGGTCGAACTCGCGCCGGGTCAGGTGCAGCGGCCGGCCTTCCAGCGTGGCGGCGTGGTCGGCCGCGTCGATCCGCAGCGGGCCGATCGTCAGGACGGCGGGCGCCGCTTCGGCGCCGCGGTCGCGCAACAGGCCGCGGATGCGGGCAAGGAACTCCTTCACGCCAAATGGCTTGACGACATAGTCCTGCGCGCCGGCATCGAGGGCGATGACCTTGCCCGCCTCGTCGGAGCGGACCGACAGGATCAGGACCGGCACCGCGCTCCAGCGGCGAAGCTCGCCGAGCAGCGACAGGCCGTCGGCATCGGGCAGGCCAAGGTCGAGCACAACCAGCGCCGGGGACTCGCGCGCGGCCGCGGCGAGGCCCTCGCGCGTGGTTCCGGCCTCGATCACGCCATAGCCTTCGGCCTCGAGCGCCACGCGCAGGAAGCGCCGGATCGGCGCCTCGTCATCGACGATCAGGATGCGGGCGGCGGCGGTCATCCGGCGACCTCGGGGTTGTGGAGGGGAAGCGACAGCACGATACGCGTGCCGGTGCCGTCGGGCCAGCCGGTCTCGGCCCGGATCGTGCCGCCCATCGCCTCGACCAGCCCCTTGCAGATCGCGAGGCCAAGGCCGGTCCCGGCGCGCTGGCGGTCGCCGCCGGCGGCCCGATAGAACATGTCGAACACGCGGGCCTGATCCTCCGGGGGGATCCCCGGCCCGCGGTCGGTCACCGCGATCTCCATGCGCACGCCGCGGAGCCGCGCGGAGACGGCGATCTCGGTGCCGTCGGGGGCATATTTGGCGGCGTTGTCGAGGATGTTCACGACCACCTGCTCGAGGAGCACCCCGTCGGCCAGGATCAGCGGCAGGTCGGGGGCGAGATCCACCCGCAGGTCATGGCCGCGCAGCACGCCCTGCATCCGCGCCCGTGCGCCGCCCACGATCTCGGCTGCGTCCTGCGGCGCGAGGCGGGGCTTCAGCGCGCCATGGCCGAGCCGGGTCATGTCGAGCAGGTTCTGTACGTAGCGGTCCAGCCGCTCGCCCTCCTCGCGGATGGTCTCGGCGAGCGTCTGCCGCGCCGCCGGCGGCAGGTCGGCCTCGGCCAGATGCCCCGCCGCGCCGATGATGCTGACGAGCGGCGTGCGCAAGTCGTGGCTGACCGAGTTCAGAAGCGCCGTGCGCAGCCGCTCGGCCTCGGTCGCAAGCTGGGTCGCCGCCAGATCCTCGGTCAGCCGCAGCCGCTCCAGCGCCAGCGCGATCTGGTCGATCAGCGCATCCAGGAGCCGCCGGTCGGTCCGCGCCAGCTGCCGGTCGTCGGCGAAGGCGATGCCGAGCACGCCGAGCCGGCGCTCGCCCGCGTCGAGCGGCAGGAAGAACCAGCGCGCGGTCGGCAGCGTATCGGATCCGCGGCCGGCGGGTTCGCCCTTTTCCCAGGCGAACTGGGCCGCCGACTGGTCGCGCACCTCGAGCCGGTCCTCGGGCGGGAAGCCGCCGGCGACGCGCAGCACATCCCCTCGCGGCATCAGCAGCACCGACTCACAGTGCAGCGTCGTCGCCACATGGCTCACCGACGCCCATACGACATCGTCGGCGGTGGCGGCGGCGGCGACGCGGCGGCTGAAGTCGTAGAGCTTGTTGGTGCGGTCGGCGATGGCGGCCTGCGCCGCGATCCGGGCGCGAAGCCGCGCGGCCAAGTTGCCGGTGACGAGCGAGGCGGCGAGGAACAGGCCGAGCGTCAGGAGCTCGCCCTGCCGGGTGACGCGGAAGCTGAAGCGGGGTTCGGTGAACAGATAGTTGTAGGCGAGGAACCCCAGCACCGCCGCCGCCATGGCGGGGCCGAGGCCGCGGCGGCTGGCGACGACGACGACCGCGGTCATGTAGATGACGCTGAGGCTCGCCACTGGGAACAGCCGCTCGGCTGCCCAGGCGCAGGCCGAGGCGACCGCGACGGCCAGCGCCGCCTCGCCCCAGGCGCGCGGCTCGGCGCCGGGCAGCGGCAGATGCAGGCCCCGCCGCTCCGGCCGCTCGTCCGGTTCCGAAGCGACCGTCACCTCGAACGGCCCAGAGCGGCGCAGGATCTCGGCCGCGACATCCTCGGTCGCCAGCCGCGCCCAGAACGGGCGGCGGCGCGGGCGGCCGATCACGATGCGGGCCACGTTGCGGTCGCGGGCATAGGCCAGGATCGCTTCGGCCACGTCATGCTCGGCCTCGAGCGTCGCCAGTTCCGCCCCCAGCCGCTCGGCCAGCCGCAGGCTGCCCGCCAGCCGGTCCTTGTCGGCCTCGGGCAGGCTCTCGGCCCGCGCCTGCGCCACGTTCAGCGCGATCCAGTCGGCGCGCGCGCGGTCGGCGCTGCGCTTGGCAACCCGGATTGCCTCGCGCGCGGCCGGGCTTTCGTTGATGCAGACGAGGATGCGCTCCTGCGTCGGCCAGGGCCCGGCGATCGCGTTCGCCGCCATGTGCTCGCGCAGCTGCGCGTCCACCCGGTCGGCCGCGGCGCGCATCGCCAGCTCGCGCAGCGCCGTCAGGTTGCCCTTGACGAAGAACGACGACAGCGCCCGCGCCGCCTGGTCGGCGGGATAGACCTTGCCCTGCTTCAGCCGGTCCACGAGTTCATCGGGCGGAAGGTCGATCAGTTCGATCTCGTCGGCCATCTCCAGCGCGCCGTCGGGCACCGTCTCGCGCACGCGGACGCCGGTGATGCGGGCGACGGTCTCGTTCAGCGTCTCGATGTGCTGGATGTTCAGCGTGGTGAAAACGTCGATCCCGGCAGCCAGCACCTCCTCGACATCCTGCCAGCGCTTCTCGTGGCGGCTGCCCTCGGCATTGGTATGGGCAAGCTCGTCGATCAGCGCGAGCGCGGGCCTGCGGGCGAGCAGGGCGTCGAGGTCGAGCTCGGTCATCGCCCGGCCCTGGTAGATCACCGGCTTGCGCGGCAGCTGCGTCAGGCCCGAGAGCTTGGCCTGGGTCTCGGCCCGGCCATGCGTCTCGATCAGCGCGGCGACCACGTCGCGGCCCTTGGCGACCTCGCGGTGGGCATCGTCGAGCATCGCCCAGGTCTTGCCGACGCCGGGCGCCGCGCCGAGGAACACCTTCAGCCGGCCCCGCCCCTCGCGCGCGGCCTGAGTCAGGAGCGCATCGGGCGAGGGGCGGATCTCGGCGTCGGGCGTCATTCCGACCCCTGTCCCTCCGCGACCGCGGCCGGGACCGGAAAGCGCCCGTCGAGCGCGAGGTTGGTCAGAAGCACGTTCACCCGCGGCTCGCCGTAGAGGCCGAGCCCGCGCCCCTCGACCGCGGCCGCGATCGCCGCGCGCACCGCCGCGGGGTCGGCGCCGCGGGCCGCGGCGATCCGGTCCGCCTGCGCCAGCGCGTTTTCCGGGCTGACATGCGGGTCGAGGCCCGAGCCCGAGGCGGTGACCGCGTCGATCGTGGCGGGGGCGCTGTTCAGTGCCTCCGCCGCCGCCCGGCGCTCGGCGACCGCGGCGATCAGCGCGGCCGAGGTCGGACCGAGGTTCGAGGCGCCGGTTCCGGCGGCGTTCCAGCCGCTCGCCGAGGGGCGGGGATGCAGATAGGCCGCGCCGGCAAAGGGCTGGGCGATCAGCGCCGAGCCCAGGACGGCGCCGTTGCGCTCGATCAGGCTGCCATTGGCCGCCGCCGGGAACAGCGCCTGCGCGGCGCCGGTCAGGGCGAGCGGATAGGCGAGCCCGGTCAGGAGGGTGAACAGCACGGTGAGCGTGACGGCCGGGCGAAGATGGGCGCGCATGACGGGCTCCTTCAGGCGAGGTTCAGCGCGGCGAGCGCCAGGTCGATGGCCTTGATGCCGAGGAACGGCACGATCAGCCCGCCAAGGCCGTAGATCAGCAGGTTGCGGCGCAGCAGCGCCGCAGCCGAGGCCGGACGGTACTCTACCCCGCGCAAGGCCAGCGGCACCAGCGCCACCAGGATCAGCGCATTGAAGATCACTGCCGACAGGATCGCCGACGTGGGCGACGCCAGATCCATGACGTTCAGCGCGGCAAGCCCCGGATAGGCGGCGACGAAGATCGCGGGCAGGATGGCGAAGTATTTCGCGACGTCATTGGCAATCGAGAAGGTGGTCAGCGCGCCGCGCGAGATCAGGAGCTGCTTGCCGACCAGCACCACCTCGATCAGCTTGGTCGGGTCGCTGTCGAGGTCGATCAGGTTTGCGGCCTCCTTGGCCGCCGGCGTCCCCGCGTTCATCGCTACGCCCACATCGGCCTGCGCCAGCGCCGGCGCATCGTTCGAGCCGTCACCGCACATCGCGACCAGCCGGCCGCCCGCCTGTTCGCGCCGGATCAGATCGAGCTTCATTTCGGGCGTGGCCTCGGGCAGGAAGTCGTCCACCCCGGCCTCGGCCGCGATTGCGGCGGCGGTCAGCGGGTTGTCACCGGTGATCATCACCGTGCGGATGCCCATGGCGCGCAACTCGGCAAAGCGCTCGCGCACGCCGGGCTTGACGATGTCCTTCAGATGCACCGCCCCGAGGATGGCGTTGCCCTCTGCCACCAGAAGCGGCGTGCCGCCGGACCGGGCGACGGCATCGACCTGCGCCTGCAGGGCTGCCGGCGGGGTCTGGCCGGTCAGGCGGATGACCGCATCGACCGCGCCCTTGCGGAACCGCTGCCCGCCCGGCAGGTCGAGCCCGGAAAGCCGGGTCTGGGCGGTGAAGGCGACCGGCTCGGCCCGAGCGGGCATCGCCGGCACGGTTCCCAGGAGCTCGCGCGCCTTGTCCACGATCGACTTGCCCTCGGGCGTCTCGTCGGCCAGCGAGGCCAGCGCCGCCGCCTCGGCCAGCCTTCGCCGATCCGTGCCCGGGGCCGGGATCAGCGCATCCGCCATGCGGTTGCCGAAGGTGATGGTGCCGGTCTTGTCCAGAAGCAGCGTGTCCACGTCGCCCGCCGCCTCGACCGCGCGGCCGGACTTGGCGATCACGTTGGCCTTTACCAGCCGGTCCATGCCGGCAATGCCGATCGCGCTCAGAAGCCCGCCGATGGTGGTCGGGATCAGCGTCACGAACAGGGCGCCCAGCACCACCACCGGGATGACCGTGCCGGAGAAGCTGGCGAAGGCCGGCAGCGTGACGACGACGAACAGGAAGATCAGCGTCAGCCCGACCAGGAGGATGTTCAGCGCGATCTCGTTCGGAGTCCTCTGGCGCTCGGCGCCCTCGACCAGCGCGATCATCCGGTCGAGAAAGCTGCGGCCCGGCTCGGCGGTGACGCGGATCACCAGCCAGTCGGAGACGACCGTCGTGCCGCCGGTGACCGAGGACCGGTCGCCGCCGGCCTCGCGGATCACCGGCGCGGATTCGCCGGTGATGGCACTTTCGTTGACCGAGGCGAGGCCGCGCACCGCCTCGCCATCCGCGGGGATGATCTCGCCGGCGGCCACGTGCACGAACTGGCCGGGGCGGAGCGCGGTCGAGACGGCGTCGGTCGCGCGCGCCGGGTCGTCGTCCGGGCCGGCCAGCACGCGCACCCGGGTCTCGGACTTGGTCGCGCGGAGCGTGTCGGCGCGCGCCCGGCCCCGGCCCTCGGCCAGGGCCTCGGCGAAGTTGGCGAAGAGCACGCAGAGCCAGAGCCAGACCGAGATGTGCAGCGCGGTCCCCGCGCCCGGGGTCCCGGCCAGCAGGTCGCGCAGGCCGAGCACCGTCGTCATGGCCGCAACCACGGCGGTCACGAACATCACCGGGTTGTGCCAGAGCTGGCGCGGATCGAGCTTGACGACGCTCTGCCGGATCGCGGCCGGGTAAAGGCCGCTCAGGTCGGCGGTCTTGGGATGTTTCGACATCGGGGGTGCCTCAGAAGCTCTGCCCGGCCAGGCGCGCGGTCTCTTCCGCGATCGGGCCGAGGGCAAGGACAGGGAAGAAGGTCAGCGCGCCGAGGATCAGCACGGTCAGGACCAGCAGCGTCACGAACAGCGGCCCATGCGTCGGGAAGGTGCCCGCGGTGACGGGCGCCTGCGGCTTGCGCACCATCGCGCCGGCGATCGCCAGCATCGGCACGATCACCGCATAGCGGCCGAGCAGCATGACGACCCCGAGCGCGGTCGTGTGCCAGGGCAGCGCCGCGCCCCAGCCGCCGAAGGCCGAGCCGTTGTTGCCGGTGGCAGACGAGTAGGCATAGAGGATCTCGGTCATCCCGTGCGGCCCCGGGTCCTGCACGGCCGCCAGCGCCGCCGGCGCCGTGGCCGCAATCGCGCCGCCCCCGAGGATGCCGAGCGGCATCGACAGGAACGCCAGCACCGCCAGCGTCACCTCGCGCGCCTCGATCTTGCGGCCAAGGTATTCGGGCGTGCGGCCGACCATCAGTCCGGCCAGGAACACGGCGAGGACAACATAGAGGAGCATGCCGTAGAGCCCCGCGCCCACACCGCCGAACACCACCTCGCCGATCTGCATGAAGACCAGCATGACAAGGCCCGAGAGCGGCATGAAGCTGTCATGCATCGCGTTGACCGACCCGTTGGAGGCGGCGGTGGTGGAAGCCGCCCAGAGCGCCGAGAGCATCGCGCCAAAGCGCTGTTCCTTTCCTTCCATGTTGGCGCCCGCCCCGAGCGCGGGGTTGCCCGCGACCTCGGCGGCATGGATCACCGCCAGCCCGGCCAGGAACATCACCCCCATCGCGGCAAAGATCGCGAGGCCCTGCCGCCGGTCACCCGCCATGCGCCCGAACAGGAAGCAGAAGGCGACCGGAATCAGGAGGATGGCCAGCGACTGCGCGAGGTTCGAGGTGATCGTCGGGTTCTCGAACGGATGCGCCGAGTTCACGCCGAAGAAGCCGCCGCCGTTGGTGCCAAGCTGCTTGATCGCGATCTGCGCCGCCGCCGGGCCGCGGGCGATCACCTGCTCGCCCCCTTCCACACCGGTGGCCACCACCGCGCCCTGAAGCGTCTGCGGCACGCCCTGCCAGGCCAGGACCAGCGCCAGGGCGACCGACAGCGGCAGGAGGATCCACAGGACCGAGCGGGTGAGATCGAGCCAGAAGTTGCCAAGCGTGGACCCCTTGGCCGCCACAAAGCCGCGGGTCACCGCGACGGCCACCGCCATGCCGGTGCCCGCGCTGACGAAGTTCTGCACCGTCAGGCCCGCCATCTGGCTGAGGTAGGACAGCTGCGCCTCGCCGCTGTAGGCCTGCCAGTTGGTGTTGGTGACGAAGCTGACGGCGGTGTTGAAGGCAAGGTCGGGGGCCATCGCGCCGATCCCGTCGGGGTTCAGCGGCAGCGCACCCTGCAGCCGCAGGATGGCGTAGAGCAGCACGAATCCCGCTGCGTTGAAGGCGAGCACGGCCAGCGCATAGGCCGGCCAGGCCATCTCGCGCCCGCCCGCCCCTGCAAGCCGCAGCAGCGCATCCTCCGTGCGCAGCAGCGCGCGCGGCAGGCGGCCCGCATAGACCCGCGCCATCCAGCCGGCGAGCAGCCAGGCCAGGCCGACCAGGGCGGCGAAATAGACGACATAGGACAGCAGCGTCATGTGGCGCCCCTCAGAACCGGTCGGGGCGGAGCAGTGCTGCGCCGAGATAGACGAACAGGCCAGCCGCGACGGCGACCCCCAGAATCAGGTCGAACATGGCGCGCCCTCACATCCGTTCGGCGGCGCGGACGCCGAGGGCGAAGGCCGCGAAGGCCGCAAGGCCGAGTGCGAGGTAGATCGAATCAAGCATGGACACCTCCGGAAGGTTGCCGCCGAGACATGCCCTGCCACGGCATAAGCGATCCATGCGGGTTCCGGACGGTGCCCGTAAGGGCCGCGTAAGGCGCCGTCCGTGCGCCCGCCCGGCCAGCGGGCGGCGGCACGGCCCGACGGCCGCGGGTGCCGCCGCGGCGCCGGCTCCGGCGCCCGGCGATCCGGCGGCGCCTGCCCGGCGGGCGCGGTGACGCCGCCGGGTGGCAGGCGCGGCCGGATGTGACGCAAGGCCCAAATCCGGCAAGAAAGGCTCGGTCGCGGCGGTCGGTTCGGTTCAACGCGAACCGATTTTGCGGTAGTCTTGGCGCGCAACCGGGGAAAGGGTGCTGCCATGCCGCCTCGCGTCTTGACGCTGCCGAGCCATCCACCGGACGCGGACGGGCGGCGCGCCCCGCGCGGGGCGCAGGGACCGTTCGGAACGCGGATCTGCGCCGGCGATGACCGGGCCGAGGCGGCGCCCGGCCGGCGCCCGAGGCGCCTCTGCGCGGTCCGTGTCCTGCCGCGGACCAACGCCGGTCTGCCGCAGGCCGAGGCGGCGGCGTGAGCCGGCTGTCGGTCGCCGCGGCGGGGGCGAGGCTCTCCGCGCGGGTGGACGGGGCGGCGGACCGGCCGTGGCTGCTGCTGTCGAACTCGCTCGCCTCCGACCTGTCGATGTGGGACGACCAGATCGGCCTTCTTACCCGCACCCACCGCGTCGTCCGCTACGACAGCCGCGGCCACGGGCAAAGCGAGGCGCCCGAGGGACCCTACGACTTTGCCATGCTGGTCGCCGACATGGTGGCCGTGCTCGACCATGTCGGGGCGGATCGGGCCGACGTGATGGGCCTGTCGCTCGGCGGGATGACGGCACTGGGGCTGGGGCTCGGCCATCCGGACCGGGTCGCGCGCCTTGCGGTCTGCGCTGCGCGGGCGGATGCGCCGCCCGCCTTCGTGGCCGCGTGGGACGACCGGCTCGCCGCCGTCGCCGCGGGCGGCATGCAAGCGATCCTCGCCGGCACCCTGTCGCGCTGGTTCACGCCCGCCTGCCCGGCAGGGGTCCTCGCCCGGGCGACGGCGATGATCCTGAACACGCCGCCCCGGGGCTATGCAGGCTGTGCCCGCGCGCTGCAGCGGCTCGACTACCTCCCTCATCTCGGCCGGATGCAGCCCCCCGTTCTCTACCTCGTCGGCGCCGAGGATCCGGGCGCCCCACAAGAGACGGTGGCGGCGATGGCGGCCGCGACGCCCGGCGCCGGCCTTGTGGTGCTGCCCGGTCTCGCGCACGTCCCGAACATGGAAGACCCCGCGGCCTTTGCGGCCGCGATCGACGGCTGGCTCCGGGCCGCGGCGTGACCGCCCCGGCGCGGCGGGTCTCCCCCTGCCCGAAGCCGCGCCGCCCTCGCGCGGGCGGGCGCTGACCCCGGTGCGCCACCGGGGCGGCGCCGGCCGAAAGGGGCACGCGGCCGGGCGTTGCGGCGCTTCCGCCCGGCCCGAGCAGGCACCGAGCCGGTTTCCTTCGCCCGGGCAATCGCGTAAGCCGGTCGCACAGGATCGGAGGGGTGCGATGCAGCGGCTGGCGGCAGGGAACTGGAAGATGAACGGGCTGTCGGACCATCTGGCCGAGATCGATGCGCTCGCGGCCGACCATCCCGACCCGGCCTGCGACGTGCTCGTTTGCCCGCCGGCGACGCTGATCGCGCGCCTGGCGGCACGCGTGGCCGGGCAGGGCGGCCGGATCCGGGTCGGCGGGCAGGATTGCCACCCTGCCGCCGCGGGCGCGCATACCGGCGACATCGCCGCGGCGATGCTGGCCGATGCCGGCGCGACGCATGTCATCCTGGGCCATTCCGAACGCCGCGCCGATCACGGCGAGACCGACGCGCTGGTGCGCGCCAAGGCCGAGGCGGCGCTGGCGGCGGGCCTGATCGCCATCGTCTGCATCGGCGAGACCGAGGCCGAGCGCGATGGGGGGCGCACGCTCGACGTGGTGCGCCGCCAGCTCGACGGCTCGCTGCCGTCGGCCGCCGCGCCGGACAGCGTCGTGGTCGCCTACGAGCCGGTCTGGGCGATCGGCACCGGCCGCACCCCGACGCTGCCCGAGATCGCCGAGGTCCATGCCGACCTGCGCGCCCGGCTGACCACCCGGTTCGGCGCCGCCGGTGCCGGGTTCCGCCTGCTCTACGGCGGGTCGGTCAAGCCCGGCAATGCCGCCGCGATCTTCGCGCTGCCGAACGTCGATGGCGCGCTGGTGGGCGGGGCGAGCCTGAAGGCCGCCGAGTTCGGCGCCATCGTCGCGGCGCTTTCCGCCGCCTGACCGGCCCCGCCTGTCGCCTTCGGGCGGGCACGCGCGTCGCGTCCCGTGCCAGCCTGATCCCAAGCCCCGGGACCGCCTGCGATGACCGACACCGCTACCCCTGCGCGTTCGCTGCTGACGGCGAACCTTCTCTGCATCGCCTCGATGCTGACCTGGGCCGTCGGCCTGCCCGCGATCAGCCATCTGGTCACGCTGGTGCCGCCGCTGCCGCTGACCGCGGCGCGGGTGGCGATCGCCGGGGCGACCCTCGTGCTGGTCTGGGCGGCGGTCGAAGGTCTGCCCTCGGTCCGGCGCGCGCCCTGGGGTCGCGGCATCGCGGTCGGCGTGGTGGTGATGGGGGTCGGCGCCGTGCTGGTGGCGCTGGCGCTGCAGCTGACCGATCCGGTGACGGTGGCGATCATCACCGCCCTGATGCCGCTGGTCGGCATCGGGCTTGAATGCCTGCTCGACGGGCGGCGGCTGACCGGGCAGCTGCTGGCCGGACTGGCGCTGTCGCTGGCGGGCGGCCTCGTCGCGCTCGATCTGGCGGCGGCGACCCCGGCGCTCGGCCTGGGCGCGCTCGCGGCCCTCGGCTCGGTGCTGGCCTTCACCTGGGGGTCGCGCGCCACCGTCACCTCCTTCCCCGAGCTGACGCCGCTCGGGCGCACCGCGATCACCGTCGCAGGGGCCGGCATCGGGCTGACGGCCGTGGCCGCGGCGTTTTCCGCTGCCCCCGGCGGCGGGGCGATCGCCTGGCCCGCGATCGGCTGGCCCGAGGTCTGGGCGCTGCTCCTCGCCTCGATCGGCTCGGTGGCGATCAGCCAGACGCTCTGGATCATCTCGGTCGGCCGGCTCGGCATCGGCATCGCGAGCCTCCACATGAACGCGGTGCCGTTCTACGTGATGCTGTTCGCCTTCGCGCTCGGCGGTGCGTGGAACTGGCAGCAGGCGGCGGGGGCGGCGATCGTCGTGTTCGGCGTGCTGCTGGCGCAGGGTCTCGTCGGGCCACGCCGGGCGTGACGCAGGTGGACCGCCTGTCGCAGTCGCCGACCGACGACGGTTTCGTGCAGGACCCCTATCCGTTCTACGACCGCGCCCGCGCTGCGGGTCCGTTTTTCTACTGGCAGGACTACGGTCTGACCTGTGCCACCTCCCATGCCGCCGTCGGTGCGATCCTGCGCGACCGCCGCTTCGGGCGCGAGGTGCCGCCCGAGCGCCGGGCGCCGGTGCCCGAGCATCTCGCGCCGTTCTACGCGGTCGAGGCCCATTCGATGCTGGAACTGGAGCCGCCGCGCCACACCCGATTGCGCGGCCTCGTGCTGCGCGCCTTTACCTCGCGCCGGATCGCGGCGCTGGCGCCCGAGATCGCGGCACTGTCGCATCAGCTGATCGATGCCCTGCCCGGCGGCGCGTTCGACCTACTGCCGCAGTTCGGCCAGCGGCTGCCGGTGATCGTCATCGCCCGGCTGCTCGGCGTGCCGGATGCGATGTCCGGCGACCTGCTGCGCTGGTCGAACGCCATGGTCGGCATGTACATGGCCGGGCGCAGCCGCGCCACCGAGGAGGCCGCGGTGGCGGCGACGCTGGCCTTCACCGATTTCCTGCGGGCCTACATCGACGAGCGCCGGGCGCGCCCGGCGGACGATCTCATCACTCATCTGATCGCCGCCGAGGCCGCCGGCGACCGGCTCGGCACGGACGAGCTGATCAGCACCTGCATCCTGCTCTTGAACGCGGGGCACGAGGCCACCGTCCACAGCATCGGCAACGGCGTGAAGGCGCTCCTCGCGACGGCCGCGCCCGCCGCCACGCTCGCCCCCGGGCAGGTGGCCGCGACGGTCGAGGAGATCCTGCGCCACGACCCGCCGCTCCACTTCTTCACGCGCCACGCCTACGAGACCGTCACGGTGGAGGGCCGGGAGTTCCGGCGGGGCGACGAGGTCGCGCTCCTGCTCGCCGCCGCCAACCGCGATCCGGCCGTCTGGCCCGACCCCGGCCGCTTCGACCTCGCGCGGCCCCTGCAGCCAAACCTGTCCTTCGGCGCAGGGCTCCATTATTGTGTCGGCGCCCCGCTAGCCCGGCTGGAGCTGCAGGTCGCCCTGCCGATCCTGTTCGCCCGCCTGCCCGGCCTGCGGCTCGCCGCCCCGCCGCGCTACGCGCCGGTGTACCATTTCCACGGGCTCGAGCGGCTGGTCGTTATCCGCGACTGAGGCCGGCGGCCGGGCGATCACTCGGCCGCCAGAAGCTCCGGCACGCGCAGCAGGATGAACTCGTTCGCCGCCGCCGCGTCCAGTTGCCGGCCAGAGGAAAACGGCAGGTTGTTGTCGTTCGCGACAAGGATATGCTCGTCGTCGACGCGCATCACGTTCTCGATCGTGAAGAACGGGAAGGTCATCTTTCCCGTCAGGTCGCGCGCGGCGGCGGTCTCCATCCGGTTCCGGCCCTCCCGATCGGCGATATCCATCAGGTCGATGTGGCCGATGCGGCGGGCGAAACCCTCGGCGTCGAGAGCGGCGGTGTCGATCAGCACCACCCGCTTCAGCATCGCGGGCTGGGGAAAGCAGTCCGGCGCGGGGTCGCCGCTGCAGGCGAGCGAGGGGTCGCCCTCGCCATCGTCGCGCTCGATCACCAGCGCGCGGGTCGCGTCGATGAAGTTGAAGTCCCCGATCGCCGTCGCGCCCTCGGCGAGCGCGAGGCGGAAGCTCTGGCCGGTCCATTCCCCGGCCACCGGATCGAAGCCGAGCACACGCACGAAGCCGCCCTCGGGCTGGCCCTCGGCATTCAGGAGCGGCTTTTCCAGCATCGCCCACAGGAGCCCGGTGCCGGGCTGCAGCGCCATCCCCTCGAACCCGGCCGAGCGCGCCACGGTGTAGTCCTTGCCCGCCTGCGCCGGAATTCTCAGGCCGGGGGCGTCGGGGCTGCGGACCACGCTGCCCTCGACCTCGGCCGGATGAACGCCGAGGATGCGCCCGTCCAGCGTGGCGCGGAGCAGGAAGGGGCCGAATTCCTCGCCGATCCAGATCTCGTCGCCGATCACCTGCAGGCTTTCGGGATCGAAGTCGGCCCCCGTGAGCCAGCGCCCCTCGACCGCCTCGTTGGCGATCCGGAACGGCACCTTGTGGTCGGGATCGCTGAGGAACACGGTTTCGGCCACGGTGACGGCGCCGGTCTCGAAATCGGGGGTCATGCGGCTGAAGAACAGCATCGCGTCAGAACTGTTGGCCTTGGCGCCGAAACCGTTGTCGGTCAGCACATAGATCGATCCGTCGGCGGCGCGGTCCATCGCGAAGCCCGACAGGCCCTGCAACGGCTGGCCGAGGAAGGGCAGCGAGAGGCCGGTCGGGCGGCGCCCGTGCATCGGGCCGGTATCGCCCGGCACCGTCATCGGCCGGTCGTTGCGGGAAGGACCGGTGAACTTGCCGCTGATCCAGAGGTCGCGCGGCGCGCCCTCGGGCGGGGCGATCAGCGTCAGCGG
>Ga0224723_1000837_pt1 | contig 20204 bp, 31 predicted proteins | sample Balambano_FR2_Me_FD_161647 | JGI IMG/M metagenome (GOLD analysis project Ga0224723, IMG submission 161647) | Freshwater sediment microbial communities from Lake Towuti, South Sulawesi, Indonesia - Balambano_FR2_MetaG | ecosystem: Environmental > Aquatic > Freshwater > Lake > Sediment | place... | reverse complement strand
GAGGTCCACCAGATCAGGAGGGTCCACCGAGACGGTCTGCCACAGCACATCGAGGTTCACGTCGTCGACGTAGTGGTGGATCAACCTGTCACGCGTGCGGGCGGCAGCGCGCCACGGAACGGCTGGAAAGGTCCACGAGGTGCCGGATCCTGACGGCATCCTCACGCCGCACAGAGGGGGCGGGCATGCGCGGCGACACCCTCCCGGAAGTAAGGGCTGAGATCCTCGTAGGTGCGGAGCTCGACCTGACGTCCGAACACCTGCTCCAGCTCCAACTCCGTCTCGGCGAGCCGCAGCCCGAGGAGGGCGTCCTCGACGGTCAGTCCCGGGCGCAGGCGCACCTCCTCATGATGCCGCACCCGGCGACGACGATCGGGATCGTCCCGCCCCGACGGCTCAACTCGCGAGCGCGGACACCGGCACGCCGCGCCGGCGCAGCTCCTCGGCGCCGCCGTCGGCGGCGGTCAGCACCCAGAGGCCGTCGTCGAGCACGGCCACGGTGTGCTCGAAGTGCGCCGCCCGGGACCCGTCGGCGGTCGCCACGGTCCACCGGTCGTCCAGCTCGACGGTGTCCGGCGACCCGGCCGTCACCATCGGCTCGATGGCGACGCACAGCCCCGGGCGGACCCGGGGGCCGTGTTCGCGCACCCGGTGGTTGAGGACCTCCGGCTCCTCGTGCATCTCCCGTCCGATGCCGTGCCCGGTGTAGCCCTCGACGATGCCCCACGGCCCGTGCGGCGCCGAGCTCACGTGGTCGTCCACGGCGGCGCCGACCGCGCCCAGCCGCCGGGCACCGGCCAGGGCGGCGATCCCCCGCCACAGCGCCTCCCGGGTGACGTCCAGCAGCGCGACGTCGCGGTCCTCGAGCGGGTGCCCCACGATCCCGGTGAACGCGGCGTCGCCGTGCCAGCCGTCGACGATCGCGCCGCAGTCCACTCCCACCAGGTCACCCTCGGCGAGGACCCGCGGGCCGGGGACCCCGTGGACCACCTCGTCGTTGACCGAGGCGCAGATGACACCGGGGAACGGCGGCGTCCCGTACCCGAGGAACGACGGGGTCGCCCCGGCCGCCCGGATCACCCCGGCCGCGACGTCGTCGAGGTCGGCGGTCGTCACGCCGGGCGCGAGTGCGGCCTCGACGGCGTCGAGGGCCCGGCGCACGACCAGCCCGGCTCGACGCATCCGACGGATCTCGTCCGGTGTCTTGTGGCGGATCCGCGGGCGGCGCAGGGCCAGGAGGTTCACGGCACGCGGTGGTCGAGCGCCCCGAGCACCCGGTCGGTCACCTCGTCCATCTCGCCGACGCCGTCGACGGTGACCAGCAGGCCGCGCTCGGCGTACCCCGCGACCAGCGGGGCGGTCTGCTCGTCGTAGACGTCGAGGCGGTGGGCGATGACCTCCGGGGTGTCGTCGCTGCGGCCCTCGACCGCCGCCCGCCTCACCAGCCGCTCCAGGAGCTCGTGGCGGCCGACCACGAGCTCGACGACGCGGTCCAGCGCGGTGCCCTGCTCGGCGAGCACGGCGTCGAGGGTCTCGACCTGCTGGCGGGTCCGCGGGTAGCCGTCCAGCAGGAAGCCCTCGGCGGTGTCGCCCTCGGCGAGCCGGTCGCGCACCATCGCGTTCGTCACGTGGTCGGGGACGTACTCACCGGCGTCCATGTACTGCTGGGCCTCGCGGCCGAGAGGGGTGCCCGCCGCGACGTTGGACCGGAAGATGTCGCCGGTCGAGACGGCGGGGACGCCGAGCCGCCCGGCGATCCGGCGCGCCTGCGTCCCCTTGCCCGCACCGGGGGGGCCGAGCAGGATCAGCCGCATCAGCGCAGGAAACCTTCGTAGTTCCGCTGCTGCAGCTGCGAGTTGATCTGCTTCACCGTCTCGAGGCCGACGCCGACGATGATGAGGATGCTGGTCCCGCCGAACGGGAAGTTCTGGTTCGCGTCGATGAGGACGAGGGCGATGAGCGGGATGAGGGCCACGACGCCCAGGTACAGCGACCCGGCGAACGTCAGCCGGCTCAGCACGTACTCCAGGTACTCGGCCGTCGGCCGGCCCGCCCGGATGCCGGGCACGAACCCGCCGTACTTCCGCATGTTCTCGGCGACCTCGTCGGGGTTGAACGTGATCGCCACGTAGAAGTACGTGAAGAAGATGATCATCCCGAAGTAGCCCGCCATGTACAGCGGATGGTCTCCGGTCACGAGATAGCGCGAGATCCAGCCCGCCCACGCCGAGTCGGAGTCGAACTGCGCGAGCAGGCCGGGCAGGTACAGCAGCGACGAGGCGAAGATGACCGGGATGACACCCGCCTGGTTCACCTTGAGCGGGATGTACGTGCTGGTCCCGCCGAACGTGCGCAGGCCCACCATCTTCTTGGCGTACTGGACGGGGACGCGGCGCTGGCTCTGCTCGACGAAGACCACGGCCGCGACGACGACCAGGCCGATGGCGATGACCAGGACCATCGTCTCGATGCTGCGCTGCTGGGCGATCTGCCACAGCGACGACGGGAAGGTGGCGGCGATCGACGTGAAGATCAGCAGGGACATGCCGTTGCCGACGCCACGGGAGGTGATGAGCTCGCCGAGCCACATGACGAGACCGGTGCCGGCCGTCATGACGACGATCATCTGGATGATGATGACGATGCGCTGGTCCGGCACGACCGGATACAGCGCCGGGTCGCACAGCCCGCCGAACACGCCGTTGTCGCGGGCCAGCGTGACGAAGGTCGTGGACTGGAGGATGGCCAGCCCGATGGTGAGGTAGCGGGTGTACTGGGTGAGCTTCGCGGTGCCGCTCTGCCCCTCCTTCTTCAGCTCCTCGAACCGCGGGATGACGACCGTCAGCAGCTGGATGATGATGCTCGCCGTGATGTACGGCATGATCCCCAGGGCGAAGATCGACAGCTGGAGGAGCGCGCCGCCGCTGAAGAGGTTGAGCAGCCCGAAGACGTTGGCCCCCCCGCCGTCGCGGGCGAGCGCCACGCACTGCTGGACGTTGCCGTAGTCGACGCCCGGCGTGGGGACGAACGAGCCCAGCCGGAAGACCGCGAGGATCGCCAGCGTGAACAGGATCTTGTTGCGGAGATCCGGCGTCCGGAACGCCCGCACGAACGCGCCGAGGCTGACCACGAGCACCTCCTGTCAGACCCGCGCGTCGGGCGGGAATGCCGAATCGGACCCTAACACCCGGGCCGGGACGCCCGGCGATCCCGCGGACCGCCCGGCGTCCCGGCGACCGCTCAGCTCCCGCCGTCCCCCGTCCGCCGCGGTGACAGCTCGGTCGCCGAGCCGCCCGCCGCCACGATCCGCTCGCGCGCCGACGCCGAGAACCGGTGCGCCGTCACCGCGAGCGCGACGCTCAGCTCGCCGTCGCCCAGGACCTTCACCGGCTCCCCCTTGCGGACCGCACCCCGGGCCACGAGGTCGGCCACCCCGACGGTCCCGCCCTCGGGGTAGAGCTCGGCCAGCCGGTCGAGGTTGATCACCTGGTAGGCGACGCGGAACCGGTTGCGGAAACCCCGCAGCTTGGGCAGGCGCATGTGCAGCGGCGTCTGCCCGCCCTCGAACCGGTCGGCGACCTGGTAACGGGCCTTGGTGCCCTTGGTGCCGCGACCGGCGGTCTTCCCCTTGCCCGCCGCCTCGCCGCGGCCGACGCGGGTGCGGGCCGTGCGCGCGCCCGGTGCCGGACGCAGGTGGTGCACCTTGAGCGCGTGCTCGCCCGACGGGGTTCCTTCGGCGGCGGCGCCCGGCGCCGTGCCCGACCTCGCGGCCATCACTCCACCTCCTCGACCGCGACCAGGTGGGCCACGGTGTCGACCATGCCCCGGATCTCGGGACGGTCCTCCTGGACGACGGTGTCGCCGATCCGCTTGAGGCCGAGGCTGCGCACGGTCTCGCGCTGGGCATGGGTGCCGCCGATGGTGCTGCGCACCTGGGTCACCTTGAGCCGGCGGGCCGCCGCCTTCGGGGCGGCGCTCACGACGCCGCCCGGGCAGGCTGTGGCCGGGCGGCGGCCGCGGCCTCGCGGGCCCGCAGCAGCGCGGCCGGCGCGATCTCCTCCAGCGGCTTGCCCCGACGGGCGGCCACGGACTCCGGGCGCTCGAGCTTGCGCAGCGCCGCGATCGACGCCTGCACGATGTTGAGCGCGTTGTCGGAGCCGAGCGACTTGCTGAGGACGTCGTGGATGCCGGCGCACTCGAGGACGGCCCGCACCGGCCCGCCGGCGATGACGCCGGTACCGGGGGCGGCCGGGCGCAGCAGCACGACGCCGGCGGCGTCGCGACCCTGCACCGGGTGCGGGATGGTCGCGCCGATCCGGGGCACCTGGAAGAAGTTCTTCTTCGCGTCCTCGACGCCCTTGCTGATGGCGGCGGGGACCTCCTTGGCCTTGCCGTAGCCGACGCCGACGGTGCCGTCGCCGTCGCCCACGATGACCAGCGCCGTGAACGAGAAGCGCCGGCCGCCCTTGACGACCTTCGCCACGCGGTTGATGGTGACGACGCGCTCGAGGTACTGACTGCGCTCGGCGGGCTCCTGGCCGCGCCGGTCGTTGCGGTCGCGGCGGTCCCGGCGGTTGCCGTCGCGGCCGTCCCGACCGCTGTCGCCGCCGGCGCCGCCGCCGGTGCGGCCTCGCTGTGCGGGGGGCATCAGAGGGTCCCTTCCTGGGGGGTGCTGGTGTGGTGCCGGGCCGCGGCGGTCACAGGGTCAGGCCCGACTCGCGGGCGCCGTCGGCCACGGCCGCCACCCTGCCGTGATACCGGTTGCCGGCCCGGTCGAAGACGACCGCCTCGATGCCGGCGGCCCGGGCCCGCTCGGCCAGCAGCGCACCGACCCGGCGGGCCTTCGCGGTCTTGTCGCCTGCGGCAGCGCGCAGGTCGGCCTCCAGCGTCGACGCCGACACCAGGGTCCGGCCGGTCGAATCGTCGACGATCTGGGCCACCATGTGCCGTAGGGACCGGGTGACGACGAGGCGCGGGCGCAGCGTGGTCCCGGTGAGGCGGCGGCGGACGCGGGCGTGGCGGCGGGCCCGGGCGGCGATCCGCCCGCGGCCGCCGTGGCGGGTGGTGCGTTCGACGACGGTGGGCATTACTTCTTCCCAGCCTTCCCGGCCTTGCGGCGGACCGCCTCGCCCTCGTACCGCACGCCCTTGCCCTTGTACGGCTCCGGCGGACGGATCTTGCGGATGTTGGCGGCGACCTCGCCGACCTGCTGCTTGTCGATGCCGACGACCGAGAACCGGGTGGGGTTCTCGACGGCGAAGGTGATGCCCTCGGGGGGCTGGACGACGACCGGGTGGCTGAAGCCCAGCGCGAACTCCAGGTTCTTGCCGCGCGCCTGGACGCGGTAGCCGGTGCCGTGGATCTCGAGCTTGCGCTCGTAGCCGGCGCTCACGCCCGTGACCATGTTCGCCAGGAGCGAGCGGGTCAGGCCGTGCAGCGCCTTGGACGCCCGCTCGTCGTCGGGGCGCACCACGACGACGCGGCCGTCCTCGGTCGCCACCGTGATCGGGTCGGGAACGACGTGCTCGAGGGAGCCCTTGGGCCCCTGGACGCGGACCGTCGAGCCGTCGATCGCCACCTCGACGCCCGACGGGACGGGGATGGGGAGCTTGCCGATGCGGGACACGTCTCCTCCTCACCACACGTAGGCGAGGACTTCCCCGCCCACGCCCTGCTTGGCGGCCTGCCGGTCGGTCAGCAGCCCCGACGACGTCGAGAGGATCGCGATCCCGAGCCCGCCGAGCACGCGCGGCAGGTTCGTCGACTTGGCGTAGACCCGCAGACCGGGCTTCGACACCCGGCGCAGGCCCGCGATGGACCGCTCCCGGTGGGGCCCGAACTTCAGCTGGACCTCCAGGGTCCGGCCCACGTCGGCGTCGGCCACCGAGAACGCCGCGATGTAGCCCTCCTGCTGGAGGATCTCGGCGATGTTCGCCTTGAGCCGGCTGTACGGCATCGACACGGTCTCGTGGTACGCCGAGTTGGCGTTGCGCAACCGCGTGAGCATGTCCGCGATCGGGTCGGTCATCGTCATGTGATCACCAGCTACTCTTCGTCACGCCGGGCAGTTCGCCGCGGTGCGCCATCTCGCGCAGGCACACCCGGCACAGCCCGAACACGCGGTACACCGCGCGGGGCCGGCCGCAGCGCTGGCAGCGGCTGTACGCGCGGACGGCGAACTTGGGCTTGCGGTCGGCCTTCTCGACCAGGGCCTTCTTGGCCATCTCGGATCTCCGTCCCGTGTCTGTGCTCAGTTGTCCCGGAAGGGGAAGCCGAGCCGGCGGAGCAGGCTGCGTCCCTCGTCGTCGGTGCGGGCCGTGGTCACGACCGTGATGTCCATGCCGCGGACCCGGTCGATGCGGTCCTGGTCGATCTCGTGGAACATCGCCTGCTCCACGAGGCCGAAGGTGTAGTTTCCGCGCCCGTCGAACTGCCGGGGGCTGAGCCCCCGGAAGTCGCGGATCCGGGGCAGCGCCAGCGCCAGCAACCGGTCGAGGAACTCCCACATCCGGTCCCCGCGCAGGGTCGCGTGGGCGCCGATCGGCATTCCCTCGCGGAGCTTGAACTGGGCGATCGACTTGCGGGCGCGGGTGACCTGCGGCCGCTGACCGGTGATGGCGGCCAGGTCGCGGACGGCGCCCTCGATGAGCTTGGAGTCCCGGGCCGCCTCGCCGACGCCCATGTTGACGACGATCTTGGTGACCGTCGGCACCTGCATGACGTTGGCGTAGCCGAACTCCTCGCGCAGCGCGGGCGCGATCTCCTCGCGGTAGCGCAGCTTGAGCCGCGGCGCGGGCGCCGGCGCGGGGCGGGCGGACGCGCTCGTGGGGGCGCTCACGAGATCTCCTCACCGGAGCGGCGGGCGATCCGGACCCGCACGGGGCGCTGCCGCCCGTCGCGCTCCTGGGTGTCGACGCGGACGCCGACCCGGGTCGGCTTCTTGGTCTTGGGGTCGACCAGGGCCACCTTGCTCACGTGCAGGGGCGCCTCGGTGTGGACGAGGCCGCCGGCCCGGTTGCCGCCGGAGGCGGTCCGGCCCGGCTTGACGTGCTTCGTCACGCGGTTGATCCCCTCGACGGTCACCCGCCGGCGCTCCCGGTCGACCGCGATGACGCGGCCGGTCCGGCCCCGGTCGCCCCCGCGGGACTGCCGCGCCCCGGCGATGACGACGACGAGGTCGCCCTTCTTGATCCGCATCCGCGGCGGCTTCGTGGCACTCGGCTGACGGCCCGACATCACAGCACCTCCGGGGCCAGCGAAATGATCTTCATGAACTTCTTGTCGCGCAACTCGCGGCCCACGGGCCCGAAGATCCGGGTGCCGCGCGGGTCGCCGTCGGGCTTGATGATGACGGCGGCGTTCTCGTCGAAGCGGATGTAGGACCCGTCGGGCCGCCGCCGCTCCTTGACCGTCCGGACGACGACCGCCTTGACGACGTCGCCGGACTTCACGTTGCCGCCCGGGATGGCGTCCTTGACGGTGGCGACGATGACGTCGCCGATGCCGGCGTACCGTCGACCGGAGCCGCCGAGCACCCGGATGCAGAGGATCTCCTTGGCCCCGGTGTTGTCGGCGACGCGCAGCCGCGACTCCTGCTGGATCACTCAGATCACCGGGCCTTCTCGAGGATCTCGACCAGGCGCCAGCGCTTCGTGGCGGACAGCGGGCGGGTCTCCATGATGAGGACCAGGTCGCCGACGCCGGCCGAGTTCTGCTCGTCGTGCGCCTTCACCCGGCTGGTACGGCGCAGGACCTTGCCGTACAGCGGGTGCTTGACCCGGTCCTCGACCGACACCACGACCGTCTTGTCCATCTTGTCGCTGACGACGTAGCCGCGCCGGGTCTTGCGGTACGGGCGACCCTCGTGACCGTGGTCGGACGACGCGGCGGCGGTCGCGCCGGCGGTGGTGTCGCTGCTCACGACCCGACCTCCTGCTCGCTGATGCCGAGCTCGCGCTCGCGCATGATCGTGTAGATGCGGGCGATGTCCCGCCGGACGGCGCGCAGCCGGCCGTGGCTCTCCAGCTGGCCGGTGGCCGAGGCGAAGCGCAGGTTGAACAGCTCCTCCTTGGCCTTGCGCAGCTCCTCGACGAGGCGTTCGTCGTCGAAGGTCCGCAGGTCGGCGGGGTTGAGGTGGGCGCTGCCGACGGCCATCAGCCCTCCCCTCCCTCGCGCGCGACGATCCGGCACTTCATGGGCAGCTTGTGCATGGCCCGGGTGAGGGCGTCACGAGCGGTCCGCTCGTTCGGGTACGACAGCTCGAACATCACCCGGCCCGGCTTGACGTTGGCGATCCACCACTCGGGGGACCCCTTGCCGGAGCCCATGCGGGTCTCGGCGGGCTTCTTCGTCAGCGGCCGGTCGGGGTAGATGTTGATCCAGACCTTGCCGCCGCGGCGGATGTGACGGGTGATGGCGATCCGGGCCGCCTCGATCTGGCGGTTCGTCACGTACGCCGGCTCCAGCGCCTGCAGCCCGTAGTCGCCGAACGACACCGCGGTGCCGCCGCTCGCCGCACCGCGCCGGGTGGGGTGGTGCTGCTTGCGGTGCTTGACGCGTCGGGGGATGAGCATCCGTCAGCCCTCCTGCCTCTGGTCGGCGGCCGGCGACGCCGCCTGCTGCGAGGCCGCGACCTGCTCGGCGGCGGCCTCGACCGCGGCGGCGGCCGCGGCCTCGGCGACGGCCGCGGTCGAGGTGTCGGGCGCCTGCGCCGGGGCCCCGTCGCGCCGGGGGGCCCGACCGCCGCGACCCTCGCCGCGGCCGTCCCCGGACCGGCCGTCGCGGCCCCGGTCCCGGTCGCGTCCGCGCGACGGGGCGGCCGCCTGCTCGCGGGCGAGCTCGCGGGCGGTCTTGTCCCCGTGGTAGAGCCAGACCTTGACGCCGATCCGCCCGAAGGTGGTCCGGGCCTCCTGGAAGCCGTAGTCGATGTTGGCCCGCAGGGTGTGCAGGGGCACCCGGCCCTCGCGGTAGAACTCCGAGCGGCTCATCTCGGCGCCGCCGAGACGGCCGGAGCACTGGACCCGGATGCCCCTGGCGCCCGCGCGCTGGGCCGACTGCATCCCCTTGCGCATCGCGCGGCGGAAGGACACCCGGCTCGACAGCTGCTCGGCGATGCCCAGGGCGACGAGCTGGGCGTCCGCCTCGGGGTTCTTGACCTCGAGGATGTTGAGCTGCACCTGCTTGCGGGTGAGCTTCTCGAGCTCGCTGCGCAGCCGGTCGGCCTCGGCGCCGCGCCGGCCGATGACGATGCCCGGCCGCGCGGTGTGGAGGTCGACGCGCACCCGGTCACGGGTGCGCTCGATCTCGACCCGGGCGATGCCGGCACGCTCCAGACCCTTGGTCATGAGGCGGCGGATCCGGACGTCCTCGTTCACATAGTCGCGGTAGCGCTGGCCCTTGGCGGTGGAGTCGGCGAACCACCGCGAGCGGTGCTCGGTGGTGATGCCGAGCCGGAAGCCGTGCGGGCTGACCTTCTGGCCCATCAGGCGGTCCCCTCCTCGTCGGGCGCCGAGACGACGACCGTGATGTGACTGGTGCGCTTGCGGATGCGGTAGGCGCGGCCCTGGGCGCGGGGCCGGAACCGCTTGAGGGTCGGGCCCTCGTCGACGTAGGCCGTCGAGACGACCCACTCGCCCTCGTCGAAGCGGACGTTGAGCTCGTCCGCGGCGAAGCGCGCATTGGCGATCGCGCTCTCCAGGACCTTGCGGACCGGTTCGCCCGCGGCCTGCGGCGCGAACCGCAGCTGAGCCACGGCGGCCGTGACCGGCTTGCCGCGGACCTGGTCCACGACCCGGCGGGCCTTCATCGGGGTGACGCGCACGAAACGCGCCCGGGCACGTGCCTCCATCAGCGGCGCCGGCCCTTCCGGTCGTCCTTCTCGTGCCCGCGGAAAGTGCGGGTGGGCGCGAACTCGCCGAGCTTGTGACCGACCATGGCGTCGGAGACGAACACCGGCACGTGCTTGCGCCCGTCGTGGACGGCGATGGTGTGGCCGATCATCTCGGGGATGATCATCGAGCGCCGTGACCAGGTCTTGATGACGCTCTTGGTACCCCTGTCGTTCTGTGCGTCGACCTTCTTCATCAGGTGGTCGTCGACGAAGGGGCCCTTCTTCAGGCTGCGTGGCATCGTCGGGCTCCTCTCAGCGCTTCTTGCCGCGCGTCGGGCGCCGGCGGACGATGAAGCGGTCCGACGCCTTGTCGGTCTGGCGGGTGCGGCCCTCGGGCTGACCCCAGGGGCTCACGGGGTGACGGCCGCCGGAGGTCTTCCCCTCGCCGCCGCCGTGCGGATGGTCGACGGGGTTCATGGCGACGCCGCGGACGCTCGGGCGCTTGCCCTTCCAGCGCATCCGGCCGGCCTTGCCCCAGTTGAGGTTCGACTGCTCCGCGTTGCCGACCTCGCCGACCGTGGCGCGGCAGCGGACGTCGACGTTGCGGATCTCGCCGGACGGCATCCGCAGCTGCGCCATCGCCCCTTCGCGGGCCACCAGCTGGACGCTGGTGCCGGCGGACCGGGCGATCTTCGCGCCGCCACCGGGTCGCAGCTCGACGGCGTGGACCACGGTGCCGACCGGGATGTTGCGCAGCGGGAGCGAGTTCCCCGGCTTGATGTCGGCCGCCGGCCCGTTCTCGACGACGTCGCCCTGGCGGAGGCGGTTCGGCGCGAGGATGTACCGCTTCTCGCCGTCGGCGTAGTGGAGCAGGGCGATCCGGGCGGTCCGGTTGGGGTCGTACTCGATGTGGGCGACCTTGGCGGTCACGCCGTCCTTGTCGTGGCGGCGGAAGTCGATGATCCGGTAGGCCCGCTTGTGGCCGCCGCCCTGGTGCCGCGTGGTGACGCGGCCGGCGTTGTTGCGGCCGCCGGTGTTCTTGAGCGGCGCGAGCAGCGACTTCTCGGGCGTCGATCGGGTGATCTCGGCGAAGTCGGCCACCGACGAGCCGCGGCGGCCCGGCGACGTGGGCTTGTACTTGCGGATTCCCATGGTCTGCGTCCTCAGCTCGCCGGTCCGGTGAAGATGTCGATCGAGCCCTCGGCCACGGTGACCACGGCGCGCTTCGTCGCCTTGCGGCGTCCCGTGCCGTACCGGGTGCGCCGGGCCTTGCCGGGGCGGTTGAGGATGTTGACCCCGTTGCGGGCCACCTTGACGCCGAAGATCTTCTCGATGGCGATCTTGACCTCGGTCTTGTTGGCCCGCGGGTCGACGAGGAACGTGTACTTCCCGATCTCCTGCAGCGCGTAGGCCTTCTCGGTGACGACCGGGGCGATGATGACGTCGCGCGGGTCCTTGGCGACCCGGTACGGGTCGTGCACCCACGTGACGTCCTCGTCGGTCCCGGTGCCCGTCGAGGTGTCCGTCGAGGTGTCCGTGGCGGTGTCCGGCTGGTCGCTCACGCGTCCGCTCCCTGCGTGTCGTCGACGGCGCGCGCCCGGGCCGGCAGCGCCGCCCGGGCGAGGAACTGCTCCAGCGCCGTCCGGGTGAAGACCACGTCGTCGCTGCACAGGACGTCGTAGGTGTTGAGCTGGTCCGGCCACAGGACGTGGAGGTCCGGCAGGTTCCGCACGCTCCGGGCGGTGACCTGCTCCTCGCGCGAGACGACGAGCAGCAGGTTCGGCCGCGTGCTGATGCCGGTGAGGGCGGCCGCGGCCGCCTTGGTCGACGGCGTGTCACCGGCGACGAGGACGTCGACCACGTGCAGGCGGCCGTGGCGGGCCCGGTCGGACAGGGCACCCCGCAGCGCCGCGGCCTTCATCTTCTTGGGCGTGCGCTGGGTGTAGGAGCGCGGCTGCGGGCCGTGGACGGTGCCGCCGCCCGCGAACTGCGGTGCCCGGGTCGAGCCCTGGCGGGCCCGGCCGGTGCCCTTCTGCCGGTAGGGCTTCTTGCCGCCGCCGCGCACCATCCCGCGGGTACGGGTGGCATGCGTGCCCTGACGGGCCGCGGCCAGCTGGGCCACGACGACCTGGTGGATCAGCGGGATGTTGGTCTGGACGTCGAAGACGTCCGCCGGCAGGTCGACCGTGCCGGCCGAGGCGCCGTCGGCGGCGCGCACCGCCACCGTGAGACCGGTCGGGCCCGCCGGCGCCGGCGCGGCCTCCGCGGACGACTTCCCGGCGGTCGTGGTCGTCCTCGTGGTCGTTCTCGTGGTGGTCGCCATCGTCACGCCGCCTTCACCGGCGCCTTGGCGGCCGTCCTGACGAGGACGACGCCGTTGCGGGGTCCGGGGACGGCGCCGCGGATGAGCAGGTACCCGCGCTCGGCGTCGACCGCGTGCACGAGGAGGTTCTGGACCGTCTGCCGCTCACCGCCCATGCGCCCCGCCATCCGCAGGCCCTTGAAGACGCGGCCGGGAGTGGCGCAGGCGCCGATGGAGCCGGGCGAGCGGTGCTTGCGCTGAGTGCCGTGCCCCGCACCGAGGCCGCCGAAGCCGTGCCGCTTCATGACGCCCGCATGGCCCTTGCCCTTGGTGGTGCCCACGACGTCGACGACGTCGCCGCCGGCGAAGACGTCGAGCCCGAGCTCCTGGCCGAGCGAGTACTCGCCGGCGTCGGCGGTGCGCACCTCGACGAGGTGGCGCCGCGGCGGCACCCCGGCCCGAGCGAAGTGGCCCTGCATGGGCTTGGTCACCTTGCGCGGGTCGATGGCGCCGAAGGCCAGCTGCACCGCGGGGTAGCCGCCGCGGTCCGGGGTCTTGACGTCGGTGACGACGTTCCCGGCCGCGGCGACGACGGTCACCGGGACGAGGACGTTGTCCTCGCCCCACACCTGGGTCATCCCCAGCTTGTGCCCGAGCAGGGCACGTACCTGCCTGGCTGTGCTGTCGGTGGTCACGTCGCCGTTCCTCAGAGCTTGATCTCGATGTCGACGCCCGCGGGGAGGTCGAGCCGCATGAGCGAGTCCACCGTCTTGGGGGTCGGGTCGAGGATGTCGATGAGCCGCTTGTGGGTGCGCATCTCGAAGTGCTCGCGGCTGTCCTTGTACTTGTGGGGGCTGCGGATGACGCAGTAGACGTTCTTCTCGGTCGGCAGCGGCACGGGACCGGCCACGCCGGCGCCGGTCCGGGTCACCGTGTCGACGATCTTGCGCGCCGACGAGTCGATGACCTCGTGGTCGTACGCCTTGAGCCGGATGCGGATCTTCTGGCCCGCCATGGCGCTGCCCGCCTTTCGTCTGTCCCGTTCGGAGCGGTTCCGGTCGCGCGACCCCTCCGACCCACGCGCTCGGGTGTGTCGCTGGCGCCGGGTCCGATGAAGTCGGTCGTCGATGGGGAGGGGTGGTGCGGCCCGGACCGGCGCGAGGCCTCGCGGGCAACTTCGACAGGATGCCAGAGTCTCTCGGGCGAAGCCAATCGGGTCGAGGCCCGGGCGGTGGGCCGTCCGGGGGCCCCGACGCGGGGCACCCGGACGGCCCGGGAGGTCACTTGAGGATCTTCGTGACCCGGCCGGCGCCGACGGTGCGGCCGCCCTCGCGGATCGCGAAGCGCAGCCCCTCCTCCATGGCGATCGGCTGGATGAGGTCGACCGTCATCTCGGTGTTGTCGCCGGGCATGACCATCTCGGTGCCCTCGGGCAGCGTGATGACGCCGGTGACGTCGGTCGTCCGGAAGTAGAACTGCGGACGGTAGTTCGAGTAGAAGGGGTTGTGACGGCCGCCCTCGTCCTTGGACAGGATGTAGACCTGCGCCTCGAACTGGGTGTGCGGCGTGATGGACCCCGGCTTCACGACGACCTGGCCGCGCTCGACGTCCTCGCGCTTGATGCCGCGCAGCAGCAGGCCGACGTTCTCGCCCGCCCGCGCCTCGTCGAGGAGCTTGCGGAACATCTCGACGCCGGTCACCGTCGTCTTGGTCGAGGTCGGCTTGATGCCGACGATCTCGATCTCCTCGTTGATCTTGAGGACACCGCGCTCGGCGCGGCCCGTCACGACGGTGCCGCGGCCGGTGATGGTGAAGACGTCCTCGATGGGCATGAGGAACGGCTGGTCGATGGCGCGCTCCGGCTCGGGGATCGCGGTGTCGACCGCGTCCATGAGCTCCAGCAGCCGAGCGCCCCACTCCGGGTCGCCCTCGAGGGCCTTGAGCGCGGACACGCGGACCACGGGGACGTCGTCGCCGGGGAACTCGTACTGGCTGAGCAGCTCCCGGACCTCCAGCTCGACGAGCTCGAGGATCTCCTCGTCGTCGACCATGTCGGCCTTGTTGAGGGCCACGACGATGTAGGGGACGCCGACCTGGCGGGCCAGGAGGACGTGCTCCTTGGTCTGCGGCATCGGGCCGTCGGTGGCGGCGACCACGAGGATGGCGCCGTCCATCTGCGCCGCGCCGGTGATCATGTTCTTGATGTAGTCGGCGTGACCGGGGCAGTCGACGTGCGCGTAGTGCCGGTTCTCGGTCTGGTACTCGACGTGCGCGATGGAGATGGTGATGCCGCGCTCACGCTCCTCGGGGGCCTTGTCGATCGAGTCGAACGGCGAGGCCTCGTTGAGGTCCGGGAACTTGTCGTGGAGCACCTTCGTGATCGCCGCGGTCAGCGTCGTCTTGCCGTGGTCGATGTGACCGATGGTGCCGATGTTGACGTGCGGCTTGGTCCGCTCGAACTTCGCCTTCGCCACGGGGATCCTCCTGGATGACGGTTGTGGCTCCCGGGTCGCTGCCCGGAAATCGATGGGTGGTGTGGGGTGCGAGCGGTTACTCGCCGCGTACCTTCTTGACGATCTCCTCCGCCACGTTCTTGGGAACCTCGGCGTAGGAGTGGAACTGCATGGTGTAATTCGCCCGGCCCTGGGTCCGCGACCGCAGGTCGCCGACGTAGCCGAACATCTCCGACAGTGGCACCAGCGCCCGGACCAGCTTGGCCCCGGAGATGTCGTCCATCGCCTGGATCTGGCCGCGGCGGGAGTTGAGGTCGCCGATGACGTCGCCCATGTAGTCCTCGGGGGTGCGCACCTCGACGCCCATGATCGGCTCGAGCAGGGCGGGGTCCGCCCGGCGCGAGGCCTCCTTCATGGCCATCGAGCCGGCGATCTTGAAGGCGAGCTCGGAGGAGTCGACGTCGTGCGCCTGGCCGTCGACCAGGGTGGCCCGCACGCCCACCACCGGGTAGCCGGCCAGCGTACCCACCTGCATGGCGTCCTGGATGCCGGCATCCACGCTCGGGATGTACTCGCGCGGGACCCGCCCGCCCGTGACGGAGTTGACGAACTCGTACGTCGCCCCGTCCTCGGCGTCGACCAGCGGCTCGATGGTGATCTGGACCTTCGCGAACTGGCCCGACCCGCCGGTCTGCTTCTTGTGCGTGTAGTCGTGCTTCTCCACCTTGCGGCGGATCGTCTCCCGGTAGGCGACCTGCGGCTTGCCGACGTTCGCCTCGACCTTGAACTCGCGCTTCATGCGGTCGACGAGGATGTCGAGGTGGAGCTCGCCCATCCCCTTGATGATGGTCTGACCGGTCTCTTCGTCGAGCTCGACCTGGAAGGTCGGGTCCTCGTCCGCCAGCCGCTGGATCGCGGTCGACAGCTTCTCCTGGTCGGCCTTCGTCTTCGGCTCGATCGCCACGTTGATGACCGGCTCGGGGAAGGTCATCGACTCGAGCACGACCGGCTGGGCCGCGTCCGCCAGGGTGTCCCCGGTCGTCGTGTCCTTGAGGCCGATCATCGCGTAGATGTGCCCCGCGATGGCCTCGTCGACCGGGTTCTCCTTGTTGGCGTGCATCTGGAACAGCTTGCCGATGCGCTCCTTCTTGCCCTTGGTCGCGTTGACGACCCCGGAGCCCGCGGCGATCCGGCCGGAGTACACCCGGACGTAGGTGAGCTTGCCGAAGAAGGGGTGCGCGGCGATCTTGAAGGCGAGCGCCGAGAACGGCTCGTCGACCGACGGCGTCCGGATGATCTCCTTCGTCTCGTCGCGGACGTCGTGACCGATCATGGCCGGCACGTCCAGCGGCGAGGGCAGGTAGTCCAGCACCGCGTCGAGGACCGGCTGGACGCCCTTGTTCTTGAACGCCGAACCGCAGAGGACCGGGTAGACGTCGCCGGCGATCACCATCCGGCGGATGGCGGCCTTGATCTCGTCCGGCGTCGGCTCCTCGCCGCCGAGGTACTTCTCCATCAGCTCGTCGTCGGTCTCGGCGACGGCCTCGATGAGCTCGGTCCGGTACCGCTCGACCTGCTCGACCATGTCGGCCGGGACGTCCTCGGTCGCGTAGTCCTCGCCCTTCTGGGTCTCGCCGCGCCAGGTGAGCGCGCGGTTGTAGACGAGGTCGACGACCCCGACGAAGTCGCTCTCGGACCCGATGGGCAGCTGGATCGGCAGCGGTCGCGCGCCCAGGCGGTCGGCGATGGTCTGGACGGTGAAGTAGAAGTCGGCGCCGAGCTTGTCCATCTTGTTGACGAAGCAGACCCGCGGCACGTTGTACTTGTCGGCCTGGCGCCAGACCGTCTCGCTCTGGGGCTCGACGCCCTCCTTGCCGTCGAAGACGGCGACCGCGCCGTCGAGGACGCGCAGCGAGCGTTCCACCTCGACGGTGAAGTCGACGTGGCCCGGGGTGTCGATGATGTTGATCTGGGCGCCCTGCCAGAAGCACGTCGTCGCGGCGGACGTGATGGTGATGCCGCGCTCCTGCTCCTGCTCCATCCAGTCCATCGTCGCGGCCCCGTCGTGGACCTCGCCGATCTTGTAGTTGATTCCGGTGTAGAACAGGATCCGCTCGGTCGTCGTCGTCTTCCCGGCGTCGATGTGCGCCATGATCCCGATGTTGCGGACCTTCGTGAGGTCCGTCAGGACGTCCTGAGCCACGATGCGGCCTTTCGATGTGGAGTGGGGTCCGGGAGGAGGGGGAAGGTCACCAGCGGTAGTGGGCGAAGGCCTTGTTCGACTCCGCCATCTTGTGCATGTCCTCGCGCCGCTTGACCGCCGCACCGAGGCCGTTGCTGGCGTCGAGGATCTCGTTCATGAGCCGTTCGGTCATGGTCTTCTCGCGTCGGTTGCGGGCGAAGGTGACGATCCAGCGCAGCGCGAGGGTGGTCGACCGGGCGGGCCGGACGTCGACCGGCACCTGGTAGGTGGAGCCGCCGACGCGACGGGACCGGACCTCGAGCGTCGGCTTGACGTTGTCGAGGGCGCGCTTGAGCGTGATGACGGGGTCGGTGCCGTTCTTGGTCCGGCAGCCCTCGAGGGCGCCGTAGACCGTGCGCTCGGCGAGCGACTTCTTGCCGTCGACCAGCACCTTGTTGACCAGCTGGGTGACGAGCGGCGAGGTGTACACCGGGTCGACGACCAGCGGCCGGCGGGGAGCGGGACCCTTGCGGGGCATCAGCTCTTCTCCTTCTTCGCGCCGTAGCGCGAGCGGGCCTGCTTGCGGTTCTTGACCCCCTGGGTGTCGAGGGAACCGCGGACGATCTTGTAGCGGACACCGGGGAGGTCGCGCACCTCGCCACCACGCACGAGCACCATGGAGTGCTCCTGCAGGTTGTGGCCGACACCCGGGATGTATGCGGTGACCTCGATGCCGTTGCTCAGCTTGACACGAGCAACCTTGCGCAGCGCCGAGTTCGGCTTACGCGGAGTCGTCGTGTAAACGCGCGTGCACACGCCTCGTCGCTGTGGGTTGCCATCCAGTGCACGGGCCTTCTGCTTCTTCGTCTTGTCCTGACGGCCCTTGCGGACCAGCTGCGAAATCGTGGGCACCGGTGTCCGTCGTTCCTTCCCGTGGTCGTCCTCGTCGTGCTGCGTGGCGTCCGTCCCCGCCCGCACGACCCCCGCGCTCGGGCGTGTCGCGCCACCCCGGCATGCCCGACCCCACGAGAACTGAGGGGAGACGGCCGTGGACATCCGGCGACACCGGGGCAGGCACGACCACCCGGAGTCACCGGGTGACCGATGGAGAATACCCGGGCGGGCGAGCACCGGTCAAAGCCACCCGCCTGCGGCGCCCACGTTCCCACGATCCCCACTCCCCGGATTCCCGCTCCCGACCGCAGGACCCGGTCCCCCCGCCGCGTTCCGGAACGTGCCATCCTCGGGGATCACCACGTCGACGGAGGCCGGTCCATGACCACGTGGCAGGTGCGCGACTTCGAGCCCGAGGACCTCGAGCAGGCCGTCCGCCTCGACCTGGTGGCGGCTCCTCCCGCGGAGTCGCCGGTCTTCGACCTCTCGGAGGTCGTGGCGGCGCTGCACGAACGGCAGCCCGCCGTCGTCGCCACGGCCGGCGGACGCCTCGTCGGGTGGGCGGCCGGCCGGGTCGAGGGCCCGCGGGCCTGGGTGCTCCGGCTGGCGGTCGAGCCGCGGTGGCGCGGCCACGGGCTGGGGAGCGCGCTGCTGTCCGGGCTCGAGCACCGGCTGCTGGCGATCGGCGCCCGCCGGCTCAGCGCCCTGGTGCCCGATGGTCCGACCGCCACCCAGGCCTTCGCCAACAGCGGGTTCACCCAGCGTGCCGCGCTCCTGTTGCACGAGAAGCTCGAGACCGTCGCGCCGCGCGACGCCGCCCGCCTCGCCCGCCTCGCCGGATCGGTGCCACCGGCCGGCCGGTGGGAGCAGCTCGCCGGGATGCAGGCCGAGAAGGACCTCATCGAGCGCCGGGTCGTCCTGCCGCTGGCCATGCCCGAGCTGGCCCGCGAGCACGGCGTGGACCCGCCTCGCGCCGTCGTCCTGTTCGGGCCCCCCGGGACCGGGAAGACGACCTTCGCGAAGGCCGTCGCCAGCCGCCTCGGCTGGCCGTTCGTCGAGCTGTTCCCGTCCCGGCTGGCCACCGGCGACGGCGGGCTGGCCGCAGGCCTCAGCGGCGCCTTCGCCGACGTCGGCGAGCTCGACCGGGTCGTCGTGTTCATCGACGAGGTCGAGGAGGTCGCCGGGGACCGTGGCGCCGGGCTCGGGTCCGCGGCCGTCGTCAACGAGCTGCTCAAGGCGATCGTGGCGTTCCGGGAGCGTGCCGGCCGGCTGCTCGTGTGCGCCACGAACTCCGTCCGCAGCCTCGACCCCGCCTTCCTGCGCCACGGCCGCTTCGACTTCGTCCTGCCGATCGGCCCGCCGGACCCCGAGGCCCGGGCGGCCATGTGGCGGCGGCAGCTGGCCGCCGCCGGCGAGGCGGACGTCGACGTGGCGGCGCTCGTCGGGGCGACGGAGGGCTTCACCCCGGCCGACATCGGCCACACCGCCCGGTCCACCGCCCAGCGGGCGTTCGAGCGCACCGTCGAGACGGGATCCCGCACCCCGGCCGCGACCGACGACTACCTCGCGGTGGTCCGCGCAACCCGGCCCACGGTGACCCGGGACATGGCTCGCTCCTTCGAGGACGACATCCGCGACTTCGCGCGGCTGTGAGGCGGACCGGACCGGCCCGGCCGGTCGAGCGCGAGGGGGTGACCGGGTGAGCCCCGCGGACGTCGCGGTGACGCGACCCGGAGGACGTCCCTCGCCGGGGGCGTGCAAGGTGCAGGTTGCACTGGGCACGCATTGTGGGGCACACCGGCTGCGGCAGCCGTCGACCCGCGGGTCCTCGCGGGGCTCGCGTCAGCTCGTCGTCGGGGTCGCCGGGGCCGCGACCGTCACCGGCCGCCGCAGTGCCGTGAGGGCCGGGCCGGCATAGGTGGGGTGCCCGCCGTCGGGCAGGTGGGCGCCGAAGATCACCACGAGCTCGTACTCCCCGGGCGGCAGCGGTGGTGGGCCGGTCGCCCCCGCCCCCGTCGTCGCGCCGGCCGCCGCGGTGCCCGTCGTCGCGACGTCCGGTCGGCACCCGGCGAGGACCACGCCCACCGGTCGCCCGTCCTCCGCCGTGGGGTGTCCGCCGACGACGTCGGTGCCGCGGGCCACGACGATCGTCAGCGGCCGCGGTGGCTCGCCGTCCGACGACGTGACCGTGAGGTGAACGGACGCCCCCGGCGCGGCCATCGTGGGACCGTCGACGGTGGCCCCGGCCGGGGCGGCCAACTCGTCGAGCGTCCCGCAGGTCGGGAGGCCGTCGGGCGACGGCTCCGCCGATCCCACCCGCACCGGCACCGCACCCGAGCCGGCCAGCGAGGCCACCGTGATCCCGACGAGGGTCACCACCGTGAAGGCCACGGCCAGCCCCACCGACGTGGCCGCTGCCCGTCGGACCGCCCTGCGTTCGTCCTCGCGCACCGCTCCCCCTGTGCCACAACCTGCGGCGCGATCGGCGTCCACAGCGGCCCCAAACTACCGCGAACGGTACTTTCGCGACACCAGCCCCGGGGG
>Ga0224723_1000836_pt1 | contig 20216 bp, 19 predicted proteins | sample Balambano_FR2_Me_FD_161647 | JGI IMG/M metagenome (GOLD analysis project Ga0224723, IMG submission 161647) | Freshwater sediment microbial communities from Lake Towuti, South Sulawesi, Indonesia - Balambano_FR2_MetaG | ecosystem: Environmental > Aquatic > Freshwater > Lake > Sediment | place... | reverse complement strand
CGAAGCGCAACCCGTACTCCTGAAAGGTCTATAGAGTGGTGGGTTCATCACTGACGATGCCCCAAAACTCGCCATTGACGGCGTTATAGCCAAAGGCCAGATGCACTAGGCCATCCCACTCGCCTTTATGCCGCTTAACGGTATACCAACAGAGCGCCTTCCTGCGCTGAAGTTATGGATGGCCTTTAATGGGTACCCTCCGTGCCGGCCTGCCAAATCCAAATGTCGCGCTTCACCCGTTCGCCAAGCGTTGCCGAAGGCATTCAATAAGGTTGACACAAGGGTGCTTTTGTGAATAAATATACTGCAAGACTCAGATTTCTCAACAAGTAATCATGAATGTCCTAATTTGTGTTCCCAGTTTTTGATTCAATCATTTATCGCGTAATTAGTCTCTAATTGAAGGAATAGCTGTTTGAGCCTTCGTAGGCTTGTGCAGGTTTGATTCTCAAGGAGGAGATTGGTGGTTAGGTCATAATTGCTGAGACTTGTGTTTTTTTGGCTGCTTCACAGGCTTCTTTCACCTAGCTTTAACTGGTGGTTTATTGCATGGAGGGTCTAGAACTTAGCATCAGTTGAGGAAGGCCCATGCATCTTTTGGCTGCTCGCTCCAGAGGTTAATAAATCTTGGGATAACAGTTATTGTGCCTTTCCTGATTTAGCTGCAGTGGATTTGACCTTATAGTAAGTTGACATCGGGGTTGGATAGTGTTGGTTCGGATTAGTCGCTGTTGATGGAAGGCAATTTCGGGATTGTTGCTAATTCAGGCTTGACTAATTCAATGATGCTTTCAAAATTCGAGTCCTCAATTGTAGGTTAGTGGTAATGAAGCTTTCACTGGAAGAAAGGCTTTGGTTTAAATGTTTTAATCCTAGACCTGATGCTGCCTTAAGGTTGTTTTGCTTTCCTTATGCTGGTGCTGGTGCCTCAGCCTTCCGAATTTGGGCTCAAAATGCTCCAACTGGGCTCGAGGTTCAAGGTGTGCAGTTGCCTGGGCGGGAGTCACGTTTGCGGGAGCCTTTGTTCACTAGCGTGGATACACTAGTTGATGCTCTTGTCCCTGCTATGGTGGACTTGCTTGACAAACCTTTCTCCATATTTGGTCATAGCCTTGGCGCACTAATTGGTTTTGAGTTAACCCGTCGGTTGCAGGAGCTATCTTTGCCTCTACCTCAAAGGTTGTTTGTTTCAGCTAGGCAAGCGCCTCAGATTCCTTTAGATGGTGAGAAGTTGCATCTCTTGCCCGAAGCTCACCTTAAGGAGGAACTGAGACATTATGCTGGCACCCCAGAGATAGTTTTACAGGATACGAATATGATGAGTCTCTTGCTTCCCACCATCCGGGCTGATATGGCAATGAATGAAACGTACAGCTACGTGCCAGGATCTCCGGTATCTTGTCCTATTTCAGCATTCGCAGGATTACGAGATGCCAAGGTTAGCGTTGCGAGTGTTGAAGCTTGGGCTGTTCAAACGTCACTAGATTTCGAGATTTCATGCTTTGATGGAAATCATTTTTTTGTCAAGCAAGAATATCCATTCATTCTCAATGCTGTCATGAAAGATCTTGATTAGCTGCTCATATCTCAGAAAATTGCATTACCACGTTTTACCTGCTTAATCAGTACCCTAACTCCTGTTAATTTTATGCCAAGCCCCAAAAATCAGGAAGCAAACTTTCAATCGCCGCATCGGCCATTGTCATACCGTTTTTTCAATACTTTAGGTTCAGGTTTAAATGCGGTAGGTCTATCCTCAGTTGATCTTGAAATTGACTCATTGATAAAGACTGCAGAAAAGGAAACTCAGCTTGATGATTTTGGTGGGAAGGGTTTTCGTGTTCCTTTAGCCCATTTGATCGATAGTCTGAAATCAGAAGCGCAGCTTAATTTTGTAGGAAAACGCTTAAGCAGAAAGATGTTGCTCGAGTTGTTGATGGAACGTTTGAGAACGCAGCACTACATTAAGAAGTTTCCAGAAACTTTATCAGAAGAGATTAACAAACCTCTGTTTGTTATAGGTATGCCCAGGAGTGGAACCTCCTTTTTATTCAATTTGCTATGTCAAGATCCTAACAGTTCTTGGCTTAGATATTGGGAACTCCGTACTCCCCCTCAACAATTTTTTCAAAGTGAGCAATCAGATCAAATTTCTGCGGAGAAAGCACTTATAGAAACTTGCAGCCAGGATTTAGAAAATATTAAGCGGATAATGCCACAACTGGAGCGAATTCATGCTATCGATGCTTTAGGGCCTTACGAGTGTTTTCGTCTACTAGAACGGAACTTCATCAGTCATACCTTTGGGCTATATGCGAACATTCCAACTTATATTAAGTGGGTTGAGTCTGAATGTTTAGAGGGCAATACACAAACCCCGATCAATCTTTATCACTACTATCGTCAGCAAGTCCAGGTGATTAAGAACTTGAGGAGCCGAACCTTAGATTCTCGAGAAAAAGACATTGAATCAGGGAAAAACTGGCTTTTTAAGTCTCCTGTTCACCTTTGGTCTATTGACTGCATCTCAAGCACATTTCCAGATGCTTCCTTTGTCCATATTCATCGAGATCCGTTAAATGTTATCCCCTCTGTATGCAGTTTTATCGCCTCAGGGAGATCAGTTTTATCTGATGAAATAGATTTAAAGGCTATCGAGGAGAAAGCCATAGATCGATGGGAAAGGGCAATCCAAAAAGCTTTGAAGGTTCGCCAAAGTGATTCTTCTTTAAAGGTAATTGACGTTCATTATAAGCATCTTGTCGAAAATCCAGTTGAAACTGTCCGGACGATTTACCATCAGCTTAATTATGATTTCACTCCGGAATTGGAAATAAAATTGAAGACATACGCCTCTAAATCAAGGAAGTCAGGGCGAGGGCAACAGAACCAGTATATTCTTCAACAATTTGGGATTGAAAAAGAAGAAATATACGAAAGATTTCGAGGTTATTATCAATATATTGACTCTGTCTATGGATCAGTTTAGATTCAATATATTGTCAGACCTCTTGCCAACGGAATTTTCCCAGCCAGTAGAGTTGAACTCGATAATTTTCCCTTAAGAGGTGATTCACGACTGATTTGCTTACTGTTGTTGCTTCCTTCCTCCATATGAGTGCAAATTCTGTTCAACCTTGGCGCAAGCGGAGTCTTTGGCTCTTTCCAATAGGTTTACTGGCCGTTTGCAGAGTTCTATTCGCGATATACAGCATGCTACAAGTTCGCAGGGAAGCCCGAGAACAGGTTCCCTTACCTTCTCTTCAAAAATTAAAGGTAGCTGCCTTAGGGCGGGTAGAGCCTGCTAGTTGTGTAATTGAAGTGGCTGTATCCAACTCAGGGCGACTTGAGCAGTTACTCGTCAGTAAGGAAGAAACCGTTGAAGCGGAGCAAGCTTTAGCTTACATGGATGCTTATAGGGTACGTAAGGCTGAGCGCGACTACGCTGCCAGCTTACTTTTCAAAGCCAGAGCTGAATTAGCTGCTCGAACGGCCTTAGGAAGCGCCCAGTTAGAGGAAGCTATAACCCACATTTGATGTCGAATCATGAAAAGAATTCCCCTAGCCTGGTACAACCTCCTCTACGATCGCACTCGCTTGAGCATTGCTATCTCAGGTGTTGCCTTCGCAGTTCTCCTCATGTTTATGAATTTGGGTTTCTTTGGGGCCCTCGTCCGTACTAGTAGCAATTTCTATGACAATTTCAACGGTGATCTTTTTCTAATTTCTCCCAAATCTTTAGATATCAGCTCCGCCAAAACCTTTCCCCGAGAACGGCTATATCAGGCAGCAGGCTTGGAGGGGGTGGAGCGAACTATGCCTCTCTATACAGAATATGCTCTTTGGAAAAACCCATTAACCAACGACAGGCGAGCCATGTTTGTTTATGGGTTTAACCTCAACGATTCAGCATTTCTGCTGCCGGAATTACAAGACCCAGCACAATTAAGAGCGCTGCAACAACCGAATACTACTTTTATTGATCGACGCTCACGGCCTGAATTTGGTCCTACATCCGTTGGTCTTGAAACCGAAGCCGCTCGTCGTAACATCACCATTGTCGGCCAATATAGTCTTGGCGGAGGATTCGCCGCTGACGGCACTCTGATTATGAGTGACCAAAACTTCCAACGGTATTTTGCCCCTCGATCCCTTAATCAGATCAATCTAGGGCTTGTCTTACTTAAATCAGGAGCTAATCCCCAGCAGGTCAAAGCTGCCTTGCAAAAAAGGCTTCCTGCCGATGTTAATATTTACACTAAAGCCGAAATCGTTCGAAGAGAAAGTCGCTATTGGGTCAAAACAACTTCTCTTGGCTTTATTTTCAGCCTTGGAGTGATGATATCATTCATTGTTGGAACCGTGATCGTCTATCAAGTTCTTTACACTGACATTCGGGAACACCTGCGAGAATACGCTACTCTCAAAGCTATTGGCTATAGTAATCATTATTTGTTTAACGTAGTACTTCAGGAAGCCGTCATCCTTTCCTTTATGGGCTTTATTCCAGGCTTCATTGTCGCCCTCGGTCTGTACGAATTCGCCTCTAATGCTACAGCCGGCACTCTTCCTATGGAAATGCCCCCTTTTCGCATCGCCTTCGTATTTATCCTTACCGTTCTCATGTGTAGCCTCTCTGGGCTTATATCTGTCCGCAAAGCTGTTACCGCTGACCCCGCCGAAGTGTTTGCTTAATGCGTACTCCCCTTGCTCTCCTCAACCTTATTCACGACCGCAAGAAGTTCCTAACATCCCTGGCCGGCGTGGCGTTTGCGGTACTGCTGATGTTTCTTTTCAACGGCTTCAAAAACGCCCTCTATGATAGCCAAACCCAACTGCTTGAAAAGTTTAATGCCGAAATTGTCATTATTGATCGGCTCAAAAGAAACATGTTTGTGCCTCGCACCTTTGCTCGGCGACGACTTTACCAAGCAGAAGCATTTGATGGCGTTGAGGATACCTTCGCTGTATATATTGGCGAAGCGTCTTGGAAAAATCCCAAAACTGGGCAGATTCGTCCATTACGCGTCATCGCCTTCAATCCCTTAGAACCTGTCCTGAAAATATATGGCGTTATTGCTCACCAGGAAGACCTTAAACTTCCGAATACAGCCCTGATCGATACCCGTGCCCGTGCTGAAGTGGGTCCACGGGAATCTGGCATTATGACTGAGTTGGCAAGCCGAGAGATTCACATTGTGGGTACCTTTAGTCTCGGAACCGACTTTGCCTCAGGCAATGGCAACCTAATCATGAGTGATCAAAATTTTCTTCGCTATTTCGCTTTCCGAGATGCAGAAGTGGATAAGCGGAGCCTTGCTACCGTCGATATAGGTCTGGTAAAAGTGGTTCCTGGCACTGACGTTCAGCGATTGGTAAAAACCATGAGTGATAATCTGCCTCAGGATATCTTGGTTCTTTCAAAGAATGGTTCAGATGGATTTATTATGCGAGAACGCAAATATTGGGAAGAAAATACTAATATAGGATTTGTCTTCTCCCTGCTTACGGCCATGGGTTTTATCGTTGGGATTATTCTTGTTTACCAAATCCTTTATACGGATGTAGCTGATCATTGGTCAGAATATGCAACTTTAAAGGCGATGGGATACGACAACCAGTTCTTATTCGGAGTAGTTATGCAGGAGGCCATTATCCTTTCAGTACTGGGATTTATTCCTGGGTTTCTTCTCAGCAATGTCTTATACCTAGGGGCCGAAGGAGTAACCGGTCTTGTATTCCAGATGACTCTGAAGCGGTTGATAAATATTTACGTTATGACGTTTCTGATGTGTTCAGTTTCCGGTTTGATTGCAGTGCGCAAAGTCCAGGCAACTGACCCCGCCGAAGTATTTGGTTTATGAATCTTTTACCTGCGTTTTCTAAAGTCAATGATACGCTAGCTGACTTCTAACCGACATCGGCAATTCTCAGTATGGAATGTCAACTGGTGTTGGGTGGGATTTCCAACTCTAGGCCCTCAAACATAAAGGTGAGCAGGTGATCCCAACTCTCGAAATAGAGATAACGGATTAACGCTCGCAAGTCATTGAAAAAGGTTTTGCGAGTCGGCAAGTGAGAACGCAGGAGTTCGTATTTCTGGTCAAGCCGTTCGAGCAACGTGTAGAACAGGAGGGACAGGATGTTGTCGGTAATGGAGTGGTTGGTGGCAAAGGCGTTTTTGTAGACCACTTTCCCATCAGGGCGGCTTACCGTCAGTTCGCACCAATTCACTAGCAGAGCATTATCGCCCTCTTTCAGGGGCACTGTGTTGAGGTAGCGGTAGATATAAGTTTCTTCGACCTTCCCGGTCCAACGTTTGGTCGTTACTGTCAGTCAATCAATGCCTTCGAGATGCTCATAGAGAGTCGTGTGAAACTCCGGACGGCACACCAGAATGAAGTCGACTGGTTGCGCTAACAGCAGTTGGCACAAGGGTTGATGACAGTAGAGGTCGTTGCTCAAAACCGTTACATTCAAGGCACTGTAGCGCTAACTGTCCCTGGTGCTCCAACACCTGCAAGATTTCCTCAAAGATGGGAAATACCTGCTTCGGTTTCACCGAGTCGAGCAACGTCCGAACCTGGTTGTCACTTGGTATCCAATGCACCCCAAACAGACTTTGGGCGTTACTGTGACCTTTGCTGCGAAACCCTTATGGGGCAAGAAAAGCCGATGGCGGGATTTGAACCCGCGACCGCTCGATTACGAATCGAGTGCTCTACCACTGAGCCACATCGGCAGGGATGCTCACAGTCTATTAGTATAACAGTGCAAGTCTTTGTCGGGCCTCGCGTTTGTTTGAGCCACGCAAAGGTTAGCGTATTTTTTTGGACGACACCCTATGCCCGACGCTAACTCCCCAGACACGCCGCCCAGAGGCATTAGCCCTGAAAAGTACGCTCGGCTGAAGGCTGAGGCTAAGGCCCCTTATAGGGGGTTGCGGAAGGTTATTTATGGGGCGGCGGGAGCATCAGCGGCAATTGGGGCTTTCATTATGCTGACCCAGATACTGGCCGGGAGGGATATCCAGCAGGCGCTGCCCAATTTGCTGGTGCAGTTTGGGGTATTAGCGGTGGTTGCGCTGCTGTTTCGTCTGGAACGCAAAAACCAGCCCTAGCCAGTACGTTGCTGAGGGAAAAGTGCCCGGTATAACGATAAGCTAAAGCATACCTTTGTACGTTTTGCCTCCAAAATTTGGCGAGACAGGGGGTTAGACTAAAGGATGGGGTAGCCTGGGAAGAAGCCCACGTCAAGCCTGATTTAGAAAAGTTTGCTGGGTGGAAATTGCAAACAGGTATAGCCCGACGTTCAGTGTATTGCTGGTTAAACACCTATCTTCATGGCAAGCCGCTCAGCTCAGCCCGAACTAGACCTAAATCATCAAATTAGTCACCTGCTCCATACTGCAGTGACCCAAGCCCAAAGGCAACAGGCGCACCTGCTTAGCGAAGCTTGCCGGGCTTGGTTGCAGACTACATCAACCGAGGCTCAGAAGGCCAAGTTCGCGGCTCTACTTAGGCAGCAACCGGATGATGCCTCGCGCTTTAAGGCTGTAGACCATATTCTGGATAAGCTGTTTATCCCGGCGTTCAAAAGCACCAAAGCGCATGGTCAAATTCTGCAACGGGTGGAAGTCATACTGTCGGCCAGCCAGCTTATAGCTCCATCCAACCAGTTGGTAAAGCCTGGTCAGGAAGATGCGCCTGAGTGCCCAGCGGCTGAGTCGCCTGACTCGGCCTGGTCAGGGTTGCTGCTGGTAGATGCTGAAAATATCAACATGCCGGCGGCACTAGAGGATCTGCTGCAAACTATCGGGCGGTACCCAATTCGCTACCGTTTGGCGTTTGGCAACTGGCGCAAACTCGGCAACCGCGATCGCTCCTTTTACCGGCGCGGCTATCAGATGATCCACGTTCCTCCGGGTAAAAACAGCGCCGACATCAAAATGTCCCTGGATGCTTCGCTGATACTGCTTCGCGATCCCTCTGTTCGCGAAGTGTTTATCTGCTCTGCTGATTCTGACTTGCTACATCTGGCCCACGCGCTGCTGGGGCAGGGCGTAACGCCTTACCGCGTTAGCCACAACCGCAATGGTTTTACGATTCTCAACCTGGCTAGTCGCACTAAGCAGACGTTTTCTTTGCTTCAGGGGTCGCTTGAAAGCAGAAAAACCCTCATCGCTACCGATCCAGACGCCGATCTGTTCGATACGTCGCCAGGCTACAACATGCCGTCTCTGGAAGAGATGAAGCAATGGCTGCTCGATTTAATCTGGCAAGAGCAGGAGGCCAACCCTGAAGCCCCCCTCACAGTGAATGAGTTAGGTAAGCATTTTCGCGACTGTCACCAGATTTCTGCTAACCAGGCTTTGCAAGCCAACTCTGGCTATAAAAACTTAAGTCAGTTTTTGGTGGCCCAAGACGAGCTAGAGTTACATCCCTTACCGGGTGGAAAGCAGATTGCCGTAACCCTAAAATCTACAGATCAAGCGTTAGAGGCTGACCCCTTAGAGGTTGAAGACTTAGAGGCTGAAGAGCCTGAAAATTCGATGGCGCAGAACCATGCTGCCGATGAATCAGACATAGCTACTCACACGGCTGCTGACACCCATAGTTTGGAACTGGTTCAAACTCCAGTAGTTGCGAATGTGCAGGGCGAGACTACTGATTCCCCCGGTTTGGAAATGAATTATCCCAACGTAGCCACTCACGCCATTACCGATGCCTACAGCCTGGAGCAAGCCCTGGTAGGTTTGCTATGGAACCTATCCTCTCACCAGTCAGGAGGGCAAATTAGCCTATCTATGCTGAGCGTTTACTTTGCCCACGTTTATAACGAACCGATGAGCAAAGTACTCAAACGCATCGGTGAACCCAAGAGTTTGCCTAAGTTCCTGGCTAAGTGCCGATCTCTGCGGATACAGCGGCAGGATAGCGATTGGCAAGTAGCGCTTACCTGCGTTAGTTAACGGCTGGGTGATTTTAGATTAGTCCACCATTGAGGCTAGGCCGTCAGGCTGTTGGCCAGCAAGGTGGCGGCACGGCTTAGCAGTGCATCTTCAGGACGGCTACGGAGAATGGCAATAACCACATTGGCAAAGTCAGCATCAAATTTGGCTTCGGGGCGAATGCCTTTGCTGGCGGCGTAGTAGGAAATCAGCGGCGGCATATCTAGCTCTTCAGTTTCACCTGTAACAATGCGGTTAGTGGTGACTTGCCAGGATAGAACTTGCCCACGCAGCGTGAATTGTAGCCAGATAATGTCTTTGTCCTGCCACTCCACCATGACATCAAAGTAAGGCTCCTGGCCTTGATACCAAACTCGTTGCTCTCCTGGACTGTTGGGCTGGTTAGCCCAGGCTGGGTCAATTTGTCTTAGAGATTTACCCAGTTGAGTAATGTCGTTAGCCGTTAGGTGGCTAATCCAGGTGGGCTGAGCGCCAGATTGACTAGGGTTAGAGTAAGTCACAATGTTAAAAAGTTATGGCTAGAACAAAGGGGCCGCACCAGGCTCCTAACCATCAGTCTGAAGGACAACCGGCCCCAAGCCCGAACTCCCATCAGTACCGTGGTATTAAACAGCACCCTTGCTGATTGTATGTGCGATTCACGGCCGTAGGGATCTGGATGTTCGGCTTACTTTGTCTAATTTGCACGATCTGGTAAGGATTTGCCGTTACCCATGCCGGTTAAAGTTTCGACGGCTCCCTCAGTACTGAGTCGCTGCCGCAGAAATTCTGTAAACACCTTGACCTTAGCTGACAGGTGCCGGTTGATTGGATACAACGCATAAATGCCAATTTCTGGGGGGTGGTAGGCGGTTAGCATGGGCTGCAACCGGCCTTCCTGAACATCGATGGCGACAATAAACGCAGGCAACATCACAATTCCCAGGCCAGCTAGGGCAGCCTGCCGCAAGACCTCACCGTTATTACAGCACAGTGGCCCCTGGATATTCACCTGTGAACTGTGGCCATCGGCATCCATTAATGTCCAAACATTCTCTTGGCTGAGGTGGCCGTAGTGCAAACAGTCGTGGTGTTTGAGGTCGCCAGGTAAGACAGGTATGCCTTGCCGCTTTAGGTAGGCCGGAGCCGCACACAACATCATTGGGCAGGGAGCCAGGGTATGTACAATGAGACTGGCCGAGGAGAGAGCCTGAGCAATGCGGACGGTAATATCAAACCCTTCATCAATGGGATCGATGAAGCGATCGTTGAGAGTTAGCTCGATGTGCAGGTCGGGATATTGAGTCATAAAATCTACTAGCAGGGGAGCCAGATGCCTTGTGCCAAAGGTCATCGGCGCGTTGATTCGGAGGTTGCCTCTGGGTTCTTCCTGCAAGCGGGATAGGGCCAGTTCGGCTTCTTCTAAGTCGGCCAGAATCGCTACGCACCGTTCGTAAAAGGCTCTACCGGCATCGGTAGGAGCCACCCGGCGGGTTGTGCGGTGCAAGAGCTGAGTTTGGAGATGCTCCTCCAGGTTCATCACCAGCTTGTTGACGGCTGAGCGAGACAACCCCATGCGTCGAGCGGCGGCCGCAAACCCGCCTGCTTCTACTACCTCGGTAAAGGCCCGGATACTTTCAAACTTGTCCATAGCGCTAAGAAAGTGGATTTGGTGCAGCTATTGCCCACCAGATTGATTGTCTACTAAACAGAGCCAATATGTCATTTATTTTGAGTATTGTCTTTATTTAAGATTCAGTTTATTCTAAAACTATACAAATGATTCCAATTCGTTGACGCTGTAGGAGGTGCTTTAATGATTACGATTCGTCCAGCAAATGAACGAGGTGCGGCGAACTTTGGCTGGTTAGACACGCGCCACACCTTCTCCTTTGGCAACTATTACGACCCAAACCACATGGGGTTTGCCAGTCTGCGAGTGATTAACGAAGACAAAATTAGCCCCAGCATGGGCTTTGGTACCCACGGCCACCGCGACATGGAAATTGTCACCTATGTGCTGGCCGGAGCCCTGGAACACCAGGACAGTATCGGCAATGGCTCAATGATTCGCCCTGGGGACGTGCAGCGCATGTCGGCAGGCACAGGCATTCGCCATAGCGAGTTCAATGCCTCCAGCACTGAGCCAGTGCACCTACTGCAAATTTGGCTGCTTCCTGCCCAGGCCGGTATTGAGCCAAGCTACGAGCAGATCTACATTGCCCCAGAAGAAAAGCAGGGCCAGTTGCGGTTAATTGGCTCCCCTGACGGGCGGGAGGGGTCAGTTACCATCCATCAGGATGTCAATCTCTATGCTACTCGGCTGGCTAATGGCAACCAAGTTGACCACACGCTCAGTCCAGATCGGGTGGCCTGGGTACAGGTTGCGCGCGGGGCTGTGGAGCTAAACGGCCATACCCTAACCGCTGGCGATGGTGCGGCTGTGAGTGACCTGGAGCAACTCACACTGATTGGAACCGCCGACGAGTCCGAAGTGCTGTTGTTTGACATGGCCGCTTAAATAAGGCCTGGCGAGCGTTGGAGTGTCTGACGCTCGCCAAGTATCTAGGCCATAGCCCACGGCCACCCCACTGAGGCAAGCTCAGCCATTGGCCTAATATCTTGGGGCGTGCGATCGCACACACAACTCACGCAACTACTGATTGGTGTTCTTCAGACGTTCGCGGGTACGGTGGCTGAGTTGCTGTGAGATGAGCGTCCGGTCTTTAGAAGTCCAGCCGCTCATTCGCTGCTGCGCCTGGCTAAGCTGGTGATTGTCGGATAGGCGGTTAATCAGGTCTGCTTCGTAGGAGCGCTGCCGGGAACTCATGCGAGACTTTCCCATGTTGAATACCTGGTGTAAGGGGCGGGCTTTAGTTTAAGAACAAGTTTTTTCTTTACTCTAGGTCTAAATTCCAGCCAGCATGGTGCCTTGCCAACATAACTTTGCAGAGCCGCTAAATTCCCGTATCCAGGGCTTCAATCAGTTTCTCTAGATAGAGCAGCACCAGGTTGCACGATTCACCAGACATGGTGCCGCGGATTTCGTCTCTAAGCAACTGATAGGACATCACACAGGCCTCCTGGCGGTGAAAGGCCCGGAGGATGTTCTGCATCCACACCAGATACTCTTCCATGAAGCTATCTTCATCCTGAAGCAGCAAGCCTTTGGCGATGTATTCCAGGGTAAATGACATATCTCGCTGACATTGACTGCTATGCTCTTGCACCACCTGGCGATGGGGCGTTTGCACTAACCGTCGAAGCGTGTTGAGCACTAGCTCTTTACTGTGGTCTTTAAGATACACATAGGCCGACAGTCGCACCTGAAATGACTCTGTGATGTCACTAAATGGTCTGAGTTCGAGGTCGCTCAGGTAGCGACCATCTGCCTTTTGGATGGCGTCAAGAATGGCATTATTCATAGCGAGTGATTGGCGCAGTGGCCGCTGTTGCCGTTACCCGCCCAGATTGCCCAAGCCAGTTGAGGTTAGGCGTTAGTTCTCAACATTTCTTTAAGCTAATGCGCCCAAAGCGAGTACTGCTCATGGGCTGCTCTAATACACCCCACATTTAGATATATAGACCTTTATTAAAAAAGGTTCAAAACGAACTATTTTAGGGAAGGGGAAGCTAAATTTAGTGGTACTAGTGTGTCCAGATTTATAGAGTAGGTATACCTAATTAACTTAATCCCTGGACTCCCTGTAGTTTTGTATCTCCCTGTTTTCTATAGATCGCTGTATCTGTCGCTGAGTTAAGCACTCAACTACTAGGATCCACACAATGGATTTTGCCGCAGATGAAATTCTGGCCAGCTTGCAGGCCATCGTGCAGCAAGTTTTGCCGGAAGACTTTGATGAGACTGTTGCGATCGCATCTACGTTATTTCCAATCTCTATTAAGCCATCGGGCCTTGGCTGCTTCATAGCACCTAATGCTAACCCTGTTGGGGATATCAAGGGCTACCGCATGGAGGCTGACGCCCAAATTAGGCTCTCCACCACGGGCACCCAAGCCAGCTTAGATACCGCCCTATCTCGCTTAATGACAGCGTTTTCTAGTCTGTCTAGAAGACAGTTTTTAGCGTTAGGAATTTTACGGGTGGGTGCGGCTTTAATAGATCCTGAAGTTCGTCAGTTGGGTCAGGGAGATAATGCAACTCTGGAGCAGAAAGTGACTTATCGAATTGTATACGAATTCCTGAAAATACCAGAAGACTCCGAAGGTATTATCCAGACTATTCCCCTTAACCTTGAGGTATCTAATTCTCCAAATCCATAACTATCAATGTTCTAGAGTTAAGGATGCTTTAAGGGTGAATTAGGGCTGATGCAGGAACCATTTTTGGGCTAACCGGTTGCCTAGGTGGGCTGCCTTATTCAGGAAAGCCAGGGATAAGCATCAGGATAGTAAGGCATCAGGGAGGCTAGGCCAACCAAAGGTTGTATCTCGCCGGGCGAGAAACGCTAAATCCACTACTGTTTACTAAAGGGCCGTTTCTATGGCTGAAGAAATTCTCGAAACGATTATTCCAGGTACCTACGTCAGAGTGAGATCGGAGGGGTTGATTCGGGCTGGGGGCTTTGCCGTTGGCAATATTGGCATTGTTGGCACCGCCCGCATCCAGGCTGTAGATGAGGACGGCGACCCTCAGGTTGACGGGGGTGGCAACCCCTTGTTTGACTCATCAATCTATGGTCAAACCTTGATTCTGTCTGACTACAATAGCGCCAGGGCTCGCTTTGGCGGCTACGATGCCTTTCTAAATGGAGCAGGAAGCGTTGTCGGCCAGCTCAATTTGGTGCGGGCTTTGCAAGTGGCTTACCAAAATGGGGCGCGCACGGTGTTTGCCCGGGCCTTATCTCCCACACCAGCCCCCGACCGTTCTGCCTATGAGGCCGCCTTTGCAGAGCTAATTAAAGACGATGTGAACATCCTGGTAGCGCCGGATCTGTCCACGGAGGAGGCCGTTGCAGTCTTTGGAGCGCTGCTGGAAAGTGCTGAAAACACGGGTAAAGACCTGATTGCCATCGTCGGTAATGACGTGGGAACAACCCAACTGTCAACCTTTTTGAATGCTGTACCCGATAACGATCGCATCCTCTTTGTCACACCAGGGGTGTTCAGTTTCGACACCGCAGCCTCGGAAGAGGTTCCTCTACCCGCCCGCTACACGGCGGCGGCGGTGGCAGGGCTATTGGGCAGTTTGGCGGTGCAGTCTAGCCCTACCAACAAGGTACTGCCAGGGGTGACTCGTCTGACCCAGCGCTTCTCCTATGGGGAAACGGCCCAGTTAGTCAGTGGCCGAGTGCTAGCACTGGAAGAACGACGCGGCGTGCGAGTTGTGCGGGGCATTACCACCAATAATGGCGCGTTTGCCCAAGTCACCACCCGCCGCATTGTCGATGCCGCCAAGCGGGGTATTCGGCTAGCGGCTGACCCCTTTATTGGTCGGCTGAATAACCAGCGGGTGCGAAAGGCAATGTACGGCGCGATCGCTAGTTTTCTCGACACTATGGTCAGCGACGAAGCCCTGGTGGGCTACACCCTAGAGGTAACGGCCACCCGCGATGACGAAATTTCTGGACGGGCGATCGTCAACGCAGTGATTTTGCCCACCTTCAGCATCGATTACATCCTAGTCACCCTCAACTTGCAGTAGGACAAGCTCATGGCAAATTCTAGTGTTTTAACCGGGGCCGATGGCTCTATTACCCTCTCCACCTCAGAAGGCAGCGAAGGCGAACTGGCCCAAGGTATCATCGACACCTACGAGTTGCTGACCGTAGGCCGGGTGCAAAATGTCGCTGTTTCTGTGCGCTCCGACGTCAAACCCTTCCACGAAATTGGTCAACGCTATCCCACAGAGCTACGCTACGGCAACGTTCACATCTCTGGCACCATTGGCCGCGCCTACATCAACGGGGCGTTGCTGCGGCTGCTGCTGGGCGAAGGGGCCGACAGTCGCCCAGCCGCCAGTTGGAATCAGCCCTCCTTCAACATCACCGTGCTGCTAGATAACCCAGCGCTAGCAGAGGTAAACAACACCCTCACTCTCTATGGAGTCAAAATCGACGGCTGGTCCTACGGCATTCCAGAAGATGATTTTGTGCTGGAGAAAATTAGCTTCCAGGCGATAAGCCTGACTGTGGCCGATGAGGGGTAACGAGGTAAGCAACGAAAAAAGCAGATGGCTCGGTTGATTGACCTTGTGGTGCAGTACCGGATGAGTGAGTCTCTATGTTGAGTGTTGAGGATCTATTGGCAGGTGGTAGCCTCACGTACACGGTGGAGGTACCGGAGGCCGTGCTAACTCCCCAGAGCAATGGGCACCAGGTCTTGGGGAAGGAGCGAACAGTGCGCCTGCAACCGCTGAGGGTGCAGGACCTCCAGCTAATTGCCCGCGCTGCCAAAGAAAATGACTCCCTCACCGCTACGTTGATGGTGCAGCGTGCCCTGGTAGAACCTGCCCTAACCGTACCTCAGGTGGCGGCCCTGCATGTGGGGCTGGTGCAATTTCTGCTAGATCAGGTGAACCAAATCAGCGGCATTACCACCTCCGCTGAACAACTCTCTACCGCCTTAGAAGCTCCCTTAGCCAGAGCCGCCTTTGTGCTGGCCAAATCCTTTGGTTGGACGCCCCAGCAGGTGAGTGAGTTAACCCTGGGTCAGATTTTGCTGCATCTACAAATGCTCAAAGAACACTCCTCCAATCCCTAAGGTGCATGTGCAAAGCCAGGAGCCACTCCTGGTAAACCACAACTTTCGATAGCAGGCTCCAAGCCCGTTTAAGCCCCTTGCGCAGTAAGACTTTTAGACATAATGACCAAAATTCTCACTACCCGTAGCGTTTAGATTCTTCCTCCCGCACCAAAAGGTAAAGCTTAGACCGCAGGCATCTCAAAAATTGTGAATTAAGAAAATTCCTATCTCTAATCTGGTTATGACTGCTTTTGCCAACGATCCAAACCTTAGAGCCTTTCGACTGGTGGCCGCCTTCCTCAGTACGCCAGTGGCGCAGCCCACTTGGACGGATGCCTTAATCGAAAGCCTCATGCTGCCTCTGCCCCTGGTAGATTGTGACCCGTTATTGACCTGGTTGCAGACCTCGGCGGCTGAGGGTTCTGTGACTTCTGAATCCTCACTCCCAAACCAGTCGAAAACCGAGATGCCCGTGCCTCAGCCCATTGAGAGCGCTACTCTGGCAGAACCCTCAGCCACTACCAACCGCTCAACCAAACTAACCGGGTCAGGTAGCGATAATGCTCCACTGTCCGCAGCGTTCCAATCTGGGAATGGCCAACCTGATCGATCCCGTGGCTCAACTTCTGCTCACTTTTCAGGCCCAACTGTCCCCAGTCGTCCCCAAAACCAGCCTCAAAACGAGACAGTTGCCCATAGGGTCAACTTCAGTTCTTCCCATTCCCGTGTTGCTCCCTTTTCCCCTTCTGCGTTGCCATCCTCCCTGGCTTCTTCCGTGTCTCCCTCTGGGCCAGAACCCCAAACTCAAGCCGCTCCACCCCTCTCTTCTCTGGCAGAAATTGGCCGCCTGACGGGTGAAATTCTAGCTGCCGGATTGGGGACGAACCTGCCACGCTCTCGCCCCGCTCAAACCACCGCAGCCCCGCCATCAATAGCGGCTACAGCACCAACCCCTTCGTCGCTTGCCCCCACTGCTCAACTGGGCACTCGCCCAGAAGCTCACCCTATCCACCCGCCACCCTCTACCCCTTCCCCCAAACTCAACCTGGCCAACTTGGCGACTGTTTATGCCCAGGAAGCTGCTGGGTTCACCAATGACGAAGCCACTGCGCCTATTCCAGTAAGAAATCAAGAATTTTCGCCAATGGTGGCCACCACAAATACCGCCTCAACCACTTTCTCAACCTCAGGACTAGGCGATTTTTCAACTCTGGAGGCGGCCCCGCTGGAGTGGGGCCATGAACCAGTTAGCCTGAGTGGAATGGAAATGGCCGAAACCCTGACCGAGATGGTAAGCGCCATTCTGCAAGCCCAGGCCCAACGTCATGGAGTGGATTTGTCATGAGAGTGAAGCCGGTATTGGGCGATTGGGAAATTCCCCGGATTGCGTCGATTCGCACCCTGGAACAGCGCCGCTACGTGGAACTGGCAGTACCGGGCAAGGTGGGCAGTTTGTTTCAAGACCTGAACACGTTGCCCACCCGGGTGGCCATTGCAGGCAGCCTCTATGGTCAAGAGGCCCAGAGCGAGTTTCTCGAAACCCTGCGGGAGAAGTTTTTTGCTGGGGAACCCGTCACTTTTGTGGCCGATATCATCACCGCCACTGAGGTGCAGTATGTGATCATCGAAACCCTCGATTTTCAGGAGAATAGCTTGCGCCCCGACCAGTTGGATTACTGTTTGATTTTGCGCGAGAGTCCGCCGCCACCGCCGCCACCGAACCCTTTGGGTGGCCTGGATACCAGCCTGCTGGACGATGCGGCAGGGTTTTTAGATACCGTTACCGGGGCACTGGATGCGATTACGGGGTTGGGCAACATTCCCGATATTTCAGACCCTGCCCCACAGCTCTCTGGTGCCCTGGATGGAGTGACCGCGGCCACCGCTGGCCTGGAGGAAACGCTAGCTCCCCTAGCGGCAATTTTTGGCACCCCGGAGGACGCATAGACTATGGCAGAAGGAACGCTGGTCGTCGAAATCCGCAATTTGGAGGGCACTCTGGCCGGTGTGGACGATTTGGGTGGTTCGTTTGAGGCGGCGGCCAGCGTCTCTGGTTCCCTAACTGAGGGTATAGGAAACGTAGGCGGACAGCTCACTGGGCAGGTTTCTGGCCTGTTTGACCTGGATGCAGCCGCCCTGATTGCTCAGATCAATGGGCTATTGGACGGTGTCATTGAGATCCAAACCGAGGCCGACCCAACCGCGGCACTAGGCGGTTTTGAGCAGCGCATTGGGGCAGCAGACCAGGCCATTGGTGGCGATTTGATTGGCCAAATTCAAACCATTGTGCAAGCGGTAGAAGGCATTGCCAACGGCATTCCCGAAAACCGCACTGAAGTCTTCAACACCCTGGTTGACCAACTTTTGGGAGTGCTGGCCAGTTTGGAAGGCTCAGAGGCCGAGACTATTCGGGCCTGGGTGCAGTCGGTGCAGGAGTTGAGCCGCACCCTGCTGCCTTTAATTGACGAAGCCGCCACAGCAGAAGACCCCCAAGCTCTGGTGGTGCAGGTATTTCAACAGGCGCTGGATGCGGTGCTAAATACCCTGGGGGTAGGCCCGATGCAGCACTTGATTGACCAGCTAGAGGCCTTTTTAGCGGCGCTGGTGCCTACGGCGGTGGTGGAGCCGGTAGCGGCGGGCCTGACTGCTCTCAGCGGCCAGTTCAACCAAACCCTGGCTCTAGCTCCGGCTGACTATCCTCAATTTCTCGAGGCCGTCACCGATACCTCCACGGCCCTGCAAATCCTGCGGCAAGAGTTGCGCCCGCTGCTGGGCGAAATTAACCGGGTACTGGAGACACCCCTGTTTCAGCCCAATGCGCTGGAAACCTACCTGCGCGAACAGCTTGAGCAGGCCCTGGCCGTGCCCATCCGAGAAGCTCAGCGCATTGAAGACCCGTTCAACGCCCTGTTTGATCGCCTGGATACGGCTATTGAGGGCATCGACCTGGACTTCGTGCGCGATGGGGTGCTGGGCTTTTTTGAAGCCACCCGCGACACGTTGGAAACCGTGGATTTGGGCAGCATTGGCACCACGCTACAGGAGGCGCTGGCCCCGGTTGAGCAGGTAGTGGGCGACCTGGAAAGCGGCGTAGGCGATTTGCTGGGGGAAATTGCTGCCTTCTTTGAGGGGCTGGTGCAGCAGTTGCAATCGCTGGCCGAAACCGTGGGCGAGTTTTTGCCCAATGGTGAGTTTCAGTATCGCTTTGAGCAAGACCTGCGACAGATGTTTGTGCAGGCCGAAGTTGCGATCTCAGGCGACCCCACCAATCCTGGGGCTGCCAGTCTACGGGGCACCCTGCAAGAGTTCCAGAGTGTGTTAGATGGTACCCTGGGCCAACTCAGTGAACTGCTCGACCCCCTGGAAGAGGCTATGGCCGAAGTTGCTGACCAGGCGGTAGAAGGCATCAACACCTTCACCAGCTTCCTCAACGGGCTGAACATTCCCAACTTGTTGGAAGAACTACGTGCCAAGGTGGTCGAAATCCTCGACCAGTTGGCTCCCATTGACTTTGCTGTGGTGATTGACCCAGTGGTCGCCGAAATGGAGTCTGCCGCCGACAGCCTGCGCCAGATTGACCCCGCCTCCCTCAACGAGCTGCTGCGAGAGGCGCTGAAGGTGGCTCTAGACTTGGTGATCACTATCGATCTCAGTGGCACCATTACTCCGCCTCTGCGGGAGGGATTCCAGGAAATTAAACGGCTGCCCCAGTCCGCCATCGATGCCCTGCAAGCAGGATATGAAGAGGCTCTGGCTCTGCTCAATGCCCTCAACCCAGCCCAGTTGCTGAATGTGCTGTTTTCAGCTTTTGAGGTGGTGGTCGAGGCAATCGCCTCCCTCGACCTGACGGCTCTCTTAAAGCCCCTGGACGATCTCCACGAGCAATATCTACAAGCCCCGCTAGCTTCCCTGCGCCCCTCTAGCCTGCTGGAACCGGTTGCCACGGCGTTTCAAGATGTCACGGCCAGCTTCGACCAGTTCGACAGTGCTCAAATTATTGAGCCTCTGAACCAACTACTGGATCGTCTCAAAACCAGCATTACTGGGCTAGACCTTACCGGCTGGATGGACGAACTGCTGGCGCTGGTAAACCAGGTTAAAGACGGTATTCAGGCGATTCGTCCTTCGACTCTGCTGGCTCCCTTGGCAGAGGAATTTACCCGCCTGGAAACGGAGCTAGATCGGGTCAAGCCCTCGGTGTTGTTTCAGCCAGCAATAGAGCTGGCGGCCCCTCTGGTCGCCCTAATCGACAACGTGCAGCAGAACGTGGTCGATGCCCTGCACGCGATGTTTCAGGCTCCGTTGGCATTGCTCGACCAGCTTCAGCCCGAAGTACTGACTGCCCACATTCACGCGGCCATTGACACGGCGCTAGCAGCGCTGCGGGGTTTGAACCTGCCAGGACGCTTCAACCAGCTCAAGGCCCAGCACTTTGACCTGCGGCTGGCGGTGCAGGCTCCTGGGGCCGAGGCCAAGCTAGCCCTGGTAGGCAACCTTGACCCAGAGGCAGAACTGGGCGACCTAGTGAGTTTGTACAACCAGTTGGTGGGTGGTCTGGAGG
>Ga0224723_1000835_pt1 | contig 20249 bp, 17 predicted proteins | sample Balambano_FR2_Me_FD_161647 | JGI IMG/M metagenome (GOLD analysis project Ga0224723, IMG submission 161647) | Freshwater sediment microbial communities from Lake Towuti, South Sulawesi, Indonesia - Balambano_FR2_MetaG | ecosystem: Environmental > Aquatic > Freshwater > Lake > Sediment | place... | reverse complement strand
GGGCGCCGGCAGGAACATCGCCGAGCCGCCGGTCAGGGCCGCGAGCCGGGTGCAGACATCGAACGGGCTGGTCTCGGCCGTGCGCGCCATCGAGCCCATCAGCGACACGAAGCACAGCCCGGGGTTTCGGAGCCCCGTCACCGCCTGCGCCATCGCGGCCATGGTGCGGCCCCAGCCCACGCCGACCGAGAGCGGCCCGTCGCGGCCGATCCGGGCCAGGAAGCCTGCCGCGACGATGCCGACGGCGCGGCGCGCTGCCGCCTCGTCGGGCGTTCCGCCCGGCATCGGCGCGACGCGCGCCTCGGTCAGCCCGAAGCGCGCCGCCAGCCGGTCGGCGAGCGCCAGCGTGCCGGTCGTCTCATGCTCTACCGACAGCCGCACCAGCCCCTGGTCGCGCGCCTCGGCCAGAAGCCGCAGCACCTTGAAGCGCGACATGCCAAGCCGGCGGCTGACCTCCTCCTGGCTGAGCCGGCCGACATGGTAGAGCCAGGCCACCTGCACCAGATCGTCAGTGTCGCGGGTGTGAAGGGACATGGCAGCGACACGCCTGGCAGGGACACCGGAGACCGCCCGGACTGGCGCCACTATAGCGGCTTGACCGGCCGCCCCGTCAACGACTATCACAAATGTGCAGAGGCTGCACAAAATGCGGCGCTGCGGCATTGCGGGCGCGGCGCGACCGGGGGATGGCGGCAGGCGATGGCCTATGTGATCGGCATCGACGGCGGCACGGAATCGCTGCGCGCGCATGTGTTTGATCTGGCCGGCCGGTCGCGCGGCACCGGAAAATGCGCCTATCCGACCGCCTTCCCCGAGCCCGGCCAGGCCGAGCAGAACCCCGACGACTGGTGGCATGCCGCCGGTGTCGCGGTGCGCGAGGCGGTTGCCGCCGCCGGCCTCGGCCCGGAGCGGATCGCGGCGCTGGCCTGCGACACCACCTCCTGCACCGTGGTGGCGCTCTCCGCCGAGGGGCGCCCGCTCCGGCCCTGCCTGCTCTGGATGGACCTGCGCGCGCATCGCGAGGCGGCCGAGGTCGCGGCCTCGGGCGATCCGGCGCTTTTGCTGAACGGCGGCGGCGCGGGGCCGGTCAGTCCGGAGTGGATGATCCCCAAGGCGCTGTGGCTGAAACGAAACCAGCCCGAGGTCTGGGCCCGGGCCGCGCGGATCGGCGAGTATCAGGACTACCTGACATGGAAGCTGACCGGCCGGTGGGCGGCCAGCCTGAACAATGCGGCGGTGCGCTGGCACTACCGGGCTGATGCCGGCGGCTGGCCGCTCTCGTTGCTGGAGCGGCTCGACCTTGCCGATCTCGCCGCGCGGTGGCCGGCGGAGATCGTCGCGCCCGGACAGGTGATCGGTCCGCTGACGGCCGAGGCCGCAGCGCATCTGGGCCTGAAGGCGGGCCTGCCGGTGGTGCAGGGCGGCGCCGATGCCTTCGTCGGCATGGTGGGACTGGGCGCCAGGGAGCCCGGCGATCTGGCGATGATCACCGGCTCGTCGCACCTCCACCTCGGCGTCGCCGAACAGACGGTGCATGCCCCCGGCGTCTGGGGCACCTATCTGGCTTGCGTCTATCCCGGCCGGCCGGTCATCGAGGGCGGGCAGACCTCCACCGGGTCAGTGATCGCCTGGTTCAAGCGCAGCTTCGCGGAAGCGATCGACTTCGACCGGCTGAACGCCGAGGCCGCGGCCCTGCCGCCCGGAGCGGAAGGGCTGCTCGCGGTCGACCATTTCCAGGGCAACCGCACGCCCTACACCGACCCGCTCGCCCGCGGCGCGATCACCGGGCTGACGCTGAAACACGGACCCGCGCATCTCTATCGCGCGCTGGTGGAGGCGGTCTGCTTCGGCACCCGGGCGATCGTCGAAAGCTTCGGCGCAGCCTTCACCGCGCGCCGCATCGTGGTCGCAGGCGGCGCCACGCGCTCGCCCTTCTGGCTGCAGGTCCATGCCGACACGCTCGGCCTGCCGCTCGAGGTGACGGAGGAGACCGAAGCCTGTGCGCTCGGCTCGGCCATCCTCGCCGCCCATGGCGCGGGCCATTTCGCGACGATCGACGACGCCTGCGCCGCGATGGTGCGGACCGACCGGCGGATCGAGCCGGACATGGCCGCCCATGCCGCCTATGCCCCGATCTATGCCCGCTACCGCGCCGCCTACCCGGCGCTGAAGCCGCTGCGCGAGGTCGCATGACCGTTACCGTGAACACCGCCGACGTCGGCCGCTACCGGATGATGCGGCGCATCCGGTCGTTCGAGGAGCGGGTGGGCGAGCTGTTCCTCAAGGGCGAAAGCGCAGGGTCGATGCTGCATCTGTCGATCGGCGAGGAGGCGGTCGTCGGCGTGACCGACGCGATGGCCGCGGGCGACAGCTTTACCACGCATCACCGCGGGCATGGGGTGTTTCTCGGCCGCGGCGCCGACCCGGCGCGGATGATGGCCGAGATCGCAGGGAAGGAGAGCGGCTACTGCCGCGGCAAGGGCGGCTCGATGCACATCGCCGACCGGGCGCTCGGGCACCTCGGCGCCAATGCCATCGTCGGCGGCGGCATCCCGCATGTCGTCGGCGCCGGCATCAGCTATCGCAACAGCCGCAGCGGGCAGATCGCCGTCGCCTTCTTCGGCGACGGCGCGATGAGCCAAGGGATCCTCTACGAATCGATGAACATGGCCGCGCTGTGGCATCTGCCGGTGCTGTTCTGCTGCGTCAACAACCAGTACGGCATGGGGACGCGGGTGGACCGCTCGGCCGGTGCCCGCGATTTCCCGGCCCGCGCCGCGGCCTTCGGGCTTTCGGCCGCGCGCGCCGACGGGGCGGATGTCGAGGCGGTCCATGCCGCCGCCCGCGGCCTGGTGGAGGCGGCCCGCGACGGCCGGCCGGGGTTTCTGGAGATCGACGCCTACCGCTTCTTCGGCCATGCGCGGATGGACAAGTCGCCCTACCGCACGCCCGAGGAAGAGGCCGAGGGACGCGCCCGCGACCCGCTTCTGACGGCGCGGCATCGCCTGATGGCCGAGGGTCTGGCCTCGGCCGACCTCGACCGGATCGATGCCGAGGCCGGGGCCGAGATGGACCGCGCGCTCGCCCATGCCGTCGCCGCGCCGCCGCCGCCGCTGGCCGCGATGTTCACCGATGTCTATGCCCCCGGCACGCCGGCGCCGCGGCCGCAGGCCGCGCGGCTCGCCGCGATCCTCGGCGAAGGGGTGCGGGCATGACCGAGACCACCTATCGCGAGGCGATCGGCCGCGCGCTTCGGGAGGCGATGGAGGCCGATCCGGCGGTGATCCTGATCGGCGAGGAGGTCGGGCTTTATGGCGGCGCATATGGCGTGACCAGGGGGCTGATCGACCGCTTCGGCCCCGAGCGGGTGATCGACGCGCCGATCTCGGAAGCCGCCATCGTCGGCGCGGCGGTCGGGGCGGCGATGACCGGCCTCCGGCCGGTGGCCGAGCTGATGTATGTCGATTTCATCGGCATGACGATGGACCAGCTGGCCAATCAGGCGGCGAAGAGCCGCTACATGTTCGGCGGGCAGATCGGCGTGCCGATGGTGCTGCGCACGCAAGGGGGCACCGGGCGGTCGGCGGCCGCGCAGCATTCGCAAAGCCTCGAGGCCTGGGTGATGCACGTGCCGGGCCTGCGGCTGGTGATGCCGGCGACCGTGAACGACGCCTATCACCTGTTGCGCCAGGCGCTGACCCAGCCCGACCCGGTGGTGTTCATCGAGCACAAGGGGCTTTACACGCTGAAGGGCGATCTTGACACGGAGCGCCCCGACGGGGCCTGGGGCGCGCCGGTGACACGCCGCAAGGGCCGCGATCTGGTGATCCTCGGCTACAGCCGGATGCTGCACGAATGCCTCGCCGCGGCCGAGCGGTTGGCCGCCGCGGGGGTCGAGGCCGAGGTGATCGACCTGCGCTGCCTGAACCCGCTCGACGAGGCGCCGCTGGTCGAGGCGGTCAGGCGGACCGGCCGGGCGATGGTGGTGACGGAAGCGGCCGTCACCGGCTCGGTCGCCTCCGAGATCGCGGCGCGGCTGTCGGAGGCCTGTTTCGACTGGCTGGAGGAGCCGGTGCTGCGGCTCGGGGCCGAGGACATCCCGATCCCGGTCGCGCCGGCGCTGGAGCGCGGCGCGATCCCCACGGCCAACTTGATCCGCGAGACCGCGCTCTGGCTCGTGACGCGCGAGGCCCCGCCATGGGCGGCATGACGGTCACCCTGCCACGACTCGGCGAGACGATGGAGACGGCGCGCGTGCTCGACTGGCTTGTGGCGCCGGGCGCCGCCTTCGCCCGTGGCGCGGTGCTTCTGGAAGTCGAGACCGACAAGACCGTGGTCGAGGTGCCGGCGCTGGTCGCCGGGCGACTGCTTGCGCAGCTGGTCGCGCCCGGCGAGACGGTGGCGCTGGATCAGCCGATCGCCGAGATCGAGGCCGAGGGCGGCGCGGCCGCCGCCGCGACGCCCGAGGCCCCGAGGCAGGTGCCGACGCAGGCACCGCCTTCGCCCGCGGCCGCTGCGGTGCCCCGGGCGGTCGGCCCGCGCCCGGCCGCCAGTCCGAAGGCGCGGGCGGCGGCGCGGGCGGCGGGGGTGGACCTCGCCGGCCTTAAAGGCTCCGGGCGGCGCGGGCGCATCATGACGGTCGACGTGGCCGCAGGCGGCCGGCTGCCCCGCCCGGCCAATGTCGCGGGCCGCCCGATCGTGCTGCTGCACGGGCTGTTCGACGATCCCCGCGGCTGGCGCGACCTGCCGCGCCGGCTGCAGGCGACGGGCCATCCAGTGCTGGCGCCCGACCTGCCGGCGCTCGCCGCCGGCGAGGGCATCGAGGCCCTGGCCGTGCGGCTCGCCCCGTTGCTGCCCGCCGGTCCCCTGTGCCTGCTTGGCCATTCCCTGGGGGCCGCGGTCGCGGTCCGGCTGGCGCTGCGGCTCGGGCCGGCGGTGGACCGTCTGGTGCTGATTGCACCGGGCGGCATCGGGGCCCGGCTGAACCCCGATTTCACCGACGGCATGCTGAACGCCGAAACCGAGGCCGCGCTGGCTCGGGCGCTGGCGCTCCTGGATGCCGGCACGGTCTCGGGACCGGCGCTGGCGGCCGAACTCGACCGCCTGCGCAGGCTCCGTCCGGGCCACGCCGCGCTTGCCGCGGCTGTGGTGCGGGGCGGGACCCAGCAGATCGACATCACCGCCGAACTGGCGCGCCTCGTCTGCCCCGTGTCGGTGGTGTTCGGCACTGCCGACCGGATTCTCGACTGGCGCGATGTGGCGAATCTGCCGCCCGAGGCCGCGATCCATCTGGTCCGGGGGGCCGGCCATCTGCCGCACCTCGCCGCCCCTGACCTGATCGTTGCCCTCGCGACCGATCGCCCCCCAAGCGAGAGGAGCCGCGCCCGCGCCTGACCGCCCCGCCTTGCCCGCCGTGCCGGCCCCGTCACCCCGGCGGTTGCCGCGGTGCGTCCCCGTCGGGATGCAACCCGTTGATAACCGGTCGCAATCGTGAGTTGCCTTGCGTGAATCCACTGGAACGGTCCGGTTTTCCCACTAGACTGCCTGTCACAGCACATGCCCTGGAGGAAGGGCACACACCGGGAGGAGATGACAAGATGAACGGAAAGTCCCTGGCCCTGATGGCCGCGTCGGCCTCGCTTCTGGCGCTTCCGGCGGGCGCGCAGGATGCGCCGAAGATCGCAACCGTGGTCAAGATCGCCGGCATCCAGTGGTTCAACCGCATGGAGGAGGGCGTCAAGCAATACGCGACCGACACCGGCGCCGATGCCTTCCAGGTCGGCCCGGCCCAGGCCGACCCGCAGCAGCAGGCCGCCCTGATCGAGGACATGATCGCGCAAGGCGTGAACGCGCTCGCGGTCGTGCCGATGTCGCCCGAGGCGCTGGAGCCGGTGCTCGGCCGTGCGCAAGAGGCCGGCATCACCGTCATCACCCATGAGGCGGCGAGCCAGCAGAACACCAGCTACGACCTCGAGGCCTTCGTGAACGAGGATTTCGGGGCCAACCTGATGGAGCAGATGGCGACCTGCATGGGCGGCGAGGGCGAATATGCCGTCTTCGTCGGCTCGCTGACCTCGCAGACCCACAACCAGTGGGTCGATGGCGCCATCGCCCACCAGAAGGCGAACTATCCGAACATGACGCTGGTCGGCGACAAGAACGAGACCTTCGACGACCAGCAGCAGGCCTATGCCAAGGCACAGGAGGTGCTGCGCGCCTTCCCGAACGTGAAGGGGCTGCAAGGTTCGGCCTCGACCGACGTGGCCGGCATCGGCCTTGCGATCGAGGAGCGCGGCATCGCCGACCAGACCTGCGTCTTCGGCACCTCGCTGCCGTCCATCGCCGGGCAGTATCTGGAAACCGGCGCGGTCGATGGCATCGGCTTCTGGGATCCCTCGGTCGCGGGCTATGCGATGAACAAGCTCGCACAGATGGTGATGGACGGCCAGACGGTGACCGACGGCATGGACCTCGGCCTGCCGGGCTACGAGGCGATCAAGCTCGACGGCAAGGTGATCTATGGCCAGGCCTGGGTCAACGTGAACAAGGACAACATGGCCGAATACCCGTTCTGACCGGCCGCTCAAGTCCGGAGGGGGCGGCGGCCTGCCCGCCCCCTCTGCCCCAGCATGAAGGACGGTCATGGGCGAGGCGTTCGTCACGCTTGCGGGCGTGACCAAGACCTATTCGGGGATCACCGCGCTCGATGACGTGGGCTTCGCCATCGCCGCGGGCGAGGCGGTCTGCCTTGCCGGCGAGAACGGGTCGGGCAAGTCGACGCTCATCAAGATCCTCGCCGGCGTGGAACAGCCCGACCGCGGCCTGATCCGCATCGCCGGAACTGACCAAGGCGCGCTGAACCCGCGGCTGTCGGCCGATGCCGGGATCAAGGTGATCTTCCAGGATTTCAGCCTGTTCCCCAACCTGTCGGTGGCCGAGAACATCGCCTTCTCGGCCGAGATCGGCGCCGGCGCGCGTCTGGTGCGCCGCAGCCGCATGCGCGCGCTCGCCCGCCGCACGCTGGAGCGGATCCGCGTGGACATCCCGCTCGATGCGGCGGTGGAATCGCTGCCGGTCGCCCACAAGCAGCTGGTCGCGATCGCGCGGGCGCTGGCGACCGAGGCGCGGCTCATCATCATGGACGAGCCGACCACCGCGCTGACCGAGCGCGAGGTGCGGGTGCTTCTGGACATCATCCGCCGGCTCAAGGCCGATGGCGTGGCGGTCCTGTTTGTCAGCCACAAGCTGGCCGAGGTGCTGGAGGTCTGCGAGCACGTCGTCGTCCTGCGCAACGGCCGCAAGGTCGCCGAGGGGCAGGCGCGCGACTTCGACGCAGGCTCCCTCACCCGCCACATGACCGGGCGCGCGGTGGCCGAGGCACCGCCGGCGCCGCTGCCCGAGACGGCGCCGCTCCTGTTGCGGGTCGAGGGGCTGCACAAGGAGGGCGCCTTCGCCGAAGTGTCCTTCGGCCTGCGGGCGGGCGAGGTGCTGGGGGTCTCGGGACTTCTCGGCTCGGGCCGCACCGCGCTGGCCAAGGCGCTGTTCGGTCTGGTCGCGCCCGACCGCGGCACGATCACGCTCGACGGCCGGGCTGTGCCGCTCGGCGATCCGGTCGCCGCCGCCGCCGCCGGGATAGGCTATGTGCCCGAGGACCGCCTGACCGAGGGGCTGTTCCTGACCCAGAGCGTCCTGCAGAACGTCGCGATCGGGCGGCTCGGCGCGCATGAGGATCGCTTGGGCGTGCTCGACCTCGGCGGCCTTCTGGCCGAGGCGCGCGGCTGGCTCGGGCGCCTGTCGGTCAAGGCGCCCGATCCCGATGCGCCGGTCCGGTCGCTGTCGGGAGGCAACCAGCAGCGGGTGGTGCTGGCGCGCTGGATGGCGCGCAGCCCGCGCGTTCTGGTGCTGAACGGGCCGAGCGTGGGGGTCGATGTCGGGTCGAAGGCGGAGATCCACGCCATCATCGCCGACCTTGCCGCGCAGGGCCTGGGCGTCATCGTGATCTCCGACGACCTGCCCGAGATCCTTTGCACCTGCCACCGCATCCTGGTGATGCGGGCGGGCCGGCTGGTGGAGGACATCGCCGCCGGCCGGGTCGGCGAGGCCGACCTCGCCCACAGGCTCGCCTCATGAGGATCGACTGGACCCGCAACGAGACGCTGGTGGCGCTGGTGATCCTCGGCTTCTGCGCGCTGGCGGCCCTGTCCGATCCGGGCTTCCTGTCGGTCGCCACGCTGACCGACCTTCTGCGCGGCGGCATCGTGCTCGGCATCTTCGCCACCGGCGCGCTTGTGGTGCTTATCTCGGGCGGGATCGACGTCAGCTTCACCGCCGTCGCCGCCTTCACCATGTATGTGACGGCGATGCTCTTGAACGCGGCGATGCCCTGGATGCCCTGGTGGGGCGCGATCGCCCTCGGCATGGCGATCGGCGCCGCGCTCGGGTCGATCAACGCGGTGCTGATCGCGGTGATGGGGCTGCCGACGCTGATCGTGACGCTTGGCACCCTGTCGATCTTCCGCGGCTTCATGCTGACCTTCGTCGGCCAGAAGCAGATCACCACCCTGCCGCCGGGGATGCGCGAGTTCGGGCGGATGATGGTGATCCGGGGCGAGAACGCCGACGGGTCCTTCTATTCGCTGCATGCGGCCTTCCTGGCCACGGTCGCGGTGATCGTAGTGACCTGGGCGATCCTGCACCGCACCATGCTCGGTCGGCAGATTTTCGCCATCGGCGGGTCGGTCGAAAGCGCCCGGCGGATCGGCATCGACGTGCGGGGGGTGCAGTTCTTCGTCTATGTCTACGTCGGCATGCTGGCGGGTCTCGCCGGCATCATCCATGCCAGCATGGCCCGGGTCGCCAACCCCTTCGACCTCGTGGGGCTGGAGCTGTCGGTGATCGCGGCCGTCGTGCTTGGCGGGGCGCGGCTGTCCGGCGGGCACGGCACGCTGACCGGCACCGTGCTCGGCGTGGCGCTGATCGTGCTGGTCCGCAACAGCCTCGTGGTCATCGGCATCCCGACCACCTGGCAGTCGGTCACCATCGGCGCCCTGATCCTGCTCGGCACCGGCCTGCCCGCCTGGCAGGCCAAGCGCGCCGCGGCGCGGGCGGCATGAGCGGCAGAATGGCAAACTCCCGGCCCCTCACCCCCGCCCTCGGCCGCGCCCTGGCCGGCGCCCTTAGCCGCGCCCTGGCCTCGACCGAGGGGCGGCTGGCGGTGATCGCCGTCCTCGTCTTCCTGTTCATGTCGGCGCTGGCGCCCGAGCGGTTCCTGAGCCTGCAGAACATGACCTCGATGGCCTTCCAGTTCCCGGAATTCGCCATCCTGGCGCTGGCGATGACGGTCACCATGCTGACCGGCGGCATCGACCTGTCGGTGGTCGGCATCGCCAACCTCTCGGCCATCGTCGCCGCGACGATCCTGACGACGCTGGCCGGTCCGGGCGACGGGGTGGCGGTGCTGGCGCTCGCCTATGCCGCCGCGCTGGCCGTGGGGCTGGCGGCGGGGCTGTTCAACGGGGTCCTGGTGGCGAGCCTCGGCTTGCCGCCTATCCTCGCCACGCTCGGCTCGGGCCTGATCTTCACCGGCATCGCCATCGCGACGACCGGCGGCTCGGCGGTGATGGGGTTTCCTCCGGCGGCGGCCTGGATCGGCAATTCGACCGCCCTCGGCATCCCGGCGCCGCTGATCCTGTTCGGCCTGCTGGCCGTCGCCGTCTCGCTGGTGCTGACCCGCACCGCCTTCGGCGTGAAGCTGCGGATGTATGGCGCCAACCCGCTCGCCGCGCGCTTTGCCGCCATCGACATCGATGCGATGCTGATCCGGGTCTACGTGCTGTCGGGCGCGCTCGCCGCCACCGCCGGCATGGTGGTGATGAGCCGCGCCAATTCGGCCAAGGCCGACTACGGGTCGAGCTATCTCCTCCTCGCGGTGCTGATCGCGGTGCTCGGCGGGGTGAACCCCTACGGCGGCTACGGCCGCGTCATCGGCGTCGTCCTCGCGGTGCTGACGATGCAGTTCCTGTCCTCGGGGCTGAACATGATCGGCGTGTCGAATTTCGCGCGCGAGCTGATCTGGGGCGGCCTGCTGATTTTCGTGATGATCGTGAACACCTGGCGGCCCGGCCGCCGCCGCAGCTGACCTGGGAGAAGGCGATGAAGAAGATCCTCAACAACCCCGCCGACTACGTCGACGAGATGCTGGTGGGCCTGACCGCCGCGCATCCGGAATTCTACCGGCTGGCGGGCGAGTCCGGCCGGGTGGTGGCGCGCGCCGCGCCGGGCCGCGCCGGCAAGGTCGGCATCGTCACCGGCGGCGGGTCGGGGCATCTGCCGGTCTTCACCGGCTATGTCGGCCCGGGCCTTCTCGATGCCTGCGCCATCGGCGACGTGTTCGCCAGCCCTTCCGCCGAGCAGATGGCCGACGCGATCCGCGCCGCGCATCAGGGCGCGGGCGTGCTGCGGCTCTACGGAAACTACGGCGGCGACATCATGAACTTCGACATGGCGGGCGATCTGGTCGAATTCGAGGACATCCGCTGCACCACGGTCATCCTCGCCGACGACGTGGCCTCGGCGCCGCCGGCCGAGGCCGCCAAGCGCCGCGGCGTGGCCGGCATGGTCTATGCCTTCAAGATCGCCGGCGCTGCGGCCGAGGCCGGGCACGACCTCGATACCGTGACCCGCGTGGCGCAGCAGGCGGCGGATGCCTGCCGCTCGGTCGGCGCGGCGCTCGGGCCCTGCACGGTGCCGCAGGCCGGCCGACCCACCTTCGAGATCGGCGAGGACGAGATGGAGATGGGCATGGGCATCCACGGGGAGCCCGGCGTCTGGCGCGACCGGCTGAAGCCCGCCGATGCGATCGCGGCCGAGATGATGGACCGTCTGCTGGCCGACATGCCGCTGGCCGGCGGCGACCGGGTGTCGGTGATGGTCAACAGCCTCGGCGCCACGCCCCCCGAGGAACTCTACATCCTCTACCGCGTGGTCAAGGCCCGGCTCGACGCTGCCGGCGCGACGGTGGTGATGCCGCTGGTCGGCCGCTACGCGACCAGCATGGAGATGACGGGCGTCTCCTTCACCCTGTGCCGGCTGGACCCGGACCTCGAGGGCTTCCTGACCGCTCCCTGCGACTGCGCCTTCTGGAGGGTCGGATGACCCTGACCGCCGCCGACCTGCGGGCGGCCATCCCCCGTCTGGCGGCGGCGATGGAGCGCGCCTTCGACGCGCTGAACGCCGCCGACGGGGCGCTCGGCGACGGCGATCTCGGGGTGACGCTGACGCGGGGCATGCGCGCGATGAACGCGGCTGCGCCGGGTCTGCCCGACGACCTCGGCCAGGCGCTGCTGGCCTGCGCCCAGGCCTTTACCCGCACCTCGGGATCGTCCTACGGCACGCTGATGGCCACCGGGCTCATGTCGATGGCGAAGACCCTGCGCGGACGCGAAGGGGTGGAGCCGGCCGAGATCGCCGGCCTGATCGCCGGGGCGCGCGACGCGATGCAGGCGCGAGGCAAGGCCGAACTCGGCGGCAAGACCGTGCTTGACAGCCTCGATGCGATGGCGAAAGCGACCGAGGGGCTCGGCGATCCCGCTGCCGTGGCCGCGGCTGCGGCCGATGCCGCGGCGGCGGCACAGGCGGCGCTGCGCGACCGCCCCGCCACCATCGGCCGGGCGCGCATCTTCGGCGAGCGGACGGTCGGGATGGACGACCCCGGCATGCTGGCGATGACCGCGATCGCCGCCGCCCTCGCCGGGCGGGACTGGCCGGAGATCCCCCGACGCTGACTCCGCAGGCTTCTTTTCGGCCCAAATACCCCACGGGGGTCCGGGGGTGTGAAACCCCCGGGCGCCGGGCGGCGGGAGCCTTCGCGACCGCCGGGCGTGGCCGCCTCCTACCAGGCCGGCGGCGGATTGCCCTCGTGCAGCGCCCGGTCGGCGGGGCTGAAGCGGTCCCGGGCGAACTGGCCCTGGTGCCAGTAGGGATAGATCAGCGGCGGGCGGCTGACCGCGTTCAGCCGCTCCAGATCCTCGGGCGTAAGCGCGAGGTTGACCGCCGCGAGGCTGTCGCGGAACTGCGCCGCCGTGCGCCCGCCGACCACCAGCGACGCGATCGCCGGCCGCGTCAGCGTCCAGGCCAGCGCCACCTGCGCCGCCGACACGCCATGCGCCGCGCCGACATCGACCAGCACGTCGACGATGTTCCACAGCCGGTCGATGTCGCGGACCGGCGGCTCGGTCCAGCCCTCGGCCTGCCGGCTGCCCGCCGGCGCGGGCTGGCCGCGGCGGTGCTTGCCGGTCAAGAGGCCCGCCGCCAGCGGCGACCAGACCAGCACACCGAGCCCCTGATCGACGCTGACCGGGAGCAGTTCATACTCCGCCTCGCGCGCCTCGAGCGTGTAATGGATCTGCTGGGTGACGAAGCGAACGCTGCCGGCGCGGTCGGCGGCGGCGAGCGACTTCATCACCTGCCAGCCGGAATAGTTCGAGCACCCGACGTAGCGCAGCTTGCCCTGGGTCACGAGCGTGTCGAGCGCCGCCATGGTCTCGTCCACCGGCGTCGTGCCGTCCCATTCGTGCATGTACCAGATGTCGATGTGGTCGGTCCGGAGCCGCCGCAGGCTGCGCTCGCATTCGCGGATCAGGTGCCAGCGGCTGGTGCCCTCGTCGTTCGGCCCTGGCCCGGTGCGCATCCTGGCCTTCGAGGTGATCAGCACCTCGTCGCGGCGGCCCTGCAGCACCTCTCCGAGAATCTCCTCGGCCAGCCCGCCGGAATACATGTTGGCGCAGTCGAACAGGTTGACGCCGTGGTCGATGCAAAGATCGACCAGCACCCGCGCCTCGGCCACGCCCTGGGTGCCGACGCGGGCGAAGGGGCCCACGCCGCCGAAGGTGAAGGTGCCCATCGCCATGGCCGAGACCTTCAGGCCGGATCGTCCGAGAGTCCTGTACTGCATGCTCGGCTCCCCGCGGTCCGGACAGTTCTGACTGCAGCGACCAGACATCACCCCCGCTGCGGGGTCAACCTTGCAGGACCGCACGGGCGCGTCCGGGCGCGGCAGGCGCCCGCTCGGCGATGCGGGCCGCGCTTGGGGATGCTGCGGCGGTAGAAGGGCAGGTCGCTATTCAAGCGTCGCCAACGTCGCCTGCACCGTGGCCACCCGCGCCGCATTGGGCGGATGGGTGCCGAGGAAGCGGTTCCCCGGGTCGGGCAGGCGGGCGAAGAACTGCGCGCCCAGCAACGGATCGAAGCCCGCGCGCCAGGCGATCTCGGTGCCGAGCGCATCGGCCTCCAGCTCGAAATCCTGGCTGAAGGTGCGCGATCCCAGCATCGCACCGAAATCCTGCGCCTGCCGCACGGCCTCGGCGCCGCCGCCGCCGAGCGTGGCCAGCGTGCCGGCGACCAGCGCACCGGTCATCGCCGACTGCTGCTGGCGCGGAATATGGCCGAGGATGTGATGTGCCGCCTCGTGCCCCATCACGAAGGCCAGTTCGTCGGCGTTCTGCACATCGGCGATCAGGGCAAGGTTGAAGACGAGGATCGGCTGGCCCGACCGGTCCAGCGTCTGGAACGCATTCGGCGGCTCGCCCACGCGATCGTCCACGGCGATCTGGAAGTCGCAGGGCACGTTGCGGGTGCGCTGGCGGCAGAGTTGCTCGGCGACCGGCGCCACCCGCTCGACCACCGCGACGAAGTTCCGTGCCGCCGCCTCTGGCGTGCCGGGCAACGTCGGCACGGCCGGCTGCGGTGCCGGCGGGGACAGCACGGGTGCCGCGCATCCCGCCAGGGCCAGGAGCGCTGCCGCCGCCAGCAGCGCCGTCCGGAGCGCCAGTCTTCGCGCCATGTGCCGCTCCCGCCCGTGCGCGTTGATCCGTCGTGCGCGGCAAGCTAGCAAGACCCTTGCCGCGATGCAGCCCCTTCACGCGGATTTGCGCGAATCCGTTGAGCCTGCAAGCGCGAGTGCCTAAGCTCGGCCCATGTTCACCATCGAGCACGACTTCGACGCGACCATCATCACCCTCGTCGATGAAGGCTCGCCGCATTTGCAGGAGGATGTGGTGATCATGGCCTTCGAGGATTGCGTGACGCTGGAACAGATCGACCCGCGCACCGACGAGGTCCTGAAGATCACGCTGTCGCAGGCGCAGGTGCGGGAACTGGCGGCGGCCCTGAACCTGCCGGAAGGCGTGTACCGGCTGACCGCCCGTTCGGCGGCCGGCTGAGGCGGCAGGGCGGGCCGGGCCGCTCTGGCCCTCGCCGGGCGGCTGCGATAAAGCGAGCGCGGTCTGTCACGGAACGGCGCGCATGGCACGGATACTGATCACTTCGGCCATCCCCTACATCAACGGCATCAAGCACCTGGGCAACCTCGTCGGCAGCCAGTTGCCGGCCGATCTCTATGCCCGATACCAGCGCGGGCGCGGGCACGAGGTGCTGTTTCTCTGCGCCACCGACGAGCACGGCACGCCGGCAGAACTCGCCGCCGCCAAGGCCGGGGTGCCGGTCGCGGAATACTGCGCCGAGATGCATGCCGTGCAGAAGGCGCTGGCAGACGGGTTCAGGCTGTCCTTCGACCATTTCGGGCGCTCGTCTTCCCGGCGCAACCGGGTGCTGACCCAGCACTTCGCCGGGCGGCTGGCCGACAACGGGCTGATCGCCGAAGTGTCGGAGGCCCAGATCTTCTCGATCGACGACGACCGCTTCCTGCCCGACCGCTACATCGAGGGCACCTGCCCGAACTGCGGCTACACCCGCGCCCGCGGCGACCAGTGCGAGAACTGCACCAAGCAGCTTGACCCGACCGACCTGATCGAGCCGCGCTCGGCGATCTCGGGCTCGACCAACCTCGAGGTGCGGCAGACCAAGCACCTCTACCTCCGCCAGCGGGCGATGCGCGACCGGCTGGAGGCCTGGATCGACAGCAAGACCGACTGGCCGGTGCTGACCACCTCGATCGCCAAGAAATGGCTGAACGACGGCGACGGCTTGCAGGACCGCGGCATCACCCGCGACCTCGCCTGGGGCGTGCCGGTGATGCGCGGCGACAAGCCCTGGCCGGGGATGGAGGGCAAGGTCTTCTACGTCTGGTTCGACGCGCCGATCGAATACATCGCCTGCGCCGCCGAGTGGGCCGATGCGCAGGGCCTGCCCGATGCGGCCTGGCAGCGCTGGTGGCGCGCCGACCTCGGCGCGGGCGACGTCCGCTATGTCCAGTTCATGGGCAAGGACAACGTGCCGTTCCACACCCTGTCCTTCCCGGTGACGATCATGGGGTCGGGCGAGCCGTGGAAGCTCGTGGACTACATCAAGTCGTTCAACTACCTGACCTATGACGGCGGCCAGTTCTCCACCTCGCAGGGCCGGGGCGTGTTCATGGACCAGGCGCTGGCGGTCCTGCCGGCCGACTACTGGCGCTGGTGGCTTCTGTCGCATGCGCCCGAGAACAGCGATGCCGAGTTCACCTGGGAGAACTTCCAGGCTTCGGTCAACAAGGACCTGGCGGATGTGCTTGGCAATTTCGTCAGCCGGGTGACGAAGTTCGCGCAATCGAAACTCGGGTCCGCGGTGCCAGACGGCGGCGCCTTCGGCGCGCTCGAGACCGCGCTGATCGCCGATCTCGGCGCGCGGGTGCGCGAGTACGAGGCGCTGATGGAGGCGATGGAGGTGCGCAAGTCGGCCGCGGCACTCCGCGGCATCTGGGTGGCGGGCAACGAATACCTGCAGGCCGCCGCGCCCTGGACCGCGATCAAGACCGATCCTGACCGCGCAGCGGCGATCGTGCGGCTGGCGCTGAACCTGATCGGCGTCTACGCGGCCTTGTCGCGCCCCTTCATTCCCGATGCGGCGCAGGCGATGCTCGAGGCGACCGGCAGCCCGGATGCGGCCTGGCCCGACGATCTCGGCCGGGCGCTGGCCGCGCTGCCGCCGGGCCACGCCTTTCGGGTGCCGGACAACCTGTTCCGAAAGGTCACCGACGAGGAGCGGGCCGACTGGCAGGCGCGCTTCGCCGGGGCCCGCGGCTGACGGGCGCGATCAGCCGTCGGACGCAATCACCGTGCGTACCCCGGCGGCGGCGAGCATAGCCGCGATCGCCGGCGGCGGGGCGGCATCGGTAAAGAGCGAGTCGAAGGCCTGCGGCTCGGCGATCCGGATCGGCGCCTCCTGGCCGAACTTGGTCGCATCGGCGGCCATCACGGTGCGGCGGGCACAGCGGATGAATTCGCGTGCGAACTCCGCCTCGCGCAGGTCGTGCAGCAGAAAGCCGCCCTCGGCGTCGATCGCCGCTGCCGACAGCACCGCGAGGTCGACGCGGAACTGGCGCAGGAAGGACAGCGCCTCGGTCCCGAAGGCGCCGCCGTCATGCGCGCGCAGCTCGCCGCCGGCGAGCATCACCCGGTTCCGGCCGCTGCCGAGCAGCGCCTGGGCCACCGGCAGCGAGTTCGTCACCACCATCAGCGCCTCGTGCCGGCGGAGCGCCTGCGCGAGGTAGGCGGTGGTGGAGCCGACGTCGAGCAGCAGCGAGGTCCCGTTCGGGATCGTCGCGGCCAGCGCCGCGGCGATGCGCCGCTTGGCCTCGGGGTTCTGGGCGAGGCGTTGCGCGAAAGACGGCTCGGCCACCCAGTCGTGCAGGACGACGCCGCCGTGAACCTTGGTGACAAGGCCGCGATCTTCGAGCCGGCGGACATTGCGGCGCACCGTCTCTTCGCTCACGCCCAGACGGCGGGCGAGGTCGAGGATGCGCGCCGACCCGGCATCGCGCAGCGCCGCGAGGATGTCGCGCTCGCGCGGGCCGGCAGAGGTCGGCGGCGGGTTGTCCTGTGCCATGTTGCAGCCCCTTTGCCCGATGCCACCTTTGGTTGAGCGCCACCGGGTCGGAATGCGCGCCGCCGGATCGTTCCCACGCGATTCTCACCTGATCTCACAGAATAGGTGAAAACAATTTGACAAATGTGGGATTTCCTCGAAATCTGGGGGCGGTTGCCGCGACGCGGCGCGTCTCCCCCAGGCGCGCGCGGCGGAGGCGGCCCGCGCGGGGACGCGTGCGTGCGAGCAGGCGGAGGCGGCCGTCCTCCAGGCGGTCGACATCCGGCAAAGCGAACGGGCACCGGTCGCCAACTCCCCACGGCGGCCGGTGTTCCATGGCGGTTCCGGCGCGCGGCGGCAAGTCTCCGGCTTCGGTGGGTCGGTCGCCGTCCCGGCGAGCGGCGGTCAGTCGAAGCGGTCGGGGTCCGGCCCGACCCGCTCGCCGCAGTCGAGCGTCGCCATCGCCGCCAGTTCGGCTTCGGTCAGCGCAAAGTCGAACAGGTCGCGGTTCTCGGCCAGGCCCGCCGCCCGGGTCGAGCGCGGAATGGCCGAACAGCCGAGCTCCAGATGCCAGCGCAGGATCACCTGTGCCGGGCTCTTGCCCGTGCGCCGGGTGATCGCCTGCACCGGGCCCGCGTCGAACGACCGGCCTCGGCCGAGCGGGGTCCAGCTTTGGGTGACGATCCCCATGCGGGCATGGGTGGCACGCATCTCAGCCTGCTGCAGACGGGGGTGAAGCTCGATCTGGTTCAGGACCGGCACCACGCCGGTTTCCGCGACGATCCGTTCCAGATGCGCTGTCTGGAAGTTCGACACGCCGATCGAGGTCGCCCGACCCTCGTCGCTGAGCCGGATCAGCGCACGCCAGGTCTCGACGTAGAGCCCCCGCGCCGGGCAGGGCCAGTGAATCAGGTAGAGGTCCACCCGGTCGAGCCCGAGCCGCGCGAGGCTTGCCTCGAAGCCGCGCAGCGCCGCGTCGAAGCCTTGGTCGCCGTTCCAGCATTTGGTGGTGACGAACACCTCGTCGCGCGGCAGCCCACTGTCCCTCAGGCCCTGGCCCAGCCCCGCCTCGTTGCCGTAGATCGCCGCGCCGTCGATCAGCCGGTAGCCCAGCTCGAGCGCCGCGCGGACGGTCCGCGCAGTGGACTCGGCGGGCACCTGCCAGATGCCGAAGCCGAGCCGGGGCATGGTGCGGCCATCGTGAAAGGCGAGGGTGTCGGCGACGGGCATGGCACTCTCCGCTGCGGCTCTTCGGGCGCAGCGGTAGCACGCAGGCCTCGCCCGGTGAAACCCCTTCGCGCGCCGGGCGCAGTTCCCGCTTGCCATGTTAGTGATACTAACATAAGTTAGCGTCTCTAACATGACCGGATTCGGAAGCGGGGGCGACGATGCGGCGCAGGGCAGTCGGATGGTGGATCGGATCGGTACTCGCGGCGGCGGCGACGGCGCTCGCCATCGGGGCTTATGCGGGCCGCGGCGGCATCGCGGCGATCGTCGCACCCGAGGCCGAACGCCCGGCCCAGGGAGCGCCCAGGCCGGCGCAACCGGTGCGGGTCACCGAAATCGCCTATGCCGCGCCCGCCGACCTTGCGACCTATACCGGCACGGTGCGGCCGCGGATCGAAAGCGACCTCGGCTTCCGGGTGGCGGGCAAGCTGATGCGGCGCGAGGCCGAGGTCGGCGACCGCGTGGCGGCCGGGCAGGTGCTGGCGATGCTGGACGACGGCGATGCGCGGCTGGACCTGGAAGCGGCGGAGGCCGAGCGTGACGCCGCCCGCACCGACCTCGCGCGGGCCGGGGCGGAGGCCTTGCGCAGCCGAAGCCTCCATGCCGGGGGGCATGTCGCACGGGCCGTGCTCGACCGCGCGGTCAGCGCCGAGGCTGAGGCGCGGGCGCGGCTCGACCGGGCCGAGCGGCTTCGGGACCAGGCGGCGAACCGGCTGTCCTATGCCGTGCTGACGTCCGATGCCGCCGGTGTGGTCACTGCGGTGAGGGCAGAGCCGGGGCAGGTGGTCGCGGCCGGGCAGCCGGTCGTGTCAGTCGCGCGCACCAATGCCTTCGACGTGGTCTTCGCACTCCCCGAGCAGATGCGCGAGCGGCTGGAGGGGGCAGAGGCCACGGCCGCACTCTGGGGGGCTGAGGCCGCGCGCTATGCGCTGACCCTGCGCGACGTCGCGCCCGATACCGATCCGGCGTCGCGCACTTATCGGGTGCGCATGGCGGTCGCGGCGCCAGACGCGCAGATTGCCCTTGGCCGGACGGTGACAGTCACTCTGGCGGGGCCGGCCGCGGCCCCGGTCGCCGCGCTGCCGCTGGCGGCGGTCGTGAACGACGGCGGCGGGGCGGCGGTCTGGCGGCTGCCGCCCGGGGCCGAGCGGGTGGAGCGGGTGGCGGTCGAGATCGCGGCGATCGATGGCCTTGTGGCAACGCTGCGCGGCGGACTGGCCGCGGGCGACCGGGTTGTCAGCCTCGGCGCCGCGCTGATCGATCCGGGTCGGCCGGTGCGGGTGGTGGAAACCGCCGCCGCGCCCGGGCTCTAAAGGGGGGCGGGATATGCGCGGACTGAACCTCTCGCTCTGGTCGGTCACCAATCCGGCCGTCACGCTGTTCCTGATCCTGGTCGCGCTGGCCGCCGGCGCGATGGCCTACCTGAGCCTCGGCCGGGCCGAGGATCCTACCTTCACCATCAAGACCATGGTGGTGCAGGCGGTCTGGCCGGGTGCGACGGCCGAACAGATGCAGAACCTGGTCGCCGAGCCGATCGAGAAGCGCATCCAGGAACTGCCGGAACTCGACTATGTGCGCACCTTCTCGCGCCCCGGCGCCACGGTGATCCAGGTGCAGCTGAAGGACGACGTGCGCGTGGCGGCGCCGGTCTGGTATCAGGTGCGCAAGAAGATCGACGACCTGCGCCCGGCGCTGCCCGACGGCCTGATCGGCCCGTTCTTCGATGACGAATACGGCGATGTGTTCTCGGCCATCTACCTTCTGACCGGCGAGGGGCTGGGGCGGGCCGATCTCAAGGCCTATGCCGAACGCTTGCGCACCCGACTGCTGGCGGTCGAGGGGGCCGCCAAGGTCGCGCTGATCGGCGAAGTCGAGGAGCGCGTGTTCGTGGAGGTCAGCCACCGGCGGCTGGCGACCCTCGGCCTGTCGGCCCCGGCGATCTTCGCGGCGATCGCCGCGCAGAACGACCTGGCGGCGGCCGGGTCGGTCGCGACAGCCGCCGATGCGGTGCGGATCCGCGTCAGCGGCGGGCTGGCCGACCTGCAGGGCTTGCGCGACCTGCCGCTGTCCGCAGGCGGCACGGTGCTGCGGCTGGGCGACATCGCGACGGTCCGGCGCGGCTACGAGGACCCGCCCGACTATCTCGCCTTCCTGAACGGACAGGAGACGGTGGGCGTCGGCGTGGCGATGGCGGCCGGCGCGAACGTGGTGCGGCTGGGCGA
>Ga0224723_1000834_pt1 | contig 20267 bp, 20 predicted proteins | sample Balambano_FR2_Me_FD_161647 | JGI IMG/M metagenome (GOLD analysis project Ga0224723, IMG submission 161647) | Freshwater sediment microbial communities from Lake Towuti, South Sulawesi, Indonesia - Balambano_FR2_MetaG | ecosystem: Environmental > Aquatic > Freshwater > Lake > Sediment | place... | reverse complement strand
CCCCCCTGGTGCTCCTGTTGAGGGCTAGGAAGCAATGGAGATGCAGAATCGGCACCCAGCTGTTATCCCTGGATGAGCCTTCCTTTAGTCATTGATGATGTCTCCGAGGTCGGCAAGCTCGTCGTCATCCATCGCGACCCCTTGCTCGATATCCATCGGTGCGGGTGCAGGGGTAGGCAGAAGCATTGACATTAGCCGTGACTGGACTAGCGATGTGGCAGCGATCGCACAAATCAGCAATCTGCTCCACCAGACGATCCACACAGTGCCGCCCATTCCCTGATGTCGCCCCTGACGCTCGGTGAAATGCGGATTGTAAGGCGGTAGCTCACAGCTCAAAAAGCTTGATATACAAGCATTCTAAAGACAGAATATTTTCCTGAATTAAAATTGATCTAACAAAAGATCCTGGTTTTTAGGCCTGATAAGCCGTAGGAATGATGTCCACCAAGGGAATGTTTATAGATTTTGAGTCTTTGATAGATATTGCTGGGCGTTAACTTCTCTTGACGTTGTAAGCTTTCGGCCATCACAGCGCTTTAGCCAGGGGACTCTATGATGATGGGGAATTGTGGAACCCTGTGATTGATGATTCAGCGTCCCGTACAGATCCTCAGTGGCCAGGGGCAAGTCGTCAGCGGGCTGATTTGCACCATGCAGCAGCGCCACGAAGATGACTTTCAATCCACCTGGCAAGGCATTCTGGATGTGACAAACCAGCCCGATGCAGGGTGGATATGGGACTATAAGCGCCGCCAGTCAGAACAGGAGGGCTGCTATGAGGCCTATGCGCTGGAAGCCGAGGAACTGACCCAAGGGCTCATGTTCCTTGAAACCCAATGGCACCGATCGCAGGTGCAGCCATCCTCCCGTCTGGTCTATGTAGAAGCCCTGGCCTCTGCCCCTTGGAATCGGAGTAGTCTGGAGCAGCCGCCTTTTTTCCAGGGCGTAGGGCGATCGCTCTTGTTATTTGCCCGCCAACGTAGCCTGGAACTGGGATACGGAGGCCGAGTCGGCCTCCATGCCCTGCCCGAATCAGAAGCGTTTTACCAACGCCTGCAAATGCCGGACTATGGGACTGACCCAGAAAAAGAGGGCTTGGTATACTTCGAGTACGGCGCGATGCGGCAATGAACGGTTCAATACTCCAAATGTTTCCTATGGATGAGCGCAGACTAGCAGAACAATTCGCGCAGACCGGCAACCTGATGGATCTATGCGCTAGCGAAGACTGGTTGAAGGAATCGGCCCAGGCTGAAGCGGATTGTGGTGGTAGGGTCGAGGCTGGTTTGGCCTTGCGAGAGTATGCCGCTCGCCTGGGCGCACCTACGATAGAGCAGATTCAGATGGTCAAGCTGCAATCTACTCTGTTCTCAGTACTTCGCACCTGGATGGAATCCTGGCAACTGGGCCTGAGTTTTGAGCCCACCTACACAGAAGCGCGTCGGCTCATTCGCCACCGTCTCCAGCACCTCAGCCCAGAACAACAGGACTGGGCCAAGAGGCTGCTCGCTGATCCAGAGCAAAATCTGGCTGCTAACCAACAATCGATGCGCTCAGAGGCGATCGCGATGCTGAGCAATATTTTGACCCAGGATGACTGGCAAGCCCTAGCCAACACGGCTGCCCAAGGAATGGCGATCGGGGTTCTTCAAATGCAACAGCTCAATATTGTGAGCGCAAAAGCCAGCTAAGCCAACGAACTCAGCTGGCCATACTCAATCAGTTAACTTTGCTGCCTTGGGTCGTGAGCCACAGCTGATTGGACTGACTCGGGGCGAAAGTCGGGAGTCGAGTGTTTCGCTCCGCGCAAGACCCGGATACCATCATGAATTCGGTGGCGGAACAGCAGATCATGAAAAGGACACCCGGCTGATCGGGCGGGTTCAGCCGCTGGCGATCGAGTCGTTTGTGTGGTTGTTAAATTATGATCACACCATCAGACCAGGGAAGTGCCTGCAGTATGGCGACTTCGGTGTTAGAAAGGGACAGATGGCGATGAAGCAGGAGATGGATGCGGCAGAGCAGGTGTTGAGTGCTATTGCCGATAAATTCCAGGAAGCCCAGTCGCTGGATGTGACCCAGAACGTGATGAAAAGTTTGACAGATATGGTCAGTTATCTGTTCTTCACGTTTTATACTGACACCGCTTCAAGTTGAAACTATTTCTGCCAGGCAAGTCAATTAATGATGCCCACCCCAGTGGAGCAACCCACTTGATGCATTTGCACTACAATAAGGCAGCTTTTGCCGTATCGGCATGGCCTACTCGCCAAACCAAGTAGAGCCAAAAGTACTGAGATATAAGTTTTCTCCACATGAGAACAGAAGAACTTCTGCTACAAATCAGAAAACTCTTGTCAATCTTCGTCACTGAAGTTAAGGGTTCAAGTGCAATGGGATTGACAGATATAAATCGTATATCGGAGAACCTACTCATACCAATTTTCAGAGAGGCTTACGGATACAAGGATCTCAAAAATCTGAATCATACACAGCCCAACTATCCGGCAGTCGACTTAGGAGATGAAACTCGTAGAGTAGCAATTCAAGTTACATCAACTCCAAGCGCAAAAAAGATAAAAAGCACTTTGGAAACTTTCTTTAAGCATAATCTAGAGAGAAAATTCGATCACTTAAAAATCTACATATTGACGGAAAAGCAAAAGCAATACAGTAGCGCTTCATTCAAGGATCTTGTGACGGCGAAAATAAAGTTTGATCCCAATAGAGATATCGTAGATTACAAAGACCTTCTAAAAGAAATTGGGAATTTATCCCCGGAAAAACTAGAAAACATTCTGGAAATTTTAAACTTAAATCTAGGATACGAGAGTAGCACAGTTTACTATGCGGGAACAAGTCAAGGATCTGAGAAAAGTCAAACAAAGTTCTATGAAACGAACTATCTCAACCTTTTAGAACTATTTTTGCCTCAAAAAGTCTACATTGCTGAACTGAACATCAACAGGAAACAAGTAATAGAACAATCAAAAACAACAATTCGGCCACTTAAGAAAAATGCAAGAACCAGAGAAGTGGCACATTCTGCTCTACATCAGCGAGGTTTGCAGTTTTCAGCAGATTGGACTTGTCATGAGAATAAAGTTGTTACATTCCATGACTTAAGGAATAGAGATATACCTCTTTCAGAAATCGTAGATATAGGCTCGGTAGACCCTTTAAATATAGATGAATTTTACTCAATAGACCTTGACTATGAAAACATATTTAAGGCGCTTATTGGGAAATGCCTTCAGCAAAAGCTTTATCAGAAAAATGTTGTTTGGCAACATGAAGAGAAGATGTTTATATTTAGCGAAATCAATGATTCTCCAATTAGGAAAGAGCCATGGAAAGATTCAAGAGAGGTCAGTAGGACTGTTTATGAGAAAGTGATGAACAGTAAAAATCCGGAGAAAGTATTTTTTTGCAAGCATTTTGGCTTTAGGACACGGTATAAACGTTTTGGGAAGCAATGGTTCCTAGTAATAAACCCAGATTGGTTTTTTAGCTTTGATGGATATCGCCGTTCTTTTCATCATCATCAAGAAAAGACTGCTTGGCTCAAACGGAAAGAAACAGATAAAAGTGTCTGGAATCACTTGCGATTCATAACTCATTTTCTAACAAAAGATCAGGAGGTTTATCAAGCCAACTTGCTAAGTGACCAAAAGCCATATGAGTTTCTTGAATTTGGAAATCTTGTGATATTCGAAAATGCACCGACTCTTAAAGATGCTGACTGGCTTCCAAAAAAAGGGAGTCAAGATGCGTTGAGTCCTGAAGCGCAAACGGAACTACCTATCGAGCTATGAAACTTGATCACATCAAAGAACCTTTTCTGGAATTTGGACAAGGCAGTTCTGTTTGTCCAAGGGCTGGGATTTCTTCGTATAACGTGTATGATACTCGGCTTAAAATCCGCCGTGAGCGTGTATATATAGGGGCTGTAGGTACTAGTGATAGTATTCTAAACCTTGTTGATTGGATTGAAAAGTGCTCATCTCGAATTGAACCTCCTCCCAATGATACAAAGCCTAAGCTCAATGTAGCTTTCTGCGGATTTAATAAGAAAGTTGGATATAAAGCAGAGTTAGTCATTGATGAAGAAATCACCCGTTCGATAACGAATACAGAAATTAGCGGAATAATCAAAGTCGAAAATTGGAACCAGCGTGTTGAACAAGCCTCTGAACTTTTTTACCAGTCAATAAAGTTCTTAGCACAGAACAGAGTGGTAGATGTAATCATATGTGTCTTGCCTAACGATTTGTATGACAGTATTGTAAGCGCCCCAATAGCAAAAATAGAAGAAACTGTGGAAGACTCTAAAGAAGAGGAAGAAGCAGACAAAATTGAAACTAACTTCAGAAGGCTATTAAAAGCGAGATCTTTACATCTTGGAAAACCCATTCAAATTGTTAGAGAGCTGACACTTGACTCTCACGCTAAGGAACAGCAAAATGAAGCCACAAAGGCTTGGAATTTCTGTACAGCTCTTTATTACAAAGCAAACCAAACTGTTCCCTGGCGACTAATTACAAACTTGAACAAACCCTCTACTTGCTTTGTCGGTATTAGCTTTTATAGGAGTCGTGACGGCAAAATTTTGAATACAAGTCTTGCACAAATCTTTAATGAGCTAGGTCAAAATGTCATCTTGCGCGGCACCCCTGTTGATATAGATAAGAATGATCGGAGACCTTATCTCAAGGATGAACAAGCATATAGTCTTCTTTCACGTGCCCTAACAGAATATGAGATTGCAATGAGGCATTCTCCAGGACGGTTGGTCTTGCATAAGTCTTCAAGGTATACAGACGACGAAATTAGGGGTTTTGAAGAAGCGGCAGCGGAGTTTAGAATTCAAAATGTTGACTTCATAACCATTTTAGACAGTGATTTACGGCTTCTACGTGGCGGAGAATATCCTGTATATAGGGGAACCCATGTAGAACTAAGCAAAAATGAGCATTTGCTGTATACTCGCGGTTCTGTCGAGCACTATGAAACTCAAACCAGCAAGTATATCCCACAACCTCTAGAAATCAGAATTGCGCAATCCGATGAGTCTCCTAGTGTTATTTGTCAGGAAATTTTAGGGCTGTCAAAAATGAATTGGAATAATACTCAATTTGATGGGAAATATCCTATTACTCTAGTCTGTGCTCGTCGAGTTGGTCAGATTATGAAGTACCTCAATAATGAAAAGGATGAACCCCAAGTGAGCTACAGCTTTTACATGTGATTTGATTGTAATTAACTTCAGCTATGTTCCTTGTCGAAAAGAATAACTACTTACAATCAGTAGATCCAGATTCTAGTAAATTTCTCAGCTCATAAAAATTCGTCGATTCTTTCCATTTTCCAGTCATATCCGCTCTCTAGCCTGAGGTGATATCCCTCCCCCTCGCTCTGCGTTAGCGAAGAGTCTCCAGCGGAGAAACACCCCCATGACTTCTCGCCCCCTCCCCTGGTTCGCCGTCACGGGCGCAACCCAGATCCTCAAACAAGAGCTCAATACCGCCCAAAGCATCGCCCAATCCTGAGATACGAAGAAAAACCAGTCCTTCTAGTGATTCAGTTGGGACGCGTCTACCGTTTAGTAGTCAAATCATGCTGATACTCGTCAAGTCTCTGATGCTGACGTTAATAGCAAATTCAGAGCCCGACGAACATAGGCTGTCCAGGATTCTGAAGTGGGCGGAAAAATCAACGTGTACAGCATGATGCCGCTCATGGTGTCGAACACCAGACCTGGATCTAAATCTGTCGGCACCTCCTGTCGAGCTTTGGCTCGTTCAATCACCACAGCAAAGGCTTCTCGGCGAGGCTGGAGATACTTGTCCCAGTAAATCTGAGCAAAATTCGAATTGCTGGCCGCACTGCTAATAATCATCGCCACGGTTTGCCGTCCCAGCGGGGTCAGCGAAATCTGGGCGGCGTTTTCGATCAGCGCCTCCATATCCGCCCAGAGACTGCCGTTATCCGGAATTACCACATCCTCTCGCAGGCTTTCGATCGCATCGGCCACCAGCTCCTCTTTGCCGCTGTAGCGACGGTAGATGGTGGTTTTGCCGACCCCGGCGCGGGAGGCGATCGCCTCAATACTTACGGCTCATAGTGGAGTAGTACTTCTAAAAAGTAAAGCAGTTTTTAGATTTTGTTTACAAACAGAAATTGGCCATGCCTAAAGGGAGCCAAAAATGTCCAAAAATGCCTAAAGCCTCCTGAAGGCCGTGCTTTCCATCGTTGGAAGACACACCACTGGGTAGGCTAGGTGCAAGGAGTCTACGTCAGGCCTCAGCAATGATGACCAGGCAGAGTACGATGTTCTCCGCGTCAAGGTGATGTGAAGCGGAGGAAAGCTTCTACCTGTCAACCTCAGGCTTCTGTAAAGCTGCAACATCCCGACGTTTCGTTCACTCAACGGGGAGGCTAGGATAGCGGCAGTTGGTCTCATCCCTGTCACTCTTATGGTCAAGTCCTCTGTGCCCCAAGATAAATCGCCATTAGATCCCTCAGAGGTAGGATGTCGTCCTACGTTTTACATGACGACGGAACTGCTGGAGGCGATTGAGGCACAATGTGCGGTGGAAGGGAATCGAAAACGATCGCCCTTTCTGGCCGAAATTTTGGAACTTTTGCTCACGAGTGACATGGGCCAAACTCTGCGAGAGAGTGCCCAAAAGCACCGCCGACCGTTAATTAACGAACTGGAAGCAAACCTAATTCTGTTCAACGAACATATTCCGACAGAACGGATTGTGGAGTTGGCAGAGGCGAGTCAGCGGAATCCCGATCAAATGCTGGTGCGACTGGTGCTGCTGGGTTTGCGGATTTATGAGCGAGCTGTGTCGCTGATGGAATCAGATATTGAGGGCCGTCAGAGTTGATTGGGTAAACCTCACCACAGTTTTTAATTTTCTTCCGGATTTAGCACGGCGACTCAGTACAGGTAATGTACTGGTAATATTTGCTACTCATTTTTCTGGGTGGTGCTGTGATGCTCTGTTTGCCCCCTGACAGGTGCAACTCACAGCACCAAGCCATCGTTATTTTCAGGATCGCTGGGCTGGTAATGAAGAGGTTCTTGAATCGACGCTTTGGGGGCAAGGTATTGGGAATCGTTCCTGATCTCGTTGCCATTGTTCTGAGTGGGGCGGTAGCGGGGTAGGGGCACCATGGCTCGATTTTTGACGCGCCGCTATATAGCAGTGACCTTGACTGAGGCGATTCGCCTGGCTTCGCTGGATCAGACGCCCTGGTCAGAGATTCGGCAGGCGGAGGAGGTGCAGTTGCTGCACCGGGAAGAGTGGTGGGCCTGGTGGTCAGATGAGCAGTTGACGACGGCGATTGGGTTGCCTGAATCGCTATGTCCCCAGAGCCTTTCACTCGATGCGATCAACCTGATCTCGGAGGCGTTTGAGAGCTATGGCAGGGCTCCTAGCTGTGGCTGGGCAACACTGGCGCAGGTAGAGCAGGTGTTGAGTCGAGAGCGACAGCCGCGCCCAGAGAACACGCGTGGCTATGATTGGATCACTCTGGAGCGGCTGACGGTGCGGTTTACGGATGACTCAGAGGGCATTCTTCAGTGCTGGTACAAGGGCTACAACGAGGGCTTTGAATGCCAGATTGAGCGGATTGCCTAACGTAAGAAGGTACCTGGTTAGATCTGCGATCGCTCCATTGGCCTTAACCCTTTCCATTCCTAGCAGTGCTACCAAGCCACGCTCCGACCTTAACCAGCCTCTCATCCACATCGCGAAAGACCTGGGTTAACCCACCCGTTAGGTTAAAAGGCTATTGGGTGCGATTGGTAAGAAATTCCGTATCAGCTATCTTGGGCCTAGAACCCAGTCCTTCATAGAATTCTCTGCATTCCGTGCGTTGGCCTGTAGAAAATGTAAACACTTACATCAGGCTGCTCCGGCCTATGGGCGTTAGCGATGTAATAAGGATCAAGCGGAGAAATTTGCCCCCTAGACTGCGTTAGCCAGCTCGATGGGCATGCTCTTAAGAGAGCCTGCCCTCACGGTCTTAACAAGATGGCTGATTCCCGTTGTTCCACGCCAAAGCCCTTTTCCCATGCTGCCAACTGTCTTTGATACCTGCGTCCCCAGGGATGAGATTCGCTCTGGTGACCTCTCCCTCGACTTGTTCGCAGCCAAGCTTCGACCCGTGGTGGAGGGTAAGGCTCCCCAGATCTATCAAAAACCTGCGGTTTTTCTGGCCAACACCTTTCCAACCGACGGCCTGAAAACCCTAATTACCGAGGTCTTTGGGCGGCTGACCGGGCGGTTGATCGGCTTCCCAGTCATTCGGCTAGAGACTAGCTTTGGGGGCGGCAAAACCCACGATGAGATTGCCCTGTGGCACATGGCTAAGCAGGGGCGGCAGATCGATGGGCTCAACCGCTTTGTGGACGATCTCTCGCTGATTCCAGATCGCCCCATTCAGGTGGCAGCGGTGGATGGCCGGGATTTAGACCCCGAGGCGGGGGTGTACCACTCGGAAACGGGCATCACCACCTACACCCTGTGGGGCGAAATTGCCTACCAAATTGGCGGCATTGACGGCTACCAGCTGCTGCGGGGGGCCGATGAAAATCGCATTAGCCCTGGCACGTCGGTAATCGATCGCCTGATTGGCCAAGAACCGACGCTGATTATTCTCGATGAGATTGCTCGTCACCTGCGGGCGGCCAAGGCCAAAACGGTGGGGCAGAGCACCCTGGCCGATCAAGTGGTCGCTTTTCTGTTTTCGCTGATGGATCAGGCAGCCTCCTGCAATAACCTGGTCTTCGTCTACTCCCTGGCTTCAGAGTCCGATACCTTTGCCAAAGAAACAGCCGAGATTCAGCAGGAGCTGATTCGGGCCTCGGCTAGGCAGGAGCGCGTGCTGAGCCCCAGTACCGACATCGAGGTTTACAACATTGTGCGGCAACGGCTGTTTGCCAGCATCAGCGCTGAGGCGGCAGAGAAGGCTGCGGAGGACTACCTACAGGCGTTTCGGGCCAGCCGGGTGAACCTACCCGACGGTTGTAAAGATGCCACCTACGCTCGGGCGATCGCCAACAGCTACCCGTTCCACCCTGAACTCTTCAACCTGCTGACCAAAAAGATTGCCTCTATCCCTGAGTTTCAGCGCACGCGGGGAGCCCTGCGCCTATTTGCGCGGGTGGTGCGCTACCTGTGGCAGCACCCCGAACAGCGCCTACCGATGATTCATCCCCATCACCTGCCGGTGGGGCTAGAAGAAGAGATCACCAGCGACCTGACCTCCCGACTCCAGCGGCCCCTAATGCGCCTGCCGATCGCCGCTGATATCTACAACCCCACGGGGCGCGAGGCCCACGCCCAACTGCAAGACCAGGAGTGGATTAGCGCTAACAAGCCGCCCTTTTCCACCTGGGTGGGCCGCACGGTGTTCCTACACTCCCTCACCCAGGGCATCTCGTCGGGCATTCGCCGCGCCGAGTTGAACCTGTCGCTACTGACCCCAGGAGTGGATATTGGCTTTGTGGATCGCGCCCTGGAGCGGCTCAGCGGTGTTGCCTGGTATCTGGATGTAGACCCCATCACTTCTGTAGCGCGGTTCAAAGAAGAACCCTCGATTAACAAGATCATTGCCGAGGAGAAGGAGCAGGTCGGCATCACCGAAGCCAAAGAAGAACTCCGCACCCGGCGTGACACCATCTTTGCCACCAAGTTCTTTCAGCTGGTGGCTGGCCCCGAGGGTGCCCACGATGTAGACGATGACCCCAATACCCTGGCCCTGTGCATCATCGACTTTAACGAGGCGAAGATCGGCAGCTCCACCGACGGCCCGCCAGCGCTGATTGAGCAAATTTTTAACAACACGGGCGAGTCGGGCAAGTTTCGCACCTTTCGCAATCGGCTGCTGTTTTTGCTGGCCAATGACCAGGAACTCGACCGGGCGATCGACATCACCCGCGAGTTTAAGGCGGTGCGGGCTATCCTGCGCAGCCAAAACCGGATGGATGACCTCTCTCAGAGCCAGCAGGATCAAATTAAACAAAAGGAGGGGGAGTTGGATTTGGCGGTGCGGGTGGCCTTGACCAATGCCTACCGCCACCTGTTCTACCCAGCTAATGATTCGGTGAAAGCAGCCAAGGGGTTGATGCACTACCCTCTGCCCGCCCAAGATGCCAGCACCGTGAAAGGCAATCGCAACCAGCAGGATGTGGTGCTCAAGGCGCTGAAGGACTGCGGCAAGGTGCGTAGCGAGGATGCCGCCCCCTACGCCCCGGCCTACCTACTGCAAAAGGTGTGGCCCACGGGGCTCGACCACTGGACGACCCGCCAGCTACGGGAGCAGTTTGCTAAGGACTTGGCGCTGAATATGCTGCTGGATGCAGAAGTATCCAAGTTGCGAGACACGATTCGCAAGGGCTTAAGCGAAGGTCAGTGGGATCTCAAGGTGGGAGAGCAGCTTTACATCAAAACTGATGGGGCTCCGGCGGGAATGCCTACCACTATTGAGTTTTCTGACCGGGCGGAGCTTTACCGGCGGGGGCTGCTGAAGCCGCCTGAGCCAAAAGTGGTGGAGCTGAGTGCCCAGCTGTTAGCCGGGGGCGGCGACGAGCAGACGGTGCAGGTGCGCTGGCGGGCCAAAGAGGCGTTGAGGGTCAGCCTGTACCAGGATGGCAGCCTGGTAGGCGATCAGTTTTTGCCCTCGGATGAGTACCAGGGGCAGATAGCTAAGACCACCCAGTTCAAGGTGGTGGCGGACTACGGTACGGGGGAAATGGGCGAGGCGACGGAGACAGTAATGCTGTACCCATCGGGGAGCACCAAGCCACCCAATGGCGGTGAAGGGGGTGGGGGGTATGGAACCCTGCCGTTGTTGGAAAAGCCCACCGAAAAGGACTTTGAGGGCAGCCCCACCAAGATCTTCAATGACCTGGCGGATTGGCTGAGGGATTATCAGCCCCAGGCGATCGCCGCCCTAAACTTCTCGGTGAGCGACGTAACGGACTACCGCAAGCTGGGCACGACCCTGCCCCTGCTGGCCCGCTACCAGTTTGACATTGAGCAGTTTGTGACGGTGCAAACGGGGCAGCAGTTTGTGCGGCTAGAGTACCAGGGGGATGTGCGGGGGTTCCAGAGCTTTTTTAGCACGCTGAATGGCATGCTGAACCTGCCTGAGACCCAGGCTAGCCTGACGCTGACCGTGAGGCTCAAGCTAGATGCCCCCATGGCTCCCCAGGGGCCGGAGATCCAGGGGCTTCAGCAGGCGCTGACCCGGAACCCGGTCGATAGGATGAATCTGAGAGTCAGAGTAGAATACTAGACCTGACGTCTTCTTCCCGGTTTGCGGGATTCACGACACTATGCAAGAGTTCCAGCTTCGCGTTGTACCCCTGAGCAACAATGACTTTGCCCTGGAGCTGTACCAGTGCGCCTACAAAAAGGCGGGGGAAAAGAAGCGTCCGGCGGCTAAGCGGGTGGGGCGGCTGAAGGGCAAGCCGCTGGTGCAGGCGCGGCAGGCGATTTACCAGGCGCTGAAGGCTAATAACTATGACCCCAAGACGCTGAGCTACAAGCGGCAGGCTCCCTATGTACTCAGCGAGGCGTCAGGGGTGAATTTGGCGCTGCTGTTTCAGGCGTTGCAGCCGTTGTCGAAGCCGGAACGGATTGCCAATGTGACGGAGGGCATTGCGGCGATGAGTAATGAGGAGGCCCATTACTGGTTTGGCAAGGTGAGTAATGGGAAGAAGCGCCCAGCATTAAAAGCCATGCGGGTGCTCTTGGGAGATTAATCGATGCAACTTTCAGATCTCAATTCAGACTGCTTGGCTTTCATCCAGACTGTTCGGTGGGATCGCATTATTGAGAAGCACGAGGGGCCAGAGAACTGGGCCTCTGTGCTGGAGTGGTATGACCCAGAATTTATGATGATTGAGGGGCGGGCGGTTTTGCTGCCTGTGGAGCGATCGCACCATGACAACATCACCATCCTCCGTACCATCTGGAGCGCCGATGGCAACTCCCTAACGCTATTTTTGAAAGACACCACCTACGGCGACGACTGGTTTATGAGTGGGTATATGGCAGTGTGCGATCGCATCCCAAACCAAGATTTCTACCTAGCCATTCTCTACCACGAGTGGTTCATCATTGAGCCATTTCTACCACGCATAGCCAACTGAGTTTATGCCTTGGTTAGGTGTTATGGGTACTGACATATCTGTAATTCCAATCAAAGGCAGGGCAAAGAGCCTCGATCGCCCTTAGCTCGATTACTACGTTCATGAGAACTACAGTGAAGACAATCCGCCTGAATCATGGGCTCGACTAGGTCTGATTGTCTTTGCCGCACCTTATTCATCTGATGGTATAGAAGCTGGTCAGGCTCAAATAGACCTATAAACATCATTAAAAAATCATTGACAGCTTGTCCAGTAGCCATCACATTCAACGTAATAACACTCGGTTGAGGAATATCCTCATAGTTGATGTACTGCTGTTCTTTTCGTTCTTCTAGGCTGAGAGCTTCTTCTTGAAGACGACTTGGTGAAATCAGCTCGTGACAGTTTAGACATCCACCTCCTGCGAAGGGGTGAACATGACGAGTAGCCGAGAAAATATCGCCTATCGTACCAGTCTTTTGATCCACTGGCACTTTCACGCCAACTTGAACTCCGGGAATAAGATACTGATAAGCCAAAGCGTTGAAAACAAGTCGGCTTTGAGCGGTATCTGCTGCCAGAAAGATAAAATCAGCATCAATAAGTTTCTTAGCTACCGACTCATCAACGATACTGCCTACGATCGCATCATATTGAATATCCCCATTTGCTCGTTTAGCAACCCGTTGGGCCACATAAACTTTGTGTTTTGCCAGCTTCTTTCCTAGCCGTTGTACCCAAGGAAAGGGTTGTCTAACTAACCATTCCATCGCATCCCATCTAGTGGAACCAACAATTCGAGGGCGGTTGGTTATTTCAACTCGGTCAAAGTCTATAGCGACAATATGACCTACACCTAATTGAGATAGCCATTCGTTGATCAGTGACCCGGCCCCACCTAACCCAATGATGCCGACCTTGAGGTTGGAAAGAACTTCTTGACCAACATCGCCAAACATCCGAGCATGGCGGTCATATTTTGGATCAGCAGTTCGAGGGCGCGGCTTAGGAGAAGGATAAAAGCTACGAATTTGGGAACCGATAATTACCATGTTATTCAGAGGATATCGCCCCTCAGATGTCCAGATATCACCAGCAACGGCATTTTTAGCAAATACTAAGGCTCCTATAGGCCCACCCTTAGTAATATCCAGTAAGGCAGGATAACCGCGCTCATGGGAGGCTAAATCGTCAGCCGAAAATGCTACCTGGTCTTGCCCACCGTGACAGTGGACGGCAAAATAGCACAGGTTTTGGGTAGCACAATAGTGGGACTTGTCTGCGACAAATTGGGCTATTAACGCTCTGTAGCCACGGGTACTCGGAACATAATCTACGCCATCTTTAGCTAGAAAAACATCACGAACTAACAGTCGTGTTCCCTTTGAAGTTTCGACTATGCCAGCCGTAAGGACGGCTCCATGCTCATCCCCATCGCCTGGGAATAAATGCTGGTACAACTGGTTATAGAGTGGTTGAGTGATTCTAAGAGAAACAGGATATTTCATTGTGACCTGAGCCATTCAAGAACTTTGACAAGTTTGGTTGCAGCTGTATCTACGGCTGGATTCCAGCGCTTTGAACGCCTAGAGATTTGAATCGCACTGCGACCTGCCCATTTACCGACAGATAATCCAGCCTTCCAGCCTTCGCCATTAGCAAAGCGAACACCCTCATCCATGAAATGGGGATATACATCGGCATGAGGATATTGCCCTACTAAGGTGAAGCCCACCCAACTCGTAGAGGGACTGTATTGTTGGCCAATCGATAAGCCATGAACAATGACACTGGCCCCTCCACGGGCATCGGGGGTTACTTCAACCTGATGGCGAGGAAACGCAGCTTTGAGTTCAGCGATCGCGTTTTCTACATCAGGTTTCATCATTTGCCTCCTATGAATTGTCGTCAGGGGCTACGGCACGGAAGACCTGGTTCTCGCGCAGGTTGACCTGCTCAGAGTTGCCGATCTGCTTCAGAGGAGCATTGCCCCTTACCTCAAACAGAACGAAATCTTCCTGAATAGGTAGCCCTTGCTGAATGGCAGCCTGCTTGATGCCTAGCCCTGTAGTCTTGCGATCTGCAAATGTCACAGGACGCTCGTTAACCTTCACAGTGATGCTGACTGGCGGCTTCCCTGGCTTGTTGGCGGCATCTACTTGCATAAGACCTCCTTGTTCCTTTTTATGGTGATCTATGTTCCCTGAATGGGATCATAGCTTCTGACTCCATGAGCTGTCAACACCATGGGGAACATTGGTTCCCTTTGGGGGAACATGCTGTGCGATACTTTTACTACCCAAGCAAGCAGAGCGCTAGAACGGTATGGACTTACTGAGATATATTGGGGGGCGGATTCGTGAACTACGTCAGAGCTATGGCGGTGGAGACGGTATCTCTCAAGATGCCTTAGCGCAGGCTTTAGGTGTCGCTAAAAACACAATCTCAAGATGGGAGACAGCGACCCATCGCCCCAGCATTGAAGACCTAGAGAAATTGGCAAGATTTTTTGGCATACCGATCATGGGATTTTTCCCCCCTGAGGAGCAACCAGAGAGTGATCAACTTCAGGCCCTCTTAAGGGCAGCACAAGACTTACCAGATGAAGACCTAGATGAGCTTCGCCGTTATGCTGAGTTTCGTAAAGCAAGAGGTCTATACCAGCAGGTTAAGAAGCCCTCGTCCAGGAGCAAGAAGAAAGAAGACTAGTCGAATCCAAATATTTGTACTACCCTAGCAGTAGGGTCAAGGCTCCCTAAATTGCCACAGGTTTACTCCACATCTAGCTTGTACGAGATCGATGAGTCGAACTCAATACTATGAACAACTAAAAGCTCGGGCTCGGGAGGTGCGAGCCCAGTTTGGGTTCGTTACGCCAAAGGTCGGTCGATCTGATCTACGGAAGATCTTCAAACACCACGGCATTACCTTTGATTTATGGCCCATCAAAAATGAACGCTCCCCAGCTAAATTCAAAAAGCTTAGGGGAGCTTTCTTTTACGATGACCTAGGGGCAGCTATTATGGTAAACCGCTATTTAAAGAATGAACCGGCTATTTTCACCATGGCCCATGAATTTAAGCACTTTCTATTCGACAGAGATGTAGGCAGTGTCCTCTGCTCTGACAACAACCGGGACGATAAAATTGAGATTGGTGCAGAGATCTTTGCAGCTGAGCTAATATTTCCTGATCAAGATTTTAGAAGCTGTATGGCTGAGATGGAAGTCTCTAGGGGGCATTGTACTCCAGAGACGCTTGTAAGGTTGAAACGGCGGTACCAGGCAACTTTGTCTTATGCTAGCCTCGTGAAAAAAGCTACGTTCTTAGAATTTGCGACCCATGAAGTATTTGTGGGTGTACGTTGGCGAAAATTGGAAGAAGATATTTTTGGTGAACCAATCTACAAGAAAATTCACCGTTCAAAGAAGAACACTGAAAAATAGGCTATTTAAGTGGGGATAGCGGTACTTAGATGATTGGAGGATTATCTTCTAAGAGCCAAACCCATCAAGAACCAAGCCAGCCTTGGGCTTTAAGGTGGCTCCAGGCCATAGCGAGATGCTGGGGCTTAAAGAGGTTTTTCTTACGATCGCTCCATTCCTGCACCCGCTCAATAGCCACCTCGCAATCGACAGCAGCTTGAGGATCTTCTTGGGCCACCCAATGCAGGGTCGCCAGCATTTCCATGCCGTAGGGGGTTTCAAACCCTTCGATTAGCTGACTGACTCGCTCTAAATAGGGGTCGGCATTTTGGCCCTCAGCTAAGAAACTTTGAGCCGCCTCATGCCCTGCGGGCAAGACCTGAATTTGGGCGCGATCGCTGCCGTCACCGTATCCACGAATGTAGTGGCCTTCCATGCCTTGCAGAGCGTGGCCCAAGTTGTGGGCGTAGGGGCCATAGTGAAAGCGTTGGTAAGTTAGGTTTTGTAGGGTAGGCTCTCCGGCCACCTTGAGAAAGTACGCCAGTTTTTGAATTTCGATGCGACTGGCGCTATACCCTGGTAGCCCGTAGAGTTCTAGAATCCGAATCAGGGCGGCTCTAAAGGCTGTCATTGGCGGCTTTGAGGTGGCGATCGCCATTGCTTCAACCGGCGGTGCCCCGGCAGGTTCAAACACGATCACCTCAACATTGGGCAGCGGTTTGAAGGCCTCTAAAATAAGCGGTTTGACCTCGGCCCAGTCTAGCCCGCCATTGCCACAGCCCAGGGGGGGAATGGCAATGGATCGAATCCCCAATCGTTGGACTTCTGCTACTAAAGCGGCTAGCCCGGCCTTAATATCGTCAAGCTGGGAGGGTTGCCGCCAGTGGCGTTTGGTGGGGAAGTTGATGATATACCGGGGGTTTAGCAACGAGTCGGTAGCGACGGTAAACATGCGGCCTGGCTCAACCTCGTTGTTCTTGCACGCTTTTTGATACTGCTTAAAGTTGTCTGGAAACGCCCGCTTAAATTGCAGCGCCACTCCTTTGCCCATGACACCCACACAGTTGACGGTGTTCACCAGGGCTTCAGTTTTTTCGTCTAGGAGGTTGCCACGCTTTAGCTTGAGCATTGTGCCATCATGTCGTTAGTTCAATTGTACTGAATAAAGGAGGTGGGTTCAAGATCCGTTAAGAGTAGTCGAGCTGCCTGCATTTTATGTGTAATACCACTGGGGGCGCAGGCTAGCTGTCATCGTTTGCCCAAATTGTCGCAAAATTTGGTTCACCTCGGCCGCGATCGCCTCATCCATCACCCCAATGCCGCGAATCAAGGGCCAGGGCACCGCTTGGTGTACCAAAAACTCGGCCTGGCGGCGGCGCTTGCGATCGCCATCTTCTTCGGTATCCCGCCAATACTTAGTTTGCATGATGTCCCAGTCGATGGCGGCGTCGATTTCGTTGAGGTCGTCGTAGAAGCTGGTGTAGCCCATGACGGCATGGCCATCGCTAAACACAAACCCCAGGTTGGCCTCCGCGATCTCTTCGGCGGTGGTCACCAGGTGCAAGATAGAACGCTGGCCGCTGGTGTAGCCGGTGACGTTGCCAATGTGGATTGCCCCCAGCATGGGCGAACGGGGGGCAAAGTAGAAGGGCACGTAGTCGTGTAGTACGCCGCCAGGGCCACAGGGCACCGTTTTGGAGTAGCGCCGGTCTTGAATGTGCTCGTAAGCAATGGAGTTGTAGTCGGCTTCGCTGGCTTGCAGCCTATTTTTGGCGAGCAGGGTACCGGCCTGCACAATGGTGGCCAGGTTGCTGATGGGGGTAATGTGGTAAAGCCAAACAGGCATTCTACACAGGGCGGTAGTGAGTGCTCCTTAGCGTAGCAAGGGGTGGGGCTGGGCGATAGGGCTGGGGCTTGTTAAGCAATACCGGCTAAGTCTGGGCAGATTTTTTTCGCTTCGTACAATGGGATGAGCCATGGAGCCTAGCATGACCGAACCTAAATCCACTCGCCCTGCTGTATTCATCGAGAAGATTTTTCCGGTGACGTTGCTGAATAAGCAGGTGTATTACGAGCATGGGGGCAACCCGTTTAAGGGGCTGCATCGGTGGTATTCGCGGAAGCCGCTGTCGTTTAGTCGGGCCAGTGTGTTGGGCTCGCTGCTGCCGGATACGGTGACGATGGAGGAGTTTGAGTATCTGCTGGGGCTAAACCGGCGGGTGGCGGGGCACCCGGACAGCACGACGAAGCTGTACAAGACGCCACCCAGCCCGGAGCGCATTAAGCAGGTGCATGACCTGTGTGAGCAAACCTGGGGCACGCGCACGCCGACGGTGCTGGATGCGTTTGCGGGGGGTGGCAGCATTCCGTTTGAGGCGGTGCGGTATGGGCTGAATGTGCTGGCCAGCGACCTGAACCCGGTGGCAGTGGTGACGATGAAGGCGGCGATGGAGTACCCGCTAAAGTTTGGGCCAGATTTGCAGCATGAGATTGATAAGTGGGTGAAGTGGGTTGGCGATGAGGCGGAGAAGCGGTTAGCGGAGTTTTTCCCGTCGCAGGAGGGGGAGACGGTTCAGAATTATTTGTGGGCGCATACGGTGGTGTGCCCGAGTTGTGAGTCGGTGGTGCCGTTGAGTCCAAACTGGTGGCTGAGTAAGACGAGTAACTATGCTGGGGCGGGGCAGGCCAGAAAGGTTACGAGTGATTGGTATGCGGTTAAGCCAATTCCAAATCTGGCAGAAAAACGGGTGGATTTTGAGTTAGTGAAGGGGCGAAAGGGGAAGGGAACGACGATTCAGACGACTAGAGGGGATTATGATCCGGGGGATTTTATGACGATCAATCGGGGTGAAGGCAAATGCCTGAATTGTGGAGATTTGCTATCGAGCGATTATATAGATGACCGACTGCTTCAGAAAGAGTATGAGCATAAGCTTTATGCAGTTGCTTATAAAAAAGGGAAAAGTAATTTAGATTTCAGGCTTCCTGTTGAGGCGGATTTAGAAGCTATTGAAAAAGCGGAAGCTAAGCTAACTGAATATTTTGACAAGGCTATGGTTCCTTCTGAACCTTTTTTGGAAGGTGAGGATACACGCTGCTACAAAAGAGGTGTGCGCTTCTGGTATGAGGTATTCAATCCTCGACAACTTTTAACCTTGGTAACTTATGTTGAGATATTAAAAGAAGTCAATGAAAAGCTGAGGCTAGAGCATGAATCGGATAGAGTTGCTGCAATCTCTATGTACTTAACCTTAGTCCTTGATCGATGTGTTGATAAAAATTCAAGGCTATCTCATTGGCAAGACTCTAGAGCCTTTACTCAGGCTGCGTCTAGTCAGCATTCTCTAAATCTTTTTTGGAATTATCCAGAAGTTAGTGGAGCAGGTCAACTCTGGCATTGGTGCGCTGATGCTTTTATTTCTGATTACGAATCTCTCTGTAAACAAATTGGCTCAGATCGTCCCAACCTTTTGAACTTCCAGCCAAATCCCCCATCCCCCATCCCCGTCGCGCAATCGTCCCGATTGCAAACCCAAGAAGAGACCCCGGCTGAGATTAGCAAGCCAGAGGCTTGCGCGACGAATCTAGGAGAAGCCCGAGATCCCGTCGCGCAATCGTCCCGATTGCAAATTCAGGAAGGAGATCCTGGCAAGGGAAGCAAGCCGGAGGCTTGCGCGACAATTGGGGGGGAGATTCGGAAGCGGAAGCGGAAAAATTTGCCTCATTGGGAGATGGATGGCGCAGTTTATGCCCTCGGCTTTACCACCCAAGATCGCATTGAGCTTTCGCCCGCAGCGCAGCAGGTCGTTTTAGATGCCTGCAAGTTTTTTGACGGAGTGCGGTATGTAAACTATGCGATCGTCATCATGCCCGATCACGTCCATTGGCTGATGCAGCCTTTACCTAAAAATGACGGCAGCTATTGGTCACTCACCAGAATTACCCACAGCATCAAAAGCTACACCGCCCACGAAGTGCCCAAGGTGATGCCGCACATTGGCAAATTATGGCAGCTCGAATCCTACGATCGCATTGTCCGCGACGAGCGAGAATTTTTCGACACCTGGGAATATATTCGCCAGAACCCAATAGAAGCAGGCTTATCGGAAAGCCCGGAAGCTTACCCCTTCTTCTGGCAACTAGAAGAAGATCAAGCCCCCGTCGCGCAACCGTCCCGGTTGCAAACCCCACCAGAGATCACTGCCAAGATCAGCAAGCCGGAGGCTTGCGCGACGATTGTGATGGCTTCGGCGGATAACCTCGCCCATATTGCAGACAAATCTTTGGATGCGATCGTTACCGACCCGCCCTACTACGCCACCATTCAATATTCTGAACTGTCTGACTTCTTCTACGTCTGGCAAAAGCGCGTTCTAGGCGATATCTTCCCAGAACTCTACTTTTCAGAACTTACCGACAAAGACCGCGAAGCCGTTGCTAACCCTTCCCGCTTCCGCAATATGGGCGAGTCTGCCGAAGAACTCGCCAACCGCGACTACGAAGCCAAAATGGCCCTCGCCTTTGCCGAATACTTCCGCGTCCTCCGCGACGACGGCGTCATGACCGTCCAGTTCAACCACAAAGACTCCGGTGCCTGGGACGTGCTCGCCAAATCCCTCATCGACGCAGGCTTTGAAATCACCGCCAGTTGGGCCGTCAGCACCGAGAACCCGCAAAACCTGCACC
>Ga0224723_1000832_pt1 | contig 20272 bp, 18 predicted proteins | sample Balambano_FR2_Me_FD_161647 | JGI IMG/M metagenome (GOLD analysis project Ga0224723, IMG submission 161647) | Freshwater sediment microbial communities from Lake Towuti, South Sulawesi, Indonesia - Balambano_FR2_MetaG | ecosystem: Environmental > Aquatic > Freshwater > Lake > Sediment | place... | reverse complement strand
CGCAGGCTACGCAAATGTGATTCTGTTTACCTTTCCTTTTACCATTCTTACGGATATGCTTGGCTCCACATTCCGGACATTGCATCGCAGATTACCCTAATTCATCTCTCAATTATGCAACGCCGAAAAATTTACCAATCTCAATTGGGTAATCGATATACAATGGGCAATTCTGAGATATGTGCAATCGCCTAACTCATGAGCGGAATTGACCGAGATATTACCCCTGACCCCCGACCAAGCCTGATTGATCGCCATTTGCCGAACACCCCTCAAGTCCAGCGACTCCTCCGCAGAGAAGGCAGAGCACATGTATTCAATGATCTCGAAACCCTAAAACGAGTTACGGAGGCTATCGTTGCGAGTGGAGAGCGAACTGGAATAGAGGATGAAGACGATGATTACGAACGGTACGGTCTCTACTTTTCTGAACCTATCGGCTACATAATTAGAACAGATGGAAGCCAAACTCCTCTTTACTACGGTGAGATCAAAATTGTGAAATCAACAGGTGAGTATCATGCAATCCCACGCACCAGCCCTCGGAGAACAAGCTAAAACCTGGAAATTCCTGGAACTTTGGGTTGATCCAGTTCTTTTTCCACCTAAGATTCTCATGCTAGTGGGTGATCAGGACGGCACTTGTCGTATCTTCAATCCTGCATTGGAGTATAAACTTGTAGTGACTCACTCCAATTATGAAACAGCCCAAGAGTGGCTTCTCGAAGATGAATATGAACGGGTTAAAGGTCAACTTTTGGCTGAAGAAGTTTTCTAGCAGAAACGCCGCATAACAATTCAAATGCAGCGGACGGTTGAAAGTTGCTGGTGCTGAGTGCGAGGTGATCTGCCGCCGCTGAACTCAATCGTTATACGGACGAGGTAACAAATGCAATTAAGAGAAGCTACCCTAGAGGATGCTAAAGAGGTGGCGCGTATTCAAATTGCCACCTGGAAATCCACTTATTCGGGGATTGTAGCGGACTCCTACCTCGATTCCCTCTCAGTGGAAAAAAGTGCTGAGCGTTGGTCTGCCGGAATTAGAAAAGCAGAGCCCGGGAAATTCTTGATTTTGACTGATGATGGAGTACCAAGGGGTTTTGTTTCAGGTGGACCGCTTCGTGAACCCATCCCAGGCTATTCAGGGGAGATTTACGCGCTCTACGTTGAATTGGATTGGCAAAAGAACGGACTTGGGAAAGCTCTTTTAAAGGCTGGAATTGAGCATCTTATTGCTTTAGGCATGCCGAACGTGGTGGTGTGTGTGCTGAGTGAAAATCCTGCTCTTTGCTTTTACCAAAAAATGGGTGGTGCAATCTTGGGTGAGAAGGTGACTACAATCGGTGGCAAGGAATATCCTGAAACTGTGCTGGGGTGGTTTCATAAAAAATGATGGGAGAAATGAAATCAATTCAAGAGGAGCCAGCATTAACGTGTGGGTAAAGACAGTGGCAGAACCAGTTATATTGGGCAGTTTAACTGCACATTGCGCCAACGAGTGTCACGTTTAGTCAGGAAAACGTTATCGTTCTCCAAGAAGTTGGAGAACCATAGCTCATTAATAGGTAAAACAAATCAGGCAATTAATGCCTACATAAGAAATCTAGCTTTTTAGGCAGGCTCATTGCCAAAATTGCCAATCCAAAACCCAAACCAGCTCTACCACCCAAAGGCAGATAAGACGACCGGGTTGCTATTGAATGCTATGCCCTCTGTTGCCTCTGCTATAGCTGGTTCTATAATCCGCGATTCGGCACAAAACGAAGCCGTGCTAAAGCCACCAAACCGCTTCACCACGCTGGTACGTAGGCGCAGATTGGGGTTGGCAAACCAGAAGCGCTCTACAGAACTCATGGTTTCGTATTCGGTGGTGAGGAGCAACCCTCCATCGCCGTCAATTTCGTAGCGGCCAATGACGGGCACAATTTCGGCATAGCCCCGCTCTCGCAACAATTGCCCAAGTTTAGGATTATCGGCATCGGGCACTAGGGCAAAGACGGTTTTGCCTTCATGGTTCTCGTCATCTCTGTCCCAAGCCATTGAACCCTGCCAAGTAACAAAGGCGCCGCCCACTGCCAGGGCTGGATCAACACTATGTAACTCACAGATTTCCACCACACTGGGATGGCCAACCTCTAAGGCTTCGACCATAATGGTTGAGCCTCCCAGTTCGGCCCGCCGAAACGGGAGATGGTGAGTCGTGCGCTGAGAGTTCCATTGACCCGCACTGAGGCGGAAGAAATCCATAACGTCCATAGGGCAGTAGTGATTTTAGATTTTGGATGGGGATTTTGGATTGGGAGATATCCTACCGGGTGAGTTGGTGTTTTGGCCGCATGGTCAGAAGGGTTAGCCGGCTAGGGATTGCAACCAGGCTACCAGGGTTCGGACACCAAAGCCGGTGCCGCCAGGGTTATTGTAACCGTACTCTTTCTCCGTCCACACTGGGCCAGCTACGTCCAGGTGTACCCAGGGAGTCTTTTTGACAAACTGCTTGAGGAATAGGGCTGCAGTAATGGAACCACCGGGGCGAGGGCCAGTATTTTTCATATCCGCCACGATGGATTTCAACCCTTCAAAATATTTTTCTTCCATTGGCAGCCGCCAGAACTTTTCGCCAGCGGTGTCAGCCGCCTCGGTCAGCGCTGTAGCTAATCCCTCATTTTCGGTAAACAAGCCAGCAATGTCATCACCGAGGGCAACGATGCAGGCTCCAGTCAGAGTTGCCAAATCAACAATGGCATCGACCTCTAGCTTTTCGGCAAACACCAGGGCATCGGCCAGGGTAAGGCGACCCTCGGCATCAGTATTATTAACCTCAATGGTCTTGCCATTCGAGGCAGTGAGAATATCGCCTGGTCGCAGGGCTTTACCGCTAATCATATTCTCCACCGCCGCACTGATGAAGTGAACCTCAACAGTGGGCTTAAGCTGTCCAATTGCCTTCGCCGCGCCCAGGGTAGCCGCCGCGCCACCCATGTCTACCTTCATCATTTCAATGCCGCTACCTGTCACCTTGATATTGAGACCACCAGAGTCAAACGTCAGCCCCTTGCCAATGATGGCAACCTTATGAGTAGGCGTGCCTGGTGGCCGATAGATGAGATGAATAAACTTAGGCGGCAAATCCGATGCCTGGGCCACTCCCAGGTAAGCCCCCATGCCTAGCGCTTCACACTGGTCGCGCTCTAGGATTTCGACCTCTAGGCCATGAGCCGCTGCAATGTCGAGGGCGGTTTGGGCTAGTACTTCAGGAGTAACAATATTCGCTGGGGCCGACACCAGTTCCCGCGCCAAGATCACTCCCTCGCAAACCGCCTGAGCCACTTGAATACTAGCTTCCTGGCCACCCAGATCGAGTAAATGAACATGCTCAAGATTAGTTTTGCCGTTGGCCTTATCCTCTGTCTTGAAGCGATTGTCTTGATGGAGCGCCAAAGTCACCCCCTCAACCAGGGCCTGCGCTGTCAAAGCAGGATTCTCCTGGTAGATTGGCATACTCAGGCCCAGGGAGGCGCACTTCTCCTTTTTCGCCAGGCGAGCCGCTGCCGCCGCCCCTCGCCGCAGAGTATCTAGATTCAGACTATCAGCAGCCCCCAAACCCACCAGCCCAAGTTTGCGAATTGCACCACCTGGCCCAACGCGAATGACTGCTGTAGTCCCATCCTTACCCGTAAACTCAGCTTCATCAATTAATTCTTGTAGCAAACCCGACACTTGGGCATTTAGCTCGACCAGAGAACTAGCCAGAGGCAACGAGGCTTCGGTCAGGCCAACCACTAAACAATCTCCAGCCCAGGTCAGACTGGTTTTCTCTGATGCGTGAAACTCCATTAACGGCTAGCTCAATAAACGTGCTGGTGTACAGTTTGACAAAATCTTTCGATCACTATAGCGCTCTAACTCGACTTTAGCCATTTGAGTGTTTAAGCAAGACAATGGGGTCAGCACATCGCTCGAGTATCTCGATCCTATTCACACAGTTTATGACCAACAGTCGATTTCACTGCTGGCCGTCTTCTTATTAATGGAGTTAATAGGCTAACGTCGAGTGGAGACAGGCAGACCTAACTAAAACTGCTCTAACCCCAAAAACTGGGTTGAGCTATTGTCAGCGACTGTGTTGCAACTGCTAGAGATAACCCGTGAGTCAAACACTTCAATGCGGCAGGTGCCAGTGGTGTTGGTGATAATCCGAAAGTTATCGGACGAATCAAAGCTGCGTACACGAGTGTTGAGGCTAAAGCTATTGGGATTGGCGGCATCATCAGAGCGGCGGGTAATTGCTCCACGATACTGAACCCGCGCTATTGGCTGGCCACGGGTACTTGCCGCCTGAATTTCTGTTAGCTCCAGGCCAAAGTTGTCGCCATCCAGCGTTAGGGCCAAATTGGTGTTTCGCCCTTGGGTAAAGGCCGCTCCTTGAGCAACGCCCCGGCCCTGGAAAAAGTTTGTGGCTATTGGGCGGGTGGGCGACGTAGGCAGACCCGTCTGGGCCATCGCTTGAGACCCTATCGCAATCCCTAAAGCGGCAACAATGCCTATCCATGCAAGAAGCCAGTAGTGCTTTCTAATCATCTCTTTCACCAAATTCTTAAGACAGACAAGAAAGAGGGCCAACCGCCTGATGATGGTCTCTAAGGACTTCTGACGGTTGACCCCTGGGCTCTGCCTCATCACGTTTTACGGACTCGCGTGTTGCTCCTGTACCGAGGCAGTACTGCGATTAGCGAGGGGTGGGGCGCAGGATTTCGCAACCCGCTACCGAAATGTTATAAAAGTTGCCATTTACACCACCGACACGGGTATTGATGATCGCAGGCTGCCGACCTGTGGGGGATTGAAACGGAATTACATAGGACGTACCAGCTGTGACATCTGCACGACCCGTAAAAGCTGGTTCAGATCCACCTTGGGGCAGGCGCATGTGAATATCGAGATGATAGGGGCCGGTATTTTCCGCGTTAATGAACGCCACAAAATAACTAAATTGGCGATTGTTAGGAACTAGCCAATCAGTGTGCCAATTGTTTCGGGCAACGACTCGATTTTCAATCCGCTTGCGAACTTCTGTCACTCCAGTTGTCACTTCTTGCAGCGCAACACAAGACTCCGTTGTTGGAGTTGGGCGGGTCTGCGCCATTACCTCTGCATTAGATGCGGGAGTAGACGGTGCTTCCATTGCTAAAGTGCTGGGCAGAAAAGCAAGGCTGGCCACTACTCCAGCAACAGCACCAAACGTATTCTGAACTCGCATAGGTTCACTCCTCAAAAACGATTAAAAAAAGTAACTAGCCACCTCAAAACTTCGCCTAAAGGCCGCATCAAAAAATACGGCCTAGAGCAAAGAAACTTAAAGTTCGGCCCCAAAATCTTCCCGTAGTTTGGCTTCTTGCTCACTCGAAAGATTAGACTGAATCAACTCGCCAACTTCATCGGGAGAAAAGGCTTCTCTAACCTTATCTAAGGTTACTTGGCCAGTCAGCAAAAAGAGCGCTGAGGTACCCTCAGTTACCTTTTCGCGCAGGCTGCTGATAAACTCGTCATTGATGCCATAGTCGGTAAATTTTCCGGAGATAGCACCTGCGGTGGCACCTACAATCATACCGAACAAGGGCACTAAAAAGATCAGGCCAAATAGCATACCCCAAAAGGCTCCGCCTAAAGCTCCAATGCCAACTGTATTGACGGCTTGATAAGTTTTTGGCTTACTGCGACCCTGCGGCCAAGACACTACAGCAGCATCTAGAACTTTAATCAACTCCTGCTTTTGCAGCCCTTCGAGCTTGGCCAAAGCATTTTCTGCGCCTTCTGCTGTATTAAATTTCCAAACTGTTAATGTTGACATAATCTTCTCCTGTTAGAGAATTTTCGATGCGGGCAAATCTATGAAAGAAGTTAGTGAAACCCTTTCTGATTCTGAGGAACTCGACCAAGTTTAAACTAAAATCACCCAACGTCAAGAATCTAAACCAAAACTGGCACGGAATAGATTAAGTTTTTCTGTGATTAGGGTTTTCCATAACCGGTAGCTTAGGGTTGATCAAGCGAAAAACCTGGGATGACAGAGTGGATGGATCAAGAGACTTCCCAATAGCGCCAGAAAATCCCATTTGGTTCAATTCTTGGCGAGTAAACCAGGTCGCTCGTGTGCTAATCAACAAAAGTGGCACAGCTTGCTTAGCTGAGTACTGTTTGAGTAGCTCAATCAGGATGACGGCATCATTTTCTGGAGTGGATGCATCTATCAAAATAACGTCTGGGCGGTTTTTTTCACACAGCTCAATGCCCTCTTCAATAGAAGCAGACAGAGTGACATTCCAACCCCCAAACTCTCTCAGGCAGGCACCCAAAACATGGCGTAGATTAGCTTCATGCTCAATTAGAAGAATCAATCTATCCGGCATTGAAACGCCTCTCTGGAGAAAAAGGAATGCCTTCTTCCGGTAGGTATTGAAACGCACCTGTGAGGAAAAAGAAATGCCCTAGCCTGGACAAAACTACCATCCCTGAAATGAAAGTAGACTACGTGCTATCCAGGGTATAGCGTAGACCAAGACTATAAGAAGGTTATAGGAACATAGATTTTGAAAGCGCTTACCAGCCCAGCAAAGTAGCGACTTCTTGTCCTAGGCTGAGTGGGTTAAAGGGTTTGGTGATGATGCCAGCCAGGTCAAGGGCGGCAAAATGGGCACGATCGCGGGCCAACACCTTAGAGGTCAGCACAATAACTGGAATAGGCCGAGTATTGGAATGAGCCTGCAACTGTCTAAAAATCTCGAATCCGTCCATATCTGGCATAGAGATATCTAGCAAAATAGCATCAACGGCTTTGGTTTGGGCTAGCTGCAAGCATTCCAGCCCAGAAGCGGCGGTTAAGGTCTGCCACCCAGCAATCTCTTCCAAAGCCGCCTGCACAATATCGCGAATGTCGTCTTCGTCGTCCACAATTAAAATTTGTTTAGCCATGGGCCTCACTCGGCCCCTTGAGGCAGCGCAACATAGAATGTGCTGCCTACACCCAGGCAACTCTTAACCCAAATATGGCCTTGATGCCGCATCACAATGCGTCGGCAAATGGCTAGACCCAGGCCCGTTCCTCCCCTTTTGCGTGAATCTGACGCATCCACCTGCTGAAATTCTTTAAAGATAAGGTCTAGCCGGTCGGCTGGGATGCCCCGTCCCTGGTCGGTGACGGTGAAGAGGAGGTAAGTCCTAGGTAGGAAACGAGGGCGAGAGGTGGGAAGGTAAGGAGGGAGGGAGGTGGCGGCCTCTTCGCCCTTGACTTCCGCCGACAGCCAAATGGTACTGCCTGAAAAGGAGAATTTAACAGCGTTGCTAAGCAGGTTGGTGAGTACCTGAATAATTTCGTCTGGAGCAGCCCATAGGGTGGCGGTCAGGGGGGTTAAGGTAATAGTGATGCCAGATTGATCGGCTATTGGCTGTACACTCTCAACCGCCTGATACATCAAGCTGGCGACCTCGCAGGCTTCTTTTTCGAGCTGCACTTTACCCGACTCTAGACGCTCGAAGCTAAGGATGTCATCTACCAGGCGCACCAGGCGGGCGCTGTTCTTAATGGCAATGTCGAGCATATAGTTGGCCTGTTGGGGTCGAGAATCGTACACCCTAGCCCCCAATAACATCAGCGCTCCCTGGATGGCGGTGATGGGAGTACGCAACTCATGGCTGACGATGGAAATAAATTCATCTTTCATATGGTCAACGGCCAAACGTTCGCGAATATCCTGTACATGGCCAACAGAGTAAAGAGGCTGACCAGCCTCGTCATACACCGGAGCGGCGCTAATCTGTACAGGAATCACCATCCCCTGCTTGGTAATGTAGCGTTTTTCAACCTGGCAGGTAGGGATTTTACCGGTCATCATTTGCCGAAAAAGTGCCCAGTCACACTCTTGATCCTCAGCATAGGTGACGTCCAAAAAAGTCATATTCAGTAACTCAGCTTCGGTGTAGCCCAGCAAATTGCAGTAGTAGGCGTTGGCCTTGACAAACCGCCCATCTGCAGAAACCAGGGAAATGCCGTAGGGAGCATCGTCAAAGGCTCGGCGAAAGCGTTCTTCGCTCTGCCGCAGGGCAGTTTCGGCTTGCTTGCGCTCGGTAATATTTTCGACTGTGCCGACCACACGAATTACTTGCCCACCCGTATCGCAAAGGGGAAACGCCTTCGACCGCAGCCAGCGCAGTTCGCCCTCAGGCGTAATGTAGCGATACTCCTGACTAAAGTTTTCCCCGTGCTGTTCGCGGGCTAGGGCGGTCTCAATGCGATCGCGATCATCGGGATGAATCCGTGCAATCCAGTGGGCCATGCCCATGTACAGCTCTTGCAGCGGAATGTCTAAAATAGCGCTGTAGGCTGGGTTGACGTAGGAGTAACAATCACGCTCAATTTCGTAGACAAAAAACCCCTCTTGCACCGTTTCTGCCAGTTGTCGAAATCGAGTTTCGCTTTCCTGAAGGGCTTTGGCCGCCTGCTTGCGATCAGTAATGTCAATAGCAATGCCGTGCCAGGCGATAACGCCGTTAGCCCGTACTTCTGGTTGAGATCTGGCATCCAGCCATTTGACCTGGCCCGATGGCGTGATGATGCGAAATTGATGGGTAAAGGCACACAGGGTATGCAGGCATTCCTGAGCCGCCGCCTCATAGCCAGGTAAATCGTCGGGGTGAAAGGTATTGAGAATTAACCGGGCATCAGCCAGGGCCTGATCAACGGTGATTTCGTGAATAGTTTCGACAGCGGCACTAGCGTATTCAAACCACATTGTGCCATCGGGCTCGCTCACCAGGGTATAAATATTCCCTGGCGAGAGCTGGCTATACTGGCGCAGCCAACGCTGAGTCTGCTGCAGCCGAGCTTCGGCCTGTTTTAGAACAGTAATATCTTGATGAGCCACAATAACGCAGTCTTGGCCCTCCAACGATTGCCTTTTGGCTGATAGCAGAATAGTTCTAATGTCTCCCGACTTGGTTGTTACCTGAACTTCTAACCCCCGCACCTGGCCGTGCTGTTCTAGCAGAGCGCGGTAATGATGGCGCTGGTTGATATCAGTCCACAGGTTAAGCTCCAGCGCTGTACGCCCAATCATTTCGTCCCGGTGGTAGCCAAAAAACGCCAGCTCGCTACGGTTGACATCTAAAAACCGGCCTTCTGCAAAGGTAGTGATGGCAATTGGGTCAGGGTTAAAGCGAAAGATGCTGCTGAACTTAGTCTCAGATTCATCCAGCGCGGTTTGAAGCTTGTTAAAAGCTGCCTGAAGCTGATCGACCATTTGGTTAAAGGACTGAGCTAACCCATTGAGTTCGGCAATGGGGCTGTCGGTGGCCAATCGCTGATTCAGATCCCCCGCCGCCAGCAATTGACTGGCCTGGGTGAACTGGGCCAGGCGTCTAAGTAAAAGTTTGGCGGCCAGCAGCCCCACACCCAGCGCTCCGCCCAGACTTAGCAACCAGAGCAGCGTGGCCTGCTGCTGGTGGCGTTCCAGGTCGCCTAAAAAGTGGGCTTCTGGCACCATGGTAATCATTCGCCAGTCGAGTCCGTAGGCATCTTGAATCGGCAAAATTTTAACGAACTGCCGCTGGTTCTGGTGGCGAAAACTAAAGGTATGCGGTACGGGAGCAATGGTCAACGGCGGCTGAGCCAGAGAGATAGCAGGCCTGGTGGCTGGGTGGTTGGGGCGATTCTGAGGCTGGCTTTCTAGAGTGTGAAGTTGCTCACCCAGCGCCCGGACTAGCTCATCCTGGCTAGTAGTCAGGGTTTGCCGCTGAAACTGTTTGCGTAGATTGCTGCCGCCTATCACGGTGTAGGGCTGTTCCCCCGTTGAGGTAGCCACAAGGGTGCCAGTGGGGTCAGCAACTAAAATCCGGCTGCCCTGGCTGAGGCTAAACTGCTGAAGAATTTCGCTGAGATATCCTAAGCGGGTTTGTACGGCAAACACCCCCAGCAGCGCCCCAGTGGTGGGGTCATACACAGGTTGAGAGGCGGTTAGGGTGAGATAGTCTGACGGCCCATGCTGGGCAATTGGGCTCCAAACTGGGCCACCGTGAGTGACGGCCTGTTGATACCACGGGCGATCGCGGCGCACATCAAATCCAGTGGCTATATCTAACTGCAGCCCCCGACTGCCATCTGGGTTAAGGTGATATTGAGTCAACCGCCCCGGTTGGCTAGGCTCTGCCACCGCGGCCTTCCACGTTGGAAAGCGCTCTACTACCCGAAAGGTACCATCAGGAGCTGCAAACAGAATGGTCGTCATCTGGTCGAACTGCTGGAGCCGTTGGAATAGAAGCTCCTCTAAAGCGGCCATGTCCTGAAGATCTAGCCTGCCCTGTTGGACGTTATCTACATTGAGTTGATTAATCAGCAGCGGCACTTCTAGATACGATGTTATTTCTCGGTTAATCAATGCGTTGGTTTGGGTAACCAGTTGTTTTCCCAACCCTTCTACGGCCACCTGCCCGTTGCGATGAGCCAGATAACCCACGCCAGCCAACGCTCCCACTGCTGACACCGCCAGGGGGATGGTGATTACCCAGAACAGCGGAATGCTGGCAATGCGACGGCGAAGGTTGACGGCTACAGGAAGGAGCATTCTCTACGGTGCTAGTAATGCGCATTCAATCCAGAGTCACGTAGCCGATTTTATCGCTGCGTTGTTTCAGTGAAAAGATGGCTCGGTTGGGCCAGCGCTTGCTTCAGTTCGTCAACACACTGACCAAGTTCCTGAGCTAGCTGCTGGTCTGAAGCGGGCTGGGTTTTAAGCAAACACTCAATGGCCTCGGCGGCGGCCTCGGCCTGCTGGTAGCCAAACAGGGCCAGCCCACCAGCTAGCTTGTGAGCTTCAGCCCAGGCACCGTGCTGCTGCGGTGGGGTTAATGCGCCGGTTTGCAGTAGTCTCACAGCGTCGTCTAGGATGGCTAAGCGCTGGTCTAAAGAGGTTTGAAATCGCTGAGCAGCTTGCTGTAGGGTAAGGTTCAGGTTAGGGCTAGCAGGCGAAGCAGGGCCGAAGTCGGAGGCTGGATAGGTTGAATGGCTATCCTCCGGTAAGATTTTGAGCCGATAGCCCAACCCATAAACGGTTTCAATGGGGCTGGCGGGCAAGCCTGCTATCTTCAGCCGCTGCCGCAGGTCTTTGATCAAATTAGTGACCGAGCCTTCGACGGGAGTATCATCCATCGGCCAGAGGCAGTCAATAATGACGCTGCGGGTAAGCAGCCGTTGCGGATTACGCAGAAATAACTCAAGCAACTCGTACTCTTTGGGTCGGCAGTTGATGATCTTCTGCTGGTAGGTTACTTGAGCCAGGGCAGGGTCGAGGCGCAGTTCTCCCCACTGTAAGACCGGCAGGCTGGTGCTGGTGCTGCGTCGCAATAAGGCCCGCACCCGGGCCAAAAGCTGAGACGCATCCCTAGACTTGGGCAGGTAGTCGTCTGCTCCGGCATCCAGACCAGCCACAATGTCATCGCTAGCATCCTTAACCGTGAGCATCAAAATGGGAGTGCGGTTCCCCTGAGAGCGTAAGCGACGACACACTTCTAACCCGTCTAGAGTGGGTAGCACCCAATCTAAAATGAGCAGGTCGTAATGCCAGCGGCTGGCCATATCCAACCCGGCAGCCCCATCAGCGATGGCATCTACCGCATAGTGATGGCTGGAGAGTGTATCTGCCAAGAACTGACTGGTTGACTGATCGTCCTCTAGCAGCAGTATTTTCATCGCGAGTTAGAAATACAGGAGCCTTTAAAGAGGTTTACCCTGTCTCTTAAGATACTCTGGAGGCTTTCCGGGCACAATCCCCCCTGACCACTTAAATATTTTGACGACGTTAGGGAGGAGGGGTCGGGTTCCAGGTGTTAGGTTTCAGTCGCCCACTGACTCGGACACCCAATACCCTAAACCTAGTACCCGATACCTACTACCCACTCCCTAGACCACAACCCCCTGCTTATACCTAGCCAACTCAGTTGGAGTTGTGTTACTCAGCACCATATCTTTGTTGAAGTAGCCCAGGGCCTGAATTAAGCGGGCTACGCAGCCTGTCCAGCCAGTTTGATGGCTGGCCCCAATGCCAGAGCCGTTGTCACCGTGGAAGTATTCGTAGAACAAAATCAAATCGCGCCAGTGAGGGTCGGTCTGGAATTTCTCGGCTCCGCCGTACACAGGGCGACGTCCCGATTCATCCTTCAAAAAGATGCCAATCAGTCGTTTGCTAATGCACTGGGCCACATCGTACAGGTCTTTGTATTCCCCAGAGCCGGTCGGGTACTCCACCGTAAAGCTGTCGCCGTAGTAGCTGTAGAGATACATCAATGCCCGCACTAGCAACAGGTTGACGGGCATCCACACTGGGCCACGCCAGTTAGAGTTGCCACCGAACATACCGGAGGTAGAATCTCCGGGGACGTAGCCCACAATATGCTCTTGCCCGGAATGGTAGAAGGAGTAGGGATGCTCCAGGTGGTAGCGCGACAGTGAGCGAATGCCATAGTCGCTTAAGAACTCAGACTCATCCAGCATGCGGGATAGCACCCGGCGCAGTTTATCTTCGTTGAGAATAGCCAGCATAAACCGACCCCGCACCCCTGGCTGGTTGGCCAGATGAATGTTGTGGGTTAGTTCTGGGTGCCGACTCAAAAAGGTAGTGGCCTCAGCCCGAAAGCGCGGCAGCTTATCAAAACATTCAGCCGGAAATACCGCCACCGCCATCAGCGACAGCAGCCCCACCAGCGATCGCACCTTCAGCCGAGTAGAACGACCATCGGGCAGGCGCAGCACGTCGTAGAAAAAGCCATCTTCTTCATCCCACAGCTCATCGTTGTAGTCGCCAATGCGATCCATCGCCCCAGCAATCCACATGGTGTGCTGAAAAAATTTGATGGCAAAGTCTTCGTAGAGCGGATCGTGGAGGGCTAGCTCAATGGAAATTTGAAACATTTGCTGGCTAAAGAACACCATCCAGGCAGTGCCATCGGCTTGCTCTAAATGACCGCCTGTAGGGAGGCTAGAGCTACGGTCAAACACACCAATGTTGTCTAGTCCCAAAAAGCCGCCCTGAAACAAGTTATTGCCGCCTTCATCTTTACGGTTGACCCACCAGGTAAAGTTAATCAACAGCTTCGAGAAGGCGTACTTGAGAAATTCAACATCGCCGACGCCATCGTGGGCCTGGCGATCGCGGGTGTAAATCTCCCAGGTGGCCCAGGCGTGGACAGGGGGGTTAACGTCGCCAAAGTTCCACTCATAGGCCGGGATTTGCCCATTGGGGTGGAGGTAATCTTCCTTCAGCATCAGCATCAACTGGTCTTTGGCAAAACCAGGATCAATCAGGCTGATGGGGATGACATGAAACGCCAAGTCCCAAGCCGCATACCAGGGATATTCCCACTTGTCGGGCATCGACACAATATCATCGTTTTTCATGTGGAACCAGTCGCTGTTGCGCACATGTTTCCGCTGGGTGGTGGGGGTCCAGGGGTTGATATCGCGTTCCCGTAGCCACTGATCTAGGTCGTAGTAAAAGTACTGTTTTGTCCACATCATCCCGGCCAGAGCCTGACGCATAACGTTGGTACAGTCGGCATCAGCCTTCACAGTAGATGGCATGACATTGGCATAAAACTCATCGGCTTCTTGACGGCGACTGGTCAACATGTCCTCAAAGTAGGTGCCAAAGGGCTCACCCACCAACTCTGGAGCCTGCCGAGTCAACCGCAACTGAAGGACAGTGGTATCTCCTCCTGCTAGGGTGAGCTGATAGTGAGGAGCCACCTTGGTGCCCATCCCGTGGGGGTTAATGGCATCGTACTGGCCATGTACCACGTAGTTGTTAATGCCATCTTTGGTATAGGGGCTGGCATTGGGCTTACCGAAGAGGCGTTCGTTGTTGGTTTCGTTTTCAGTAAACAGCAGCGGCACCCCTGCCTGGCAGTAGAAGTAATAATCCGAGAGCAAGGGCGTCAGAATTGGGTTAGTGATGTGCGTTTGCACCACGCTGCAGTTGAACCCGCTTTGCTGCTTGAGAATGGCTTTGTCGCCGGTTTCTGCCCAAGACCAGGTGTTGCGAAACCACAGATTGGGTAACACATGAATCGGTGCGGCCTCTGACCCTCGGTTGGCAATGGTGATTTGAATCAGCACATCTTCAACGTCAGCCTTGGCATATTCCACAAACACATCGAAGTAGCGATCGTCGTCAAAAATGCCGGTATCTAGCAGTTCGTACTCCAGTTCGTAGCGGTTGCGGCGGCGATTAGTCTCCACCAGGTCTTCGTAGGGAAAGCGGCCCTGGGGATATTTGTAGAGGTACTTCATATAGGAGTGGGTGGGCGTACTATCCAAATAGAAGTAGTACTCCTTAACGTCTTCGCCATGATTGCCTTCACTGTTAGTCAGGCCAAACAGCCGTTCTTTAAGGATTGAATCTTGACCATTCCACAGAGCTAGCGCAAAGCAAAGCAGACCGTGATCATCGCAAATACCAGCCAGCCCATCTTCGCCCCAGCGGTAGGCACGCGAACGGGCATGATCATGAGGAAAGTAGTTCCAGGCGTTGCCATCAGTGCTGTAATCTTCACGCACAGTGCCCCACTGACGTTCGCTTAGATAAGGTCCCCACTTATACCAGTTTGCTTCGCGACTGTAGTGTTGAATGAGCCGTTGTCCTTCAGCTGTCATGAGCAGTCATCCTGAATTGCGATAGAAACAAGCCGATTCCTGAAGAATCGCGGTATCACAAGTTATACGACATTGACCCTGGTTCAGGAGTGATTCAGCCCACCAATGGCCAAACAATCAAGCTAAAACAGAAGCTCAGTCGCCTAATCTCGATCTCCTAATTCCCAATAGCCTGCTGATAAAAGGCTTGCATTTCAGCTAACCACTGCTGGCGCGATTCGTCCCAGGTGTAAAACATGTGGCCACCTTTGAAGTGGCGCAGGGTCAGGTTAGGGCGAATGTCCGGATTCAGTGCCATCAAGTCGGCCAAAAAGTTGGAGGAAAAGTAGGGCGTTACCAAATCAAAAATGCCGTGGCTAATGGCCACCTGCATATGCGGGTTCAACGTCATGCCGATTCGCAGATCATCTACAGATCCTGCAAAGCCCTGGTTAAAGCCCTGCTCGGGTAAGAACTTCCAGGCTTTGAAGACCTCGTAGCTAAGCAGGTTATAGGTAAGGGAGGTTTTGACTCCCAGCCCGTCGCGCAGGTGGCTGTTGATGGCTCCAGTAAAGAGGCGATCAACACCGTCGAGGGTAGGATCTGGGCCTTCGCTCAGTAAACGATCCGGGAAGGGGTCGATTGCGGTCACTGAAGCATCGTAAATACCCAGAACTTTCTGCTGGTCGCGCAGCAATTCCCTGGCAAAAATGGTGATATCCAATCGCCCCCGGTAGCGCTGCACCACCTCTAGGGACAGCCCAATGAGGTCGGCCAGTTGCTGATATACTCGCTGCCGCTCTGCCTCTGAAGCCAGGTCGCCCTGGGCCAAAAAGGGAATCAGCGTTTGGCGGGCAAAGGCTTCGGCTTTAGCGCTGTGAGCCTCCGGCGTATCGATAGTTTTCACGCGCCCGTGGTGTACTGCCGCAGCCGCCATTGAGGGAATGGCCGTAATCCAGCCCATCAGGGTGTAGTCGGTGCCGTACAGTAATTCAAACTCCAGCACTGGGGAAATAATAATCGCTCCGCATAGCCCCACGCCAAAATCCTGCTGGAGTTGGCGAGCCAGCTTAGCCACCCGAAAGCCGCCATAGCTTTCGCCGGCTACAAACAGCGGCGACAGCCAGCGATTATGCTCCGACAGATAGCTCTGAATGAATTCTCCCAGGCTGCTCAAATCGCGCTCCATCTGCCAGAATTTTTTGTCTTGAGCTTTGTCAGACTCTTTGTCTGATGTTTGATTTGACGATTTGTCGGCGGATTTCTCAGCTTTGTCCTCCTCCTTTGGTAAACTGCGACTGAACCCAGTTCCAAGCGGGTCAATAAACACTAAATCGGTGAAGCTTAGCCAGGTTTCGGCGTTGTCTACCACTCGTACAGGCGGCTTCGGTAAGCTGCCATCGGGGTTGAAATACACTCGCTTTGGCCCCAAGGCTCCCATGTGCAAATAGGCCGAAGCCGCCCCTGGGCCGCCATTAAACACAAACGTTAACGGACGGATAGCCGAGTCCTGGTCAGCCACGGTGTAGGCTACGTGGAATAGCTCAGCCACAGGTTTATCGTTTTCGTAGAGCGTTTGCCATTGGGCAGAGGCGGTGTAGGCCACTTCACCCTGAGCCGTGACGAGCGTGTGCTGTGTGGTGCTGCCCTGGCGGGCTGAAGCAGAGGCGGTTTCGGTCATAGTTTGAGAAGATGAATGGAAGCACTCCTATCCTAATCGGCGAGATGGGCAGAAAATTGCAGGAATTCGCACTGGTTTTCTATCTCAAAACCTTCTCTCTCCTGACCAGTACGATAGGTTTTTGAATAAATGGGGGGAGGATGGATGCGATCGCTACTCACCGATATCTTCAGCGCCTTCGACAATGTCTACAGCGGCTGGATTCTGTGGAACCTGTTTTTGGCGTTCATTCCACTGCTACTGAGCTTTCGGCTATTTCGGCCCAAGGCCATTCCTAAACCGTGGTTTTGGGTAGCCTGCGGCTTGGTTGGTGCTATTGGCGTATTGGGTTTCTGGTCCCGGATTCCCGCGGCCTTGGGACACTGGGGCACCCACCTGGGCGATACCCTCCGGGGAGATGGCAGTGCGCTATTGAGGCTGGTATGGCTGATGTTGGCGATTGGCTTTGTGCTGGCCCTGGGCTATTGGGGGCTTAACCCGCGCCACAGTTCACGGGCCTGGCTCTGGGGTATTGGTGTAGTAGTTTTTATGGCCTTTTTGCCCAATGCCCCCTATGTACTGACGGATATTGTTCATCTGATTCGCGGTACTAGCTCTGGGGAAATTCCCACCTGGGTAGTTGCTTTGGTGTTTATTCCTATTCACCTGGTGGCAATTGTGCTGGGCTTTCAAGCCTATGTGCTTTCAGTTCTAAATCTGGCGTACTATTTGAAACAGCGCGGTGCTGAGGTTCTGATTCTGCCAATGGAGCTTTTCATTCACGCGCTTTGTGCCATCGGCATTTACCTGGGTCGGTTCATTCGCTTCAACAGTTGGGATTTAGTGACTGATCCGGTGGACGTGCTGGCCGACACCCTGGATGTACTGACCTCTAAACGCCCCTTAGCTGTCATTGCGGTGACGTTCCTCATTTTGACAATACTCTACTGGATTATGAAGCAGGTTACCCTGGGGCTGAAGCTGCGCCTAAAGTATGCCCAACAGGGAATAGATGCGCTGGATTGAAGCTCAGCTCAGCGGCTCCCTGATCCAACCTGAGGATACTATCTACGATGAGGCTCGGTGCCTTTGGAACGGTATGTTTGATAAACGTCCTGCTGCGATTGCGAAGTTAAGCGCGAGGAGATCGTATCTCATCCCCTTATTCACTATTCAGAAGATGCTCTCTTAATGAGGAAAGAGATGCCGTAGAGCCAGCTAACGTAACCCAATTGGAGCGGACTGAACAAAATTGGTTGGTGATGCAGCAGAAGTTACTAGTAGCCACTCAGCAGGAACGTTAGTCCCCGGCAGGGGTACAGTTTTAAGCGATTGCTTCAGCTAGCAACCCTAGAAACGCTACACCAGGAGGGCATGACTGACGTAAACCAGCGAACTCCTCAGGCTGGTCTGATTTGTCTATAGTATTATCCTGAAATTTAGAGCCAACTCTCTAGCCCCTTACCCCGGCCCTTCTGATGCAGACCTCAGGCTTTTTCCGCAACGCACAGCAGTGGTTTTTTCGCACCCCCGATCGAGCACTCAACCAAGCCTACGAAGCGGCTCAGATGATTGAAGCTATCGAGCGAGAGTACTTTGGTGGCAACCCCATCTCAGCTCGCTATGGCAGCTATGGCGACAGTACGATGGCCTATTTTCAGGGGGAACTGAAGAAGTACTTAAATTTAATTCGGGTGCGGATGGTGGAGTTTCGGGCCAGTCGCCGCATCTTTCGGGTGTCTGACCCACGGGTGATGGAGGTGCAACTGCCCGGAGCCGAAACTGAGGATTTAACCGTTAACGTAATTGACCGGCAGGCGGTTTTTCTGCGCAAGCTGAGGCTAATTGATGAGGTGCTGGCCCGTTACCAGACAGTGACCTTTCCTGAAGAGCGAGTCATTACCTTGGCGGATGGCGCTAACGGTAGTCTTCAACCCACTCAAGGCTTGCCAGCCAGAACTGAGTCGGCCAGAAGCGGAATAAATGGGGGAAGTGCGGCCATTTCCACGGCCAGCATGGATGACAACAAAGGCAGTACCCGTGCCGAAGGTCTGTCGGATCGCATCAATGTGCTGCCCCGGTCTATCCTGCGCACGGTTGACCGTATTCGCCTGGATTTAGACCCCAATGCCGAGCAGCAGGTAGTCAAAGACTTTCGCAGCTCTAAGGCCAAAACCACAGCGGCTATTCGCTTTTTGCTGCTGCTGGTGATTGTGCCTTTATTAACCCAGCAGTTTGCCAAAACCTTTTTAGTTGGGCCAATGGTGGATCACTTCTGGAAAGACCGGCAGGCTGACGTGTTCCTTAACATTGAAATGGAGGAAGAGGCCCTCCATGAACTGCAACGGTTTGAGGAGCGACTGCGGTTTGAGGTGCTAATTGGCAAAGCCCCACCGCTATCAGAAATGAATATCGAGCACCAGGTGCGGGCCAGAGCCACAGAAATTGAAGAAGACTTTCGCCATCGCAGCGCTGATGCGATTAAAAACATTTTTTCTGATCTGATAGCAGCCGGGGCCTTCGCCCTGCTGTTGATCACCCGCAAGCCAGATGTGGCGAATCTAAAATCCTTCATGGATGAGATTGTCTACGGCCTTAGCGACAGCGCTAAGGCATTCATCATTATTTTGTTTACGGACATTTTTGTAGGGTTCCACTCGCCCCACGGCTGGGAGGTGTTGCTAGAGGGCTTATCTCGTCATTTGGGGTTTCCTGCCAATCGAGAATTTATTTTCTTGTTTATCGCCACCTTCCCGGTAATTCTGGATACCGTGTTTAAGTACTGGATTTTCCGCTACCTGAACCGGATCTCGCCCTCAGCGGTGGCCACCTACAAGAACATGAATGAGTAGGGAGAATTAACATTTCATAAAATTCTACCTGGATCCCAGGCGGCAATGGGAAGATTCCTTCGAGCCTAAGATTAGGCCTCGTCATTGCTAGCTAGATTACTTACCCTGATAGACGGAGCTTGCTATGCTCTAGGCACTCGGCTTTGGGTTGGTATAGGTATGTACTGACTCACCGGGTAGAGTTGAGACCTAGCTCCCCTTCGATGATCGGACGTTACTCCTAGGACATGACCCGTGTTTGAGTATCTGCCCCCTCTCAACGATCACAACCTTCCCTATCCCGATACCATCCACCCCATCGTGGTTCACTTTGTAATTGCGATGGCTCTGTTTGCGTTCATCTGTGACGTGGTTGGCTACATCACCAAAAACCCTCGCTATTTTGAGGTGGCCTGGTGGAATATGGCCTTTGCTACTGTGTCTATTTTCATTGCGGTGATTTTCGGCCAGGTTGAAGCTGGTTTGGCTGAGCCTTATATGGCCTCTGCTGAATCTACCCTTAACCTTCACACAATCCTGGGTTGGTCATTATCTGGCATTATTGCCGCTATTACCGGTTGGCGATACGTGCTGCGTACGCGCGATCCAAAATCGCTACCCCTGGCCTACCTGGGAGCCGGTGCGCTGCTGACGGTTCTGGTGCTGCTCCAGACCTATTTAGGCGACAAGCTAGTGTGGATCTACGGCCTGCATACGGTTGAGGTGGTAGAAGCCATTCGTGACGGAGTGCTGTAATGAGTCCCGACTTAGTTAACCAACTAGCCGACCAACTGGGGCCAAACGGCTTACCCTATTCCCTGCCTATCCACCCCAACCTGGTGCATCTGACCCTGGGTTTATTTATTGTCGGCATTAGCTTTGATATCGTAGGAGCGCTCTTCCCACTGGAGAAGCGCGTGTTTAAATTTTTGGCGATTCCAGCCACGAGTTCCAACTTCTTTGATGTGGGCTGGTTCAACATCGTCGCCGCGGCCGTCATCACCTTTTTTACCGTAGCCTCTGGATTCTACGAGATGCTGCTGGCCCGGCCCCCTGGTGATACTACCAGCGCTTGGGGCCTTTACAGCCTGGAAACTATGCTCTGGC
>Ga0224723_1000831_pt1 | contig 20291 bp, 21 predicted proteins | sample Balambano_FR2_Me_FD_161647 | JGI IMG/M metagenome (GOLD analysis project Ga0224723, IMG submission 161647) | Freshwater sediment microbial communities from Lake Towuti, South Sulawesi, Indonesia - Balambano_FR2_MetaG | ecosystem: Environmental > Aquatic > Freshwater > Lake > Sediment | place... | reverse complement strand
GCGCACAACTTCCCGCTTGACCTGGCAGCAGGCGAGGCGGCACCGGTGGCGCTCACGGCTCCTGCGGTCAACGGCTAGTTCCCACCCGACTGCTCATCCAAGGCACTCCCTTCGGGGGGTGTCTTTTTGATTAGGTTCGTTTCAACTGAAGATCAGAGCTCCAGGCTTTCATGGAGGCTATTAGGGTATCAGCGTTTCGACCTCTTTTTAACTTTCCGGTAAGGGTACTGATCGATAATCAGGCTACGCATATAGCTTCCTTTGGAATTGTCCAGCACTAAGCCCTCAGAGATGTCCTGCGGTACCTTAAAGTATTCGTAGGCTTTGCCGCTGTTAAAGATAACGAGCAGTGTTTCTGTCTCTGCGTCATAGCCAAAAGCTTGAATCATGCTGGATTCGACCTGATGAAGTTCCATTTTTCTAGACTTCCTTTGCTGACTGAATTATTCTGCTGTTTCATATCAGTATGGACTTACCGAAACTCGACAGTGAATCTATCGATCGCATTATAGAAATGGCATGGGAAGACCGGACTCCGTTTGAGGCGATCGCGCTTCAGTTTGGTTTGAGCGAAAAGCAGGTGATCGCCCTGATGCGGCGGGAGATGCAGGAGTCTAGCTTCAGGATGTGGCGCAAGCGGGTGAGCGGACGCAAAACGAAACATGCTCAGAAGCGATCGTTTATTACAGGACGCTTCAAGTCTGACAATCAAAAATAATTGCGTCTGAATAGTACAATAACAGTACAAAGGCTGAGGCTCAGACCTCAGCCTCTAACTTTATAGGCTTCAGGCTCATGAATGAAATCACCCGCCGCCTGTCTGTCTCAGAATTGAGCGAAAAAATCCTTGAAATGGCAAAGACAGGGATATACCGAGAATCGGTGTTTGAAGCCCTGCGTCCCCTTGCAACAAAGCAGCAGATTCGGACAGCAATTACTCATGCGAAACGATTTGGGCTTCATTCGGTGGCAAGTCTACGCGATCGAGACTTAGGAACCTATTATCAGCTTGATCTCGTAAAGTATCAGGAAAATCACCGCCTGCTCCATGCTTCGGAATATTTAGGCAAAGATGCCGATCTACTGAAACGGGTTACCGAAGCTCAGCAAGCTGTACGGCGAATGCTGGCTCTTGCTAGAGGATTAGCGATCGTGCTGGGAATCTCAAGCCTGAGCTGCGCCCTTGCAGGAGAACGGCAGATCAGCGTGATGCTGCTTAGCGGCACTGTCGCGACTGGGGTGCTGTGGGCACTGCAGCAACGCGAGGCTGTTCTGCCGCCGGAGTAATTGCTCCTTCATGATGAAAGCTTGAGAACAACTGATCTTTCCAAGTAGAGATTCTGGCTGACTCCAGGTTTCGCTATCTTACGGCTACTGGAAGCAAAGATAGTAGAGCATCTTCTGCTTTAAGCAATCCGTCAAACTCTCCACAGGTATTGACTGTTCATGGGCAGGAAAAAGCTGAATCTTGAGGAATTGAATTCGATCGCGCAGCAGCGTTTTGGCTATGACAAGCTAAAACCCGGTCAGGAAATGGCAATCCGGGCAATTCTCGACGGACACGACACCCTGGCAGTGATGCCTACTGGTGCCGGAAAGTCTGCCATTTACCAGCTTGCCGCCTATGTGATGCCCAGAGCCACGGTCGTCGTATCGCCCTTAATTGCGCTTCAGCGAGATCAGGTGCAGTCGATCGCCCAGCAAAATGTGGGAGAAGCCGCAGTCGTGAACTCTGCTGTGAAGCCGTCCGATCGCCAGGAAACCTTTGAAAGTTTCAGAGAGGGCGATCTGGAATTTTTGTTTTTAGCTCCAGAACAGTTCAACAATCCCGAAACGCTAGAGCAGCTTCAGTCGGCGCAACCGTCTCTTTTTGTCGTAGATGAGGCGCACTGCATGAGTTCCTGGGGGCATGACTTCCGACCAGACTACCTGCGTCTGGGAACTGTAATAGAAGCCCTGGGACATCCGCGAATTCTGGCTCTCACTGCAACCGCTGCGCCTCCAGTACGGGAAGAAATTGTGCAGCGACTTGGCATGAAAAATCCGGCGGTGATTGTACGCGGGTTCGATCGCCCTAATTTATTTCTAGACGTGCGGCGGTTTGATGATGAGGAAGAGAAGCAGGACGCGCTAATTCAGGGTGTTCAAGCGGCAGCCAAGCCGGGCATTATCTACGCCGCAACGCGCAAACGAACCGAGGAAATTGCCCAGAAGCTGCAGGAGGTTGGGCTGCGATCGGGTTTTTACCATGCTGGGATGAAGTCAGGCGATCGAACTCAGACTGAAGCGGCATTTATGCAGGATGAGATTGACGTTTTGGTGGCGACCACTGCGTTTGGGATGGGTATGGATAAACCGAACGTGCGGTTTGTGTTTCATGCGGATATCAGTGATTCGATCGACTCCTACTATCAAGAAATTGGACGGGCAGGACGAGATGGCAATCCAGCGGAAATCATCCTGTTCTACAATCCTGAAGATTTAAGGATTCGTCGATTTTTTGCCAGCGGCGGACACCTGGATACTGAGGAGGTAAAGCAGGTTGCAGAAATGCTGCAGGAGCAAGATGAGCCGATTGCCCCTAAGGAATTGCAAGAGGAAACCGAACTGTCTCAGGGCAAGCTGAAAACTGCCTTGAGCCGCCTGTGTGAAGTGGGCGCAGTCGAAACGCTGCCAACCGGAGAGGTTATGGTGAGCGAAGAGGTGGAAGACCTGGAAATTGCCGCGACAGCAGCGGTTGAAGCGCAGGAAAGACAGCGGCAGTTTGAGAAATCGCGTTTGGAAATGATGCGAAGCTATGCCGAAGTCCGGGACTGCCGACGAGCCTATTTGCTTAACTACTTTGGCGAGGAATTCCAGAAGCCCTGTGACCGCTGCGATAACTGCAAGAGCGGTGTGACTGTTGAGAAATCAGAGCGTCAGCCTTTTCCAGTTAATAGTCAAGTGGTTCACAAGTCCTGGGGTGTGGGAACCGTAATGCGCTATGAAAGCGATAAGGTTGTCGTTTTGTTCGATCGGGTAGGTTACAAAACATTAGGCGTTGAAATTGCAGTGTTGCGACGGTTGCTGGTTCGACGAGATAAGCCATAGCGTTACGGGTTGTTCGCAATCAAATTGCAGGTCACATCCTCCACAACGAGTATTTATCGCATGACCTGTCACGATCGCACCTCACGCTGACCCCCAGATTTCCTTCAGGATTCAACGCTGCGGCTCGCTAAATGTAACATTCTGCAACGTATAATAATGAGGCAGTGAGTACTCCAGAGGGTAGAGCGTTCAATGCGTGTTGCGATCGCCGGAGCAGGGTTGGCAGGTTTGGCTTGTGCCAAGTACCTGGTGGATGCAGGTCATACGCCCATCGTGTTTGAAAGTCGGGATGTGCTGGGTGGACTGGTCGCCGCCTGGAAAGACGAAGACGGTGACTGGTATGAAACCGGACTTCATGCGTTCTTCGGGGCATATCCGAATATGCTGCAGTTAATGGGCGAGCTAGAGATTCTCGATCGCCTTCAGTGGAAAGAGCACGCGCTGATTTTTAATCAACCAGAGAAGCCAGAAACCTATTCGTATTTCAAGGTTCCTGACATTCCCGCTCCGTTTAATGTCATCATGTCGATTCTCAACAACAACGATATGTTGACCTGGGAGCAAAAAATTCGCTTTGCGATCGGACTGTGGCCCGGCGTGCTGCGCGGGCAGAAATACGTCGAGGCAATGGATAAATACAGCCTGCTCGAATGGCTGCGACGGCAGGGAATTGGTGAGCGGGTTAGCTCTGATATCTTCATCGCCGCATCGAAGGCGCTGACCTTTATTAATCCGGACGAGGTTTCGGCAACGATTATTCTGACGGCACTCAACAAATTTTTGCAGGAACGCTACGGTTCTAAAATTGCGTTTCTCGACGGTTCGCCCACGGAGCGACTGTGTCAGCCGATCGTCGATCACATTGTGGCAAACGGCGGAGAAGTTCATCTGAATAAGCCGCTAAAGCAAATCTTGCTGAACGATGACAATACCGCGAAAGGGTTTCTGCTGCGCGGACTGGATGGCGCACCGGATGAAGTCATTACAGCCGACTGCTACGTTTCTGCAATGTCGGTGGATGTGATGAAAGCCCTGATGCCGGAACCGTGGAAGGCAATGCCGTTCTTCCAGAAGCTGGAAGGCTTGGAGGGCGTTCCGGTGATTAACTTGCATTTGTGGTTTGATCGCAAGCTCACCGACATCGATCAGCTTCTATTTTCGCGATCGGACTTACTCAGCGTGTATGCCGACATGAGCATCACCTGCAAAGGCTATGAAGACCCCGATCGCTCGATGCTGGAGTTTGTGCTCGCGCCTGCAAAGGATTGGATTGACAAATCGGACGAAGAAATTATTGCAGCCACGATGAAGGAATTAGAGCGGCTGTTCCCGCAACATTTGACCGGAGACAATCCTGCCAAACTGCGGAAATACAAAGTGGTGAAAACACCGCGATCGGTTTATAAGTCAACCCCCGGTCGTCAGAACTATCGCCCCGATCAAGCAACACCGATTGCCAACTTCTTCTTATCGGGCAGCTATACGATGCAGCAATACCTGGCGAGTATGGAAGGCGCGGTATTATCTGGTAAACTGACGGCTCAAGCGATCGTCGATCGACAGCCTGAACTGGAGCAAACTGCAGCAAAATTAGAGCTTACTGCTTCTGTCTAAGCATCGTGGCAATAGATAGCGAACAAATCCTCGCAAATTTCCCAATCTGTTGCCAATTTTGTTGCACCTCCGTAGGAGAATAGCTGATAGCTGATCGCTCCGAAGTTCCTGCTCCGAAGTCAACCCTCAGCTTGCGATGTAATGCTGCAACTGCCTGAATCCCCCCATGTTACTGCCCTGACTCCTCTGGAGGTATCCTACGAAGTCTGTCGTCGGATTACAGCAGAATATTCCAAAACGTTTTATCTCGGAACATTGCTGATGCCAGAGGCAAAGCGTCGTGCAATTTGGGCGATCTATGTCTGGTGTCGGCGCACCGATGAGCTGGTTGATGGTCCTCGCGCAGCATTAACCACCGAAGAGACGCTGGATCAGTGGGAACGCAATCTGGAAACCATTTTTGCCGGACAACCGCTCGACGATGTGGATGTTGCCCTGGTTAATACGCTCGATCGCTTTCCGATTGATATCCAACCCTTTCGCGACATGATTGCCGGGCAGCGCATGGATCTGTATCGATCGCGCTATGAAACCTTTGAGGAGCTAGAGCTTTACTGCTATCGGGTTGCAGGCACAGTGGGCTTGATGACAACGCCCGTGATGGGAATTGACACCCGCCAGGGCACGGCTCCCTGGGATCAGGGAAAACCACAGCACAATCCCACTCCCCAGGCAGTCGCGCTGGGAATTGCCAATCAGTTAACCAACATTCTGCGCGATGTGGGCGAAGATGCCCGTCGGGGACGAATTTATCTGCCGCTGGAAGACCTGGAGCGGTTCAACTATAGCGAAAAAGATTTGTTTAACTTTGTGGTGGACGATCGCTGGCGTGCCCTGATGAAGTACGAAATTCAGCGTGCCCGCAAGTTTTTTGCTGAGGCAGAATCGGGAATTAGCCAGCTCAGCCCGGATGCGCGGTTCCCCGTCTGGTCTGCCCTGATGCTATATCGCGGCATTTTGAATGCGATCGAGCGGAACCACTACGATGTGTTTCGCAAGCGGGCATATGTGCCGGGATGGCAGAAAATGCTGTACCTGCCGATTTCAAAGCTAAAGGCAGAAGTGCTGTAGCTCATGAAAGAATGGATTTTTCCCACGATCGGCGCAATTTTTTTGTGGGGTTTTTGGGGCTTTTTGCCTAAACTTACAACTCGCTACCTGGAGCCAAACAGCGCGATCGTTTTTGAAGTTGGAGGTAGCCTGGTGCTTGGAGCGATCGTCTTGATCGGACTTCAGTTCCGTCCACAAATTCATCCAATCGGCATTCCTTTAGCGATGACAACTGGACTGCTGGGTGCGGGCGGCGCGTTTTGCTTTCTTCAGGCAGTTATGCGCGGACCTGTAACGCTGGTTGCGACGCTATCTGCTCTCTACCCGGTCGTGACGATCGGCTTGGCATATTTCTTTCTACACGAAGCGATTACATTTCAGCAGGCAGTTGGCATCGGGCTAGCGGTACTGTCGGTAATTTTAGTTGCTGCTTAAATTCTGCCAGTCAATTTCAGATTTATCCAGGCTCAGTTATTTAGACTTCCCGTGAGATAAGCATTCATTCTGTGCAAACTTCACAGGCTCGATACCGATTTACAAAATATATCAGTTCTCTTTCGAGTGAAGGTGGGGTGTGGGGGTAACCCCCCCTACAGGGGGCACTGCCTCCTGCACCCCCGTACCGCACCAGTATGGGAAACGCGATATTCAGGTCGATTGCTGAAAGGGATGCCAGGAGGCGGACTTGAACCGCCGACACGAGGATTTTCAGCGGAGGCAAGAACGTGCGATTAATTTCCCGATCGGCTCCATCCGCTTGTTGTAGCGTCAACTGGCGCTGTTCTGTCTTGCCAGGTTTTGAAAGCGGTGTAAGCTCCCTCCAACCGAGGAGATTCTTTGATTCGTCCAAAGCGATTGCGTGGCATAGGCTTGATCCTCTTTAGGTCTGAAGCCAGTAAGCCCGCTAAAAAACCTTAATGCGCCGGCCCTCTGTAACAACTTGCACCGACCAGGGGCGTTGCCCCCGTTAGGGCAGGCTGAGGGGGCAGCCGTGCCCGCTACTACCGCAAGCGCCGCTGGGTATGAGGACACTGGGTTTACGTCAGCGCGCGACGGCTTGAGGATAGCACACTGCTGATTGTCATCACTCATCATCGTCCGCATCGAGCACTTGCCGACGATGCTAAAAGGTGGGCAATTGAGACCTTGTGTGGCTGTCTGAAAAGCCGAGGCTTTTGTTTAGAGGCGACCTATCTCAAAGAGCCTGAGCGGCTGAGCCGGATGATTGCACTCTGCTGGGCGTTTCGCACCGGGGAATGGTTAGCCCAGCAAAAGTCTATTCCCATTGAAAAGCATGGGCGCAACTGCTCAATCGAAATCTACACCCTTGAATCGGCAGCTTTTTCTAGCTCTCTGGTTTGCCGGACTCTTTGGCGCGATCGCTCTGGTTCCCTATGCGCTAATGCTTCGCTCTGCGAACCTTGCGACGATTCAGCTTCCGTTTTCGCTGCCTGTTGTCGTTGCGCTACAAATTGGTCAATCTGCGATCGTGCTGGCAATTACGATCGCGGCGGGCTTGTTTTTCGCAAATCGGACAGGGTTGGGCACGCCTGTATTCAATGCTCTGCTTGCAGGAGAGTCAGTTGGGGAGCGCGTCAAAGCCTTTTTGCTTCCGGCGTCGGCTGGGGAATTGTGTCATCGCTGGCAGTGTTGGGGCTGGATGAGTTTGTGCTTGCGCCTGCGCTGGCTCACCGCCTGGGTCAGGCAAGTAGTCCGATCGCGGCAACCATTCAGCCTCTAGCATGGCAGGGCTGAATGGCTGCATTTTAGGGCGGCATCAGCGAAGAAATTTATCTGCGGCTGTTTGTTTTGTCGCTGATTGCGCTTCTGGGTAAGTTCATTGCTCGTCGCGCAAACGGTTATCCGACGCGATCGATTTTGTGGATTGCAACGATTGGCGCAGCAATCCTGTTTGAGTTAGGACATCTGCCTGCAACAGCTGCAATTTTGCTGCTCACGCCTCTGGTGATAACCAGAGCAATTTTGCTGAATGGACTAGCGGGACTTGGGTTTGGCTATCTCTACTTCACTTTTGGTTTGGAAGCCGCTATGCTGTCTCACTTTGTTGGCGATATTGTGCTGCACGGAGTTGCGCCTCTATTTCTATAAAACCTGACGAGAAAATAGACGATCGCCCTCTCTCGTTCTCACAATCTAGAATGCATAGCGAATATTGCAGTAGGGCAAATACTGCTGCAGCAAATTGCAAAAGCTAGAGACGAGCTGCCCCTTAAAGCCGCGTTTGTATCGCAGGTTGATATCGCCATTCTGAGAATATTTCTGCTCCTGTAATTCAGGTCGCCACAGCAACTCCTCACCCTGCGGATGCCAGCCCAGATTCACCTGATGCAGCCCTTCGTTGTGGGTCAGGAAAATCACCTCGACTTGAAGCTGCGCCTTCGCTGTGGGAGATAGCGTGTCGTCGATTTGCTGAAACAGAGCCGTATAATTTTCTTTCCAGTTCTCATGATAGATGACGGGCGCAAAGTTCAAATGCACTTCATAGCCTGCATTCACAAAATCATTCACGGCATTGATGCGATCGTTGATGCTCGAAGTTCTAATATCGACGGCTTGAGCGATCGACTGAGGCATCACGCTAAAGCGGATTCGGGTTTTTCCTTGCGGATCATAATTCAGCAAATCACGATTTACGCGCTTGGTTGCAAATGTGGCTTTGGCGTTTGGAATCTCGCGAAATAGCGTAATCAAATCCTTCACGTTATTGCAAATTGCAGCATCCACTGAGCAATCGCTGTTCTCTCCAATTTCATAGATCCAATAGCATGGATCAGTCTGAGAGGCGATCGTCTTCTCGCCCTGTCTTGCCGCGTGTCGTTTGAGATATTTTTGAATCTGCTCAATATTCACAAACGTGGTGATTGGATTGGCGAACCCCTTACGGCGAGCGACAAAGCAATAGGAACAAGCCATTGCACAGCCGTTTGAGTGAGAGGGCGCAATAAAATCTGCACTGCGATCGTTTGATCTTGCCTGAATTGATTTCTTCACACCCAGCACTAAAACCGTGCGCTTAATCCGGTTCCAGTTCTCAACTGAGTCTTCGTTGTCGTGCAGGTCAGGAATCTGCCAGTGAGAAGCAACTTCGAGCTGGCGGGCATCGGGATAACGCGAGAGAATTTCCTGTCCACGCGGATATTCTAAAACTGCAGGCTCATAGTAAATCTCTTTGACTTGCAGCAGACGGTTCAGCGATCGGTCTTGTGGATTGGAACTGCCGTCAAATGAAGCGGGAGCAGCAGATGTCATTTGAGAATCCGTCGGTTGATCGGTTGCAGTGTGAGCAGTATGCAAAGCAAACTCCTGGTCATGATCTGAATCGATCGTAACGAGGTTGAGCGTTGATTAACCAGAAAATCGATCGCGGATGACCGTCCCTCAGAGTCGTAAGATCCCTGCTAGCTCTATATTTCATACCTTTCTAAGGTGCGTCATAATAGGAATAGGTCATTCATGGAGTTGGATTTTGATCGCTACATCTACTCAACTCACGCTTCCGTTTGAGACCACAGGTTTTGAGACTAAAGCTGATTCTGACGCGAAGGCTTTTCGGGTGAGTCCTTTTGCGACCGCTACCCCAACTGACGCCCCCTCTGATATTTCTGCCTCGATTCATCCGGAGCTGAGCGCGCTTCGTCCCTCACGGCTGTGGCTACCTGAGCGGGTTTTGTTTACCCCAATGGCACTCGAAGAACCCTGGGGACAGGAGCTTTATCGGCGGGCGCAGTCGCTCAATTTGCCGATCGAGGAACTGGGGCGCAATCGCATCACGGGCATCAAGGGCGAGACCGATCGCGAAACCTATGCCAGGGCAAAGCGAACGCTGGCAGTGGTGACGGCTCCGCCCAGCAGCTTTAAGCTTAGCCCGATTCCCCCTTCGGCAGACTGGCAGTTTCACATTGCGGAGGGTTGTCCGGGGCACTGTCAATATTGCTATCTCGCAGGCAGTTTGCAGGGTCCGCCCTTGATTCGCGTGTTCGCCAACCTGCCGCAGATCCTCGCCAACCTGGGCAACTATGAGCAGCCGGGCAAGGCAACCAGCTTTGAAGTGAGCTGCTACACCGACCCGCTAGGTATTGAGCATTTGACGGGCAGCTTAGCAGAGGCGATTCGCTACTTTGGCACAAGCGAAGACGGCTATTTGCGCTGGGTTTCCAAGTTCGACAACGTAGACGGGCTGCTGGATTTGCCCCATAACGGACACACGCGCTGTCGGGTTAGCGTCAACGCTGCCTGGATTTCTCAGAAACTGGAAGGCGGCACGGCAACCGTTCCTCACCGGCTGCAGGCACTTCGCAAGCTTGGTCTGCCCCGTGAGCAGGGGGGCGGCGGTTATCCGATCGGTTTAGTAATCGCGCCAATTATGCCGATCGAAGACTGGGAACAGCACTACAGCGACTTGTTTGATCAGATCGAGCAGGCGATCGATTTTGACTGTGACCTGACGTTTGAGCTAATTTCTCACCGCTTTACGCCCGGCTCTAAGGAAGTGCTGCAAGCCTGGTATCCCAACAGCAAGCTGGATATGGACGAGCAGAATCGCATTATCAAGCGCAATAAGTTTGGCGGCACGAAGTATGTTTACGACGGCGACACCATGAAGCAGCTCCGCCGATTCTTTGAGGGCGAGATCAGCAAGCGATTCCCGCAGGCGCAGGTGCTGTACTGGACATAGGCAGGTTTAAGACGATCGATCGGGGGCAACTGCCCCTTTTTTTGTCGAGCTAGTTGGCGCGTCGTTTGATTTTGCGGAATGCCAGAACCGCGATCGCCACAATCACAATTAGTGCCAGAATGGGAACCGCGATCGACAGAATCGAGAGAATTCCAGAACTCACTAACTCTGCAGATCCCACTGCAGCATTGCCAACAGGTCCCCCGATCGCCGTTGAAGCCAGCCGCGTTGCCCCCATGAGTGCTCCTGTGCCCCCTGCCACCGTGCCCCCTGCCACCGCCGCCAGCGACCAGCGCAACCAGGGATCGAGATCGCTCGTCACCGTTGCGGTGAGAATCGTCCCTGCGATCGCCGCTGCCGGAACTTCAATTAAATCCATCAAGTTATCAACAACTGGGATGAAATAAATCATTACTTCGATCGCAGCCGCAACTGCAAATGCAACGATCGCCTCGGTGCTGCCGATCCATGCCATTTCAGGAGCCAGCCTGAGATAGCCACCATGCGCTGCAATGCTCATCACCAAAAACGGAATGAGAATACGAAACCCCGCAGCAGCACTCAGTCCAATGCCAACTGCAATTTGTAATAGCACTTCCATATCGTGTGACCCTGCTCCTAGAGAACACTGTGTCAGGGAATCATTGTCATCCACAATCGGCAAATGTGAGTAGATCCAGGCAATCTCTTAATCTCTCGGCTCTACTTGATGTTTAATTTAATCGGGTAAACCCCCAGATCTGTTGGGGAACTCCCAAAGTTTGACGGTTCTGGGAGTCGCAGTTTGACAGGAATATAAGTGTAGGAAAGACAGAAGTGTTGAATTCAGAATAAAACTTTACCTTTGAGCTTGCAAGACTCATACAAGAGTCTCTGGGAACCAATCGTAGCTCCAATGCAAGACTGAACAATGACGCCTCAATTCTAATTGCCAATAGTGAAACTTATCCAGCAATTGATGCCCATCAAATACCGGAATTTCGATTAGCTGCAAGACCAGGTAAGCAATCAGTACCCTATAAATCTGTATCGTCACCCCACTCATGTTCTTGGTAATCAATTTGTCCAGCTTCAGGTGCATCTTGAGCAACTTCCAAAACCCTTCAATCTGCCACCGATGTCGATACACTTCGCCAATCTCTTCATTGCTCATCTGCTTTACATTCGTTGCCAGGCGGAATTCAGTTTGACTTTCCCGGTCACAAAACCACCCGATATCGATCGGGCTCTAGTTCGGTCTTCATAATGCCGCCTTCAGGGATCACGCCCGTCACGGATTCGGCAAATTTTGCATCATGCCCCTGCCCAAAACGAATCAGCATTCACTGGAACTACCCAGATTTCAAAGAATCAGCGTGAGTTCAAGACCGGGTAGTCATGCGGACAAAGCTGCTTCAAGATAAATTTGACAATTGCCGGAAACGAGGTTGTTATCAGGCATCATTTTTTGTTGAACTGGGGACAGAATACTGTATTCTGCCCTTTTTTTCGTCGCTCAATCTAACTTTCAACACTTCTGCTATTTCCCAGAATTGAAACGCAAGTCGTGTTAGCTTCCCATCCTCTAATTCAATGGCTAAATTGGCTACTGCTGTAAAATTTCTGTAAATCCCCGATCGTTATTTCTCTGCAAATTTAATCTTTTGATGTAATTCAATTCATTAGACTAGGCAGTTCTATTGAACATCTACTAGGTTGGGTATACCTTGTATAAAGTTGAATTAATATGAAGCGTAAAATCTCGATGCTGGCTGTCCTCGTACTGGGAAGCATTACGGTCAATGCTCAGCAGGCGATCGCACAACTGACAATTACTCCAGAGCAAACCCTTTCTCTTTCAATTACAGAATCGGCTGAACAAGCAGGGCAGCTCAATCGAGCTAAAAATCTAGCGCGTCAAGCAGCAGAAAAGGCAAACGGAGGCTTAAATTACTATCGGGCAGAACCCTCAATGCACGGTCCCGCAGCAGAAGCTCCTTTTGTAGAAAACGGCGATGGAACTATCACTTTCACTTTTATGGGCGGAGCACCAGGCTACACCGCGCCCACCGTTAAAACCGTCGCAACGGTCAATCTCACTACTGGAGACGTGCAGATAGACTACAACGGCTCAATGAATGGTTTCCGCGAGACGAGCGAACGTGGAATGTAAGCTCCTGTAGGCTATCTCTGCAAACTAAAATAGAATTCACAAAAGACAAGCCCGTACTGCTCCAACCCTCGGCAGCAGGTGCGGGCTATTTTATTTACCGTCATACACCGTCGATCGACTCCCTGAGAATCAATCTCACTGCAACAGCAAACTGGAACCAACACGGTTGAAATCGCACCCAAAGCTGGCTCAGCACTGATTTTCTACCCATTGAGGGAATCTTTTCTGATCAAAGCAGTGCCATGCTAATCGCTGACGTTGTCACTGATATTGTCAGAGATCGGGTAAAGTTTAATGCAGAACTGGAATCACTTGTAGCTATGACTGTAATTCAAACGAAACCAACGTTACTCAACACGATTCTGCAATCTACTGCGATCGAGAATCGCGCTGCTCAGACCGTTTGGGCAATTTTTCGAGTTGCGGTGGGCTTATTGATGATCCATAACGGATTTAGCAAACTGGAAGATGTGCAGGGATTTGCCGATGGGGTTGTGAGTTTTATTGGCTTACCTTACCCTGTGTTTTTGACCTACTGTGCTGCCTATGCTGAAATAGTCGGTTCGATTCTGCTGGCACTTGGAATATTCACTCGGCTGAATGCTTTGATATTGCTATTCACAATGCTCATTGCTATCTTTTTCCATCTCAAAAAAGACGGCTGGCATATTCCACCTTTGGAAACGGCTTCCCTTTATGCCATGTGGTTTGGTTTCTTCCTGGTGAATGGCGGTGGCTTATTTTCTCTGGATACGGCGATCGCAGGTTGGTTGAGGAAATCTGAATCTCCTTGATCTGTCAGCAAGCGCATAATTCATAGCAGTCCGATGAGTAATTTCTGCTTCGGGCAATTAACAAGATAGCTCTGAGTTGTTCACTAAAGAACGCTTCCAAGAATTATTTTGATTTTAAGTGGAACTTGCTACTATTAATGTGGTTATACTCAAAGCTGATTTAGCTCTTCTGTGATTTATGTCACAGTCGATGTTTAATACTGGATGCAGATTAGGCAACAAGCAAAATAGATTGAGTCTTATCCCTTATTGACATGATTCAATTGGAACGAGTCGAGTTCTATTCACTATATTGCTTACATCTATCCTCCGATTGACTGGAACAGCACACTGGAAGAGTGCGTGGAATCGTCACGCTTTTTGGCGACCATCACGCTCTGCTTGACGATCCTATTGAATCTAAATAAAGCAGGGTGCAGGGGCAAAGGGATAGGGGGAAACTCCATCTCCTTGCCTGGCAGATTCCTTACAGATCACTTACAAATCAACCGTGAGTACTGTAGATTGAAGCGAAATTCTAGTGGTACTCAGGAACGAAAATGATATCGCCCATCCTTTTTATGGGGTGTCTTCACCCGCTCAGTCTGGGCAGCAGATAGTTTACACTTACAGCCGTTTTCAAATTGCATCGACCCCTGTGAAGGGGGAGTGGGGAGTGGAGAATGGGGAAAAGCAGTGGCTCAACCCAGTGAAAATTGCTGTAGCAGACAGGAGCGTTTACCTTACAAGCACCCTACAAGAGTTACGAATGATTGGGTTTACTTTCACAAGCAGGTTACACAAGAGCAACGATAGGATGGTGTGGCATGAGTAGTCAGCTCCTGGCTGGACGATACCTGATTCTGAAACAGCTTGGGTCGGGAGGCTTTAGCGAGACCTATTTAGCCCGCGACAAATATCTACCGGGTCATTCCCTCTGCGTTGTGAAGTGGCTGAAATTGTCTGAGGATTGCCCGATGTCTCAGGAGACGGCTCGCAGACTATTCGAGGCTGAAGCCCGCATCTTGGGGCAGCTCGGACAACACAATCCTCAAATTCCGGCGCTGCTGGCATACTGCTCTGAAGCAGAGCAAACCTATTTAGTGCAGGAATATGTTGAAGGTGAGAATTTAGGAGAATGGGTGGCTCAGGGACGACGGTTAACTGCCGCAGGCGCGATCGAATTACTATCGCAGGTCTTGCCCATTCTGGCTTACATTCATTCGCGGCGCGTGATTCACCGAGATATCAAACCCAGCAATCTTTTACAGCGTAAGAGTGACGGCAAGATCATCTTGATTGATTTTGGGGCTGCCTGCTGCTTGGCAGAAGATGAATTCCGCGCTCGTCCTGATGAAGAAACCCTGGCGATCGGCACTCCGGGTTATATGCCCGACGAACAGCAATTAGGCATGGCGGAATATAGCAGCGACCTATACGCCCTGGGCATTTCTGTGATTCACTTGCTGACTGGAGCACAGCCCACTCAGTTTCAGCAAGAGCTGATTTCGGGTGAGCTAAATTGGCAAAGCTATCTTCGGAATCAGGGACAGAATCAGGGACAGAGACAGACAATTGATTCTGCCCTCATCGCTTTTCTGGATCAAATGGTGCGCAGTAAGTGTCGCGATCGCTATCCTTCGGCAGAGGCAGCTTTAACCGCGCTTAAAACGTCTGTCACGCAGCACAAACAAGGTCTCAAACGGCTCTGGACAAAGAAGCAGTCCCCCCTGAAGCTGCTGATCTTAAAGCCGCTGATTGCCCTGTTCGCGCTCAGCCTTGCAGGAGGATACTTGGTTCGCTCAGTTCTGGCAGACAATGCGGCAGATGTACAGCTCACCCTACTGCGGGAAGTTCCCACTGCCTTCAGCGTTGATAAAATGCTGATTTCACCAGACGCTCGCCTTTTAATCTGCGCTGACACCAATCGGGTCTTGCGGGTCTGGTCACTCCCTGAGGCAAAACCGCTCAAGCCCCTGGCGGGACACCAGCGCCCTGTAACGGCACTCAGCATCAGTCAGGATGGTCGCTTACTTGCTAGCAGCGATGCCAATGCGATTCACCTCTGGGATCCCGTTTCTGGGAGGTTGCTCCAGACCCTAAAGCCAAGTTCCCAGCCTGTGACGGCGATCGCAATCAGCCCCAATGCGCAAACCCTCATTAGCGGCAGTCAGGATGGAACCCTGCAAGTCTGGCAGCTCGCAACCGGACGACTCATCCGAAATCTCAAGGAAACCCCCAGTGCTGCGATTACCGCGATTACCTACGGGGCAACGCCGAACCAGGTAATTAGCGCCAGCAGCAATTTCCAGCTTCAGGTGTGGAATTTACAGACCGGTGAACGCGATCGCGTCTTTGCCGGACATCAAGCACCGATCAGCAGCCTACAGGTAATCGATCGCCATACGCTGATGAGTTTTGGTCAAGATCGCACACTCGTCTGGGATCTGCAGTCTGGCACTTTGACGCAGGCACTTTCTGAAAAATCAGCCCAGCCCATCACGGCTTCTGTGAATCAGCAAAATGTGATGACCGTGAATCAAGAAGGAATCGTGCGGATTTGGGATGAACAAGCAGGGCAGTTTGTGTGGCAAGCCTCCAGTCAGATTGAGGGCAGCTCAGAGATTGCAGTCAGCCCCAATCATCGCTATGTGGTGACGTGGCAGCCCGATCGCCGTCTACAGGTTTGGCAGTTCGATCGCAGAAACTAACGCCAGACACTAATATGTAAGACCTGATACAAAACCCGATGTAAAAACCAATGCAAAAACAAATGCAAACCCATTGATACCAAAATTGATACCAAAATCAATTTGAAGCTGCATAGAATTGTAAGAGGGAGTATCCCACTTTCGTTAATTGAATCATCCGAACCGCCCTACAGTCATGCTGCTCCACAGGAAGTTGGGATGAAACATCAAAATATTAATCGATCTGTCGATCTGCACTGGTGGCTGAGTCGGTGAAAGAGACTCCAAATAATTGCTTGAGCACGACCAGGGGATCGGTTTGGGAGAGGCTCATATTGATAAACAGACTGTGAGCCAGTTTCAATTCAGCAGCCGTGTACTGTCGCTGATCCTGACTTTCAGACACCGCCAACCCTAAAGCCTGAAACCATTGCATCACCACTGGCAAAGAATGATGGAAGCGAACGATTGCCTGATCCAAACGGCAGGAGAGAATCGTCCGCTTGGAATCACTGTGGATCAGCCGATAAGCCTGATTGTCTGGATCGGTTTGCTCAGGCTGAACAATTTCCCAGCGAGACTGAGACATCGCCCGATCGCTCCAACTGACCCACAGCCGCATTCGCTCTAGAATCAGGGGAGCTTGTTCTGGATTCGCTAAAAAGAACTGAGTCAATTGATTGGAATCAGTCAGGACACGGCGAGAAGGATCTGTGGTTAAACGAGAAGATAAATTTTCTAGAGCAGACCCAGATGAACTCGTTTCAACTCCAGAAGTGAATGAAACAACTGAAACTTCCCAACGATAGCGATCGAGCTGTCCACCTTCATACATGCAAAAAGGAAAGGGATAACATTCCTGAGATAGCACCTGATGCGTGCTTGAATCCAGATATTCCAGGTGAAGATAAATTTGGGGAGAATCGTTTTGCTGTTTGGTAAAGGTATAGTCTGGCGGCGGCGGTTCCAGAAATAAAAGGCGGACAAGACGAGTATCTGTGGGATTCTGAGTATCTTTGAGCTGAAACAGGTTATGGGGAGGATAGAAAAGTACCCGTCCTTTTGCATCAACTTTGTAAGATAGAGTACAGCCCTGAGGAACGTAAAACAGAGTACCAATATAGCGATCGAGCTTAGGTTTGCGCCGCCTCAGATAAACGTAGTACTGCGTGGGACGGCTGAGTCCCTGTTGCTGATAGGTGTAGTCTTTCTTGAGGAGCAGGCGCGTTTGACTTTGTATAGGAGGCGACTCTAGAACGGCAAGCTGCTGTTGTCCAGAGGCGACCAGGGCTTGAAGTTGTTCGCTGTCCAGTTGAGCCATCCAGTGATGCATCAGGGCAACTTTTTCCTTTGATGACAGGGAAGCAAGTTGAGCGACCAGAGCAGAATGGTCTTGCAAAATGCGCTTTAAGTCATCAGCATCCTGTTGGGGGATGGTCGAACCAGAGCGATTCGCTGCTTTGTCCTGCTGCTCAACGCTGATTTGGTTAGAGATTCCCTTGTCCGAGGCAAAAACTTTGCGATTCATGGGGGCACAAAAAATACAGCACAAGAAATACAGAGGAACGGGAGTAGCCAGGCGATCGTTCGGGCGAGTTCAATGCAGCGAAGCCGTTCATGATGCGAGGCTATTGTATGACACAGCCCTGCTGCGATAGAAGTCTAATGGGCAAAATTGTTCCTGATCAATTTGTTTTTAGAAGAATAAAGTATTTGCACTTTCGTCGGTTACAGCAGCGAATTGTCTTTAGAATTCTATTTCACATTCTTATTGATGGCAGTTCAACTATGACAATTCTGAAATTGCAACAGTTAGAACACCAAAAAGCTATAGTTCTAATTGATTTCTTGTGTTACGATACTGGTCAAGTTCTCTGTACCGCTGAGTCAAGGTACTAGGCTGGATCGATCGTTTTACCTGAAAAATAAACCGGGGCTGCATCCAGTTGCATTTCTACCCCCTATTGTTTCTACCTTTTATTGGTTTCTATCCCTTATCGGCTTTCATCCCCTACTGGCAGTCAGGGCATCGCAGAAATTTCTCCAGAATAAATTTCTTCTTGAGGAATACTTAACTAGCCGCAAAGCTTTTACAGTGCTCCACAATTTTTCTCTGATTGTCAATCTTTTGGATTATCAGTCTTTTGGATTATCAATCAAGCGGAATTTTGCACTCTGCTGCAATTACCCTTTCGGGACTGCAAAGCAGGCGGCTCAGTTCCTTCGCTGAAGGGGCACTAAATGGGGAGCCTGGGGGTAGTTCGGGTGATACGTCCCTCTTTTCAAGCATCCTCCGCCCCACGCTCATTGGAATCGCTATCTCATTTCAAGAATTTCCACATCCATTTCTATTTTGAATCTCCATGCTGCAACCCATTTCATCACTTGCAATTGGTTTAATTGCGCCAACCAGTCTTCTGCTCAATCCTTTGATGGTTGATTCTTCCGTAGTCAATCCTTCTCCGTTAAATCGATCGCCTCATTCCTCCATAGAGTTACCTCAATCACCTCCATTACTCATTGCCCATCAAAATGTAAAAGATGGCGAGGTCTCTGGAAGAATTCACTTAGATCCTGATGATTCTCCCTTCGCTGGGCAGCCCAGCTTCTCCTGGTTTCATCTGTATTCACCAGATGGTGCAATTACCCTGGCGAACTGCAACTGCAATTTGCTTATTTATGATTCTCAGAATCGACAGATTGCCAAGCCTGAATTGTCTGAAACAGAGATGGAAGGACACGATGAACGCCCAATGACCGCAAGTATCACATTTCCTGGCGCAGGAGTGTATCAAGTTGTTTTGACGGGACAACCCAAGGAAGAGGGCGAATTTCAATCCTTCGAGATCGCTGTGCCAATTACAGTGCGCCCTTAGTCATGCCGGAGTCAAATCAGGGTGTATCTTTATTTACTGAAAATTCTCTGCTAAGGATTTCTTGCTGAAGATTGCGTCAGATTTTTCCCCTGATTCACTATCATTCATCCCCTACAGGATTTTGCAGACCATGTTGAAACTTAAATCGGTTCACTTCGAGCAGCAGGAATTTCGGGTTCATTGCCTGGAGCAAACCTACACTGGGCAACTTGAATGGTTGATCGGACGCAATCAAAGCTGTGATTTGGTGTTAACGAGTCCTGAGGTGAGCCGGGTTCACGGACGAGTGGTGTATTCCGAGGAAGCCTACTACTACGTGGATGTAGGCAGCACCTCTGGATCGTTGCTGAACAGTGCGCCAGTGACTGCCAACCAGCGATATTTATTGCGATTGGGGGATCTGCTGCAACTGGGTGAAATCCTGCTCTATGTCGAGGAACTCTCGCCGCCTGCTGTCACTGCTCCACGATCGTCTCTAACCGAACCTCAAGTTCCAGAGCAATACTGGGCTGGAGAAGATATCGTCTGTCAGTGTCGCCGGATTATTCAAGAAACCCCCGATGTCAAAACATTTTCGTTTGTTGCCGATCCGCCCGTTTTGTTCAAGTTCAAACCCGGACAGTTTGTCAATTTAGAAACTGAGATCGATGGACAGCGTGTGGTGCGCTGCTATTCCATTTCGTCTTCGCCCACCCGCCCCTACTCTATCGACTTAACCGTGAAGCGATCGCCCGGTCTGGGTGAAAAAACGAAAGCCTCTCGCGGTTTAGTCTCAAACTGGCTGCATGACCATTTCAAAGTGGGCGATCGCGTGCGGTTTTCGGGGGGAGCGATGGGGCAGTTTACCTGTTTACCCAAAGTGCCCGCAAAAATGCTGCTGATTTCTGCGGGAAGTGGCATTACGCCCGTGATGTCAATGACGCGCTGGATTCAGGATATGCTGCTGGATACGGATATTGTGTTTCTCTACAGCGCCCGTACCACAAAGGATCTAATCTTCAGAAATGAGCTGGCGGGAATGGCGGCTCAAATGCCCAATTTTCGTTTAGCCGTAACCCTGACTCAACCCCCGCTCAATCAAGCCTGGATGGGATTAACCGGGCGAGTTTCTCAATCGATGCTGAACCTGGTTGTTCCCGATCTAATGGAGCGATCGGTCTATCTTTGTGGTTCAGATGGTTTTACGCAACATATCAAAGGCATCCTGGAGTCGATGCACTTTCCAATGGAAAATTATCATGCAGAAAGTTTTGGAGGCGTTAAACAGGAAGCACTGTCACAGCCAGTAACAATCCCCATGTCGTCTAATTCTCCCGCCCCCTCTCTTGTTTCAGCCGCATTAAACCACAA
>Ga0224723_1000830_pt1 | contig 20296 bp, 16 predicted proteins | sample Balambano_FR2_Me_FD_161647 | JGI IMG/M metagenome (GOLD analysis project Ga0224723, IMG submission 161647) | Freshwater sediment microbial communities from Lake Towuti, South Sulawesi, Indonesia - Balambano_FR2_MetaG | ecosystem: Environmental > Aquatic > Freshwater > Lake > Sediment | place... | reverse complement strand
GGGCTGCCGAGTGGGGGCGATGCTTGGCAATGAATTCGCCAGTAAAGGTGGTGTCGGTAGTGCCGCGCTGGATTTAGGCAGTGGACTCATCGTTGCGGCATTATGCGTCGTCAACGCCGTCGGGGATGTCATTGATGAGGCGGGCAATATCCTTGCAGGGCTGCGCCAGCCGCCAGACGGCAAAACCTTCGCCAGTATGCTGAACATGATGAAACTGATGATCACCAATCCGCCGTCATCGGGTTCACCAGTCTCTTCACCGGGCGAGCGCGAGAATACCGTGCTTGGCGTGGTTGCTACGAACGCAAAACTCACAAAAGAAGAAGCGAATAAAGTTGCACAGATGGCGCATGACGGGCTTGCCCGCGCTGTTAATCCCGCCCATACCATGTATGACGGCGATACCCTGTTCGCTCTGGCGACGGGTGAGGTCACTGCCGACGTTAACCTGATCGGGGCGTTTGGCGCGGAAGCCGTTACTCAGGCAATTCGCAATGCGGTGAAAACTGCGAAGGGAGTGGGCGGCGTGCGGGGATGGGGGCAGTAATCAGGAAAAATTTGTTTTCGCCGTGACGATTATTCATAATACACTTTTATTTATGAACCTGACGGCGACCTCATGGCAAAATTCTTCATCTCTTACAGCCGCGTAGACAAAGACACCTTCACAGAGCCGTTTATTGCGGTGCTTACAAAAGTCTATCGTCCGCCGCGCCACTTGATCTGGTGGGATGAACACCTGCGTGGGGGTGATGTCTGGTGGCAGGAAATTCTCCGCCAGGTCGCTGAATGCGATATTTTCATCTATCTGCTGTCTAACGAGTCGGTCACGTCCCCCTATTGCAAAGCCGAATATGCCGAAGCGCGAAGATTACAGAAACAGATCATCACGGTGCAGGTCAGAGATCGTACCCAGATTACCGATGATTTAGCGGATATTCAGTATGTAGATATGAAGCGCGGCGTTGATGACGCAGCCGCACAACCGCTGCTTTTCGGGGCGATCAACGAGCAGATTGAGCGAATCCCACCGCGCAAACCCCGTGCATTGTGGATGCCACAAACTCCGCGTCCCCGTGTCGGTGATGAGACGCCGCGACCCGCCGATGCACCCGATGTGGATACACCAATACTGGACACTCCACTATTGCCCGCTGGCGCAAGTTTCACCCCGAAAACGGGCAAAACACCCGTGGTCAAACCATCGCGCTCGCGCTTTTCAGTCTTTGCCTTAGTCATAGGCGGCGCACTGGTGATCCTCACGCTTGCACTCTTCGCGCTGAATGGATACGTGAACAGCCAGACACGATCCCCAACGCCTACGGATGACGTACAGGTCGCCATTGTGCCAACTGATACTGAACAGGGCGAGATGATGGCAACTGATCAGTTGACCGATACAGCACAACTAACGCCGACGCCAAGCGAGACACTTACAAACACCCCTACCGCTACGATAAGTCCAACGGACTTGCCTACGCTCGACATAATCGCTGTGGTTGCAACGCTGGATGCACAGGGAACTGCGATAACGGCGCAAACTCTGGCAGCGGCAACCGCTGTGGCGCGGGGGACATCACTGGCACAAACGCCGACCTTCATTGCCGGGCAGACGCAAACAGCGGACGCCTGGACGGATACGCCGACGCCGAATATCACCGCCAGCATTGAGGCATACGTGGCGACGCGCTCGACAGCGACGGCGATTGGCGTAGCCACGCAAACCGCTGAGGCGTGGACGGACATCCCAACGAACACCGCTACGTTGACACCGAGCAATACCTCAACACAAACCGACACGCCTTTACCAACTGACACGCCGCGCCCGACGGACACACCTATTCCGCTGGGTTTCCCCGGCAACCCGGTCACAGCTAACGACCAATGGACGCCGATTGAGCAGGATTTTGACGGCGTGACGATGGTGCTGGTGCCGGCAGGCTGTTTTATGATGGGCAGCACACAGGAGCAGGTGGACGCAGGTGACGCAGATGACGATGAACTGCCGCAGAATGAAGTGTGCTTCGACGAGCCTTTTTGGATTGATAAGTACGAGGTGACGCAGGTGCAGTTCCGCGAGCATGGTGGCGTACAAGCCGTGCCATCAGCCTTCACTGGTGATAATCGCCCGGTTGAGCGCATAACCTGGTTTGAGGCGCGTGATTACTGTGCGACTCGCGGTGGGTCACTGCCGAACGAACCTCAGTGGGAATATGCCGCACGAGGACCGGACGGATTGATCTTTCCCTGGGGAGATGAATGGGTCGATAATAGTGCCGTGCATGGCGGAAATTCGCGTCGTCAAACATCCATCGTTGGCAGCCGCCCCGGCGGTGTTTCGTGGGTTGGGGCGCTGGATATGAGTGGTAATGTGTGGGAATGGGTCAGTACCATATATGACAGCAATCCTGAAACGGATGCCTTTCCATATCCCTATGATGGGACGGATCGGCGGGAAGACCTGGAACGAACGGATGTTTTTCGCCTAGTGCGGGGCGGTTCGTGGGACTTCTTTACTAATGACCTCAGCGCCGCCAGCCGTTTCAGGATCGATCCTAATAACTGGTACCTCATCAACGGTTTTCGTTGTTCTCGCTCTTATAGCTCTGCGTGAAGGCAGACGGCGTTATGCAACATGCGAGGCAAGCCGTCGCCCCACACGCACCGCCCATTTGTTTCGTGACGAAGGGATAACAGCGGCAGATGCCCGCCATTGATCGGAAAGAGATTTTCCAATGGATAACCTATTAGACATCACTCGTGAAGAAGTACGGAAATACGCGAGTAACGGGCGCGGCGGAAACATTCTGTTGTTTCCGCTTCTGGATGATGAACGCCAGACTTACGCGGTGGTAGATGTGGATTATCCAACGCGCAAGGATTATGCTGGTGTGGTTGTATTTGCGCGTGTTGTGGGTGAAAAGGTCGTTATTGAGGAAGACACAACGGACAAAAAGCTGGTGGACGCCCTGTTACAACGGGGTATCCCACGAGCGCAGATTGTGTTGGCATACGAGGGGGAAATCACGCCGGACCTGGAAACGTATGTGTTGACTTCGCCTCCGCAGTGACCTACCTCGCCCTCATCACGAACCGTTTTGCTAACCAGGAGCGCATAAGCCAGTGAGTCGCGTTGGTACATCGCTAGACGTTAAAACGTCCAGCTACGGCAAAGACAAGTCCGCTGAAGGGACTTTTGAACCCCTTCAGCGGGTTTGTCTTTTTTGGAGACGGCGAATTTATTCGCTGGCGCTTACTTGAATCGCGCACATAATCCATTGGACACACCCTTTGAAACCGATTTCCTTAACAAAACATCCACCTTTTGTTAAAATTGACATCTTCGCTGTTAATGGTCATTTAGCATAGCCCTGATAAATTTTATCGAATTCATCATTAAACAAGGGTGGCATAGGCGATGGCGAAGGTATTGATCGTCGAAGACGAAGAAACGCTGGCAAGAACCCTGGCAGAGAAATTGCGCGGAGACGGCTTCAATGTCGTCACGGCGTTTGATGGCGAGGCGGGGCTGGAGAAAATCCGCGAGGAGCGCCCCGACCTGATTGTGCTGGATATTATGCTCCCGAAGCTGGACGGCTTAAGTTTGTGCCGTATCGTTCGCCGTGATGCTTCTACGGCTCATATACCGATCATTATGCTGACAGCGCGTGGTACGGAAGTGGACAAGATTGTCGGCTTGGAAAGTGGTGCCGATGATTATGTCGTCAAGCCGCTGGCGCTCGGCGAATTTCTTGCCCGAGTCCGTGCGGTCATGCGTCGTGCGCCGGGTCGTCCCGCCTTGCAGGATGAACTGATTTCCAATGATCTGCGCCTCAGCCTGACGGGACGGCGCCTGTTTAAGAACGGCGAAGAGACCAAACTCAGCAATAAGGAGTTTGACCTGCTGGCTGAATTGATGCGGAACAAGGGCGTGGTTCTGTCTCGTGACCTCATCCTGACGAAGGTTTGGGGGTATGATTATTTTGTGGATAAACGCACTGTAGATGTCCATATCCGCTGGCTGCGCGAAAAGATCGAGGACGATGCGTCAAATCCCGGTCGAATTGTCACCGTGCGCGGCGTAGGCTACCGGTTTGAGGGTTAAGCGAACGTGCAAAATCCAGAAATTGACAACACGGAACAACAGGAAATTGAGGAGCGCGAACGAGCGCTAACTGAGTTACGGCGGCTTTTGCTGGATCGTGAACTGGCAACGCAATCCCTCCGATCATCGCTGAATGATAATGAAGAAACTATACAAGGGTTACGGGAGAGTATTGTCGAGCAGGAGAGCGCCGTGAATGCCATGCGCGAGGCGAATGCCCGTCGTGATGAAGAATTGAGTGCCTTGCAGGAAAAACTCGCCGCAAGGGATACCGATTCGTCGTATAAAGTGGCGCTGGCGCTCACGCTGGCGAACGTCGCCTATGATGCACTGCTGGTGTTGGATGAAAGCTACCATATCGTTGCCATCAATGATGCGGCGGAGGCGCTGTTTGAGGTCAAGCGTCCCATTGGCGAACACGTTACCAAGATTACCGACAAACCTGAACTCGAATATGTAATTGAAGACGCCATCGGCAATGAGGAGGAAATGCTCGAAGAGCAGATGATCGTTGGCAAGCGTAGTTACAAGGTGCGCGTCAAGGTCATCCGCCGTGACGGGAACTTCTTCATCGGCGTCGCGTTTGAGGATGTGACCGAACTGGTACGTCTGAACCGCGCCCGCCGCGATATGGTCGCCAATATCAGCCACGAACTGCGGACGCCAATCGCTAATATTCGCCTGATCATTGAAAGCCTGTTTCATGAGCAGGAAAAGCCCAAACGCAAGCAAAGTACCTCGGCGCTGCGGGCAATCGCACGGGAAACCGACTCGCTGCTCTGGCTGGTACAGGAACTGCTTGATCTGTCTATGATCGAATCCGGGCAGGCAATTCTACGCATGGTCGAAACCTCGCTTAACGTGATGGTAGACGAGGCGATTGAGCGAATGGAAGATCAGAGCGAGACCAAAGAAGTCATCATCGTCTCGGAAGTGCCGCCCGACATGATGGTGCTGGCGGATGCAGATCAGGCGCGGCGTGTTCTGCTCAACCTGATTCACAACGCGATCAAGTGGTCCCCTAACGGCGGTTCGATTACGATTACCGCCGAACCGCAGGACGATGAAGTGATCATTGACGTGCTGGATAACGGACCCGGCGTGCCCGAAGAATTGAAAGAGCGAATTTTTGAGCGTTTCTACCAGGTTGATCCGTCTCGTTCGCAGGGCGAGGGGAGCGGGTTAGGGTTAGCTATTTGCAAGCACATTGTCGAGGCGCATGGCGGGCGTATCTGGGCGGAAGATAACCAGCACGCCAGCGGCGGGCGCTTTCGATTCACGCTGCCGCTGGCATAATCGCTACGTCTCTATTGTGGCAAAAACTGATTCGTGAACGCAGTGTTGACATCTATCGCAGTTGAAACGAACCCCATATCCATCAGGACATCCTGAGTCATTTCCCACGATTGCGCGTCGGCATAGCCGAGCGCCTCCGCATCCCATAACTCAATGGTATTCAACAATACCTGAAACTGTGTCAGCTCATCCGGCGTGAACTGTTCCAGTAAACCACTGAGCAGATCAGCGCGGTAAGCAGCTAAATCTTCACGACTCAGAGCGGGCGCTGCCGCGAGCGCGGCGTTTTGCTCGGCAGCTTCTACCTGAAGGGCTTCCTCAAGGGCAGGTGAGAGGGGTAGATTTTCGACATGAAGTGCGCTCAACACATAGGCTTCCGCCGGGTTGCTGATGGCGTCTCGCAAGCCGCGATCAAAGGCGTTGACCATGCCCGCGACCAGTTCGGGATTGTCCGCAATGGTCACTTCATTGGTGATGATGCCATTTGAAACCAGATCAGCATAATCCGATACAGGAAACACATCTACAGATGCAAGATCACCGCAGTCCCCTACCGCTGCACGATTATTGATTTGCAACGGCTCATTATTGATATAGACGACGGCGGCTTCTACCCCGCCGACGCACATCACTTCCGGCGCGTTAAAGCCGATTTCCTCCAGATCAATATCCTGCTCGGTCAAGCCGTTTGCAGCGAGTAGAGCGATCAAACCGCTGTAGGATGCGCCAAAGCGACCGGGAATGCCGACATTTCGTCCGACGAGATCGGCGACGCTCGTTATGCTGCCGTCAGCAGGGTAGGCGATCCCCACCGGATATTGCTGAAACCACTCATAAACCGAGACGACGGGCAGCCCATTTGCGCGAGCGCTGATGACCTGTTCGCCGCTGACCAGCCCGAATTGGCGCTGGTTTGCCGCGATCAGATTGACGCCAACGGGTTCGTCGCCATGCTCTATCGCTATGTTGATGCCTTCATCGGCAAAGTAACCTTTTTCCAACGCGACATACACGGGTGCAAACTGGACATTGGGAATGAACGTCATGAACAAAGTAACATCCGTCGGCTGTTGGGCGCTGGCGAGGGAAAGGCTCAGCAAAAGAAACAGGGCGAATGTCAGGGACAGGACAAACCGTTTCATGTCAGGAAGACTCCTTTGAATGAGCGAAAGATCATATTAAACCTCCTGCTGGCGACGCCAGCGTAGGAAGTAGCGTTCCATCAGCGAGATCGCGCCGTACATCAGGCGGGCGAGCAAGGCGAGGGCAAACACCGCAACGACGACTAGTGCGGTGTCATATTGATCGCGGGCGAGCTTGATCCAGTAGCCTAAGCCAGCACTGGCACTGATAAACTCGCCCACCACCGCGCCGATAACGGCTAACGTCGCGCTGATTTTCAAGCCGCTGAACAGGATGGGCAAAGATGCAGGCACTTCAAGCATGTGAAACGTTTGCCAGCGAGACGCATCCATCAGGCGCATAATCTCGCGCTGATCTGGCGGAATAGTGCGTATACTGACAAGCGTATTCATCAGCATAGGGAAGAAAACGATTAACGCGCAGATAAAAACCTTGCTCGTCGTTCCTGTGCCAAACCAGATGATGAGCATGGGCGCGTATGCTACGACGGGCGTTGACTGCACCGCGAGGATAATTGGCGACAATGCTGCCTCAAGCGCCTCGCTTTTCGCCAATAGATAACCAAGCGCGATCCCCAGTGATACACCGACGGTAAGCCCTAACAGGATTTCAGTCAACGTGACGCTCACATGCAGCCACAGCCGCCCATCGGCGATGACTTCGAGAAACTGATCCCACACGGCAAGCGGTGGTGGAATGATGAACGCGGGATAGAGTTGCATGCGTGTGATGACTTCCCATGCAAAAAATACGGCGAGGATGCCCAGAATCGGTGCAAGTCGGCGAAGCTTCGGGCGAGGAAAGCGAAAACGCAATCCCGATTTCAGGCGCACTGGTGCGGCGGCGTGTTGTTCAGATGTTGATTTGGGGAGACTTATGTCCATAAAACAGCCCCACATTTCAGGTGAACTTGCAGGGCTGAGGGAACACAAACGGAACTCAAAACGATCACAACATCGCCAACTGCGGCGCTGCGTCAAGAGGTTCTGTGTTCGGCGAAAACGCGATAGCCAAAATCACCTGCTGTATACCATACAACAGGCACGGCTGCGCGTTAACCTTCTCCCATCCAGACTATACTGTCGGCTTTGGCGTTTGACCAAATCCACCGGCGTAAAGAAAATTCTTTACGACTCACCAGCACACCGCGTAATGACGCGAGCTACAATCACTGGTGAAACGGGTCGCGGGCTTCAGACGTGTTTAGCGCCTGCTACCGCCGGTAGGGATTTTCACCCTGCCCCGAAGGCTACCTATCGAATTTGCAAATCACTATAGCAGAAACTATAGATGGTGGCAATAAAAATCCCTATTCGCAACCATTTTTTTCTCGATGCTTCCTTTCATGCTATTATCATGAATGTGGGTCGTCGCATGGGTAAATCAGTAAAGGCATAGTGCATGTCTGCAAATATCGAAGCGATGGTGCGAGAGGGAATTAATGCAGCTAAAGCCGGTCGCAAGGATGAAGCCCGTGCTTTGCTGACGAAAGCCGTTGAAATCGATTCGTATAATGCCGATGCCTGGCTGTGGTTAAGCGGCGTGGTTGAGGCTGAGGATGATCAGCGGACTTGCCTTGAAAACGTGCTGGCGATTGATCCAACAAATACACGTGCGCGACAGGGGCTGGACTATATCGTCAAAAAATCGTCACCCGTATCAGAGACGGCTGCACCTCCGCCACCTGCATCTCCAGCGCCGCCCGCACCACCTGCTTCCAGTGCTGCTTTTTCCGCCTCAAGTGTCACCAGTGTGGAATGGGACTATGGCGCAGTGGAAACGAGCAGCCCCAGCGCTACCCGCCCTGTGAACGAACCCAGTCCGCAGGACTACGATGACTGGGTCAGCGGTTTGAATCTGGGTACGCAGGCGGAAGACAGCCCGACGGCGGAGGATCAGGTCGCAGCGTTTGGTTCCGCCTCACCGTTTGTCGGTTTTGACGACGAGTTTTTCGACAGCGGACCATTTGAGGAAGTCCAGAATTTTGCCGTCCCAGTGGAAAGTGAGCCATCAGAACGCCCGGTAGCTGCGCCAACTACCGCCATTGCTTACCGTCCCCCGCCGACATTCGACGATGTGCCTGCGGCGGCTGTGGCTGTCTCTGCTGTTACGCCGCCTGCTGCGCCTGCCCGAAGCCCGTCAAAGGTATCTCCGGGGCGTGATGATGGAATGGTGACGAATTACAGCGATTATGGCGTACTGGATAACGTCATTGATGTTGAAGTTGGCACGGAAGAAGTGCCGGAAATCTTTCCGAATATTCCCAAAGCCATTCAGCCGACTCGTTTGCCCGGTACGAAAGAAGGTGCGCCAGCGGGGTTGGTCATACTGGCGCTCATCCTGTTCATTCTGAATTTCGGCGCATCTGTGTTTGTTGTCATGAAGCTGCTCACGCCTGCGTAATTTCGCCTAGACAGGGAGATGCGGCTTTGCTAAAATGCACAATCCTGGACCAAATAAAAAACTGCCGATAAAGGTAAAACATACGCTATGGCAAATCATAAATCCGCGATCAAGCGCATTCGACAGACAAACAAGCGCCGCGCATATAACCGAGTCTATCGCAGCCGCGCCCGCACGTTTGTGAAGAAGGCACGGGTGGCGCAGTCGGGCAGTGATATGAACGCTGCTGTGTTGGCGACCCGCGAAGCCGTTGCCGAACTGGATAAGGCAGCAAGCAAGGGCGTTATCCACAAGAAGAATGCTGCACGGCGCAAGAGCCGCCTGATGAAGCAGCTTTCGGCAGTGCAAAACAACTAGGAACTGAATATCCTCATTCGGCAGTTGAGTATTTCAATGAAACGCGGTTTTGGTAGGTTCCAAGCCGCGTTTTGTATTGCTTATTTTGGCACTTCAAAGCGATAGCCGACACCGCGTGCGGTTTTAAGGTACTGTGGCTTCGCCGGGTCAATCTCAATCACACGCCGTATCCAGCGGATATGCACATCCAACGTGCGCGTATCGCCCAGATAATCCGTTTGCCAGATTTGCGCCATCAACTGTTTTCGTTCGAGGGTCTCGCCAGGGTGGCGAAAAAAATACTCGACCAGTGCCGCCAGTTTTGGATTGAGCGTCGTTTCTTGCCCGTTTGCGGTCAGAATTCTTCGCGTAACATTGAGGCTCAAACTGCTGTGCCGCAGCACAATGTCGCTTTTGTGATCGTCCTGTTCGGCGGGTGACTTTAGCAACCGTTCAATTGCGTTAGTCAGCTTGCGCGGCGTGACCGGGGCGACCAGCACCATATCAGCATTACTCTCGCCTTTTTCAGAACGGACATGCAGCAGCGGCACGCTGGGGAGGTCTTTCTTGATCTGTCGCGCTGTGCGATCTCCAGGGCTGTTCATCGAAACAGAGTCCAGAACGATGATACTCGCTGGACTTTGCAAACCTGTTACTGCTGCCTGCTTTCCGCTGTTCACGCTCGTTACGTCATAGCGCTTTTTTAGCACTTCTACGAACGAGTCATGTGTTTTGCGATGGCGTTCTACCAGCAGCAGGTGAGCGCGGCTTGCCTGAGTCATCAGATTAATTCGGGTTTCTCAACAGAGTTGAAGATAATAGAAGTTTAGGATTATATACGGCTTCGGACGGTGGTCAAACGCTGTCCCTGCCCAAAATCGCGCTCATGGGGTAATCTTTCGGCAACGTTAATGCTGACACAATCATAGGACAACTCCGTTTTGATCTCAACACCTGCACTTCATTCTCTTGCAAATCTCATCAACTGGCGACAGCTTCCTGAATTAGCCGCCTGGACGATTGAGGAGGGGATAGCGATTCAGCAGATTCCCGCGCCTACATTCGCGGAACAGCGCCGCGCCGAATATGTTCGGCAGCGCTTTATAGCGCTTGGACTTGAGGCAGTGGAAAACGACCCGATAGGCAATGTATGGGGCGTGTATCGCGGCGTACAATCGAAGCTGCCTGGTGTACTGGTTTCCGCGCATACAGATACCATTTTTTCGGCCGACACTGATCTTGCAATAAGGCGTGAAAATGACCTGATTTATGGTGCTGGCTTGGGCGATAACAGCCTCGGTGTTGCGGGGATGCTGGCACTCATTCGTGCTTTGTGCGACGCAAACATAAAACCTACTCGTGACCTCTGGTTTGCAGCCACAACCCGCGAGGAGGGATTAGGCGATCTTGGCGGGATGAAAGCGGTGTTTTCCCATTTGCAACCATATATTAACTGCGTGATTAATCTGGAAGGGTTGGCGCTCGGTCATATTTATCACGCGGGCATCGCGGTGCGCCGTCTGCACATTACCGCGACGGCAAGCGGCGGGCATAGCTGGCTGCACTTTGGGCGTCCCAGCGCGGTACACGGTATTGTTCAGCTTGGTGCGAAGATCGCTGCACTCAAACCCGCCCTGAATCCACGCACGACGTTTAACATCGGCATGATTGATGGCGGCGAAGCGATCAATGCCATCGCCACGCAAGCAAGTTTGTGGCTGGATTTGCGCTCGGAAGCCACCGCCAACTTAGAAGCGCTGGAAGGGCGGGTGCGCCATGAAGTCAGGGCGCTCGAACAAGAGGACTTGCACTTTGAGGTTGAGGTTGTCGGCGATAGACCTGCCGGCAGCATTCCGGCGGATCACTGGTTAACAAAACTTGCCGTTGAAGCGCTTGCTCAGATCAACATACAGGGAACGTTGGAAATGGGCAGCACCGACGGAAATGTGCCTCTGTCGCAGGGCTGTCCTGCTGTAACGGTCGGGATCACACGCGGCGGCAATGCCCACCGTCTTGATGAATATATCGAAGCCACACCTGTTTCGGCAGGTCTGCGCCAGATTATACTGTTGACCCTCGCAGCGGCGCAGCATCAACCCTCCTGAAAGAGAGATTCATCAATGTTCAACAGTCTTACCCTTCTTGCCGCTGTGCGCCCTGATTTTGCTGCACGATATGAAAAGAACCTATCTGAAAGCCGACTCTTTGATCTGAAAATTGTCAATACCTTGAGTGACGTATCGGCGCACTTGAAACAAACTGTGCCGGACGCGCTTGCGATTGATAATGGGCTGGATGGGACATTTGAGTTTATCCAGCAGGCACGACTTCATTATCCGCGCTTATTGATCATTCTGGTGGATGAAGAAGCGGATTTTGCATTGCCAGGTCAGGCGGATGATGTCAGCATTGATCCGTTTACGAACGATGACCTGGTACGGCGAATCAAGCGCCTGATGGCGGATCGGCAGATGGATACGCTCCGCGCGGACTCGATGCCTCCCATTCGTGAATTTTCAAAACAACTGCGAAAGGCAACGGGTGAAATTGGCAAAGGGCAGGCGGCGGTATCCGCGTGCCGTGAATTAGGCTATGACTATGTTGCGCTGTATCGCCTCGATAACCTTGACCCGCTGAAAATATCCCTCCGCGCTCAGGATGGCGCACAGAACATTCATTCAGTTGCGCCGAAGCAGGGTACTGATGATGATCTGATCGGTTGGGTTGCTAAAGCAGGGCAAAGTCGCATTTCAACGAAGGATGATACGCATACACACCCGCTGATACGCAAGGGACGGTTTGCCATCGGAGCCGGGGTTCCCGTTGGAGTTGCCAATCGTTATGGCGTCCTGATCGCGTGTCAGGAACAACCCAATTCAATTACACAGCAGAATGTATTAATGCTTGAATTGCTGTGTACTCAACTGGCGGCGTTAATCGCCCGGGAAACTTAATCACTTTGATGCAAGTTGTTTGAGGACAGCGATCATCCGGTCAATTTCCTCGTGGGTGTTGTAATGCGCCAGCCCAACGCGCACCATACCATCCGGTTTATTCAGCGACTGCATGACTTCAACCGCATAATAATTCCCATCCCATACATAAATGTCGTGTTTGGCAAGATGCGTCGCCACCTGTGTAGGGCTGTATCCTTCGAGTGAAAAAACCACTGTAGGCACACGTTCAGCCATGCGCTGTGGTTGTGTAATGCCGGCAATCTGCACCCCCGGGATTGCCTGCAAATCAGCGATTAAGTGAGTCGCAAGCTCACGTTCGTAGTGGTTCATCGCCACATAACTTTCGATGAGGGCAGCGCGAGTGGTTTCTTTCTGCCCCGTGAGGGAAGCCAGATAATCCACACATGCGCCAACCCCGGCGATCAACTCAAACGCTGGTGTACCTGTTTCCCATCGAAAAGGGGGCGTATCCTTTGATGGGCGGACTTTGTACGCTGGCAGTTGTGCCAGCAGATCATAGCGCCCCCACAAAACGCCCATATGAGGTCCGAAAAACTTGTAGGATGAGCATAGCAGAAAGTCACAGCCGATTGCTTGAACATCAATCGTGAGGTGCGGCGTGGACTGAACGGCATCTACGATGTAGAGCGCCCCTGCTGCGTGAGCCATTGCCGCGATCTGTGCTACCGGATTGATGGAGCCGACTGCGTTTGAGGCATGAACTATAGCAACAAGCCGGGTTTTGTCGGTGAGGGCGGCTTCAAGGCTGTCCATGTCCAGCGTACAGTCGGACAGCTTCATCTCAACAAAGCGGACAACCAGTCCATAGTCCTCTGCAATTCGCAAATAGGGTGAAACGTTCGCATCATGATCCATGCGTGTCAGAACGATTTCATCCTCCGCTTGAAGGGTCTTGGCAATCGCACGGGTGAGCGCGAAATTGAGCGTGGTCATATTGGGTCCCAGCACAATTTCATCAGGGTTTGGGGCATTGAGGAGCAGCGCCAGCTTTTGCCGTGTCTGATAAATCATTTCATCGGTTCGTTGCGAGGTATGAAAAGCGCCGCCCTGATTGGCGTTCATGGTCACAAAGTAATGGCTCACGGCATCAATCACCCGCTGCGGCACCTGTGTACCGGCGGGGTTGTCGAGATAGATGGGTGTTTCTCCGTTGAGCTGCTGATTCAGGGCGGGAAACTGTGCGCGTAACGCTTGTATATCGAAAGTCATTGTCATCTCCACGAGTCAGGCGAGAAATGCTATCGTAGATCGGTATGCTATGCCAATGGATTGATTTTCAACGCTGCTATCGTTATAACCTTACCATGATGATCGGTGAAACACAGACTCTTCAACTCCAGAACCGCCTGCTGAATGACGAGGTCAAGCGGCGCAATGACCAGCTTGCGGCAGTTTCCTCTGTCGCGGCAAACATTGGTCAATCCCTGCATCTGGATAAGACACTGGAAGCCGCGCTGAGAGCCGTACTGGAAGTGACGGGGGCGCAAGCGGGCGGGATTAGCCTGATAGATGAGCAGGCGGGTGAAGTTGTTCTCCGTGCCCAACAGGGCTGGCTAGGCGACTTTGTCAATGAAAACCCCATGCGGATACCATTGGGGAAAGGCATGTCCGGGCGGGTAATCAACGAGGATACGGTCATCGTTCATAACAACCTCGCTGACACTGAACCGCTTGCTGTTCCCCGTTTTCATGACGAGAAATTTCGCTCAATTGCGATGGCACCCATGCACGCTCGCGGAAACGTTATCGGCATTCTGAGCATTATGAGCAGTGTGCCAAACAGCTTTGACGATGATCATATTGACGTGCTGCGAAGCGTCGCTGATACCATTGGTGTTGCGCTGGATAATGCTCGCCTGTATGAGCGCAGTCTGGAAGATCAACGGCGATTGAGCGCCATCCTGCATTCTACGGCTGATGGCATCATCGCAACGGATCAGCATGGCTTGATTCGCCTCATCAATCATGCCACTGAAGTTCTGCTGGAAGTTCATGCGGAGGATCTGTTAGGAATCCCCCTTCGCAGCGCACCTTTACCGATGACGGTGACGCGATCCATGATTTTTGCCATTGAGAATCGGGCGGAAGACCGCGCCAATTCGTTCAGCGTATCGCTGGAAAATGGGCGTGTGATTTCGGTGACGCTATCGCCAGTAATGGTTGAAAGTCAGGTCATGCAGACCGCGCTTACGGATGGGTGGGTGATGGTGCTTCAGGATGTAACTCATCTCCGTGAGATGGAAATGGCACGGTCGCAGTTTATCAAGGCGGCTGCCCACGATATGCGAAATCCGCTTGGCGCGGCGCTGAATTCTGTATCCATGCTGCGGCGTTTGTTGCGAACGAACGACGATACGATTCTGGAAGTGATGGACATTGCCCATCAGGGCATTACCCGAATACAGGGGTTGATTGATGACCTGCTGAGTTTAGAGCAAATCCAGAGCAGCTATGAATTCAACCCCGTTGAAGTGGATATTGGCGAACTCATCTATGAAGTTAGTGCGGCGGCACAAATGCGGCTGGAACACCGCGCCTTACAACTGCGCGTGGTGCTGGAAGGGAAAGTCGCCCCGATTTTACTGGATCGGCGCTGGGTGACGCGGGCGATTAATAATTATCTGGATAATGCGGTGAAATATACGCCGTTTGGGGGCGAAATAACGCTGCGCGTCTTCCCGCGAGATGCCCATCTCCATATTGAAGTCATAGACAATGGTGAGGGCATTCCGCTTGAAGTGCAGCCACGCCTGTTTGAACGGTTTTATCGCGCCAACGCGATGCACGGTGTCGCCGGGGCAGGGCTAGGCTTGGCAATGGTAAAGTCTATTGCTGAGGCGCATGGGGGTGAGGTGTATGTGCAAAGTATGCCGGGGCAAGGTAGTGTTTTTGGCATGACGCTCTCAATGGGGCTCTAAGCAAGCGTAAATCCGATTCAAGGTTCTCTTTCCATTGACCCTCTTTTCTGCCTATGCTATACTGCCTACGCTTCCAAATAGGGAGGGGTGGCCGAGTGGTTGATGGCAGTGGTCTTGAAAACCACCGTGCGGTTTCGCCGTACCGTGGGTTCGAATCCCACCTCCTCCGCTGGATGATGCTAAAAAATGGGGAGATGCCAGAGTGGTCGATCGGGGCCGCCTGCTAAGCGGTTATACGGAGGTAACTCCGTATCGCAGGTTCGAATCCTGTTCTCCCCGCATGATAGGAAGCTATCCGAACTAGTTTCTGAGCCGAGACCGCTGGAATTTCTAGCGGTCTTTGCTTTTGTGCCCCTGTTTACAGCCTTCGTTCCGACGCCTGCCTGATCGGTGATGTCCAGCAAATATGCGAACGGTGACCACAACTTCAACTGTATCTGTCCCGTCGGGTCAACGATGACCTGTAGTAGCAAGTAACCTTATCCGCGCAGTGTTTTCCGTGGATCAAGTAGCTCGAAAGTAATGGTGGATCACACTTCTGAGCAAATCGCGCCGTTTGATCTTTCCACCGTGAAGAAATCACATGCTGTGTCTAACAAGCCGTCTCATAAACCCGTAAACCTGGTAGGAGTCACTAATTTCACCAAAATTTGACAAGATTCGCATACTGTATACAATCTGCTTGAATACAAGATACACGTTTCGCATCGTCCTTTACTTTTAACGTTTTACTTTTAACTGAAAAAATGGTCTTTTCTCAAATTCGTCCTCTCAGCCTGCGCGAGCAGGTTGCCGATCAAATTCGCAATGCGATCATTGAAGGTCGCCTGAAGCCGAATGATCACGTCACGGAGTCGTCGCTCACCGAGCAGTTGGGAGTGAGTCGAACCCCTGTGCGTGAGGCGCTGATTCTGCTGGAACGTGAGGCACTCATCGTGTCGCTTCCCCATCGCGGCAGCTTCGTTCGCGCTTTCGACGATGAGGATGTTGCTGCACTTTTCAGTATGCGGACAACGCTGGAAAACTTCGCTGCCGAACTGATCATAAATCTGCTGACTGAAAAGGATTTTTCTCATCTGGATGCCCTGATTGATGAGCAGCGCCAGCACAGCCAGCGCAGGGATTTCAAGCGCGTTCGCAGCACCGACATGGCATTTCACCAGTATCTCATCCATGCCAGCCAGCACCCGCACTTAATGAGAAGCTGGCAGGAGATTGTCGCGCAGGTCGCCGCTGTGTTGTACTTACGGGCGGAGGCAATTCCCAATTATGATGAAAATCTCGCCCTCAGCGATCACCGCAAGATCGTCGCCGCATATCGCTTACGGGATGTGAACGCGGTGAAAGAGGAAAATCGGCGCATCAACAACCGTGTGGAAGGGGAGTGTCGCCATGCGGTGAAAATGTTGACCAGTAAATGAAACCTTTGTTAAGATGGATTGTATACAATGTGCAATATCCAGACCTGCGAAGTCTCCACCCGTTTGACGGGTGATGGCGATACCCGACCAGCCAGTGATTGAAGGAGGGAAACAATTACGAACAAGGGCATATTTTCGTCTCGCATAACCCGTCAGTCTTTTGTGATAGGTGCTTTAAGGAGAAATAGACATGTTCAAAATGCGTAAAGTCACATTCGGGATCGTGGGCGCGGCACTGCTCACCGTCACCAGCCTCACCGCCGTGACCGCTCAGGAAAACCTGACTATTTGCTTCGGTTTTCAGGACCTTGAAACCGAATTCTGGGTGGCAGGTCATCGCGCCATCACCGATACCCTACGTAGCCAGGGCGTGGAAGTGCTGGAATACAACGCCAATGAAGACCCGAATCGCCAGCTTGAGCAGATTCAGGAATGTATCGCGCAGGGCGTGGACGGCATTATCATCATCCCGCAGGATGGCGACAGCGCCAATACGATTGTCGCTGAAGCGCAGGCTGCTGATATTCCCATCGCCGTGTTCAACCGCCCGCCGAATGATCGCAGCGCCGGTCTGATCGCCGTCGCCGATAACGTCAGCGCGACCGAACAGGCTGTGCAGTTCATCGCCGAAAAAGCGCTCCGCCAGTTTGAAGTCACGGGCGAACCGGTGACGCCGCTGATCCTCGTCGGTGCGCTTCAGGATACCAACGCAATTGGTCGTCGTGATGGTTTCTTCAACGTGATCAACCGCTACAACGAACGTTACCCCGGCATGTTCAATACGCCGATTGAAGTTGCGACTGAGTGGGATGCCGCGACCGCGCTGGCGAACCTTGAAGCCGCCATTACCGCCAACCCGGATGTGGACTTCATCTTCACCTCGTCGGACTTCCTGTTCCCGACGATCCGCTCGGTTCTGGAACCTCGTGGTATGTGGGCGCCGACCGGTGATCCCAATCACGTTCTGCTGGCAGGTCTCGATGGCGATGCCACCGCCTGTATGCTGATCGATCAGGGCTATGTGGACAGCACTGGTGTGCAGAACCTGTTCCTTGAAGCGGAAATGACGCTGACATCAATCCAGGCTGCGATTGCGGCGGGCGAAACCCAGCCGAACGCCGTGCTGCTTGATCCCGGCTTCGCGCTGACGCAGGGCAATGCCCCCTGGGCACGCAACAATATGTGGGGCTGCGTCCTGTATGACGATGGTTTCCTCGATCAGTAGTCAATTTGCGGTATGCTTGATAACGTTACGGGTTCAACCCGTGCGTGCGGCATAGACGATGGTGTAGGGGCGAGGCAAGCCTCGCCGGTGCTAAAATGTCATACAACATGTGCGGGAGGGGCAAGCCCCTCCCCTACAAAAAATGTCCATTCACCTAGTCCTGTCAGGCAATCTGTGTGACCAATTAGGACTCGAATCAATTGTGGCAACTGTAGAAAATCCCTTACCTGTCACGTCATCACCGCCATCGGTGCAGGTGACTCCGCTTAGCCCGTCACAGCGCCAGTCGTCACGAGCAGGAAACGGCTTCGGGCGGTTTGTGCGCCGCCTGCTTGTGTCCGAATACTTCATTCTGTATTTAACGCTTACTTTCTTTGTGATCGCCGCGATTTTATTTCCGACGCTGCGCCTGCCGCTGAATATCGCCAATCAGTTGCAGAATATGTGGCCGCTGCTGGCAGTGGCAATCGGTCAGACGTTCGTGCTGATCATCGGCGGAATCGATCTGTCACAGGGCGCGGTCATGGGCATTACCAGTGTCACCGGCGCTATTCTGATGGCAACCATCATGGATGCGCCGACGTATGACAAAAGCCCGCTCTGGGGAACGTTCATGACGCCCGACGGCGGTATTCTGGGGCAGCACCCGAACGGCTGGCTCGTTGCCGTCATTTTCATGCTGCTGCTCGGCGCGGGGATTGGCTTTTTGAATGGCTACGCCATCACCCGCTTCAATATCGCGCCGTTCATGGTCACGCTCGTCTCGCTGACATTTTTCGCCGCGTTCGCTTTATGGCTCACGCAGTCGCGCAATGTCGCCAATCTCCCGCAGCCGTTTCTCGATCTCGGTGGCGGGGACATCATCTCGGTCTTTCTCGGTCCAAAGCTGGAACCGCAAATCCCGCGCCGCGAAGTGCTGCCGTTCATCACCTATCCGTTTGTCATTTCGATTGGTCTGGCAGTCGTCGCCAGCCTGATTTTGAATCGCACCGCGTTTGGGCGGCAGATGTTCTCGATTGGCACGAATCGCCGCGCTTCGGCGGTGTCCGGTGTACCCAGCCGCCGCGTCGTCATCATGGTGTATATGTTCAGCGGGTTTTGTGCAGCCATCGCTTCGATCCTGTATTCCGCCCGCCTCGAAATCGGTCAGCCGTCGCTTGGCAGCGGGAATATCCTGCTCGACATCATCGGCGCGGTGGTCATCGGCGGGACGAGTCTGTTCGGCGGCAAAGGCTCGATCAAGGGGACAGTGTTTGGCGTGGCATTCTTCGTGCTGCTGCTGAATATCCTTAACGCCGCCCGCCTGTCGCCGTTCATCATTGATGCCGTCAAAGGCGGGTTCATCTTGATCGCGGCACTGTTGGACATCACCCGCACCCGCCTATTATCGCGGGAGGGGCGGGCATGAGCGCCATCCTCCAGACGGAAAACCTGTCCAAAGCCTTTTTCGGCATTCCCGCCGTGCAGGACGTGAGTATCACCGTCAACGCGGGCGAGATCGTCGGCTTGATCGGGCAGAACGGCGCGGGCAAGTCCACGCTGATGAACCTGATCGGCGGCGTCGTGCAGGCGGACAGCGGGGCGATCCTGTTCAATGGGCAGCCGTACAGCCCGCGCAGCCCGATTGACGCCAACAATGCCGGCATCGCTTTTATCCACCAGGAATTGAACCTGTTTACCAACCTGACGATTGCCGAAAACCTGTTTATTGACAAGTTTCCGTCTCGCGGGGTCGGACCATTCAAAGTGGTGGATCGCGGCGCGGCGAAACGCAAAACCGCCGACCTGCTCAAAGCGGTGCGCCTCGATCTGCCGCCCGATATGCAGGTCGAGCGCATGTCTCCCGGCGAACGGCAGTTGGTCGAAATCGCCAAGGCGCTGTATCTTGACGCGCGGCTGATCATTTTCGACGAGCCGACGACCTCGCTCACCGCCCGTGAAACGGAAAACTTATTCGAAATCATCCGCCGTTTGCGCGAGCAGGGCAAGGCGATGATTTACATCTCGCATATCCTTAACGATGTGCGCAAGCTTTCCGACTCGATCGCGATCATGCGCGACGGGCGGCTGATGACGCAGGAAGCCGCCGCGAATTTCACCATCAACCGCATGATTGCGCTGATGGTCGGGCGCAATATCGAGCAGTTGTATCCACCGCGCACGGTGACGCCCGGCGGACAGCCGTTGCTGGAAATCAAGGATGTGACCACCAAAGGCGTCGTCGAAAAGATCAGCCTGCGCGTCAACACAGGCGAGATCGTTGGTGTGTTTGGCTTGATGGGTTCCGGGCGTACCGAGCTTGCGCGGATGATCTTCGGGCTGGACACGTTCGACAGCGGCGCAGTGACGATTGGCGGCGAAAATCTGCGGAAGATTTCGCCACGCGGCAGCATTCGCCAGCGCGTCGCCTTCGTCACCGAAAATCGCCGTGAGGAAGGGCTGCTGATGAGCATCCCGATTGCCGATAACAT
>Ga0224723_1000829_pt1 | contig 20300 bp, 17 predicted proteins | sample Balambano_FR2_Me_FD_161647 | JGI IMG/M metagenome (GOLD analysis project Ga0224723, IMG submission 161647) | Freshwater sediment microbial communities from Lake Towuti, South Sulawesi, Indonesia - Balambano_FR2_MetaG | ecosystem: Environmental > Aquatic > Freshwater > Lake > Sediment | place... | reverse complement strand
TATTAAGTTTTCCATAACTTAATTAGCAAAATTAAAATTGGTGAAATTAAGACATTTTGTAGTGGGAGCATCCAGCTCCCCCCCCCCTCACTCCCAAAATTCACCATTTCAAAACACAATATTTAAGAAAATTTAAATAAATGTAGCCCATCTTACCACCTTGGCTTGCTACGGTGTTACACGAGAGGTTTTTATATAAGGCATAATGGTTAAGACATAGACAAAAATACTCATCCATTGAGTACTAAGTAGCTCTACTCTGCTTAAAACCCTGTCCTACACTATTGTGGAACGTTCTTGTATGCTACTATCGCAGTCGGGAAACTTAATTCATAGCTCCAGTCGATTAGAAATCAACTCCCAAATTCCTAGCAACATCGTCCCGATGGTTGTAGAACAATCTGGAATTGGCGAACGCTCGTTTGACATCTTCTCACGCTTACTGCGAGAGCGGATTATATTTTTAGGATCCCAAATTGACGATACTGTCGCCAACTCAATTGTTGCCCAGTTGTTGTTTCTAGATTCTGAAGACTCAGAAAAGGATATCCAACTGTATATCAACTCACCTGGTGGTTCAGTATACGCAGGCATGGCAATTTATGATACAATACAGCAAATCCGTCCGGATGTGGTTACGATATGTTTTGGATTAGCCGCAAGCATGGGGGCATTTTTACTAGCGGCAGGACGTGCGGGCAAACGGATGTCTCTACCTGACTCCCGAATCATGATTCACCAACCATTGGGTGGTGCCCAAGGACAAGCAATTGACATTGAAATTCAAGCCAGAGAAATTCTTTATATTAAGGCTGAATTGAACAATTTACTTGCCCATCACACAGGCCAACCATTGGAAAGAATTGAAGCGGACACTGACCGCGACTTTTTCATGTCGGCAGAAGAGGCTAAAAACTACGGTTTGATTGATCAGGTTATCACAAGGCAAAACATCCCCACAGCAGGGGAAAACGTCACCATTCTGAAATAAGAGGCTGGTATGTCTAAGTACGACTCCCATTTAAAATGTTCGTTTTGTGGCAAGTCTCAAGAGCAGGTGCGTAAGTTAATCGCAGGACCGGGAGTCTACATCTGCGATGAATGCGTTGACTTGTGTAATGAAATCCTGGATGAAGAATTGCTTGATACCAATGGTACAGCAGCACAACCAGCACCCCGAGCAGAGCCTCCTCAAAAACGTCGTTCCCGCTCTGCTAATATTTCGTTTAATCAAATTCCCAAACCCCGGGAGATCAAAAAATATTTAGACGAACACGTTATCGGTCAGGACGAGGCAAAGAAAGTACTATCTGTAGCGGTTTACAATCACTACAAACGATTAGCGATCGTTCAAGCAAAAGGTACTGGTAAAAATGGCGATGACTCTGTAGAGCTACAAAAATCAAATATTTTACTTATTGGTCCGACAGGTTGTGGTAAGACTCTACTTGCACAAACTCTAGCAAAAATCCTGGAAGTACCTTTCGCTGTTGCAGATGCTACTACTTTGACAGAAGCGGGATACGTGGGCGAGGATGTGGAAAATATTCTACTGCGACTTTTACAAGTAGCTGATTTAGATGTAGAAGAAGCTCAAAGAGGAATTATTTACATTGATGAAATAGATAAGATTGCTCGCAAAAGCGAAAACCCCTCAATTACACGGGATGTTTCTGGTGAAGGTGTACAGCAAGCTTTGCTGAAAATGTTAGAAGGAACAATCGCTAATGTACCACCCCAAGGTGGTCGTAAGCACCCTTACCAAGACTGTATTCAAATTGATACAAGTAATATCCTGTTTGTATGTGGTGGTGCTTTTGTCGGTTTAGAGAAAGTTGTAGACCAAAGGGTGGGCAAAAAGTCAATAGGCTTTGTGCAATCAGGTGAAGGACAATCAAAAGAAAAACGAGCCGCTGATACACTACGTCATTTAGAACCGGATGATTTAGTAAAATTTGGGATGATTCCTGAGTTTATTGGACGTGTACCCATGGTAGCTGTGGTAGACCCACTTGATGAAGAAGCTCTGATGGCTATTCTGACTCAACCTCGTAGTGCTTTAGTCAAGCAGTACCAAAAACTCTTAAAGATGGATAATGTCCAGTTAGACTTTAAGCAGGATGCTTTACGAGCGATCGCTCAAGAAGCATATCGTCGGAAAACAGGTGCCAGAGCATTACGTGGTATTGTAGAGGAATTAATGTTGGACGTGATGTACGAGTTACCCTCTCGTAAAGACGTAACTCGTTGTACCGTCACCAAAGAAATGGTAGAGAAGCGTTCCACCGCAGAACTTATCATGCATCCCTCTTCTTTACCCAAACCAGAATCAGCCTAGGAAATAGGGAGGTGATGGGGGAGCTGGATACTCCCACTACAAAATGTCTTAATTTCACCAATCTTAATTTGGCTAAGTAAGTTGGGAAAAACTTAATATCAAATCATTCTCCCTCTCTCCCCCTCTCCCCCTTTTCTTCAATGTGTCTTACCTAACAGTACGTGGTGTTGAACATTACTATGAGTGGATCAAGTCATCTGACCAACAAAAAAAGCCTGTGATGGTATTTGTCCACGGTTGGGCTGGTTCTGCTAGATATTGGCGAACTACGGCTGAACTTTTGTCAGAAAAATTTGATTGCTTACTATATGACTTACGTGGGTTTGGGCGATCGCGTGGTAAACCAACTCTAGCTCAAGCTAGTGAAGCTGTTATTGCTCAGTCTTTACAGGAAGAATCTGAAGCTGTAATCGAGTTAACTTACGAGCTAGAGGAATATGCTGAAGATTTAGCCATTTTACTGGATGAATTGCAGCAAGAGCGTGTTTATATTAACGCTCATTCTACAGGTACGTCGATTACTACATTATTTCTCAATCGCTATCCCCAACGAGTAGAACGAGCTATTTTAACTTGTGCTGGTATTTTTGAGTACGATGAAAAAGCTTTTACCGCTTTTCATAAATTTGGTGGTTACGTAGTTAAATTTAGACCAAAGTGGTTAAGTAAAATACCATTTGTAGACCGGGTATTTATGGCCCGATTTTTACATCGTTCTATCCCAGCTAACGAACGTCAAGCTTTTTTAGAAGATTTTTTGATGGCAGATTATGATGCTGCACTAGGCACAATTTTTACTGCGGTTAGTAAAACAGCCGCAGAAACTATGCCCCAAGAGTATGCTAAGTTAACAGTGCCAACGCTAATAATTTCGGGAGAGTATGACAAGATTATCCCAGCCAAGATGGGTCGTCAAGCAGCAGCACTAAATGACAAAATTCAGTTTACTGTCATACCTAATACTTCTCATTTCCCGATGTTAGAGGATGGAAAAACTTATTTACAAGTGGTGCAAGATTTTTTAATGATGGAAGTTTGACCAAGCAGTTGAGCATTAACCTAAACCTAGTTCGCGTTTAAGCAAATTAATTGACTTAGTGCCGATATAATTATCGCAGCGTACTAGTTTTGGTGGACGGATAATGTCCTCAACAGAATCATGTACAGCATCTTGTACGTGTGAGTAGCTGGCTTGGTCACTAACAATCACTTGCGCTCGTTTAACAATTGCCTGAAGTTTATAATCATCTTTGGGCTGAGCTGTCATTACCAATAGCTCATCTCCTCGTAAACCATGTAAGATAACTTCAGCAGCACGAGCAATCCCAGGACTAAGACTGATTATGCCCACACAACTTTCTTTTGGTAAAGTTTTGAGTAAATTAATTTCCTTCGCAAAATCATAGATATCAAGAGGTATGACCCGCACAGCTTTGGGAGCAGCGATCGCTTCTACTTCTCCAATAAAATACCGACTCGTGACAACAGTAGCTGAGGAGGTTTGTTCCAGTACAACCACTAATTCTTCCATTGCTACCAACTGAATTGGTATTTTCAGAGATTGCTCTAATTCAAATACCATTAGTTCTCCAGCTCCAATATCTTGGGTAGGAGCTGCTACTAGTACTCTTGCGCTACAGCGTAAACGCCAATCAATCTCAGCTAAGAATATTTCTCGTGCTTCATTTAGTGTACAACCGTGTGACAATAAATCATCAAGTGCTTGTTGTACAACTTTATAGGCTTGAGGATGTTGCTTGAGAATAGGTGATTGGAGTCTGCTACCACCTTCATGTCCTTGAGCGCGGACATAAATTCCAGAACCGGCAAGGCTTTCAACAAATCCCTCTTCTTCAAGTTGGCGATATACTTTGCTGATAGTATTACGGTGTAACCCTGTCTGCATTGCTAGCGCTCGTGTACTTGGCAATTTGAAACCGGGGGGATATTGCCGAGAGGATATTGCAAAACGCATTTGATTTAACAGCTGGGTAGATGCAGGTATTTCACTGTCTGGTTGTATACGGAATTGAATCATCACCAAACCTCCACTCTTACTAGGAACTGCATACGACCAGCTAGCTGTATTTGCTACTTATAAAATATTTTATTTATAGGTTGAAATTCTCAAGATGAAAATTAAACATATATAGGTTACTGGTAATTGGTAATTTAGTCAAAGAGAGTAATTGTCGATTATTCAGCCTGACATCTAAATAATCATACCGAAACGGTAAAAACTATTATGACAGACCAAGGAATAGATACCACAATAATTGAATTACAAAATCAAGATTTGCAAATCCATGCTTATCTGGCTCAACCCCAGTCTATGGGTTCTTATCCAGGAATTATAGTCATACAAGAGATTTTTGGTGTTAACGCCCATATCCGAGATGTTACAGAATGTATCGCCCGTGAAGGATATGTAGCGATCGCTCCTGCAATTTTCCAACGTCAAGCTCCTGGCTTTGAAACTGGCTATACTTCAGAGGATGTGGAAATTGGCAGAAAATACAAAGGGCAAACTAAGGCTTCTGAGTTATTAAGCGATGTTCAAGTAGCTATTGACTATCTGAAAACTTTGGAGTGTGTCAAAAAAGATAAATTTGGCTGTATAGGTTTTTGCTTTGGCGGTCATGTAGCCTATTTAGTATCCACTTTGTCAGATATAAAAGCTACAGCATCATTTTACGGTGCTGGTATAACTACGGGTACACCAGGAGGTGGCGCTCCGACCATTAACAGAACACCAGAAATAAAAGGTACTATTTACACCTTTTTTGGTATGGAAGATGCTAGTATCCCCGTTGAACAAGTAGATTCTATTCAGACCGCATTAGAAAAATATAAAATTTCTCATCGTGTGTTTCGCTACGATGGAGCTGACCATGGATTTTTCTGTAACCAACGTGCTAGCTATAATTCTGAAGTTGCAAGCGATGCTTGGGAGCAGGTGAAACAGTTGTTCGCACAACTGAAAGTTTAATTGTTGGTCGGTAGGTGGTAGGTATTTGTCTACTACCGACTAACCCCTATCCACTAACTACTACCCACTAACAAAACAATAATTTATCTTCAAAAGTCATGAATTCTGAAACGAAAACTTCTCAAACAGCCAATTCGTCTTTTACAATGGACGATTTTGCCAGAGCGCTAGAAAAACATGATTACCAGTTTCAAAAGGGACAGGTAGTACATGGTAAAGTGTTTCAACTAGACCCTGATGGGGCATATGTTGATATTGGTGGTAAAGCGTCGGCTTATATTCCCCGTGAAGAGGCTGCTTTGAGGAGTATTACCGATTTATCTGAGGTGCTACCACTCCATGAAGATTTAGAGTTCCTCATTATCCGGGAACAGGATGCAGAAGGTCAAGTCACTTTGTCACGCCGACAGTTAGAAATTAAGCATATTTGGGAACGCTTGGCTTCAATGCAAGAAAATTCTCAAACTGTACAAGCTTTGGTAACTGGCGTAAATAAAGGTGGTGTTACAGTGGACATCCACGGGATACGGGGTTTTATTCCGCGATCGCACCTTGCTGAGCGAGATAATTTAGAAGCGCTTAAAGGTCAGTCTTTAACTGCTGGATTTTTAGAAGTTGACCAAAACAACAAAAAACTTATACTTTCTCAACGTTTAGCTACTCGTTCTGCCAGCTTTAGTATGCTGGAAATCGGTCAAGTGGTGGAAGGAAAAGTTACTGGTATCAAGCCTTTTGGTGTATTTGTGGATTTAGATGGTACAAGCGCTCTACTCCATATTAAACAAGTGAGCCAGAAATTTATCGAAAATCTGGAGAAAGTTTTTCAAATTGGCCAGTCTTTAAAAGCTGTGATTATTGACCTGGATGAAGGGAAAGGTCGCATTGCAATCTCTACTAGGGTTTTGGAAAATTTTCCTGGGGAAGTAATAGAGAATTTTGAGGAAGTAATGACTTCAGCAGAAGCACGTGCAGAAAGAACTAAGAAAAAGCTTTCTGAATAAATGGTTGGCCGTTAGTTAGTGGTTGGTAACTACTTATCTACTAACCACTACCTACTAACAACTTACAGTTAACTTGATTACAACTGTATAATCACTGATTTACTCTTATATCAGACTTTTATATTCCAGGATAATTGCGGACGCAATCTCTGGAAATTTCGTGGTACTTTACACAGTAGCGTTCCTCTGCTAATGAGGGTGGAACTAACCACCCCCTTAGCGGATTTTTTTAGTTTAACTCACAATTTTTGAAATAGCCTCTATTTGCCGATAATTGCTGCGGTGAAGTTTTGTTATGACTGCTCCTCGATTTACGGCAAAGATGGAAAGGTAGTTATATCCAATACAATATCGTCAAATCACTATATAGTAAATATGTACCATAGACTTCCAGATTCTACTATAATAGAATTTGGGAGTCTCCGCAGAGACTCGTTATGATAAAGGGTTTATCATGATTTGCGGTTTGTTATATGATAAATTGTCTTAATGCAGCTCGCTATTTTATTATTAGAGCTTATGAAGACGGCATAGAAGCTGAAATTACTAATATGAAGGTTCAGAAGCTTCTCTATTACTCACAATGCCTCCATTTAGCACTATACGATGAGCCATTGTTTGAAGACCAAATCCAAGCATGGCGATATGGTCCTGTATGTCCGCCTGCTTACAAATTTTATAGTAAGTTTGAAGCTGATCAATTACCTATCCCTGGCAAAGAATTGTTGTCAGAGATTCCTGAGCATGAGAAACAGCTTCTAGAAGAAATCTGGGAGTATTTTGGTGGTTATCATGCTTATCGATTAAGTGAGATGACTCACTTGGAGTTTCCTTGGAAGAAAGCTCGTAAAGGTTTAGCACCAGAAGCTAGTTCTACTGAATCGATTCTTCTTGAGGATATAAAAGCACTAGGTTATCAAAAGATTGATGTGATGGAGCGCGATAATCTAGCGTATGAATCTGTTATGTCCAAAGTTTTGGAAGATGCTTTGAATTTAGAACCAGCAGATCGCATTGGTAAAGGAGAAGTGCGTGACTGGCTTAAGTCCCTTCTCGATTGAAAAGTCAGATAATTTCAAGCGTTCCTTTAAAAAACTAGCAAAAGCTTTGGGAGATACTTTAGTACTGTATAGGAATGTCATCCTATAGTAATGAAACATCATTTGATGCATCGATGTTAGTTCACTTTCGCCAAAGAATAGATGTCAGCTTAGTGAATAAAGTTAATTAACAAATGGTAAAGAAGATGATTTCACAAACATCTTCGATAGGCGACGGACAAAAAAAAAAGAAGAAATTAGTGAGCCAGAAAATCGGGGTAAATAAGTATTAGGTGCCAATTGTACACCGGGCGATATCAGTTACCCATCAGATTTAAGACTATTAAATCAAGCCAGAAATCATACAGAAAAAATTTAGACTTTATTTTGTATTGAGGGAAAGTTCGGACAAGCTAAAAGAAGATTTAGTCTCAATCGAGTTATGACGAAACTTTCTCATACTTCCGAGACTGCAATTGCTATTACTTTTTTAGTGATGAATCTTTCTACTTGGCTATGGCGGGTTTTTTGTGTTTTTTTACAACAATCTTGGATTCATTACACTATTTTTAGGAATTTTGATTACTTAAAGTTATGTTTAAAGTAATCAAAGTTAAGAAAATATTATCTTTGGCTTTTGCTCTAGTAACCAATCATTCCTTATCTTACTTTTTCAGCAAACCCTAAATAGCTAACCTCTCATACTTTACAAGCAACTAAATTTATAAATTAGACAAATACAAAAATAAATGCAATAATTATTTTTTGTAAATAAATAATGAAAAATTATGGGAAGGAGTATTAAACAAGTCCTTTCTTTAACTGATGATGATCAGTTAGGAACAACATCCTCCTCACCCTTTTTAGGGTCACCTACATTTGATAAAATACCGTTTCATCTCGATGCATCACGTAGACCAGCCTTGGGAACATACGTCATTATTGAGCGGGATTCGGGTCGAGAAGCTCATTACGGACGTATTATCAGTGGTACTGAAGATAATCCCCGTGCTGATCCAGCATCGTTGCAACAGAATCAGGCTTATCAAGTTGGTAAAAAAGATCCAAGACCCAATGATCGCTCGCCTCACGTTACTCGGGTAATCACAACAGAGGTGCTAGGAGAAATACTTCTAGATGATTGTGACAAACTAATTATTAGGGAACCAAATTTACTGGGACAAACTGGTAAGAATGTTTATGAAATTCCAGCAGATACAATTCCACAGCTACTTAACATTCCTGACTCACGTGATGAGGGTTTCCATATTGGCTTAATTGAATCGGGAGGCAAAAGTGTAGACTTTATACTACCAATGGAGGCGATCGCACGACATTTGGCAGTGGTTGGAAAAACGGGTGTAGGTAAAAGCTATGCTACAGGGGTTTTGATAGAGGAATTAGTACGACATGATATTCCAGTCATTGCCTTCGATGTTTTGGGAGATGTTGTGAATGCAACTGACGATTTGGAAGGATGTAACTTTCGAGCCGGAGTAGATTTTCGAGTTCCTTATTCAGTAATTGGATTGAGCGAGTTTTTAGGATTTATTCCTAACCTGACATCTGATCAATCAGAGCTGGTTTCTTTGGCGTATGATGTCATATTTCACAAGGCTTTAGAAAGCTTAGATCAAAAGGGAGAAGTAAATATTCCTATTGAGCATCTTTTAGATGAAATTAAAAAAGCAGCTACAGAATTTGGACAGGATCCTGTTGGAAGACGAGCAGCACGAAAGGTGGAAACAGTTTTCAAGCGTAATTCCCTTTTGACTACGGCGACAGAGGAATGGTTAGGAGAATTTGCCAGAAAACCAATAATCAACGTTTTTGTTGGTCATTTAAGTCAACAGCAACGAAACTTAATTGTTGGGGGAACGACCCGAATGCTGCAAGCACTCCGAAAGCGTGATCGCATCCCACCTTTTGTGTTTGTACTGGATGAGGCTCACTTCTTCTTGCCATCTGGGGGACAAATAACGCCTTCTACTCAGGTAATCCGAGAAATGATACGAACGGCTCGTCACGATGCAATCGGCATTACATTAATCACTCAGAGTCCGGCATCAATCGACAAGCAAGTGCTTTTAACTTGCAATACACGTTTGGTATTTGCCCTAGATCCAGATGATCTCAAATTGGTATCTGGTACTTTGGGAGATGTTTCTGACGAGATGATGTCACGTATACCTAAACTAGCAAAAGGCACCGCGATTATTTCATCCAGTATGGATATCATGCGACACCCAGCCCTTCTGCGTATTCGTAAACGTGAGACTCGCGAAGGTGCCCCAACACCTAACATTGCAGAGGAAGTTAAGAAATGGCGAAACCAGAAGAAATCTTAATACAAAGTATTATAGAGTTGCTAGCACAAAAGCCCGATGGATTAGAAGTTGATGAAATTATTCACCATCTTAGTGCTGAAGATAATAACGTTTCACCAAGAGGTATTCGCAATCTGATCAACCGACTTGCCAAGGAAGGTAGACTAATAAAACGTAAACGTCACGGTACAAAACGCGGAAAGCCTCCCCAAGCTTACTTTCACCCCGATAATTTACCGCAACAGACAAGTATATTTGAAAATATTTCAGGGGTAGATACTCAAAGATCTCATTCTATATCCAGAACGGAAATCGAAAAAGCGGAGCTAGATCCAAAAGAACTGGAAAGTCAAAATCAAGCACGTTCAGTATTGGAAAGGATTGCTGCTAACCATTTGCACTCAGAAGCCTATGGAAAAGCGATTATTGATATTGCACCTCAGTTAGCAAATGAGAACCCAGTTGATTTATTAGTAGAAATGGCTTGTTGGGTAGTTAAAGATCTCAACGAACTTGGAGACAAAATTCAGCAAAAGTGGCAACTTGGGGAGACAGAAGAAGTCAAGAAACTAGCGGCAAGACTAAATGAGCGACTGATATGGACGAAAAACTACTTACAACGATTTTGGCGTCTTGACCGTTCAGTAGATGAAATTCCAGGGATTTTGGACTTACCTGCACAACCCAAAAACTTTTTTCAGAATGGAGCGCGGGCTGAATTAAACAAGGAAGCAGCAAGAGAGAAGCTGCTTCATCGGATTTTGGGTAAAAAGTTAATTGAAGAACAAGTTCCACCAGCTAATCAGCACAAAGCAGCAGTTGGTACTGATGCTTCAATAGCAAACATATTCTTGAATCATACTTCAGGTAGTTTTATACCCCCAGATCCTGTTGTTGTAACAACCTCAGCTGCGGCCATGGTAGTTGATGATAATAATCCCAAACTGCAACAATATCAAGATTTTGATATTTTTCCCGATAAGCTGCGAGAATATGAAGACTACAATGCTGCTCAACATGGCTTGGTACTATCCCCAGAAGTAATGCGTCCACTTGGCGCAGAAGGATTTAAACGATCACAAATCGTAGCAATGGAATTACGTCAGTACAATCAGGACTTTCGTGTTTCAACTAGAAGCGCTGATTGGCGTCCTGTGGGTAATGTACCAGAGTTAGGTATCAACCCAAAACCTACCCTAATTTTCCGCGATGGTCGTATCTTCCCAGTGGTGCATCGCATAAACTTTTATGAAGCTGATAACTTGTACGGTCAAATAGTACGCAATCAAATTGAAAAGTTTGCTGATGTCATTCACAATACTTTGTCAAGTCCTATGGGTGAAATTACTTATGGAGCAGTGGTTAAAAATCCGGAACTGTCATGGTTGGCTCCCTTAGTTTTCTGGTATCTACACATTCACGAAATCAAAGCTGAAGGTAGAGTTCTTGTCAACTCTGATGACGTTTATAAAGCTCCTTTTGCAGATACAGCAGTATCACATCTACTGTTTTTGGGTATGGCAAAGCAATCTGAAAATTTCACCCAAGAAAAGCATTTCGTTAGTTGCCGGGTTTTGAGGCGTTTTTCAGATATTGCCTTTGTAGACACTTCCCTACCTGTAATCATCTCAGAGAATAGTCATTCAAGACTTGTGGATGAAGACGACATAGATGATTGGTTGTCATTCATTTCTCAACGTATTGTAAACAAGCAAGAAAAATACGAACACAATATTCTAGATGAAAGTGATTATGCTCCATTTATTTATATCTGTCATAAAGTGGGCGTACTTATGTGTTATGCTGCCCCCACGTCTGCTTATGAAATGATAGTTAAAAGTGATTCTGGTGGAGGACACTTTTTAATCCCACGCCTGGAAGTTGCTATTAATTTAGAAAAAAAATTTGATTCTTATCAAAAGAACTTGGATAAAATGCTCTCTTGGCTAGCAGCAGGACATTGGGAACTAGATCGCGGACATACGCAATCAGGATTTGACATAGGAGAAACACAAAATAATTTTCCTGTTCTTCTACCAGATGTAACACTTTATGCCGATGAAACAGCAAGATTTGCCCGTGACAAGTTGAGTGAGGAGATAGAGGATGAAATAAGATCCTTGGTCACTGAGTTAAAAAGACGTATGGCAACTGGGGTTTGAAGCGGTTAGCTTACTAATTACAATATCTGATGGGGCGATAAAAAATGTTCGGATATACCTATAATAAGCTTCATAGCTCTTAAACCTCGTTGATAAAAGGGACATTTACTACAAAATAATGTCATTAAATCAATAACTAAAATTTTTACAAGGTATCATTGTCAATAGATAAGTATTATTGACAATGACAAGCCCATCTATTTTTAGAGTAAATTGCTAGACTCTTTACTTCATAAGCTTTTGAGTCTATTTTTTTATTTTGTTAGATACCGTACTCTTAAGCCTAAGAAAATTTACCCTCAATGCTTAAATTTTTTCTAAACTTTCCCCAAGCCATTGACAACTACAAAAATAAATACAATAATTATTTATTGTAGCTTATAAAGTAAATTAGTTGGAAAAGTATATAGGGAGTTAGGACAGGCACTTACTAAGAAAAAAGCCAGCCCCATTGATTGCAATTGTGAGTAACTGGCTTCAGAACGATTAATCAAAAGGATTTTAACATGACTAACGCGGTCAAGTCTTTGCCTCAAGTGTTAGAAGAACTGGAACTTTTAGCAAATTGGCTAACGCAAAAGCTCAACATCGAGCCAACAATTGTTCAAATGAAGAAGCTCGATATTGTTTCTAACCTATACCCGGAATATGTTTCAATGTTGAGTTCGGCAAAACAAGAAGTAGCTCACACGCTACCTCTGAAAAATGTGGACTTGACACCCACGCAAATTGCAAGCAAGCTAAATGAACAGACAGGAAGAAGTATTTCTAACCGAGAAGTCAACCAGGCTCTGAAAGAATTAGATTTGCAAACAAAAAATACTAGTATTAGTGGACACTCTTCGCAGTGGGAACTCACTGAAAAAGGTAAAAAGTACGGACGAGTTTATTTAACGACTTCTGACAAAAACAATTGGAGTGGTAATCAAATCAAATGGAGTGAAGAAGTTCTTGAGTTACTAAAGCAAAATCTGTCTAACTTAACTTAAGTTAACTGATTAAGCATCACCCACTTTAATTATGTTACTCGCGTATGTCTACAAACTGAATCCTTCAACGAAACAGGCTGAAAAAATGCAGCACTGGCTTCATCTTCTTAGGTTACAATACAACTTTAGAGTCAGGGAGCGAACAGAAGCTTACGAGCAGGTAAGAGCGCCCGTAATGGGAAATTACTGCATTATTGAAACTCAAGCACAATGTTGCCCACTTACTTGCTCAGTAAGTAAAGGTGCTTTGTATGGTTATCCTTGGACAGCGAAGGGTAAAAAACGTAGTCCACTAGCCCAACAGGATGCTAACCTGGTAGACCTAAAGAAAGAAAGACCTTGGTATGGTGAGGTCAATTATCATGTCTTGCAACAAATGCTTAAGCAGGTTGATGCTGCATTCGTGCGCTTTTTTAAAGCCTTGGGCAAATATCCTAAAACAAAAAGACAGGGTAAATTTTGCTCTTTTACCTACCCAGCAGGAGATGCTTCTTTTAAATGTAATAAAGTCCGATTACCTGGAATTGGTTGGATGAAGTTCTTTCAATCTCGACCATTGCCACCTAGTTTCAAAATTCGTTCTGTGACTATCCGAAAGAAAACAAATGGTTTTTATCTGTCTGTCTGCTTGCTGGATGATGCTATTCCAGATAATCTCTCAACTCCCCAAATAAAAACAGCTGTAGGAGTTGATTTGGGTATCAAAAAATTGATTTCACTTAGTACGGGCAAGACTATTACCAATCCTCAATTTTATAAGCAGAGGCAGAGGAAGCGATCACGGCTAAACCGTAGCGCTTGTCGCAAAGTTTTAGGTTCTGGTCGCAGACAAAAAGCCTATCAGCGAATAGCAAAACTAGAGCAGAAAATTACCAATCAAAGAGAGGATTACCAATGGAAAATTGCTCATAACTTAATCCAACGATTTGACCTGATTGTGTTTGAAAATCTTAACATTCAGGGTATGATGAGTCGCTGTAAACCGAAACAGGATGAGAATGGCAGGTATCTTCCTAATAATCAATCTCGTAAATCAGGATTGAATAAAGCTATTGCTGATGCTGCTTGGGGATCATTGAAGCAGAAAGTCAAAATTTTGTCCGAAAGGGCAGGCGTTCTGGTATATGAAGTTAACTCTAAGTTTAGCTCTCAAGAATGCAGTGTGTGTGGGTATGTCAGTCGTAATAATCGAGATAAGGAGAAATTTATCTGCGAAAAATGCAATCATTATGCTGATGCTGATATTGATGCTGCCAAAGTTATATTGAATCGCGGTTTAGAAGAACTAGGAATTAATTTAAATGCTGTATCGGGAGTCCCCCGAAATCAGGGTAAAAGTACGCCCAAGGAGCCTGTTGCAAGATAGGGGGAATTACCTACGCTGGTAGGTGAGCCTGGGAACCCTCAATAATTCCGTTAACGGAACTCTTTGAGTGGAGGGGAAGTTGAGTAATCATCTCTAAAATTTCCTGTCATTAGCTAATAGGAAATTGTCGATTGAAATCGGATGTTGTCTTTTGTAACACTTGTAAAAACAAGAACTATTTTTCAACGGAGAGGGTGGGATTTGAACCCACGGAATCCTTGCGGATTCATTTGATTTCAAGTCAAACGCAATCGACCACTCTGCCACCTCTCCAGGTAAACAGTCAGCTTATTATGCTGACCAATTTCATAGTATACCATCAGTTTAGGCTGTTTGCACTATTTCAGTGGGTTGTTCATACAAAATTTCTGAGGATTTAATACGATATTCATTACCTACCCAAATTTGGGAAACTTGGGAGACAACACCCGCTTCTAAAGTCACGATGGTAAAAGTCCGTAGTTTTTCGTTTCCTTTTTCGATGATTCTGGGTACGCTGGCAGCATTTAGGTATATCGTTCCTTCTGGACTAGTAACGATGCGCTTGCGGAGCATGGTTTTTGTATGTCTCATTGTGTGGTGCATATGACCAAACGTTACTAAAGCAATGTTCTTACCTGCGGTGAGTGTGCGGGAAATCGCTTCTGCAAAGTCGGGATCACCGTAATCACCACCAATGGGATGCCAATCTTTACCACAAGGATCTTCTGGGCGATCGCCTAGACCTGTTGGTCCATTATGACCGAGAAAGATAATCGTTTGGTAATCTGAACTCTTAGCTGCTGCTACAATTCGGTCGGCAGATTCTTCAAAACTTGCTACTTGATACCGTTGCGTACAAATATCAGCAAATTTCCATTCTGGCCCACCCCAACTAAACGGACGACTTCCTACCACTGTCAGATTAAAAGCGGGAAAATCTAGCTTTGTATATCCAACGTGGGTTTCTCCCAATAAATTTAGTTGTTCTTGTACCCAGTCTTCCTTGGTGCGGTCATAGGGACATTTTTTACGTCCCCATTCAGTAGCAGAATACCAAGCATCGTGGTTGCCCATTATCGCTGCTTTTGGGATGTCAATAGAGGCGATCGCTCTGACTACCTCCACCGATTCGTTTCCAAAATCCCCGACAAACAGTACTAAGTCCACACCAATAGATGAAAGTGCTATACCATCTTCTAGTTCCCATTGGTCGTGAACATCGCCAACTACAGCGATTTTAAGCGTTCTTGATTGAGTAATTTGACTGGTCATGCCTTTGAAGAAAAGCCATCTACTTCCAGGATATGAAACTCAGAGGATTTTGGCACAGTTTCGCTTGTTATTGGAACTAGAAAATTTCCCTGTACCTATTTTTGGTAAAAAATACTATAATTATTATAAATTGTAGCTATTCATGCAGAAGCCAAACCTCTTCAAGAATAAATAGCAGGAGGAATGGGGAAGTATTGTGTGACTGCAAGACAACAAACTATTTGGAATAAGTAACGCCTAACTGTGTTTACTACCATACTTCCTCAAAAACAGGAAACCCAACTGGGTGCATTTACATTTGATTTATTCGCAGCTATTGAGAATCTGAAACGGGAACTTAATGCTGTGATTTTAGCGCATTATTATCAAGAGCCAGATATCCAAGACATTGCAGATTTTATTGGCGATTCTTTACAATTAGCAAGAGCCGCAGCTAGCACTAATGCAGATGTGATAGTCTTTGCTGGTGTTCACTTCATGGCAGAAACAGCAAAGATTCTCAATCCTGATAAGTTGGTACTTTTACCAGATTTAAATGCTGGTTGTTCTTTGGCTGATACTTGCCCACCGAAGGAGTTTGCAGCTTTTAAAGCAGCTCATCCTGACCATTTGGTAATTTCTTATATCAATTGTTCGGCTGAAATTAAGGCGATGAGCGATATTATCTGCACTAGTTCTAATGCTGTGAAAATAGTACAGCATATACCTCAAGATGTGCCAATTATTTTTGCTCCTGACCGTAATTTAGGACGTTATGTCATGGAGCAAACAGGACGTAATTTAGTATTGTGGCAGGGAAGTTGTATTGTACATGAAACATTTTCTGAAAAGAAGATTATACAGTTAAAAATAGCGCATCCACAAGCAGAGGCGATCGCTCACCCAGAATGTGAAAGTTCTGTACTACGTCACGCTAGTTTTATCGGTTCAACAGCAGCGCTACTCAAGTACTGTCAAGAAAGTCCTAGCAAAGAGTTTATTGTTGCTACAGAACCTGGAATTATTCACCAAATGCAAAAATTAGCGCCATATAAGCAGTTTATACCAGCTCCGCCAATGAATAACTGTAATTGTAATGAGTGTCCGTTTATGCGGTTAAATACTTTAGAAAAGTTATATTTAGCCATGAAAAATCGTACCCCCGAAATTACTATGGCTGAGGAAATTCGGGTTGCAGCGTTGCGTCCAATTCAGCGGATGTTGGAGATGAGTGTTTAGTTAAATAATCTCATACCTCCTAGGTGTGAGATTATTTAATAACTATCTGCTTTAGAGAGTGCTTCATCACTGTATTTTTTGTATAATTTAGTGCGTATTTGTGCTTCCCGATAACGAGTATGATTTGATGGGACAGAATTCATTAAATCTGAAGCGCGTTGCCATCTTGCAGCTAAATCTAACCACTGTCCTGAGGTATTAGCATTTTTACCAATCTCTGATGCTTGGTTGGCGATTCTTACTGCTTCTGCAAAAGGGTCTTGTTTAATAGCATTTTGATTATTGTTAGTTGTAGGTATTTCTAGCGCAGGTTTTGTTTGTTGATTCAAGAATATATATACAGAGCTACCTATTGCTACAAAAAATACTAATATGCTAACTAACCATATTATTCCTTGTGATAGTTGATTTCTAAATGTAGATGTTGGTGTAAGTAAAGAATTATTTTTTGATATGCTGAGTGCTGGTTCAGCTTGAGACTCGGTAATATCTTGAATTAATTGTTTAAAGAGACTAGGTTTTGCTAAGGTAATTTCTTCTGACCAGAGTAATTGGTTTTCAGGATCCCGGTTAATTTCGTCTAACCACAGCAGCTGCTGCTCTCTAACAATGCGAGAACTGATGGTAATACGATGGATGTTACGCGGTGCGATCGCTTCCAAAATCTGCTGGATTTGCTTTATTAAGGCTGCTTGGTCAAGTCTATCTGCTGTGCGAGCTTCACAAAGCAGTTGGAGAATACCGTCATCAAAAACAGCCCTGATTCTTACACCTGAAGTGGCTAACTTTTCATTCAACACTTGAATAATTGCGGCAACGCTACCTTGTCGTGCTTGCCAGCTGATATCATTTATCCTGTCTACCATCATTTGTTTAGTCTTAACGCTGCTGCTCATAAGGAGAAGCTGGCCTTTAAACCCTGAATTGTTAATCAATTTATAAATTTGTCATACATAGACTTGTTTTAAGCAAAACTTTGCCTATCTCTCGATTGTATGAGTAAAAATATATCCTTGCCAAATAAAATCTTATAAATCTAGACTAGCTGGAACTTTTAGTATTAATTTATCCTGATTTTATCAAGTTACTAAACGATACTACTACGTAATGCTAGTAATTACTTAGCAAGAATGTATTATTTACAGCGTCTATTAAAATAAATGTTTCAAGAATGTTAATCCTAAATTAACTTAAATGTGCTTAAAGAAAATAAATTTTGATTTTTTCTAGAAATATTGAATAATTAAGTTGATATTTTGACACGGGGGTGTCTATTTATGTCATTAACAAATGGCACAATGATGCAATATTTTCATTGGTATCTTCCAAGTGATGGCAATTTTTGGAAGCAACTGCAAGAAAATGCTCAAAATTTGGCGTCTTCTGGTTTTACCGCATTATGGCTACCACCAGCTTACAAAGGTACAGGAGGTATATACGATGTTGGTTACGGAATTTATGATTTGTTTGACCTCGGTGAATTCAATCAAAAAGGTAATATTCGTACCAAGTACGGTACACGGGACGAATACATTACAGCGGTAAAAGCAGCACAGAATGCTGGTATACAAATTTATGCTGATGTTGTCTTTAATCACCGTGATGGTGGTGATGAAACTGAAAGAATCCGTGCAATTCCTTATCATAGAGATAATCGAGATCATCCTGTGGGTGGTGTACAAGAAATAGAAGCTTATACCCGCTTTACTTTTCCTGGACGCGGTGACAAGTACTCTAGCATGAAGTGGAATTTCTGGCAGTTTGATTCAGTTAATCACAATATGTTAGGTAATAGTGATGGAATCGTCTATTTATTTGAAGGACAATTTTTTGAGAAGTTTGTTGATTTAGAAAAAGGAAATTACGACTTTTTGCTAGGTTGCGACTTAGATATGGATAATGAGCAGGTACAAGGTGAATTAAAATATTGGGGTGAATGGTATTTTGATTCTACTGGTATAAATGGCTTTCGACTTGATGCTGTTAAACACATTCCTGCTTGGTTTTTTGTACTGTGGATAGATCATGTACGTCATTACGCTCAACAAAATCTATTTTGTCTTGGTGAGTATTGGTCAAATAATGTTGAGTCTCTTCATTGGTTCCTTGGTGCTACAGGTGGACGTATATCCTTATTTGATGTCCCATTGCAAAACCATTTTCATCAAGCAAGTCGCCAAGGTGCATCTTATGATATGCGAAGGATTTTAGATGGAACTTTGATGCAGCAACAACCTGCATTAGCTGTTACTTTTGTAGAAAATCACGATACACAACCATGTCAGGCCTTAGAATCTCCTGTTGAACCTTGGTTTAAACCTCTGGCATACGCTTTAATTTTATTACGTCGTGAAGGTTATCCTTGTGTCTTTTATGCGGATTACTATGGTGCAGAATACCCTAATTGTCGTGGTGGGTATCCGGTGATACTTTACTCCCATAGATTTTTGCTTGATAAGTTTTTGGATGTTCGCCGGAATTATGCTTACGGTGAACAATACACATATTTTGACCATCCCAATACTATTGGCTGGACACGCTTAGGAGATGGAGAGCATCCTCAGGCGATCGCAGTGGTGATGAGTAATGGGCAAGATGGTTACAAGTGGATGGAAGTTTGTAGACGCAATACTAGTTTCCGTGATATTACTGAACACATTCTAGAAACTGTGCAAACTAATTCAGATGGTTGGGGAGAATTTCGGTGTAGAGGTGGTTCGGTTTCTGTTTGGGTAGAAGTGTAGTTTTTTATATGTAGGACGGGCTTAATATCTGTCCTATAAGAATAAATAAATAATTAATTAGTTTGACTCAGAAACTTTTCAAATTCTCGTATTGCTACACTTGAGCCAAGAAGCCAACCTCGTTCTACGTATTGTGGAATAATTTTTTTCACTTCAAAATCAGGAAAATTAAAACTAGTTTGACATTCCTGATAACTTTGTCCATCAAATTGATAAATGAGTAAATTACTGCGACGATAAATCCAAAGTTCAGTAGGAGCGATCGCTTGATAGTCTTCCGGTTTAGTTGTAGAAGTTAAATCAACTTCAATTACCAAATCAGGGGCAGGATCTACTTGCAAATCAATACGTTCCTTACCTAAAATATACTGACGATTTTGAATATAAAAACAGTAGTCCGGTTCTACTCCCTGTTCATTAGCTCGTTTTAAAGTAATTGGTGTAAAAGCGTCCCAATCTTTACTTTGATTTTTAAGTAAAGCCTTTACCAAATCTGCTAAAACATCAGTGTTTTTACCATGTTCTGGCAAAGGTGACATAATTCTAATTTCTTGAGTTGCACTACTATATCTAATTCTTAATCCTGCTTTATCTTCCCGACAAGCTATTAAACTTTCATAATCCTCCCAAGTCCTAAACCTTAGAATTAACTCATCCCCTGGAGCCAGGTCAATAGTGTCTTGAGTAATGGTCGGTAATGTCATATCAATTAATTTACCGCGCAAAACAATATAGTCAATCATAGCAAAAAGCCTCCCGAAAAGATGGGAGGCTTTTTGGTTAGAAAATAATCCTGGCATCGAGCTATTTTGACAGGAGGCAACCCTCCAACTATCGTCGCCGCAGCAGCGTTTCACCTCTGAGTTCGGGAT
>Ga0224723_1000827_pt1 | contig 20330 bp, 12 predicted proteins | sample Balambano_FR2_Me_FD_161647 | JGI IMG/M metagenome (GOLD analysis project Ga0224723, IMG submission 161647) | Freshwater sediment microbial communities from Lake Towuti, South Sulawesi, Indonesia - Balambano_FR2_MetaG | ecosystem: Environmental > Aquatic > Freshwater > Lake > Sediment | place... | reverse complement strand
CACACCCACACCGACTCCTCCCCGGAGCAACTTTTTTGAAGAGGCGTTGCGCTTTACATTGCGATGGGAGGGGGGGTATGTCAACAATCCCTTTGATCTTGGGGGAGCGACCAACAAGGGAGTGACGCAGGTAGTCTATGATGACTATCGCCGCCGCCGGGGGTTGCCTCTGCGGAATGTGCGCTTCATTACCGATGACGAAGTTCGAGATATTTATCTCAACTTATATTGGCGGCCTGCCCAAACCGATTTAATGAGTCGCGCTCTAGCGATCGTCCATTTTGATACTGCGGTTAATTTTGGCGTAGGTGGGGCGGTGTTGTTTCTGCAAGAAACGCTGCGTATCCGCGCTGACGGTATCTTTGGGTCGGCAACGCGATCGGCTCTGGAACGGGCAAACACACTCTCGACAGCGAAGCGCTATGTGCAAGGCCGAATTGACTATCGGTATATTCGGGTGCGTCAGGATGCAAGCCAACAAATCTTTTTGCAGGGTTGGCTAAATCGAGATAATGATTTGGCCAATTATATTGCCAATTTAACGTGAGTTCGACCAGCGGTTTTTCGTTGGGATAGGCTGCGCCCGCCCTAACGAAAAATCGCCGTTTGAGGGGCATATGAAAATTGAATTAAGATTCCTATTGGCTTTATTTGCCAACCTGGGAGGGCAATGATGCCAATACTTGCTGAGAAATCAGTTCACGGCATCCTTGTAAACCCAAACTGGGATGACGACGATAGTTCTCTTCGGGCACCCAGACGCGAATCTGGCGATCGCTGCCCACCCAATACAAATACTGCACCGTTGGGTCATACTCTAGCCCCACCCGCAAATTGGAGTAGTCGTCTTCACAAATTTCAAACCCAAATCGCACAATGATTTGAGCAACCAGACATTCAGGGGTGTTGCAATATTCTCCAGAGAGGTCTCGTTCTTGCCAAAATGTCTCTAAGAATCGGCTTAATAAGGGCAAAACCTCCTCTGGAGTGCCATTACGACTGGCGTAAATCATCGCAGGATTGCCTTCGACAAGGATATGAAACGCTGTATCGACCATCTTATCGACCATCTTACAGATTCCTGATGCCTGTATGGCGATCCTAGCAGGTTCTAGAGCAGCTTAAGCCACATCACTGTAACCTTGATCTGTCCTATCTTTGCTTAGATTGCTATGCTCCTTTACTATATCAAGCCTTGGCGATCGATAAGCTACACTTTTGCCAACCTCATGTGAAGGACTTTGACTCCCTTTACCTTTAAGGTGTCCTCTAGAAGCAGAACGGCACTATCAAGTTTGACTGAATGTATTGCGAAAGTTTGACTATCATAAACTTTAATAGAGCACCAGCAAAACTTTTGTGAAATTTCGAGGAGTTGCCCGTGAACGCCGCAGAACAGGTCAAAAATTTTGAGATTGCTAGCAAAGTTGCCGCAGTCGTTAACCTGTTCAAATCTGAGTTTCCCGATGCTCGGGTTGATTTAAAACCCTGGGTGAATGATCAAGAGACGATGGATCTTGTTGATCCCGACTCGATTGATATTGGCTTTCACTTTCCGGGGTGGAGCCGCCGCTTTCAAAGCCGCAGTATTCTGGTGCAAATTCGGTTTTATTCAGACCCGATCGCCCATTCTCATCGAGCCGTGGGTTTAGAATTGGCAGGGTTTGATCATCGGGGCAAGCAGTGGCAACTTTCGACCATCGACGACTGGAGTTTTGTGGGCACGGTTTGCCCGCTGCCAGAGGTGGGCGATCGGCTCAAACATTTCTGCCGCCAGGTTTTTGAGGTTTTTAACTCAACCGATGCGAATGAATCTATCTAAACCAGAACTGACGTAGCTAGATGATTTTACGAGCGCAGAGCGCAGCATAAATCCCCCAACTGCGTAAGTCCTAATATTCTAGAAAGTTGCTCGTCCTAGATAAGGTTGCAGTACCTCTGGAACCGTAATAGTGCCGTCTGACTGTTGATAATTTTCCAGAATGGCAGCCATCGTGCGACCCACAGCCAAACCAGAGCCATTCAGCGTATGGACAAACTGGGTTCCCTTTTTGCCTGCTTCCTTAAAGCGAATATTCCCTCGACGGGCTTGGAAGTCATAGCAATTTGAGCAACTGGAAATCTCACGATACTTGCCCGAAGAGGGGAGCCACACTTCCAAGTCATAGGTCTTGCCTGCCGAAAACCCTAAATCTCCTGTGCAGAGTTCAATCACTCGATAAGGCAGTTGCAACCGTTGGAGGATGGCTTCGGCATTCTCTAATAAGCTTTGGTGCTCTTGTTCGGAAGTCTCCGGATGAACAAATTTGTAGAGTTCGACTTTGTTGAACTGGTGCAAGCGGATCAGTCCACGAGTGTCCCGCCCATAGCTGCCAGCCTCACGGCGAAAACAGGGCGTGTAGGCGCAGTAGTGCAACGGTAGCTCGTCAGCCGACAACACCTCGTCGCGATGGAGACTGGTAATGGGAACTTCGGCGGTCGGAGTCAGCCAGAGGTCATCGCGATCGCACTTAAAACTCTCCTCAGCAAATTTGGGTAACTGTCCCGAAGCCGTTAAGGATTGCGTATTGACCAGGAACGGTGGCACTACCTCGGTGTAGCCTGCGGCTGTCTGAGTATCCAGCATGAACTGAATTAAAGCCCGTTCCAAAGCGGCTCCCACCCCCACTAACGTGACAAAGCGACTCTGGGCAATCCGCACCGATCGCTCAAAGTTCATGATCCCCAGCTTTTCACCAATCTCATAATGGGGCAGGATGTTGGGATGCGTAGGCAAATATTCATTACCCCAGCGCTTGACCTCAACATTCTCCTCCTCATGCTTGCCTAGTGGGGTAGACGCACTGGGCAAATTGGGAATAGTCAATAAAATTGCTTCAATCTCCGCTTTCAGGTCTTTCTCCTGCGGCTCCAGTTGGCTCAGTTGTTCCTTGATCTGGTTGCCCTCGTCTCGCAAAGCCTGCATTTCTTCAGAATCCGCAGCTACTCCCGATTTGATCTTTTGCCCCACTAGTTTGCCAATTTCATTACTGCGGGCTTGCAATTGCGATCGCTGTCCTTCCAACTGGCGCTGCTGTTGATCCAATTCCAAAATCGGCTTCAGGTCATAGGCTCCCCGCAAGCTGAGACGCTGCTGGACGTATTCTGGGTTCTCCCGAATTAGCTTCAGATCAATCACTGCCCTTCCTCAATGCTCTAGCTCAACTGATGCTGCCAATAGTTCAGCATACCTGTTATAGCAATTTAAGGAAATGATGAACCACAAAGGCACAAAGGACACAGAGAGAAGAAAGCAGAATTGATGGTAATCTCCTTTTATCTATTCAGGAATTTGCGGGAAAAAATACCCATGAAGTGGATTTCGACTCCGCTCAATCCACAGTCATCCGAGGGCTGAGCGGAGTCGAAGCCCGATATTTGATGAAGTGGATTTCGACTCCGCTCAATCCACAGTCATCCGAGGGCTGAGCGGAGTCGAAGCCCGATATTTGATTAAATTGCCTTTCCCTAAACAGTACCTTTCAAGTGAGGGTTCGTATTAAAGTGCGAATGTACTGTTAATTTAGGATTAGGTTTACGTTGAGTTTTGATGATTCCCCACCAATTGAGACTGAAAAACTTTTTGAGTTACCGCGATGCGACATTGGATTTTCGCGGCTTACATGTCGCTTGTGTTTGTGGGGCCAATGGTGCGGGAAAATCGTCTTTGCTGGAGGCGATCGCCTGGTCGATTTGGGGCAACAGTCGGGCTTTGTCTGAAGATGATGTGATTCATCAAGGAGAAACCGAGGCCCGGGTTGATTTCATCTTTGCTTACCATCAACAGACCTATCGCGTGATTCGCAGCCGTTATCGGGGGCAAAGTAGCACATTGGAATTTCAAGTGCAAACCGAAACTGGATTTCGATCGCTCACAGGGCGAGGGGTCAGAGCCACCCAACACTTGATCTTGCAACACTTGAAACTCGACTACGATACCTTCATCAACTCAGCTTATCTGCGGCAGGGCAGGGCTGATGAGTTGATGTTGAAGCGCCCCAGTGAGCGCAAACAAATTTTGGCAGATTTGTTGAAATTAGAGCAGTACGATAGTTTGTCGGAGCAGGCGAAGGAGCGATCGCGTCAACTAAAAGCAGAATTCACTCTATTGCAGCGCAACATTGATGCCATTCAACAGCAATTGCAAACTCAAGAGCAGGTAGCACTGGAGCAAATGCAACTGAGTGTAATGTTGACGGATTTGCAACAACATCAGCAGCATGATCAAGCGGCTTTGCAGCAACTACAAACAATACAACAGCAGCGACAGTCTTGGCAACAGCAATTGACATTGCAAAGACAGCAATATGAGAATCTAACTCAAGATTGTCAACGCTTGCAGCAGGAGTTGTTCACAGTTCAGCAACAACAGCAGGTGTTGGAACAGACTTTACGAAATTCAGAAGCGATCGCCCTGGGTTACGCTCAATTTCAAGCGCTGCAAGCGACTGAGGAGGAACAGACTACCAGATGTCATGCTCATCAAACAGCGCAACTGCAACGACAACAGTTGCAACAACAGCAAACAGAAGCGCTCAACGCCCTCAAAGAGCAGATCCGGCAAGTCGATATTCAACTGGAAGCCCTGCACCAGCAAGCGGAAGAAGCCAGCCATACTTTAAAGAAAACAGACGAAGTCGCTAAGGCCTTAGACCAGTTACGGCAATCCCGGCTCTGGCTAGCGCAATTGGATCAACTGCAAATTAAAGCCACGCCGTTGCTGCAACGGCGGCAACACGTGCAAACTCAGATTGATCGCCAGCAAACCCGTCTCAGTGCCCGATTAGAAGAATTGCAATCCCTCACCCAGACGTTGCAGGCAGAACAACAAACTCAACCCCAACTCCGACAAGCTGTCACTGTGATTTCAGAAAAAGTAGAGCACTTGGAACGCCGTCGCCGCTATCAACAAAAAGTACGAGAGAAGGGCACAGAGCGTAAAAACTTTATGGAGCGATTGCAGGAACGCCAGCGCGAGGTTGAAAAACAACTGGGTGAATTGGAGCAAAAAATTCAACTGCTCCAAAAAGCAGAAGATCCTGCGGCAGCATCGCTGCTTTGTCCCCTGTGCGATCGCCCTCTAGATGAACACCACAGACAGGTGGTCTTGCAACGCCATCAGGCTGAACAAGCAGAAATGCTGCAACAACTGTGGGTGATTCGAGAACAACTGACCACCTCCGATCGAGAAATTGAAATTTTGCGGCAGGAATATCGTGATTTAGAAAAAGAATTAGCTGATTATCACCAAACCCTGGAGCGCCGGGGACGACTGCAACAACAACTCCAGGGAACCACCGAATCAGAAACACGGCTACAACAGTTGCTCAAAGAGCAAGAAGAGTTAGAGCGATCGCTGCACAGTACGAATTATGCCTCAGAGTTGCAGGAAGAATTGCAGCAACTCGATCACCTGCTAGAGGAATTGCAGTACGATGATCGCAATCACGCCCTGGCCCGAGGGGAAGCCGACCGCTGGCGCTGGGCAGAGATCAAACAAGCCGAAATGAAACAAGCCCAACAGCGCATGGAGCAAATTGCTCAACGCCAGCCTGTTCTGGTGGCTGATCGTCAGCGGTTACAGCAGCAAATACAAACCCTGGCTCAGTCGCCCTTACAACAACAAATTGATGTCCTCAATCAGCACATTGCTGATATTAATTATAGTGTTGAGCAGCATACTGCCTTACGCCATGACTTACGTCAAGCTCAGCATTGGCAGATGCGCTATCAGGAATTGCTCCAGGCACAACAACTTTATCCCCAAGTCTATCAACGAGTAGGTGAATTAACCCATCAATTAATGGAGCGATCGCACTCTGCTCAGGTGCTTCAGCAGCAAATAGCGCTGTTGACTGCCGAATTGGCAGAAACAGGGCCCAGTGACGAGCGGCTGCAATTCCTGGAGACTCGAATTCAGCAGCGGCGATCGCAGTTAGACGATCTGTTAGCCCATCTGGGACGCTTACAGCAACAGCAACAACAGTTGGTGGATTTGAAGGAACAACAAGAACAACAGGAACAACAAATCCAGGTGCTCAAACGGCAGTACCGCGTTTATCTGGAACTGGCGCAAGCGTTTAGCAAAAATGGTATTCAAGCGCTGATGATCGAGAACGTTCTACCCCAACTGGAAGCCGAGGCCAACCAGATTCTCGGACGTTTGAGTAACCATCAATTGCATGTTCAATTTGTCACCCAAAGAGCGGGTCGCCGCAAAGGTGGCAATGACAAGCTGATCGATACACTTGACATCTTGATTGCCGATACCCAGGCGACTCGCCCCTATGAAACCTATTCTGGAGGAGAAGCGTTCCGGGTAAATTTTGCCATTCGTTTAGCATTAGCTCGCTTACTGGCTCAGCGCTCTGGAGCCGCGTTGCAACTGCTGATTATTGACGAAGGGTTTGGCACGCAAGACGCAGCCGGATGCGATCGCCTGATTGCCGCGATTAACGCGATCGCTCCTGAATTTGCCTGCATTCTCACTGTTACACACATTCCCCATCTCAAAGAAGCGTTTCAGGCTCATATTGAAGTTTACAAAACTGAAATGGGTTCTCAATTAGATCTGGTGATCTAGCAGACTTTCACACAACTAGACTGACCTTGGTTTAGCCTCATAGGTAGGCAAGGGGCTTAAGCCCCTTGTTCAAGGGAGATGAACTTACGCCCATGACGACTAGTCCAGCTAAGGAAACCTGAGAAATTTTGTATCCCTTAAAACCCGGCGTTGCTGATTTTGAGGATATTTTTGGGTGTGAAAAAGGTTTCACGTTCAAAATCATCCATCAAATCAGCAACACCAAGCAGAGAGCACAGAGAATTTTTTATTCTCTGCGCTTTTGCATTAGATTATGCGTAGTTCAACTGATGCAAGCGATGTTTTCTTAGAGCAGTGAACTTAATACAGCGGAAGTAATCCCTGCATTCAAAACTTCTGTTCTATTGCTGATTGACGAAGGATCTTCAAAGATACCGAGAGCTGCGGTTTTGAAGGAGCTTGCAGGATTGGTCAGCGTTTCCCAACTGATTTGATTAGCAGTGGCATGAACCCCTTGCAGACGGGCAAGCACATCACCCGTATTGGTGACGCTGATTTCAGTGAAGTAGCCGCCCTGACTGACTCTTTTAACAGTGAGATCATTAACGGTGAGACCGTCTGTTAATCCCAATTTGTCTCGCCGGGTATTGAAGTTGATGATAGTATCAAATCCCAGACCCGGATGAAGGACGAAGAAGTCGCGTCCACTGCCACTGTAGAGAGTGTCATCTCCCTTTCCAGAATCAATGTAATTGTCTCCCTCGCCCGCGTAGATGGTGTCATTGCCTGAACCTGTACGAATGGCATCCTTGCGAGAGCCAGCGTGAATTAGATTGCCACCGTTGCCTGCACTGATGATGTTGCTGCCTTCATTGGCATAGATTTCGTTTTTACCCTGACCAGTGATGATAATGTCTAACCTGGAACCACCATAGATTTTGTTGTTGCCATTGCCAGCAGTAATCAGGTTCACACCTTCCTTGGCGGAGACTTGATTGTTGCCATCACCCGCGTGAATGACATCAATCTTGGAACCACCGTAGATGCTATCATCACCCGTTCCGGTTGCAACAAAATTATTTCCTTCGCCAGCAAAGACTTGATTGTTGCCATCACCCGCTGCAACAGTGTCATTACCAGCACCAAGGCGAATCACATCATTTCCAGTTCCAGCAAAGATGGTATTATCACCTGCTTTCACATCGGCTGTGTTGTTACCATCACCCAAATCGATGGTGTTGACCGTTCTAGAAATGTTACCAGAGGAGAAGACGCGATCGTTTCCGTCTCCTGTGCTGATATGATTATTGACTGCACCAATTTCAATCACATCATTCGTGTTACCCTGTTTAACCAACAGTCGATAAACATCTCCATTGGCGTTTTTGTTGGATGTGAACAATTCCAACTCTTGCAGGTTTAACCCCTGACCCTTCTCAAAGGAGAAGCCTTTTGACCGTTGTAGATCGAGATCCAGCAATGAGAGGGCTATCCCATCAACTGTCCAGCTAAAAGCAGACAATTTATCTGCTTTCACTTGAAACTTGTTGTTGGGCTGTTCCAGGATATTGTTATTGAAGCTGAATTCACCAAAGTTGGTGCCTGAGATAAAACTGTACTCGAAAGAGGCGAGATCGCCTGGTAGAGTAGAAACCAGATATTCGCCGATAATCAGTTGCCGTAATAAATTTCCAGCGTTGTCAGGTTTATAGAATTCCGCAGCAGGAACGAACCCAGCCATCCCCAGAATCTGACCAAAGTTCTCCCCAAAGTTCATCACCGTAGGGGCATTTCCTGGCTGATTGAGGGTGATGTAAATGATTTCTTCCAGCGTTTCAGGAGTTAACCAGGTTGCATCTGAACCGGGCAAGAAGCCAATCAGTTCTCCAACCACATCAGGATGGGCATACTCTAGCTCCCTCTGGTCGCGGTTGTCTGCCACACTCAACAAACCGAAGTTTGCCCGCTCCTCTGGAGTCAATGCTGCCAGCAAGGGGCTGTCTTCGCTCAACGTACCTGGTACAAGTTCCAGGATGAGACCCCGGAAATCCCCATAATCCATTTCAAGTGTCACCTTCTGCGACTCTCCAGGGGCAAGACCGAGACGATTGCTGAGGGTTCCAGGATCGCCAAACGAGTTCTCATCGGCATCTTGATCTGAAGCCGGAAGACCGCTCTTAACGGTGATAAATTTGGAATTACCAGCCAGAATTGGAGGAAACGGCCCATTTTTCTTAACAGCTGCCAGTTTATTGGGGTCGGCTCCCTCAACCAGTTTAGCGGTGAGGAGGGTGTTACCAATGGAGTTGGGGAACTGCCCAATATCCAAATCCTCATTGTAGGTATTGATATCAGACAGACTGGTTGCGATCGGCAAATTTGCTCCGTTCGGCGCACCCCGCAGATCCCGACGGTCTTGTGTAAACCCATCAAATTCAGGGTTAACATCGGTTAAACCCTGTTGCTTAGTCTGATAGCCGAAACTGGTTAAGTAAATCCCTGATCCTAGCGGTGAGGTATTAGTAATCTCCATTGTGAACCGCAAGACATCGCCGCCTTGAGCACCACCTTCATTTTCAATCGTGGTGGGGTCGTCAGCAATCACTTGAAAATCGGAGAAGACTGTTCGGGCAGATGAGCCAAACGCAGGACCGCTGCGGGGTTGTCTTGGACCATCATCTGAGAAATCTTCAGGAACTTCTTCCAAAGCTGAACGCCCTGCATTCGTCGAGCTAATGGTGGCAGACAAAGAGCCAAGTTCGTCGTAACTTCCTGACAACAGTTGCCTGAACAGTCCATCTTCGGTTTGAATATAGTATTCAGCGGCCGGAACGAACGGTTTATCTTCACCGAAGCCATTCAGCAGGGCCTCAAAATTCAACACACCAGGGATTAGATCGCCCACATCGGTAAAGGAAAACTTCTCGGTTTCGTCACCTAAACCGCTAATGCCGTAGTCACTGCGGGTATGATTGCGGCCTAAAATATCGCTGGCTGCAAAGTTAGGACGAGGCAAGGTGATATATTCCTGTCCATCTAGAACTAGATTGCCTGCGGCATCAAGCGTTGCGAAGCTGGGGCTAAACGTACCGTCAGATTTTCGCAATACTTTGACATCGGTAAATTCAATGATGTCGATCGCATTCCCACTGCCATCCACCAACACAGGAAAACCAGTCACAGGATCTTCAATGACTGAGCCTGTAATCGTTCCTTTGGGAACTCGCACCAAAGCTCCATCATCCGTGCCAAAGTCCAGAGCAAGACGAATCGTTTGAGATTCACCTGACTTTAGCCCTTTCGTTGGGTCAACGAACAGTTTGCCGTTTTCATCAACAAAGCGGGCACCGCCAAATTCCAATGCCTCGTTTTCTTCACCCGCATTAAACTCTTCCGGAAAGTCATTACTGCTGTTGATGCTGATAAACTTGGAGCTACCGGGAAGCAGTCCACCAGCTGGGGCATTCTTTTTGACCGAACCTAAAGGAATATCCTCTCCGTTATCTACCCGTCTGGCGAAGAATAACTTGTCTCCAATCCGGCTACCCAAGGCTGGAGATTCACTGAACTTGGACTGAAACGCGAATGCAGTTAACACTGCATTTGGGTCTGAACTGGTATTGGTAATGGTGACATCAAACTCGAAAACATCGCCACCCAGGTCTCCTACACCAGGTTTAACAACAAAGTTGGAAAAACTGGCAGTAGAGGAAGTATTAAACAGCGTTGGAGTGGGTCGGCCGCCGCCGCCACCGCCACCGCCACCGGGTTCTTCGTCTTCGTCTTCGGTGCCTGCTTCAAACGCAATGAAGCGATGAATGCTATCATCAACGATGCCAACTTGAACACTTTTGTCAACTTGCGGATTATTATCGATGGAAATCGCAAAATTTGGTGCCATAGTGTTACTAACTCCTTGAAAGAATTGTGGATACACAGACGTGCTGTAGCTCAAGTCCTGGCCGGGAGGTGAGCTACGGGTTCTACGTAAAGCTGGTACTATTGCAATTCCCTGAAGAGGGGTCTATAGGGGTGCTGCTAGTTCATCCTCACGACAGGATGAACTAGCAGCTGCTTTTGGAATAAGCTGTTGTCAGCCTTTGCATGCTGCTCTATAGAGGTATAAGGATGGATTAGATGCCCTTGTTCTGCAAAAGGCTTATCAGGGTTAAAGGTCGGCACGATACGCTGGCCTTAGCCCGAACTTCAAACGACGATTTTCTTCAATGACAGTCTCTGGTAGTAGCGGTGAGCACTGATTGTGAACTTTGAGCTTGTGAACTTTTATAGAAGAGCCATTATGATGACACACCCTAAGACTGTCAAAAATTGATTTAATTTTTTCATCCTTGTAGGTGATGCAGATTCCCTTAAGACAAGAGTATCAATTAATACTTAAATAGATAGTAGTATCCAATGGACTTTAAGGAATTGTTATGTAAGCTTGATTTCTTCTTAAAATCGCTTTGTCTTACGCTAAGTGCAATTGGTGCTTGGAGAAGCTGGTACAAGAGAGTGAACCACAGAGGCACAGAGAACACAGAGATCAGAAGACGAAAGGCGGTGCTTCTACTTTCCCCCTCGCTACTTTCCCGCTTGTTACCAAGCTCCCAAGAAAAATTGTGAGCAATATTACATTTCTGAAAAAAGGTGTGTCAAACGGGTGTAAACTTTAGGGTAGATTTTTACTTCAACTTTCTTTACAATCTCCTCAGGAAGGGTTGATTTGTAGGTCTGTTGATTTACAAGTCTAAGGTGTAACTTTCGGTGTTCTACGGAACACGTCACTACGCTTTTTGTAAATTTGTCAAGGTGACTTATGCCAGTATCTATCGATTCAGCTCGTAGCATTTTTCCCAGCACCCTTGCTGCTGATGTCGTCCCTGCCACGATCGCCAGGTTCACACAACTCAGTGCTGAAGACCAACTCGCGCTGATCTGGTTTGCTTATCTGGAGATGGGTAAAACGATCACTATTGCCGCCCCTGGCGCAGCGAACATGGTACTTGCGGAAGGAACGATGAATCAAGTTCGACAGATGTCGTTTCGTGAACAAACCCAGGTGATGTGCGACCTGGCTAATCGCGCTGACACCCCAATTTGTCGAACCTATGCGACTTGGACACCTAATATTAAATTGGGATTTTGGTATCAGTTGGGACAGTGGATGGAGCAAGGTCTGGTTGCTCCGATTCCAGAGGGCTATCAACTCTCTGCTAATGCCAAAGCTGTGTTGCAATCGATTAAGGAACTTGAAGCGGGTCAACAGATTACTGTTCTCCGCAACTCAGTTGTGGATTTGGGATACGATCCGATGAAGTTGGGCACTTATACCAGAGTGGCGGAACCCGTTGCCCCTCCCAAGGAGATGTCGCAGCGGACTCAAGTTTCGATCGAGGGCGTTGATAATCCAACTGTATTGAGCTATATGAACAACCTCAATGCCAATGATTTTGATGCATTGATTGAATTGTTTACACCAGATGGCGCACTGCAACCTCCCTTCCAGCGTCCAATTGTTGGTAAAGATGCGGTTTACCGCTTTTTTCGGGAAGATTGCCAAAACCTCAAGCTGTTACCAGAGCGTGGAGTAGCTGAACCTGCTGAAGACGGCTACACCCAGGTGAAAGTGACTGGCAAAGTGCAAACCCCCTGGTTTGGTGCAGGAGTTGGAATGAACATGTCCTGGAGATTTTTGTTGAATCCGGAAGGCAAGATTTTCTTTGTCGCCATTGATCTGCTTGCCTCTCCTAAAGAACTATTGAACTTAGCCCGCTAACTTCTCCTGGCAGATAAAGGGAATACGAAGAGATTTGTTAGCCAACCAGGTTCAACAATTTCTAATGGTTGCTTTTGAGCACTCCCTGTAGGGAGTGCTTTATACAAAAAAATCGGGTAAGATAAATGTAAATTATAAATTGCTTAACTGCTGCTAATCAAAGTATTGCGGCAGTCGAGAACGGCTCTTAACCTGTTTGCTCACATTATTTTTTGGCGTAGCCGATTCACAGTTGATTCAACCTTTATTATTCTCAAAAAGATACGGGACAATGCACACGGATTGGTCAGATACGGAACAAGAAATCGCTCAGGCAGCTTTCAATAAAGCTTACGAACGTGAAATTCACGCATTAATTCAAGAGGTTCGAGAACGAGCCAGTAAGATTGCGGAAGTCGAAGAGGTGTGGCGACTGCACGATTCTTTGAGTGCAAGACGACACGATATTGATGGCAAGTACGACTATCGCTACTCTGTCTTGTTATTCGTTTTTGCCCGTTTGGTGAAAGAGGGTTGGCTCTATCTCAATGACCTAGAGGGTTTAGCAAAAGACAAACTGACGAAAGTTGCTGCCCTGTCTCGCATGTAGATGCAACATAGACTTAAAGAAGTGTTAAACGCTAGTTGTTCTGGGATAGGTTAAGTGTATGTCGGTTTTCTCAGAACCGAATGTTAACAATTCATATCTGGTCGAACATGTGAATCGATTGCGAAACAGTTTGCGATCGCTCACTGGACGAGATTTGATTGAGACGGTAGACGATTCCATAGAGGCAGCTAGATTGATCTACTATGCGCCTTTTGTCGTCGTGTCTCATGACAATGCTGCTGATCCTGTCTTCACTTATGGCAATCAAGTGGCGCTTAAGCTGTTTGAGATGAGTTGGCAGGAGTTGACGGCTCTGCCGTCTCGATTATCTGCTGAATCCATGCACCAGCAGGAACGATCGCGTCTCTTGTATCAAGTTTCGACCTATGGTTTCATTGACAACTACAGTGGACTCAGAATTTCCAGGACAGGCAGACGATTTTGGATTGAACAGGCGATCGTTTGGAATGTGATAGTAGATGGGACATATTGTGGGCAAGCCGCTACCTTTTCCCAATGGCGTTTTATTTGAGCGGCATCTAAATCTCTGCCTATTTTCGCAGCAAATTGGCGTGACTTTTAGTTAACAGATCAAACTCAGGCGTTTTGCCATACAAAGGATCATCAAATTGACGCGGTTCTATATTCAACAGCTATCCTATCTCATCTTATATCGTCGGTTGGCTTCGACTACGCTCAGCCAACCGAGAACCCCGTGCCCTGAGCGTAGTCGAAGGGCACCTCTCCAGCAGTTATTGTGGGGCTGGCTTCGACTACGCTCAGCCAACCGATGACGCTCGTTGAGCGTAGCCGAAACGAGAGCAGCCAAGACGAGCAATTTTGCCAATCGGGATGAAAGGATTTGAACCTTCGACCCCCTCGTCCCGAACGAGGTGCGCTACCAAGCTGCGCTACATCCCGAAATACTCAACTCAAAGCGATTTGCCTGCAAACAAAATCTGGGCGATACAAATCACCTGAAGCCTGATCTCAAATTTAGCACAATTCTAGGTTGAGTCAATTTTTAACAATCGCGCATTAGAGGAACGGGATTTTGACTGATTTGTGAAGCCCGGAGTTGCCCACAGGCGGCATCTGCCTCCAAGCCCCTAGAATAGCGTACACTAACGGCAATCTTGCGCTTTTGCAGTGTTTTGACAAAGGACTGGACACGCCGAGGATCGGGACGCTGATAATCAACTTCGGAAATTGGGTTGTAGGGGATCAAGTTGACATGGCTCTGAAATCCACGTAACTGATTTGCCAGTTCTTCTGCCTGTTCTGGGCTGTCATTTAAGCCAGACAGGAGAATGTATTCAAACGTGACTCGTCGTCCTGTGATTTGGACATAATCACGGCATTCCTGTAATAAATCGCTTAATGGATACTGCCGCGCACTGGGAATTAATTGCTGACGCAGGGCTTGATTGGAGGCATGGAGGCTAACGGCCAGCGTGACTTGCAGTCGATGTTCAGCTAAGCGCTGGATATGACCAGGGATACCAACTGTAGAAATTGTGATCCCCCGCTGACCGATGCCGATATCCTGGTTGAGCGATCGCACACTGCCCAACACATTGTCTATATTCAGCAAGGGTTCACCCATGCCCATGAACACGATATTGCTGACCCGCCGACCAAAATCCTCCTGCACCGTCAAGACCTGATCGACGATTTCATGTCGTTGTAGATTTCGTTGAAATCCGCCTTTACCTGTGGCACAAAAATCACAGGCCATGGGACAACCGACTTGAGAAGACACACACACTGTTAAACGTTGGATGTCTACAGCAGGTGCATCAGATTCTGCCAATTGGCCTGTGGCTGCTCTGGCTACAGGTAAAGCCGCACCCCAATCAGCTTTGCTATTGGCCTCAAAAGAGGGAATGCCAACGGTTTCAACAATCTGCCCATCAGCCAACCGTAACAGGTATTTAACCGTGCCATCTGGGGCTTGAGTCCGATAGTGTAAGTTCGATCGCCCCACTGGCACCTCTGCCAGCGACTCCCGCCAGGATTTGGGGAAAACGCTGATGTCTGAGAGCGATCGCACGCCTTGCTGGTAAATCCACTGATGTAGCTGTTTCCCCCGATAGGCAGGTTGCTGTTGGGCCTGCACCCACTGGGTCAACTCTTCTACAGAGGCCCCCAAAAGAGGTGGAATGTGGCAGCGGATAGGGCGATCGGTTAGAGAGGAAAAGGCAGGCAGAGGAGACAACCCAAGGGGAGTATGGGAGTCAGACGCACGAGACCCATCAGTAGACAGGGGAGCAACCATATCATTTCGTTAAAGTAGATCCGATTATCTATATTAACGTCTCTTTCAGGGGTCTATCCGATTGAGCAATGCTTAATGTAGGCTAGGACTCTATGTGTGCTGACCTGAGATGATTTTGGCTGGGGGAACTCCATCCTGCCATCCCCAATCATCCTTAAAGTCCAGCAAAGCAAAAACTCTAAATCGGCAATTTTTAGTGAGGAGAGGTGGAAGATTCATGGTAAGAGACGCAGGCGATCGGTTTTCCGAAGCCCTTAATATTCGCTTAAGCAGAGATGGTACAGCAACTTTAAGAAATTCCTTAAGTCGAGAGGATCAACTTGATTTCTATCGGGTCAGGCTGAATCGTCGCAGTAATCTGACGGTTAGGTTGGATCAACTAGAAGACGATGCCAATCTCGCAATTTTTAATAGCGACCAGGACCGAATTGACCGATCGCGCGAAGATGACGAAGATGCTGAATTTCTGCAACGCTTATTAGAGCCAGGAATCTACTTCATTAGAACCAATCGGATTGACGGCAACATCCCCAACTATCGGTTAAGGGTTTCAGTCTCCCCCGATGCAGGCAATGGATTTGATGCCCCTACGCCAATTCGGGTCAGTGACAATCGACGCAGCCGATTTTCGTTTCGAGATTTCGTCGGTACTTTCGAGCAGCAAGATGATGACGATGACGACGAAGATGAAGATAGAGAAATTGTTGGAGATATCGAACAAGATCGATTTGACTTTTACCGCTTCGAGCTTTCCCGCCCCACAACCTTCAGAAGTTCGCTAGAAGGGTTGGAGGATAATGCCAACTTGGCCTTGTTCCGAAACCGCCAGCGGATTGCTTTCTCCAATGCACCTGGCCGTCGATCAGAATCGATTGAAAGGAGATTGGACAGTGGTGTTTACTTCATTCGAGTCGATATTCAGGAGGGGTTTACAAGCTATCTCTTAAAAACCTCTTTCATCCCTCGTTGAGAATTCAACTACATACTCCTGGTCAGCGGTTGAAGTTGCCCGAATACCAAAACGCTCTTCTGATCTGCTGCACCAGGGTTTAGGGATCAGCAGATAAATGAAGTGCCAGTGCCCGGGTTTCGACTACGCTCAACCCTCAGATGACTATGACTTGAGTGCCAGTGCCCGGGTTTCGACTACGCTCAATCCTCAGATGACTGGGGATTGAGCGCCAGTGCCCGGGTTTCGACTACGCTCAACCCTCAGATGACTATGACTTGAGCGCCAGTGCTCGGGTTTCGACTACGCTCAACCCTCAGATGACTGGGGATTGAGCGTAGTCGAAATCCACTCTATGGTTATTTTTCCCCGCACATCCCTTAGCTTGTGCCTACAGTAGATCCACTGCCAGAGTTTCCGCAGGCAGATCACTCAATCCATCAGAAATACGGTTATTCTGGTGAGAGTTAAGCAAGCGGATGAGGGCTATGGCGGCATTCTTACTAGAAGTCGGAACAGAAGAGTTGCCTGCAAGTTTTGTGGCAGATGCTTTAGAGCAGTGGCGATCGCGCATTCCCAGCAGTTTGGCGGAGCACTACCTAACGACAGACTCGTTAGAGTTCTATGGCACCCCTCGCCGATTAGCCGTCCTGATTCAGGGATTGCCCATGCAGCAGCCCGATCGCGAAGAACAAGTTAAGGGCCCATCGGCTCAGGCAGCCTTCAAGGAGGGCAAACCCACAAAAGCCCTGGAAGGATTTGCGCGATCGCGGGGGGTGGCTTTAGACGCAATAGAAATTCGCAACACAGATAAGGGAGAGTTTGTCTTTGTGCAGCAAACGATTCCGGGTCGCCCGACCGCAGACCTGTTGACCGAACTGGTGCCCCAGTGGATTTTTGGATTGGAAGGCAAGCGATTCATGCGTTGGGGCGATGGGGATTTGCGATTTCCCCGCCCGATTCGCTGGCTAGTCACTCTGTTAGAGGATCAAGTGTTGCCGATAAGTGTAGAAAACGGGTCAGAGCAATTTAGTAGCGATCGCCTGACTCAAGGGCATCGGGTGCTACATCCTGATCCCATCAGTATCCCCACTGCAACAGACTATCTCACCTGCCTGCGGACTGCCTCAGTTGAACCCAACCCGGTGCGTCGTCGAGAATTAATCCAATTGCAGGCCCAAACTGCGGCTCAATCAGTTGGCGGTTATGCCTCAATTTCTCCTAGTTTGCTAGAGGAAGTTACCGATCTGGTGGAATTTCCTACCGCAGTAGTGGGCAAATTTGCCTCAGCGTTTCTGGAGATGCCCCCTGAGGTGATTGTCACTGTCATGGAGAGCCATCAGCGCTATTTCCCGGTACTAAAAGCGGCGGAGACCAAAGAACTGCTGCCCTACTTCATTACTGTCTCGAATGGTGATCCTGCTAAATCTGAGATAATCGCAGCGGGAAATGAACGAGTGATTGTAGCACGATTGACTGATGGTCAGTTTTTCTATCATGCCGATCGCGCTTTACCCTTAGTGGAATACTTACCTCGTCTGGAGAAAGTCACATTTCAGGAAAGTTTGGGTTCGGTACGGCAAAAAGTCGATCGCACGGTGAAACGAGCAGAACAGATTACAGAGCAACTGCAATTGGCAGAAGCGGCGCGATCGCTGATTCAACGAGCTGCCCTGCTGTGTAAAGCCGATTTAGTCACACAGATGGTGGGTGAGTTTCCAGAACTGCAAGGAGTCATGGGACAAAAGTATGCCCTTAGCAGTGGGGAACCAGAGGCCGTTGCCACTGCCATTTTTGAGCATTATCTTCCCAGAGGAGCTGCTGATCAACTGCCCCAAAGTTTAACGGGACAGGTGGTTGCGATCGCCGATCGATTGGATACGCTGATCGGCATTTTTGGTCTGGGCCTGATTCCCTCCGGCTCCTCCGACCCGTTTGCTTTGAGGAGAGCCGCCACTGCCATTGTGAATATTATTTGGACAGCCGATCTGCCCCTCAACTTAAAGCAATTACTAGAGCAAGGCACTCAGGATTTTCAAACGACGTTTGGCAAAGGGGAAGGTGCGCTTAAACAGTTAGAAGACTTTTTCCTTCAGCGCATTCGGACATTATTACAGGAAGAACAGGGAATAGATTATGATTTGGTCAACGCCGTGTTAGGCGAAAATGACGCAGAGTATACAGAACGTGCTCTGGTGAATTTATTGGATGTGCGCGATCGCGCTCACTTCTTGCAAGTGATCCGGCAAAATGGAGAACTCGATCGCATCTACGAAACGGTCAATCGTTCCACTCGCCTTGCGGCTCAAGGGCAGTTGGATAAAATTCAACTTGATCCGGCTAACTTGGTTCAACCCAAATTGTTCCAGAGTCCCTCAGAACAAGCCTTTCATGATGCACTCGTGCCACTCGTACCGAAAACCCAGGCGGCTCAAGCAGAGCGCAACTATCAGAAATTAGTGGATGCGCTAGCTGAAATTGCTCCCATCGTCAGCGAATTCTTTGATGGGGAACAAAGTGTTTTGGTCATGGATGAGAATCCAGACATTCGCCGCAACCGCTTAAATCTTCTAGGGCTGCTTCGTAACCATGCACGGGTGTTGGCTGATTTCGGAGCAATTGTTAAAAGTTAAACAAACCATGCTACGGCGACGCATTTGACCCGCAATCTTGCAGGTTAGTTATATTCAAGGGTCAATAATATCTGGTCAATGCCATCGTAGACTTGGGTAAGTTCATCCTCTGAAATGCAATAGGGTGGCATCAGATACAAGACATTGCCTAAAGGCCGTAACAACAACCCTCGATCGATCGCCTGTTGCCGAATCTTCAAACTAACTTGATTTAAATAGCCTTCTTGTTCCTGGGTCATTATATCCATTGCAGCAATTGTGCCTGTGACGCGCAAACGGTGGACATGAGCATGTGATTTCAACTGTTGTAAATGTCGTAAATGTTTCGCTGCCATTGTTTGAAACGCCGCTGCATTTTGCTGTAACAACTTAAGAGAAGCGACCGCCGCAGCACAACCCAGTGGGTTAGCGGTGTAACTGTGCCCATGATACAGTGTTTTCAATGGATCATCGCTGTAAAACGCTTCGTAAATTACTTCAGTACAGGCGGTGACGGCTAACGGCAAGAAGCCACCCGTCAAACCCTTAGACAAACAGATCAGATCGGGTGAGACTTGCGATCGCACACTGGCAAACCAATCCCCAGTGCGGCCGAAGCCCGTCATGACTTCATCAAAGATCAACAAAACGCCAAATTGCTGCGCTACCTGACTGAGTTGCTGGAGGAATGAGTCGCGACACATTCGCATTCCCCCTGCGCCCTGTACCAGAGGTTCAATCAAAATGGCAGCATACCGCTGGGGAGATTGACTCAGGAGGGTGGTCAGATGGGCGATCGCTGCTGCTTCTTTCTGTTCAATCTGGTCATCCCCGATCCAGGTTTCGGGGAAAGGCAGAAACTCGACAGCAAACAGCAGGTTTTGGAAGGCTGACGTGAAGAGCGATCGCGCTCCGACTGCCATTGCCCCGAAGGTATCTCCGTGGTAAGCAGCATCGAATGCTAGAAATGTAGTGCGTTGTTGTCCCTGATTCAACCAGTATTGATAAGCAATCTTCAGAGCAACTTCAACAGCAGTGGAGCCATTATCTGAATAAAAGATACGGTTTAAGGGTTGCGGCAAGTGCTGGATGAGTTGTTCAGCTAACTGTTCAGCAGGATCATGGGTCAATCCAGCAAAAATGACATGCTCTAATTGCAGGGCTTGTTGATAAATCGCTGCTGCGATTTCAGGATGAGCGTGACCATGCAGATTAACCCACCAACTCGAAATACAGTCAAGTAACTGCCGACCATCTTCTAGATGCAACCAAACTCCATCGGCTGACTTTACTTTTAAGCAGGGTGGTGCTGTTTTGGCTTGTGTATAAGGATACCAGAGATGAGGATGGGAGATTGGGCGAAAAAGAGTCATGTTCTACTACATTGAAATTAGAGATAGATATTGTAATCCTATCAGGGTAAGCGCATCTAAAAAAGTAGTCACCTATACAGACAGTTGATGCAGGCAATGAGTCAACGCTGACCAAGTTTCCGATTCCGTCTGCATCAGCAACAAACAACAACTATTTAGCGGAAAAT
>Ga0224723_1000826_pt1 | contig 20344 bp, 20 predicted proteins | sample Balambano_FR2_Me_FD_161647 | JGI IMG/M metagenome (GOLD analysis project Ga0224723, IMG submission 161647) | Freshwater sediment microbial communities from Lake Towuti, South Sulawesi, Indonesia - Balambano_FR2_MetaG | ecosystem: Environmental > Aquatic > Freshwater > Lake > Sediment | place... | reverse complement strand
ATGGAGGTAATGGGGGTGATGGGGGTGATGGAGGTAATGGGGAAGTAAGAGAACTAATGAAGCATCAATTCCCCACTCTCCCCCTCTCCCACTCTCCCACTCTCCCACTCTCCCACTCTCCTAAAACTGGTCTACTCCTTAACAACCCTCACAACCCAACGGGGAGGTTATTTTCTCGTTCAGAAATTCTGCCTTTGTTGGAGGAATTTGCTTTAGTGGTAGTAGATGAAGCTTTTATGGATTTTCTACCACCAGGTGAAGAGCAAAGTTTAATTGGGATGGTGCAAGAATATCAAAATTTGGTGATATTACGATCGCTTACCAAATTTTACAGTTTGCCTGGACTACGGTTAGGTTATGCGATCGCTCACCCTGACCGTTTGTCTAAATGGCAACGTTGGCGCGACCCCTGGCCCGTAAATACTCTTGCAGCAGCAGCCGCCATCGCAGCCGTTAAGGATAAAAAGTTCCAGCAAATGACCTGGGAATGGCTGCCATCAGCTAGAAATCAACTATTTCACGCTTTAGCCTCAATTCCAGGATTGCAACCCCTAAAAGGCTCTGCTAACTTTTTATTAGTTGAATCACAACAACCTAGTTCACAGTTGCAACAAAAATTACTTAAACAACAGCAAATACTGATACGCGATTGCCGAAGTTTTCCGCAACTAGGCGATCGCTTTTTCCGAGTAGCTGTACGTACGTGGGAAGATAATTATCGTTTGGTAGAAGCGCTGAAAGAGCATGGGGGAAGTGGGCAGGGCTGATTCGTTCCTTAAACCTGGTAAAATTGCAAGTGTTGAAAGGAAAAATTTATGGGTACTAACTAATTATATTGACATTCTCCGGCTTGTGAAATAAACCAGCACTGCCATATAGGAACATTACTTAGATTGTAAAGTAACTAGCTATCAAATTATGTAATTATTCTAAAGTAAATATAGGTAATTTATTTGTAACAAGAGAAGTTTAAAAATTGAGGTATAATCAATCACTAGTACTAACATTGTTAAATGAAAAAACGGGTAAAATTTTAAATTATCTTGAGGATGAGAAAAAATGAAAACTCAACACGAACGTCAACAATTAATTCAAGATATTTATGTACTGCTAAATCAAGCATATGATAGTACTTTAGATGAAATTTATACTCTATTAAAGTGTATAGATGAAGAAGAAGAAGAAGAAGATATAAAAGCTATTAGAGAAGCTAGAGAAGATGCTCGTCTTAATGGAACTTTTTCCTGGGAAGATATTAAAAACGAGATAGCTAACGAAAGGAAAAAGGACGTGGCGTGATTTACGAAATTAAATTTACAAAGGGTGCTAGAAAACAGTTCAAAAAATTATCTCAAGACTTACAAGACCGGATACAAAGTAAAATAGATGATTTAGCAATGGAACCCCGTCCCGACGGGGTTAAAAAATTAAAAAAGGAAGAAAGTTCTTATCGTATTCGTGTAGGAGAATACCGAGTTATATATGAAATATACGACAATATTTTACTAGTAACTATAGTTAGAGTTAAACATCGTAGTCAGGCTTACAAAGATGAAAGTTAACTACCACTAACTAATATCTAATAATATTGACAAACTTCATAACATAAATCAGCCTTCCTCTCCCCCTCCTTAACCTAAAGTGACTATCGACTACGATATTGTAATTATTGGTGGCAGTTTTGCTGGACGTGTTGCAGCTATTTATGCTAAGCAATTAAGAGCTACTGTTGCATTAATTGAACCAGAAACTAGTTTTAGCTCTACATATCACGCTTTTCGTGAAGTCAGCAAATTTCAACAAATAGATAAAACTAACAAATTTTATACCCCTCAACCATCTCCCATTGAGTGGCAACAGGTAATGCTGTATGCTCAAGCTATTACCTCCAATGTAGAAGAGCAGCATTCACCAACACTTTTAGCAGGTAAAGGTATTGATGTTATCGTTGGTGAGGGTCAATTTACAATAGATTCTGCTTCCCAAAAGCGCAGGTGGGGTTTTACTGTTAATAACCGCATACTACGGGGACGCACTTATTTACTAGCGACTGGTTCTTATCCAATTATTCCTGATATTGAAGGATTACAAGCTACTGGCTTTTTTACTTTGTCTAATATTTGGGAGTGTTTGAGTCAGAATAAACCAACAAAAAACTGGGTAATTATTGGTGGTACTCCCCAAAGTATTGAAGTTGCTCAGACTTTAGCTAGATTGGGTAGTATGGTAACGCTGGTAGTTCATCATCGCTATATTCTGGGAAATATTGACACAGAAATTATCCAGTTATTACAAGCACAATTAGAAGCAGAAGGAGTACGTGTCCTGACTCAGACATCAGTAAGTCAGGTAAGACGAATTGATGATAAAAAATGGTTACAAGTGGGAGATAAAGCAATTGAGACTGATGAGATTTTTGTAGCAGTTGGTAGACAACCAAATATACAGTCTTTAAATTTACCATCTGTAGGAGTGAAATGGTATAACTCCCGTTTGTTAGTAAATGATAAATTACAAACTACTAATAAATATATTTACGCTTGTGGTGATATTATCGGTGGATATGATTTACCTAACGTTGCTAATTATGAAGCAAAAATTGCTGTAAAAAATGCTTTATTTTTCCCAAGATTAAAAGTAAATTATAACTGTATTCCTTGGGGAATAAATACTCAGCCGACGTTAGCGCAAATTGGTTTAACTGAAGTGCAAGCCAAACAACATTATCGTCAAGATGAAGTCTTGGTGTTACGTCAATATTATAAAACACTGACTGCTGCTCAACTTCAAGATGAAACAACTGGTATATGTAAATTAATTGTTTTACGTCACGGGCAAATTTTGGGAGCGTCTATATTTGGATTACAAGCAGCAGAGATAATTAGTATGATTAGTTTAGCGATCGCGCAAAAGATTAAAGTTCAGGATTTAGGATTATCTTTTATTTATCCTAGTTTCTCAGAAATTTTACAGCAAATTGCATCACAATGGCATGAGCAAAGATTAAGCAGTAATTTTGGTTTGGAAGAATTCCTAGATGACTTCTTCCAATTTCGTCGCGATTGGAATCTATAGCGGATTTCTCGTTGGGTGGGGTGGGTTTTGTTGGGAGTTTTCGCGTTTAACTGAAAGCTGATCTGCTAAACCCACCCCTACATTATCCCGTACCCAGCACTTCTCTACTTCTCCTTTTTTTGTGAAATAGAAACGCTACCGATACCTTGAAGGATACCACGACCAATTAAACCAAGCCCGCGACCAACAATTTGAGTTAAAACGAAAACAATACCGCTACCAATTAAAGATAATAACGCTTGTAAACGAGGTGCGATCGCATCCCGAAATTCTAGTACTAATGTGACAAATAAGGGAATTCCAGAAAGTTGAACTAATTCTTGACGACGTGGTGCATAAATTGAAGTTTTGGCAATTCCACGAGGTGCAATCACAAAAAGTTCATAACGACTTTCAAATATTGCTTTCGCTTCAGTGACGTAATTTCTCCAACGGTATTTCCATGATAAATTATTTCTAAATCTTTCTATTTCTCGTGTAGAAATTAATCTACTATCATAATATTTTTGTTTGATCGTCTCTACATCTGCTAATTGGTCTAAAAGAGGTTGTAATACTCCATTAGCTACTTGAATTAAGAGATTTTCTAAAAGCATTAAGGCTTGTTCGTTGGCTTGCTCGCTACCTGCTGGATAGGATAAGTTATCTATTTGTAAGTCTATTTGATATAGTAGGTAAGAAAATAGTTCAGATACTAAGGGTATTTTATCCAAAATTTCTGATTTTACTATTTCTGTATTTTGTAATAATGTATTTACAAGTTCTACAGTATTATTACCCAATTGCACACGAGAAAATTTACCAAAAAACTCAATTGTTGTTGCTTGCCATAAATCTAATAATATATTATTCTTAATTTCTAATAATTGATTGCTTTCTATTCTAGAGCTACGTACTTCATCTAGAGAATGAGCAATTTTTTGCAATATTAAATATAATAATTCACGTTTTTTTTCTAACTGTAGTATATCAACTTCTAAAGGACTATCTGATACGTTCTCTAATGGATATTGAAGTTTATTTACACACAATGAAAATAATATTGATTGCAGCGCTCTTGGACTAAGTAAAGAAGGATAATTTGCTGTGCTTGATGATATAGGTGATAATGCCGGAGTTATAGTTGTTTCTATTTGTAATTCTGCACTTGGTATCAACAATTTGTTCAGTAACCAACGTGCTGCTAGTAACTCTCGTCGGTTTCCAGCTAAAACAACTTTTTGTAATATTGGTACTCCTGGTGTTTGTAATTGTTTTGTAACTTTTCCTAAGTTACTATTTATTTGAGCATTTCCTGACAAGCGGAGATTTTGTATTAACTTGGCGAACGGGGTAGATTTTACTGGTAACTGTGTTTGTCTGGTATCCTCCTCAAACCAGTAAGAATCACCCTCAGCTATTTGCTGCATCGCAGCGACTAACTCTACAGGTGGTGTACCTTTTGGACAATACCCATTGATACCCAATGCTTTTGCTAATTTCAGCAACCCCTGGTCTTGAATAGAACTCAGAAGTAAAATTGGTAGGTTAGGATACTGATTTTTCAGCTGCTGACACAATTGTAAACCTAACTGTAAGCTAGAGGATGAACGCCCACCAAGTTCTAAAACTACCATATTTATGCAAAATGGGTCATTTTGCGCGAATTCTGCTAATATTTGCAGTGCTATAGTCTCTGTTTCTGCCTCTGATACTACCTCTAGATTGGAAAATTGTTCTAAACAAGTCTTTAATCCTAATCTAAAAATGGGGTCTTGGTCAATTAACAGTAGCTTGAGAGGGTAATCGCTCATCTGACAATTTTAGTAACTTATCTTCAAATTAAGAGTTCCTTCCATACCTAGATTCATCCTCCTAATGACAATTTATTCTAACAAACCATATACATAACTTCCAGAAGCAGCTATTATCAGTGTAAATAAATGAATATAAACATTCGGCATTGGTTGACGGAACATTGTATTGAAATACACCAATTAAGGCAATTAAAAAGGGCGCAATTGGTAGGTGTAGCATTCCGTATTGTTCAGGATATGGAGTTCAAGAGTCTTGTGCCTTTTGATATATGTACTGTGGTAGAAGTTTTAGAATTACCGTTAAGTGCTGTTTGGCAAGAAATCACTGCGATCGCGCAATTGACAGCGAGTCTTGTAACTGCACTTAGTCAAATCAAACCTCTAAAACGCAATGAGGGAACTTGGTTAGCTTTTCAAGTTGCTTATCTCCAAGCTTTGCAACAAGTACTAGATGAGGAACAAAGTCACAAACGAATCTGGCTAGATAAAGCGATGATATTGGAAGTAGGGGAAGTATGTATAAATAATCCTCCTATCCCTCTGCAAAATGCCCAATTATTATCTTTACTTAAAACGCTGCATCCGGGAAAGCTGAGCGATACTCAAGCAGAACAAGCACTTTCTCTAGTTGCGGATTCATTATTGGTACAGCAAATGAATTCTGCTACCATAGCTTGGTTTGTCACTAATGGTGCTGATGAATTAGAAGCTAAATTATTAGCTCAAAGAATATTATATTCATTGTACGGTCATTTATTAATAGTTATTGCTGAGAATGCTCCACCTTTAGCTCAGCTACAAAAGTTTGTCCGTCTAAGCACTTTACTACCTGCGACTGGGAAGAACGGGAATTACACCAGAGATAGTGGAGTGTCAGGAGCATCTATTAACTATATTAATAATGACCAAATTGACTTATATCGAGAACATTACAGAGCAAGTTTGATCCAAAGTCTTTCAAAACCGTTGTTGATGGAATCATTCACTCTCAAGGATATTTATGTTCCTTTGAAAGTAGCTGTAGAGAGTGGTGATACTACTCAAACTGTAGATTTGATGGTGTGGGTACAACAACAGCTAACTGATTTAAAAACGATTGCTGTGGTTGAGTCGGAACCTGGTTATGGAAAGACTAGTTTTTGCCAAATGTTTGCTGCACAAGTAGCTAGAGAACTTTACCCTGAATGGATGCCTATATTCATTCGTCTACGGGATATAACTTATGGTAAGTCATTAGCAGAAACTCTTAGTAGTGGTATTCGAGGAAGTTTTTCGACTAATTTTGCTGCTAGTCTTGATTTATATCATCCTCAGTGTTTGCTAATACTGGACGGTTTAGATGAACTGCCACCTTCTAGTCAAGGTAAAATGGCTAAAATGATTTTTTTAGAGCAGTTGTTGAGTTTACAAGCTGGATGTCGTCATAAAATTTTACTAACTACTGGGTTAACAACCTTACAGGATATCTTGGGAGACATACCCTTAGAAATGCGACGTGTTCGCATTCAACCACTGGAACAAGAAGAATTACGACAGTGGTTTCAGCAGTGGTCAAAGGTACAATCGTTGACGATCGCCCAAAATTATTTTAATTTCCTCAAGGAAAATGGTTTGTTTAATAGCCAGCCAAAATTGGTGGAGCTTGCTTCACTGATCCGTCAACCTTTGACTTTGTATTTGCTGGGAGTTTTGTATCGTGACGGATTATTGGATGATGAAATATTACAGATAGCTTGTCAGAAAACATCACTCCTATATGAAATTCATCAGCGTTTGAGTGGTTGGTTGCTAGGTTATCCTTTATTAAGAAGAGTCAAGACAGTTGTTTTACGATCGCACACCCATATTCATCGTACAACAGATGCAGTTGCTAACTTACTTTGTGGACGCCATCCTCAAGAACTTCAACAGCAAATGCAGGCGATCGCTTTAGATATATTACACTCTCAGTCTCAAATAAATTTCACAAAAGAAGCAAATATCCCAGCTTTATATTTTAAAATTAATCAAAATATCATTGAGTTTTCTCACCTTAAATTAGGTGAATATCTCTGCGCTCAAGCTCTCAGTACTCAGCTAGAACTTCTTACCCAACGTCAAGAAGATACCTATGGAACTAAAAGCTTTGTACAAGATTCTCACAGTTTTGCTCAACATCTTTATAATTTACTCGGTTACGGTATTCTCACTCCAGAAATAGAAGCATTAATTATTGAAGGATTACGACAGGAGCAAAAACGCGAATTCTCCTTTGAAATATTATGCGATCGCTTGCTGTCTTTCTGGTACGCTTATTGTCGAGGTCGGTGGTTAGATGAAGGGTTAGCACACAAAGCTTTAACTCATTTTCGAGCTATAGGAAATCCTGTGAATGTAGAGCAGATAAATGCAGCGGTGGGAACAAATGTATTTTTCCTGCTTTGTGTAGCTACACAGGAAGCAAAAATTTCATTTTTACCTTGCGGCAACCCAATTTTATCAGAATTTTACCCAGGAGCGTTAATCAACCTCATCAACAAGACATCTATTTTGAGTAAAAGTGCTTTTACATTGCGTATGCGCTCAAAATACCTAGCAAAACTCAATTTATCACGAGTATATTTACCCCAAGTAGTGCTGAGTGGAGCTGATTTGCAAGAAATCAACTTCGCAAATGCAGAATTAACAGGAGCGAATCTAGCAGCTGCAAACCTCCAAGCAGCTTACTTGAGTGGTGCAAATCTTGCAGGAGCCAATCTTGCAGGAGCTAATCTTACTGGTGCTAATCTTACTGGTGCTAATCTTACTGGTGCTAACTTGAGTGGAGTGAATCTCAAATCAGTCAACTTAACTAACGCTTGTTTATTTAATGCCAACCTGAGTGATAGCGAGCGAGAAATGGCATTAATAAATGGTGGCATATTTTCGCTACAGCAATTCCAAACTCTCAAACGTGTGCTTTCCCAAGAACGATTCCCACACACCGACTCCACTACCAACACAGATTCTTGGTTAGATACGTCTTCAAAAGTCGGGTTAATAGAAAGTGCGGAAGGTGAAATCATGTCACCCATGTATGTTGATGATGATTATGCTGAAGATGAAACAGTTTTTGGGGTCAACCCAGAAGATTTTTAGGCGTTGATGACGTTAAAATGACAAAAGCGTTCAGATTAGCATAGCAATGGTTCAAGCAGCAAGTAAAATATTGACCCTAGACGAGTTTCTTGGGCTAGCAGAAACTAAACCAGCTAGCGAGTATATTGATGGTCAACTAATTCAAAAACCTATGCCCAAAGGAAAACATAGTTTAATTCAAGGCGAATTAGCCAGTGCTATCAATATAATTACTAAACCACAAAAAATAGCTTTAGCGCTACCAGAATTGCGTTGTACTTTTGCTGGACGTTCTCTAGTTCCTGATATTGCCGTCTTTTCTTGGGCTAGACTACCCATAGATGAAAATGGCGATATTGCCAATATATTTACCGCAGCACCAGACTGGATCATTGAAATTCTTTCCCCAGAACAAAGCCATACAAAAGTAACAAAAAAAATCTTACACGCTCTTAACCATGGTACTCAAATGGGTTGGTTAATAGATCCTGATGAGCGATTCATCAGTGCTTATCCTGCGGGAAAACAACCTCTCGCTTTTGAAGAAATTGAGGAAATTTTACCTGTTCCAGAGTTTTGTCAAGGATTAAAATTGACTGTAGGTGACATTTTTGGCTGGTTAAAAGTAACTCCATAATACCCCTACTCCCCTCTTCCTACAAATCCCGATATCCATAAAAATTAATACTATAATCAGTAATCCGAACTCCTGTCTGCTTTTCAACTTGACGGATAAAGTCTTCTGGCAATTCTAAATGAACGTCTAATATCTGATTTGTATCTAAACAATTTACATGACTATGAGAATCGCTAATATTACCGTATAAACGCCCATCACAACGTTCTATAGATTCTATAATACCTTGAGAGGATAAGGCTTCTAAATTCTGATATACAGAAGTATGACCGATATCTTTACCAGCTTGATTTAGGCGATCGTAAATTTCTCTAGCTGAAAGGTGTTCTTGAACTTGCCAAAGCAACTCCAAAATAAAGCGACGCTGACGACTTACACGCATACCAAGCTCCTGACACCGCTCAAGAGCATCTTCTAGGGAACGAATTGGCTTGGTTACTGATTGATCTTGCATATCTGGATTTGCTAAAGTTGCGGTATTTTTCTATGAATGAATATAATTCTTTTATATATACAACGATTCTAACGTTGAGCGTTTGCCTTTGTCTGTGTTGCTTTAAATTTGGGCAAAAACTAGAGACTTAGACAAAGATGCTTTTGATAGGTAAATTTTACAGAACCATCTCTAAAACAAACTCATTACAACTTTAGCTTAAAAACACTCTAAACGTCCACCCAAAAGCAGATGTCACTATTTTTGGATATTGGAAAAATAGTTATTTGTGCTTATTTTCCATCATGCAATAAATTCTCTTCCAAAAGGCGAGTAATCATAGCTGTTCTAGAAGTGACACCTAGCTTGACAAAAATCCGCCGCAGATGAGTAGCTACAGTCCAAGGGCTAATATGAAGATGACTGCCAATTGATTTGTTAGGAAGACCTTTTGCTACCAGTTTAGCGATCGCTATTTCCCGGGGACTCAAGTTAACTTTTTCTAACGATATAGGTAAATCGATAATTTCGTGATCAACTAACTGTTTTTGATCAATTTCAGTCGCTTTTGCTTCTTGGCTACAGCGTACCACGTAGTAGTGTACCCCATCCACATCTGATTCAAAAATTACCTCATTAACAGCTTCAGTAATTTGTAGCACTTTACGAGGTGTACAATTTCCAACTTGTCTAACTAAAACCTTAAGTAACGCTTCCTTCTCACCAGCTACGGAAGCTATATCGGATGCAGTAACCAGCTTTTTCCTTTTTGAGGTGTTCATGGCTTATATTCATCCTTGAATGTTTACTAAATTTAAATAACAGGGATAAGAGGAACTGATATCAATACAACTATTGGGAATAGTAGATGCTAATACTTTTGTACATACTTTCATTGTGCCATTAAAAATATACTTATTTCCCTTTTTATACAAATCATCTGTATAAAATTTCAATAGCATTACAGGTAATTTCTCTGAACACATAAATTGAGTTAGTTGGTATTTGCTTGATGTTTGCAATGTTTTATAAGCATCCATCCCACACTCTGCATCCCCAAGTCACTCAAATGAGTTACCACAAACGTGCTTCCCAAGAAAAAGTGACTTTTAAACATTTCATCCTGTGAGTTATACATATTGGGTACGTGAAGACAAAGACGTGCTTACGGATATGCGTAAGCAACCTGGTCTTGATGCAACATTTAAAAAAGCCCCTTAATCCTAATTTGGGAAACCCGTAACACCCAATTTAGGAGTAAGGGGATTTTTCTTTATATACTTCATACAATCAAACGTTAACAGGGTTTACACTGAGGTTCAATATTATATAAGTATATTTTTCAGTACATCTACGTATTCACAATTTACAGTAAATTTACATAATATCAAGCAAAGAAATCAGTTAAAAAAATAGCTGATTTCTGACTCGTTCTATATTTTTGTCGCAATTTCAATGGGCAAAAATATTTACTCTACAGGGTTTGCATCTACAAATTATGAATAACGGTAACGGTAAAAAACTTTCTTCTGGTGATGTTCAACCACAAGGTACTGATATGCCATCTTTTGGTATGAATTCACCATCTTCCCAGCAGCAAATGCCTAGTGGTGACATGAACGCGACTAACTCAAGCAATCTCCAGCAAGTACTTGTGGAGATGCGCGTTCCCAAAAATCAAGGAATAATGACTGCATCACAGATAGCTGGGGGAGTAAATTTCATCCAACTAGATAATACTTATGACCCAGTGTCAGTCACTTCTACGGGTGAACACGTAGCTAGTTTAATGGCAGCAAATCAAGAAAGTGTCATCGTACGTGGTGTGATTGAGGAAAGCAGAATTCACGAATTAGAGGCACAATCCAACGTCATTAAGGTTTATAAAGATACACCTATTGCTCCTTTTGACTTGGCATTGTTGGAAAAACCTGAGCAAGATTTAGTGACACCGATGGATGGTTTGGGTAGCTGTCCTGTGGGTACTTGCGACTGTACACCAACAACAGCCAAAGGAGCGATCGCCGATGTTGCGGCTTATTTTGGTGTTGATAAAATTTGGGGTGCGGGTTTCAAAGGAAAAGGTATAGTTGTAGGAATTGTGGATGGTGGAATCACTGCTGAAGGTCGTGATGTTGCTGCTTTAGAAACAATTCGCCGCATTCCAAACGTGATTGGTGGTCCAGCTCCCGACTGGGGAACTACCGCTCGGGCTTGGGGTGAACATGGTAATATGTGTGCAACAGATGTATTGGGTATGGCTCCGGAAGCAAAGCTCTACGACTGTCGCATTTCTGGTGGTGACTCTATTTCTAACGCTTTAAAAGTATTTGATTGGGCAATTAACCAACATAAAACTGATGGTACACCCCAGGTGTTAACAAACAGTTGGGGAATTTACCAAAAAAGCTGGGATGAATTTTACGCTAGTAACCCGGAGCATCCTTTTACTCGTAAGGTAATCGATGCCATTAATCAAGGGATACTAGTACTATTTGCTGCTGGTAACTGTGGTAGTAGTTGTCCCGCTGATAGATGTGGTACGGATACTGGGCAAGGTAAAAGTATTTGGGGTGCTAATGGACACCCTATGGTCATGACTGTGGGAGCAGTCAACAAAGACGAGCAGTTTGTTGGTTATAGTAGTCAAGGTCCAGCAGCTTTAGATCCTAACAAACCTGATTTTTGCTCAGTGACACATTTCCGGGGTTACTTTGCTAGCGACAACGGTACATCAGCAGCTACACCAATCGCCGCAGGTGTGGTAGCTTTACTCAAACAAGCCAAGCCTTCTCTGACTCAAGATGAAGCGAAAAAAGCTCTGAAGAATACAGCCAAGAATATTGGTGAACCCGGTTTTGACCAGCATACAGGAGCTGGTATTATTCAGCCAAAAGCTGCTTTGGATACCTTATTACCTCAGCAATTACCCCGTTGGTCGAAGTGGGAAAGTTTGGGAGGAAATAGTTTTTCTGCACCAGCAGCGGCTTGGAGAGAAAAGCGTTTGGATGTGTTTTCTTTAGCTGCTGATAGTGCTGTATACAGTAAATTCTGGGATGGAACCAAATGGAGTGAGTGGGAAAGTTTGGGTGGATTTAGCCTAACTGCACCTGCGGTTGTTGCTGCGTCTAATCGTCTTGATTTATTAATTGTTGGTCAAAAACGTAACTTGCTTCGTAAGACTTGGGATGGAAAGTGGAGTGAGTGGGAAGATTTGGGAGGAGTTTGCAAAGGTGTAGCTGCTTCTCGTTGTGGTGCGAAGCGTTTGGACGTATTTGCTGTTGGTGCTGATAATGCTTTGTATCAAAAATCTTGGGATGGTACAACATGGAGCAACTGGACAAATTTAGGTGGCTTGTGTTTATCAGCACCTGCTGCTGTTGGTTCTAGTGATAACCGAATTGATGTGTTTGTTGTTGGGGGCGATCGCGCTATTCATCGCAAATACTGGGATGGTAAAACTTGGAGTTGCAATTGGGAAAGTTTAGGTGGTACATGGTTGTATTCTCCTACCGTTTCTTCTTGGGGTGCGAATCGTTTGGATGTATTTGCTGTTGGTATTGATAATGCGGTTTACCGCAAGTGTTGGGATAACGCTTGGAGTACTTGGGAGAATTTAGGTGGTGCTAGTACTTCTGCTCCTGCTGCTGTTTCCAGAGAAATTAACCACATCGATACTTTTGTTGTTGGTAGCGATAATGGTATATACCGTAAGTGGTTTGGGTAGGGAATAGGGGAGAAGGGGAGAAAGGGAGCAGTAACAGTTTCAAACCGTACAATCTGAGGCACGCTTGGGCAATAAGAACTTTAGAGTTTGGTTTGGATATATCTCTGGCGGCCCAACAGATGGGCCACTCGTTGACGGTTCATAGTGAACTGTACCATCAGTGGATTTCAGATAAGCACCACCAAGGGGCTTACGACTTGCTAATGTTAAGAGAAAACCGACCACTAGCACCCATAATTGCTAGATAACCTTATATTGACTACAGTTATGACATTTAAATTGTCTGTCACTCTTACCTGTAATGCAATTGAGCCTCTTCTCGAAAGTATTTTTTAGTAAAGGTAGAGGTGTTGTAAAGGGCTGAAAATCCTCGTGTCACGAGTTCAAGTCTCGTTCCTGGCATAACCCCCGAAACCCCTGCGAAGCATACCTTCCAGGGGTTTGTTGTTTGACCTAAAACCCCATTTCAGCTATTAGGGGTGGATTCTTTGTTGTGAAAATAGACTCTACGTTGGACATATTGGGGCATATTTGTCAAAATTTTGGGGGTAAATTTTGAGGGTACAAATTTCGATGGCAAACCCAACCCCCAAGAAATCCTCGAGAGGGACGGTTCAAGTAAAATGCTCGAATGACCATTCAAACGCATATCACGGAGACGCCTCTGCTTGTCTACTGCAATAGGCGCCGCTTTTTACGTGTGGCAACAAGTTTTGCAGCAACCAAGGCATTTTGTTATGGAACATGCTGCTTGGGGATGCGAATTTTCTGATGAGGAGTGTTTACAGGCTTTACAAAAGTATAGTTTAGCTGTAAAGGCTTTGGAACGGGAAGAACTACTTGAACAGGTAGTTGATGCACTATGCGAAGGTAAAGTAATAGGGTGGTTTCAAGGTAGAATGGAATTCGGAGCCAGGGCTTTAGGGAATCGTTCGATTTTAGCAGACCCTCGACACGCAGATATGCGGGATATCTTGAATTTGAAAATAAAGCTTAGAGAATCTTTCCGTCCGTTTGCACCGAGTATTTTAGAAGAAGCTGTAGAAGAGTATTTTACTGTATCAGAATCGGCGCCTTTTATGGAGAGGGTTCTTACCATTCGTCCACAGATGCGATCGCTAATTCCTGCTGTTACTCATGTTGATGGAAGTGGACGCCTGCAAACTGTTAGCCGTGAAACGAATCCGCTTTATTGGGATTTGATTGATGCATTTAGACAACGCACAGGGGTTCCAATGTTGTTGAATACTTCTTTTAATGAAAATGAACCGATAGTGTGTACACCAGAGGAAGCAATTGAGTGTTTTTTGAGAACAGGTATGGACATTTTAGTTTTAGGTTCATATTATATAGTAAAAAATATGGTATCTTTCAATACTGAAGCAAAAGAACTGAGTTACTCAACATCTAGCATTTATTGAATGAGTTGCATATATAGCAATCCGTTTAGTAATTGTAAAAAATATACCCTTAAAGACCGAATTAATACGGTCTCTACAGCGTGCCGTTTGCGGAAACCTACACGGTTGCCAAACTTGCACAGCAAGTGGTGACACAGCAAGAAGGTGTCTCCACACACAAAATAGGAAAAAACGTTCCAGTGCTATTACCCTTTGACCGAGCTTGTACCTGCTTGTACGACTGAGTTAATAATTTCTTGCGAAGATTTTTCGTGAACTGCTGCTAGCAAATTAATAGCTTTGGCAATTAGTCGGGGACTATCTTCAAAACTTTTATTGCTAGGTAAAACCAGTTGAATTGGGTTGCCAACGTCGTCAGTTCCATTTTGAAAGACTAATATACGCTCATTTGGGTGTGCTATTTGTTGCCAACCGCTTTGATGAAGGTACGATACAATATCGGCAATTTGGAGAGAACTATGATGTAATTCATCTTGTGGCATTTTGTGTGTCATTACCGCTCTCCTGTTTTAAACACTTGTATTAAACTTAGTAGAGATTCTGGGGTTAAACGTTGCTGCCGAAGAATCTTGATTCTAACTTTTCTCCGATTAAGAGTTGGAGTGCCGCTAGGATACTCCCAGTAGCAAGAACCGCGAAGTCGCATTTCTTCTTCATTATATATCAACCACTCAGATGAATCTGGTGGTAAGGTCAGCAGAATTAAGATACAAGGCACAGCCATTTTAAAACTGCGCCGAATCACCAAATCGTTGTAGGTTTTTGCTTCCAGGTCGTAGGTAACGGTTGTATCATCCCTTTGCCACTGGGTTGAGGCTTTTAATTGGAAGCCCAGAGAAAAGCCAGACTCTACCCGTCTGTTTTTACGAATGATGACTTCATCAAAGTTGCCGTCTACGCCGTAATCGTACTCGCGGATAGAAAGATTCAATCCTGCTTTACCGGCTATTGCTCGAATATATGCACGGCTTAACGATTCAATTATGTGGGGTTCGGTTAGCACTCTGTATTACAGTAACTCAAGGTAATTCTAAATAATACCCTAAAATCCAATTCGCAAGGCACTTAGATATAATAGGAGCAAATTTGAGTATAAAATTTATTTAATCGCATAGGCGCCCGCATGAGAAAAAAATCATGAAGATGGTACGTATTGTTCTCCAAGAAACTATGTCTGAAAGAAATGTAGATGCTGCTTGGGGATGTGAATTTTCTGATGTTGTGTTGACCATTTGATGGGGGATTTTGTCTTTATTATTTGGGATTATAGACTACAACGCTTGTTTTGCGCGCGTGACCAGTATGGGATTGTGCCGTTTTACTATGCTCAAGTTAACAATACATTGATTTGCAGCAATACCCTCAACTGCATCCGCTTGCATCCCTAAATATCAACGCAGTTGAACGAGCTAGCAGTAGCAGATTTCTTAGTGTGGGGGATGAATATGGAATGGTCTACGACTATTTTTAATGATATTCATCGTCTACCTGCTGCTCATACTTTGACTTGGCAAGCAGGGCAATTAAATACACAAAAATTAAACATACAAAAGTATTGGCAATTACCCCGCACTCGACCTTTAATATTCTATAAGCAGCCTCAAGAATATGTAGAGCATTTTTCTCAACTATTTGAGCAAGCCGTTAGCGACAGATTACAGACAAATCGAATTGCAACCCATATCAGTGGAGGGATGGACTCTACTAGCATTGCTGCGACAGCGCAAAAAGTACTGTTAGAAAGGGGGGAACCTTTTGATTTTCAGGCGTTTACCATGAGAGACCGTCAGATGATGCCGGAGGAAGATTCTTATGCAAGTATGGTAGCTCATTATATCGGTATTCCTTTAAATGAGATGAACTGCGAAAGCTATTTCTCCCATGTTCCAGAAGAGAACCCCTCCACGCCATTACCAGAACCAATTAGTATTCCCGCGCGCAATCCTGGTAATGATTTTACTAAGCACTGTGCAGACCACGCGCGGGTAGCATTAACAGGATTTGGTGGCGACCCAGCTTTGCGATTTGGTGAGTTTTATTGGTTGGAGTGGTGGAAACATGGTTTGCATAAAGAGTTGTTAGCAGTGCAGTCGCATTATTTACGCACATATCGCCGACCGAAATTTTATTTACGTCAAGGCTGGTCTTATTGGCGCAAAATTAACAGGGAGAAATTAGAACTTCCGACTTGGTTTAACTCTAGTAAAGTTAAGCAACTAGATTTACAAGAACGATACCAAAAAATGGGCGCCGAAATAATAGATTATATCTCTCGCTATGGCATGGCGAATTCTCCATTTTGGTCAAACTTATTTGAACAGTTCGACCCAGGTGTAACCGGGATAGCAGTTAAACATTACTATCCTTTTTTCGATTTGCGCTTGGTCAACTTTCTTGTGTCAATTCCCCCCGTACCTTGGTTAATCAATAAAAATATCTTACGGGAGGCAATGAAGGGTAAATTACCAGAAGCTATCCGCACTCGGAAAAAAATTGTCTTTGAGGCGCCACAGGTGTATGCCAAGGAAATGCAGTCAATGGTGGAGTTGTGGATTGGCGATTTATTAAAAAATGCCCCTGGTTTAGAAGATTATGTAGATACAGCCGAGTTAAGTCGGTTTTTACAGTCATCCGAAATTGATACAGCAAAATTCATGGAGGTAGAGAAAGCTCTGGCGGTTGCTTATTGGTTGCGGAACTCTCAAGTTGTTTCATCGAATAAAGTAAAACTTGAAGCTTTGTCTTATTAAGGTTTGTATAAGTACCAAACGGTTTTTTAAGCCTATTATATATAAAAGACCGACTTTTAAATTGGGTTATCAACAACAAGTCGTCGAGTTGTAAGCCAATGACGACCAAGTAAAACTTCAGGTAAGTCTCTACCTACATGAACACCAGTAAATAGCTTTATTCATTTGAATATTTGGTAGGATAATTGCTTTGCTTATAATCCGCACTCCGTTTGTAAGTATGCAACGGTCTTTGATAAGCCGCAACGAACAAGCCTTTGCAGTAAATCAGCCATAGTGCAGGGAGGAGAGTGTAAACTCTGATGTTGCTGTTTTAGTGCCGCAAGGCTTTGAGCAGGAGAGTCTATAAAACATTGCAGGATGAAACTATCAGGATGGACGGCTATTAGTTGGTATGGAGCAAGGGCAGTATCGGGAAAATCCTTAAGGTTAAAGGTCACAATAACATCGCAGTTGCTTGTTATGGCAGCCGCTACAATATGCCTATCATCCGCATCAGGAAGGGTGATGTTGGGTATGTGGTGTTCAAAGTCTGTTACCAACGCATCTGGACTACGAACATTCATAAGCTTTCTGGTACGCTCAAGACGATCTGGCAAGAGATCGGGACGTGCCTCAAGGAGATTTTGTATCCACTCCTGATGAATCATATCTGACCATTTTGGTGCGTATACACCTTCTATCGCTAACCACATCAGTAAATCTCGCAAGGGTGCAGAGTAGAGGACACACGCATCTAAAAGAGCGATAGGGTAGGTCATGGTAGATCGTAAAGTCCCATATCTTGCGCTTCTTTAGTCAACTCTTCCATGATGGAGGATTGTCGTTGTTTCTCAGTTTTTTGGAAATGAAGCAGGTCGGATAGCAGTACGCGGCGATAAATCCCTACTTTCCGTGAAGGAATCGTGCCTTCATCCAATAACTTTACAAGATAGGGACGTGAGACTCTTAATATATTCGCTGCTTCTTGGGTAGTAAGTTCAGCACTGTGAGGCAAAATAGTTACAGGCTCACCACGGCTTACCGACTGTAGTACATTCACCATTAATTGAAACATGCCGCTTGGGATAGTAATGTGAGTATCTTGCACAGCAGGATCAAGGATAGCAAGGGTGATGGTATCGGGAGGATTGGTGATAAATGCCGAGATTGATTCCAAAGCTTGGCGTGCAAGCGTGATTGCCTCTGAGGTAGGGGTATAGGGTTCAATTGGGCGATGAGTAGCCATACACATTTTTCCGCACGCACTGTGCGGGATATTCATACTCTATAAAGTATATCATCAAATCGAAACACTCGCAACAGAAAAAATACTCGAAAAACAGTAGGCTTTTTCCAGTGTAAATTCAGCTACAATTTGTGAATCGACAAAATACATCAACACAACGTTACGCTAATTACTACGACTCATTAATCATTTCACAAAGAGTCTGCTGCTGAATTACACTTATTTTCTTTGGGTACACACTTTCAAACATCTTACCAAAGCTTGCGTCAACGCTTACATTGAGAAAAAATGCAGTTAGGGACTTCCAAAAAATGGGCACGTATTATTACTTATCTCTTCGTGGTAGCACCGAAGCTTTAGATGTGGAAATTGCTCCAACTAGAAAGCAAATTTGGATTACTTGGATAAATTTACCGTTAGAAGAAGTAACAGCACTTTTAATCGGTTGTGTATTGGTATTCCTTTAAATGAGATGAACTGCGAAAGCTATTTCTGCCATGTTCCAGAAGAGAACCCCTCCACGCCATTACCAGAACCAATTGGCGATTTATTAAAAAATACTCCCCTTTTAGAAGATTATGTAGATACAGCCGAGTTAAGTCGGTTTTTACAGTCATCCGAAATTGATACAGCAAAATTCATGGAGGTAGAGAAAGCTCTGGTGGTTGCTTATTGGTTGCGGAACTCTCAAGTTGTTTCATCGAATAAAGTAAAACTTGAAGCTTTGTCTTATTAAGGTTTGTATAAGTACCAAACGATTTTTTAAGCCTATATATAAAAAACCGACTTTTAAATTGAGTCGGTCTTTTTTAATGCGCGCTTAATCTTATCTTTAAGAGTGCTGATTCAACCACTTCTCTAAATCAGACGTATCTGAAGTGTAGTTTTATGGCGCCAATATTAAAATTTTGAGTGTGGGTGTGCCAACTAGATTGAAAAATGTTCAGGGTGAGTCGTAATCGTTTTGTGTATCATATGCGAACAAAGCTTCAAGGTGAGAGAACTTCATCGCTTCCTGGTCAGGAAGTTGAATCGTTATTTCTATAGAACCACCAAGAGTACGGACGATATTCGTAAGCGTAGCAAGCGTGATATTATCTCGCCGTTCAAGTCGTGAAATGTAGGATTGATCAACTTCGAGACGTTCTGCTAGGGCTTCTTGGGACATTCCTGTTATTTCTCTAACTACCTTGAGAATGTGAAGCTCGTTCTTTATCTCTTGAGCGCGCTCTGTTATACGCTTTTGAGCTTCTTGTGAAAATTGTTTTCTTTTTTCTTTGTAAGATATCATTGTTCAAGTTCTTGCTCTTTACTTCGTTTTAACTGTTCTAAATAATCTCTAAAGCGTTTGTCAGCTATCGGAATATTTTCCTTGTACCATCGCTTGTTTCCTCGTTTATTTCCGCCTAATAAAAGAATTGCCTTTCTCACTGGATCAAATGCAAAAAGAATTCTCCACGGAGAACCTTTAAACTGTACCCGAAGTTCCTTCATGTTGTTAAAGGACGACTCCTCAATCGTATCAACATAAGGTCTACTTAGAGTTGGTCCTTCAGAGGAAAGAACATCAAGTACCGCAGCAATCTCCTCTTGAAGTGCAGGGTCTTGTTGGTCAAACCATACTTCAAATTGATCGTGAAAAATTATTTCCCATATCATTCCTGAAGTATATGACATATATATCATAATTGTCAAGTTTAGAGGACTTATACGCGCTACACGGCAGTCATGGCATAAAAAGAAGCAGAGGTGGCTTCTTCGGCATGAAACTAGCGCTTACCGTCAAAGCCAATACTGGGGATAGCAGTTAAACATTACTATCCTTGCTGAATTCAACTAAATAATTAAGATATTGTCCAATCTTCGATTCTTAAATTAGGAACTTTGCTAAAATCTTTACTGTTGCGGGTAACTAAAATGGCGTTTCTAGAAAGTGTAATTGCAGCAATACGTAAATCTCTAGTACCAATACGAATTTTTTGACGAATTAACTCTTTGTAACAATCGTGAGCAAGTTGATCAAAATCGAGCAAAGTAATTTTGTTTATATACTCTACACCAAATTATCCGCACCGAGGTAGCCCCTAAATTCTATTTATGGGGCTAGGCGCGGGCGAATTTATTCGCCGTCAACTTTCTTTTTGGTTTTGAATATAGATTTTGATACTGTCTAAAGTCGCA
>Ga0224723_1000825_pt1 | contig 20377 bp, 20 predicted proteins | sample Balambano_FR2_Me_FD_161647 | JGI IMG/M metagenome (GOLD analysis project Ga0224723, IMG submission 161647) | Freshwater sediment microbial communities from Lake Towuti, South Sulawesi, Indonesia - Balambano_FR2_MetaG | ecosystem: Environmental > Aquatic > Freshwater > Lake > Sediment | place... | reverse complement strand
TTAGTGTCACACTTGCCCTAAAGGGCTTTTGGCAGCTTTCATCCCCCTGCCTGAAGTACAGATGTGTTTTTCCGCACCGCTCCAAAACACATCTTCAGGGGTTTTCAGCTAGCCGTCTTTATAAAAAAGAGGCAATCTATCAATTGACTCTTTTACTTAGTTACCAGCCTATTATATCGCCGCTAACCCCCAGTTTCTCTAAACAGCTGGGGGTATTTGTTTTAACAATGGCACAAAAATTTATCAGTAAATTTAAGTGTTTTATAGAACACTTAAATGCTTAATCTGCAAAATTATACCAACCTAAACGCTGCATAAGTACCAGAAAAATAAACTGAGGATTTCCGAGGATATAACGCTTCCAAAGACGTTTGGGTTCAATAAGTAAACGAAATAGCCATTCTAAACCCCATTTTTGCATCCAAACAGGCGCTCTTTGTACCATTTTAGCTACCATCTCAAAGCTGACTCCAATTCCAATAGAGATTGGTACTGCCAACTTTTGATAGTTAGCGTGTATCCAATACTCTTGTTTTGGCGCTCCCAATCCCACAAATAAAATATCTGGTGCTGCGGCTTTAATTTTGTCATTAATTATTGCAAGTTCTTCTGCATTTGATTCAAAGCCGTAAGGTGGACAATGAGTACCAACAATCTTCAAACCTGGATGAGAGTTTTGTAAAATATTTTTCGCTTTTCTAGCAGCACCAGGACGACCACCCAGCAAGAATATTTTTAATCCCTTTTGTTCACCAACAGCACATAATTTTTCAAATAAATCTGTACCATTTACTCGACCATTAAGAGGAGTTTGTAAAAATTTTGCTGACCAAAGTAATGAAACACCATCCGGAACTACCAAAAGAGCTTGACGATATATATCACGAAAATGCCTATCTTTTTGAAGGCTAAGAATGTGCTGTGCGTTAGGCGTAACTACATAAGATGGTATGCCTGAAGAACACACGTGATGAGTAATAATTTGTACAACCTCATGAAAGCTGTATGTATCTATTTCAATACCAGCGATATTTACTCTCATAATTAACCCTGATTTTTTGGTATATACAACCTTTATGCTTTGAAAATATCTTCTCAATTCCCAAAAAGGCTGATATAGCGAACAATTAACACCTGATTTTACAACAAGGAAGGAGGCTTGTGGACATGAGTAAGAATTAGCCATCTTGCTATGTAAAATCTAATATTGTAGTTTCTCTAATATATCTGGTTTTGTGCATTTGCATAATAATTTATAGATGAAGAGAAAAATATTTTAGTCAAATGCCTAATGAACATAGCTACAGAACTAAGTATTTTTAAGAGAGTTGCCCTACTAGGATGTAAGATGTATGTCCCACAAACATCAATTGAAGCAACAGTCTATTTCTCGGATAGCTGTAATGCGATCGCTTCCTGGTTTAGGTGATTTACTTTGTGCTGTACCTGCCTTGAGAGCGCTGAGAGCAGCTTTTCCCCAAGCAAAAATTACCTTAATTGGTCTACCTTGGGCACGTTCATTTATAAAACGTTTCAGCCATTATTTGGATGATTTCTTAGAATTCCCTGGCTATCCAGGGATTCCAGAAGTACCATTTTCACAGGAGAAATTACATCTGTTCCTGAAGAGTGTTCAAGAACAACACTTTGACTTAATATTGCAAATGCACGGTAACGGTACTGTCAGTAATTCCTTTATAGCCTTACTTGATGCCCGCATTAACGCAGGCTTTTATCTTCCCAATCATTATTGTCCCGATCCCAATTACTTTCTACCTTACCCAGACACCGAACCAGAAATATGGCGTCACCTACGCTTAATGGATTTTTTGGGGATACCACTCCAAGGTGATAAATTAGAATTTCCTTTACGCGAAGAAGATTTTGCAGCTTTGCGATTAAAGAAGAATTATGTTTGTATTCATCCAGGTGCAAGTGCAAAAGACAAACGTTGGTCTTTGAAAAATTTTGCGACTGTTGCTGATGCAATTGCTGCTCGTGGCTGGGAAATAGTACTGACAGGTACAACAACAGAGGTATATTTAACACAGAAATTAGCAGACATGATGCGTTTTGAACCAATTAATTTGGCAGGACAAACTAACTTGGGTGAAATGGCAGCCCTTTTAAGTAGGGCTAGTTTACTAGTTTGTAATGATACTGGTGTGTCCCATTTAGCAGCTGGCTTACGAGTAAAAAGTGTTGTTATCTTTAGCAATTCATCGCCACATCGTTGGGCACCTTTAGACCGTGAGATTCACCGCTCCCTAAGTTCTAGCTCATCTACTGACGTTTCTTGTGAAATGGTAATTGCTCAGGCAGGAGACTTGCTACAAAAGGAGGTTTCAAATGTTACCTAAACAAGAAGTTCAACGAGTGTTAGCTATCCAAATTGGTAGTCAGCAAGATGTAATCCAAACAATTCCAGCCTTAGAAAAATTACGCTATTCAGCACCAAATGCAGTCATCACTTTAATGGTTTCTCCTAGTGTTAAGCAATTAAGTAATATACGTTGGGTTGATAATGTATTGGTATACGAAGATGCTGAGAACAGGTTTAAAAATTCTGAATGTGAATTAGCTTTGATCGAAAAACTGCGTCTGTCTGCTTTTGATGCAGCAGTAATTTTTACAAATTCTGGAGAATCACCTTACGCTCTAGCTTACAGTTGCTATTTGGCAGGAATTCCAATTCGTGTTGGTGATTCCCAAGAATTTGGGGGAGGTGTTTTGTCTCACGCATTAGACGCGGAGCGGTTTTCTGTAGGGTAGGCGCAGAGAAAGCTGAATCAGTAATATTCATAAATTTATACATTTTGAATTATGCGACCTTTACGTATCCTAACTTGGCATATACATGGTAGTTATTTATACTATTTAACTCAGAGTCAGCATCATTTTTATTTACCTGTGAAACCGGGACGACCTGAAGGGTATGGTGGTCGTGCGGGTAGTTTTTCTTGGTCGGATAATGTTTATGATGTTCCGGCGTCGGAAGTTAAGAATCTGGAATTCGATTGCATTTTGTTTCAGTCAAAACGGAATTATCTAGAAGACCAGTTTGAGATTCTCTCCCAATCACAGCAGCAACTTCCACGAATTTATTTGGAACATGATCCACCGCGAGAAAATCCAACTAACACGCACCATCTTGTAGATGACCCAAATGTATTGCTGGTTCATGTGACGCACTTCAACCAGTTAATGTGGGATAGTAATCGTACTCCTACTTGTGTAATTGAACACGGTGTAGTTGTACCAGAAGGCATTGGCTATACAGGTGAATTGGAAAAGGGACTGGTAGTTGTAAATGGTTTGCGATCGCGTGGTCGTCGTTTGGGTACTGATATATTTGCACAGGTTCGTCAGGAAATACCTCTGGATTTGGTAGGTATGGGTTCAGAAGAACTGGATGGACTTGGTGACATACCACATTACAAGTTGCCAGCTTTTGCTTCACGTTACCGCTTTTTCTTTAATCCCATCCGTTATACAAGTTTAGGGCTGGCTGTATGTGAAGCCATGATGATCGGTTTACCAATCATTGGATTGGCAACTACTGAAATGGTAACGGTTGTAGAAAACGGAGTTTCTGGCTATGTGGATACAGATATAGAAAAGTTGATTTTGAGAATGCACTCACTTTTAAATGACCAAGCTCAGGCTCAAAAGCTTAGTAAGGGTGCAAGCGAAACGGCTCTAAAACGCTTTAATATTCAACGTTTTATAAATGATTGGGATAAAACATTCAAATCTGTTAGCTAAGGGGGCGTGCAAATAACAAATGACTAAATCCATTGCTCTGATTAGCGAACACGCTTCACCACTGGGCACTTTTGGCGGTGTAGATAGTGGTGGTCAAAATGTTTATGTAGGACAGTTAGCTAAACATTTAACTAGTATAGGATACAAAGTTGATGTTTTTACTCGACGCGACAGCAACGAACTACCAGAAATCATTCACTGGGTAGATGGTGTGCGGATTATTAATGTGAGCGCAGGTCCTGCTAAATATGTACGTAAAGAAGACCTGCTACCATACATGGAGGAATTTACTACTTATGTATTGAATTTTTGTAAGGATGATAGTTTAATCAGAAAATACGATTTAATTCATGCAAATTTCTGGATGTCAGCACTGGTAGCAGCAGAAATTAAGCGAATTTTAGGTATACCTTTTGTTGTGACATTTCATGCTCTCGGTCGTGTGCGTCGCTGTTGGCAAGGTGATGCAGATGAATTTCCAGATGAGCGTTTTGCTATTGAAGACCGAATTGTTCGTGAAGCTAACCACGTCATTGCTGAATGTCCTCAAGATGAACAAGATTTGTTAAGTCTTTATAAAGCTAAGCAAGAGAAAATTACAATTATTCCCTGTGGCTTTGATAAAGCTGAGTTTTGGCAAGTGGAAAAAGCTAAAGCCCGTCAGATGCTTGGTTTTCCTAGTGATGAAAATCTGATCCTGCAGTTGGGGCGTTTAGTACCGCGTAAAGGTGTTGATACAGTGATTAGAGCTTTTGGATGTTTGCTGAGACAGTATGACATTCAAACAAGGCTTTTGATTGTTGGTGGTGAATCAGAAGAACCAGACCCCCTCACCCCAGAAATCGCTCGTTTGCAAGCGATCGCTGAAGATGAAGGTGTCTTGTGTAAAGTAACTTTTACTGGGCGTCGCCATCGGGAATTACTTAAATATTATTACAGTGCAGCGGATGTATTTATCACAACACCTCTTTATGAGCCATTTGGAATCACACCCGTAGAAGCTATGGCTTGTGGAACGCCTGTGATTGGTTCTAATGTTGGTGGCATTAAATTTACGGTCAAAGACGGTGAAACAGGATATCTTGTACCAGCCAATGATCCTGATGCGATCGCAGAACGCATTGCTTACTTATACAAACATCCCCAAGTCCTCCATAATTTGGGAAATCAAGCAATACAACGCGCTCACGAGATGTTTACCTGGAGACAAGTAGCTAATGCCGTTGCTGTTTTGTATGAGAAAGTTTTGGATACAACACAAAAATATTGGGTAAGGAAAGCAACAAAAGAATGGCTCCAACCCCAGAAAGTATCTTTTGACCATACACTTAGAAACAGTAACAGTAATCTCTTAACAATTTCTCAAATTGATAAAAAAGATTGTCAAACATTTACCTCTCTCCTTAACCAAATAGATAAAAACTTTCTCGCGGCGATCGCAGTTATGGAGAAATCAAGAGCGATTGCACCTGCAATTGCGGAAGTTGCAGAAGCAATTAGCACTTGTTTTACCAATGGAGGTAAGATACTAGTCTGCGGTAACGGTGGTAGTGCAGCAGATTCTCAACATTTTGCCGCAGAATTTGTAGGTAAATTTCGCTGTTCTCATCGGCAAGGACTTCCTGTAATCGCGTTAACTGCGGATTCTTCTTTTTTAAGTGCTTGGGCTAATGATGTTGGATATGAGTATGTTTTTTCTCGTCAGGTAGAAACTTTTGCCCAACCGGGAGATTTATTGCTAGGTATCAGCACTAGTGGGCGATCGCGCAATTTGATTGAAGCGTTCAAAACTGCAAGACAAGCCCGAATTCAGTGTATTGCCTTACTAGGTGGTGATGGTGGTGAATTGCGACATCTTACAGATTTAGCAGTAATTGTTCCTGCAACTGATACCCAACGCATTCAGGAAGTGCAGCATATCGTACTGCATATTTTGTGTGAGTTAGTTGAGGAGCAACTACGAGAAATTTCTCAGAAAGAAGCTGTAAATAGCTACATACAGTACACATAATAAGACAAGGAAAAATAACTATGGAAGAACTCAAAAACAAAGTAGTATTGGTAACTGGAGGCGGACGCGGGTTAGGTGAAGCCGTTTGTCACAATTTAGCAAATTCTGGTGCTAGCGTTGTTGTAGCTGATATTCGAGATGAATTAGCACAAAAAGTGGCTGGTGAAATTCAAGGTAATGGCTTGCAAGCCATGCCACTAGTGATAGATGTTACCGATGAAGTACAAGCAGAAACTGCTATTAAAAAGATTATTTCCCAGTACGGTCGTCTAGATGCTTTAATTAACAGCGCAGGGACAGACGTAACTCTCTCAATTGAAGAGTTAGAAATTAAAGATTGGCAGAGAATTATTGAAGTTAATCTTAGCGCTCCCTTTATTTTGTCAAAATTCGTTTTACCTGTGATGAAAAAACAGGGTAGCGGCAACATTATCAACATATGTTCCACAGCAGCAAAGCGGGCTTGGGCTAATGCTTCCGCTTATCATGCCAGTAAGTGGGGACTTTTGGGCTTTAGTCATGCTTTGCACGTAGAAGCACGTCCATACAATATTAAGGTGACAGCTTTAATTGCTGGTGGAATGCAAACACCATTTTTGCTAGATAGATTTCCAGATATTGATGTTAGTAAGTTGCAAGATCCTAAAAATGTTGCTCAAACCATTCGGTTTTTACTATTAACACCAGAAGGAACAGTTATTCCCGAAATGATGGTAATACCAATGGGTGAAAGTTCTTGGCCGTAGGGAGTAGGGAGTAGCTTAACTGTTTTATCCACACCGCACTTCGCACACCCCACACCCAGCACCCAGCACCCCGCACCTCGCACCCCACAAACCAATGACCAACCAAGCAGTCTTTTTGGATAAAGATGGAACTCTTATTAAAGATGTGCCGTATAATGTTAACCCTGACTTAATTGAACTAACATTGGGTGCAATTGAGGGATTACAGCTACTCCAAAAACTGGGTTACAAATTGATTGTAATCAGCAATCAATCTGGTGTAGCACGGGGTTATTTTCCCGAATCTAAGTTAGTAGGAGTTCAAGAACACTTATGCAAACTTTTTTTAGAGCAAGGTGTTAAGTTAGATGGTTTTTACTACTGTCCTCATCATCCAGATGGTGCGATCGCAGAATACGCGATTACCTGTGACTGTCGTAAACCTGAACCAGGGTTAATTTTGCGTGCTGCTTGCGAACATAATATTAATTTGCTTTCTTCTTGGTTTATCGGTGACATCCTTAATGATGTGGAAGCAGGTCATCGCGCTGGATGTCAAACGATTTTAATTGACAATGGCAATGAAACTGAGTGGCAATTATCTCCTATGAGAATTCCCCACTTCGTCGTTAATGATTTAGCGATCGCAGCACAAATGATTGCAAGTTCTGAAAAATAATTTATGAATTATCAATTTAATCAAGCTAATCAGATATCGCACTTAGATTGGTTATTGGAAGCAATTGCTAATCTGAATATCATTGTTATCGGTGACGCAATCCTTGATGGTTATTTGCAAGGATTTAGCGATCGCCTTTGTCGAGAAGCTCCAGTACCAGTTGTTAATGTCACCAAAAAGGAATATGTTCCTGGTGGTGCAGCCAATACTGCTGTTAATGTCCGCTCCCTTGGTGCTGAGGTGACATTTCTATCAGTAATTGGGGATGATTGGGACGGTTCTTTACTACGGCAAACACTAGAAGAGCGTAATGTTTCTACACAATATCTAATTACTCAATTAGGTAGGCAAACCCTAGTTAAACAACGGGTAACCGCATCTTCCCAAATGTTAGTAAGATTTGATTCTGGTACTATAGATGCCGTTAGTGGAAATACAGAGCAGGCATTGATTGATCAACTAGCGTTGAGATATCCAGAATGTGATGCGGTGATAGTATCTGATTATGGCTATGGGATTTTGACACCCAGAGTGATTGAAGCAATATCTCAGCTACAAGCTCGCCATAACCAAGTTTTAGTCGTTGATGCGAAAAATCTCACTGCTTACCGTCATCTTGGTCTTACCGCAGTTAAACCAAACTATGAACAGGTTCTCAAACTATTAAATATCCCTACTTATAAAGAAAGTAGTGATATTAAATCTCGTGTTGACCAAATTACATCGTTGGGAGACGAAATACTTAACATTACACAGGCAAAAATTGCTGCCGTCACCTTGGATACTGAAGGCGGTATTATTTTTGAGCGTGGTAACAAGCCCCATCTAACTTATACCCAACCTACTATGCAATCTCGTACTGCAGGCGCTGGAGATACATTTACTAGTGCCCTTACCGTTGCTCTTGCAGCTGGTGCGACAACACCACTAGCAGCTGATTTCGCTGCTACTGCTGCTTCTGTAGTTGTGAAAAAAGATGGCACAACCGCTTGCTCTGCGATCGAACTACGTAAGCTTTTAAATAAAGAACCGCAAGAATACAAAGATGTGGAGTTATCAAAAATCTCTCCATTGGAAACACCACCTCAAAAATACGTCTTTGGTCTTAATCAACTTCTCGCCCTTGTTACTTCTTACCGCAAAGCTGGACGCAAAATTGTTTTCACCAATGGGTGCTTTGACATCCTCCATGCTGGACACGTTTCTTATCTAAATTCCGCTAGAACATTGGGCGATATTTTAATAGTTGGCTTAAATTCCGACGATAGTATCCGGCGTCTCAAAGGTTCAACTCGCCCGATTAATACTCTAGAAGACCGGATCCAAGTTCTGAGCGGACTTGCTTGTGTTGACCATTTAATTGCTTTTGAAGAAGACACTCCAAGCAACTTGATTCGCATAGTCCGCCCTGATATCTTTGTCAAAGGTGGAAATTATACAAAAGAAACATTGCCAGAAGCACCTTTAGTAGAAGAATTGGGTGGAGAGGTAAGATTGCTCAATTTTGTCGAAAACCGCTCTACCACTAGCATAATTGAACGTATTCGTGAACTATCGAAAACATGATGACTTGGGAATCTGCTGAGAATATTTTGTGCATCCGACTAGACACTATTGGTGATGTCTTAATGACTACACCTGCAATTCGTGCTTTAAAAGTATCAAATCCTCGCCGTCGGATTACCCTGCTCACTTCGTCATCGGGTGCAGCAGCAGCCTCACTTGTAACAGAAATTGATCAAGTCATAATTTACGACGCACCTTGGTTAAAAGCAACAGCACCACGACTAAATAGCCAACCGGAATATGAAATGATTGAAAAACTGCGGTCTTTAAAGTTTGATGGTGCTGTTATTTTCACTGTCTACAGTCAAAATCCTTTACCTTCAGCATTTCTATGTTATTTAGCAGATATTCCCCTGCGGTTAGCTCATTGCCGTGAAAACCCTTACCAATTGCTAACAGATTGTATAAAAGAATTAGAGCCAGAAAAGTTGATACGTCATGAAGTACAGCGTCAACTCGATTTAGTTAGTACAATCGGATGCTACATTGATGATCAAAGATTATCATTGGATGTTTCAGAAGAAGCTTTAGCTATTGTAGAGAAAATTCTTCAAAAATTAGGTATTAATCAAAATCGTCCTTGGATAGTGATTCATCCCGGTGCAACAGCTGCTTCACGACGCTACCCACCAGAAAAATTTGCTTTAGTAGCCAAAACTCTACTAGATATGGGTATCCAACTAATTTTTACAGGTACTGAATCAGAACAAGAACTGGTAACATCCATTCAAAAAGAAATAATAAATAGGAATCTCTTAAGAAACACAGGGAATAGGGACGATAAAGAAGAGTTTTTTCCATTATTTACGAGTGCGGCAGATTGCGATCGTGATAGGCTCATTGATAAACCCTCTGTTGAGTATGCTACTAAGCCTATTACCATTCATTCACTTGTAGGATGTTTAAATCTTAGTGAACTAGCGGCACTTTTAAAACTTTCTTGGCTACTGATTTCTAATAATACTGGCCCAGTTCATATTGCGGCTGCTGTTGGTACACCAGTTGTAGATTTATACGCTCTTACCAATCCTCAGCATACTCCTTGGAATGTTCCCCATCGCGTTTTGTTTCACGATGTTCCTTGTAAATATTGTTATAAAAGTATCTGTCCTGAAGGACATCACAATTGTTTACGTCTTGTGACACCAGAGTCTGTAGTTAGTGCAGCTTGGGAATTGTTGCATCTGGTAAGAAAGGAGTTCAAAATTGATTCAGTTTCAAAAGCATTCTAATCTGCCAACCCGACAGGGACTGTCTAATAGCTAAAGTCCTCTTTAGAGGACTGTTAGAAAATATTTGTTGAGGTTGAATTAGCTACTAATAATTTTTAGATTTACTTAATTTATTTGCACTAATGACTGTTGATATTCTCATTCCTACTTATAATCGTCCAGGGGCTTTAGCTGTTACTCTCACTAGTTTAGTAGCCCAAAGTTACCGCAATTTTCGTGTCGTTATTTCTGACCAAACAGAAGATAGTAATGTAGAAAATCGTGAAGTTGAAGCAGTTATACGAGTGCTTCGCGCTCACGATCATCAGGTGGAATTTTACAAACACTTACCTCGACGAGGTATAGCCGAACAGCGACAGTTTCTACTCGACCAAGCAACAGCTCCTTATGTTCTATTCCTTGATGATGATTTAATTTTAGAAGCTTACGTAGTTGAACAAATGCTCGCAGCTATTAAAGAAGAAGGCTGTGGTTTTGTTGGTAGTGCAGTTATCGGACTTAGTTTCATTAATGATATCCGTCCCCATGAGCAAAAAATTGATTTTTGGCATGGACAAGTCCAACCGGAAATTGTCAAACCTGATACACCTGAGTGGGAACGGTGGCTTTTACATAACGCAGCTAATCTCTATCATGTTCAAAAAAATTTGGCTTTAACTCCACAACAGCAGCGTAAGTACCACGTTGCGTGGGTAGGTGGTTGTGTGATGTATGATACGGCTAAAATTCGTAATATTGGTGGTTTCTCGTTTTGGAGTCAACTTCCGAAAGAACATTGTGGTGAAGATGTGTTAGTGCAACAACGAATGATGGCTTTATACGGAGGTTGTGGAATCATTCCATCTGGTGTGTATCATCAAGAATTGCCGACAACAATTGTTAATCGTGATGTACCTGCGGATAAATATGTAGTCCTAAAGAGTAAAAGTAATAATTAAGAAGGTAAAAGAAAATCCTTGCCTGTAAGCGTTCCAATTGTATGCGTAAAATTTTATTTGTCGAACTACTAGGTGGGATTGGTGATGTTTTAATCGCCCTAAATGCTATACAAGCACTTTCACGTTCTCATTCAAATGCTGAAGTTACAGTTTTAACTTTCTTGCCAGGAGGTGAATTACTAGAAACAGATGCACTTATTAACCGCGTTGTCTATGCTCAATCTGGGAAGGCAAAACAATCGCTTGTTGATTTGTTGAATAATGAAACTTTTGATTTAATTGTCTCAGATACGAACTACGACGATATTGATCAAGTTATTCAAAATAGTCATGCTTCACGGACAGTAACGAATTTGTGGCGCCAACCTCCAGCTAATGAACGGGTAGGCGATCGCTTTCTGAAAATCTTGTTAGCAGAAGGTTTAGTTAATCCAGATTATGTGAAACCAGCACAACTTCATCTGACTTCCAATGAACTAAATCAAGCACAAAAGCTATTTGATAATGTCCACCGTCCTCTCATCTTTTTCTGTCCAGATGCGGGAATGTCGATTAAACGTTGGTCAGAAGCCAACTTCATTACTTTAGGTCAACTTTTACAGCAGCGTTGGAACGCTACGATTATTGTCCCAGTGGGTTCTGATTTAAACCAAGCAGTAAATATTGTCCAAGGAATTGGCGGTCAAGTACAAACCTTACCTCGTGGGAAATTACGGAATTTGGCAGCAGCTTTAACTTTGGCTGATTTGGTAGTAGGTGCTGACACTGGCCCAGCCCGAATTGCTGCCGCATTGAATGTGCCAACAATTACTTTATTTGGCCCTTCTTGGTATGGACGTTATGGGCAAGCGTTGCCTCATATCAATTTGCAAGGATATCCAGATTGCCAAGAACGTAATATTAATAACTTCACTGCTCAGCAATGTTGGTACAGTGGGTTTTGTCCTTTAGATAAAGGTTGGCAAAGTTGTATGGAAGAAATTTCAGTTGATCAGGTTAAAGACGCTGTGGAGAAGGTATTAAATCGTAAGCAATTAGATCCCCTACTTACAATCGGGGATCTGGACACTATTAACTACTAAGTAGGTTGGCTCAAATAAACCTAACTAAGTAGTCATGCAAAATAAATTATCTAATTGAGAGAGGGAACTCTTAACAGTGCTGGAATACAGCCATTTCATCTGCTTGAAAAAATATATAAATATTTATGTCTATGTACTTATGTAACGGATATGTAAAATCCCTGAAACCCTCTTTCCTACTCCCTATTGCCTACTCCCTACTCCCCAACCTCAACGATAATTTTTCCCGCCCACCTACTTAACTAATGACTAATTTTCATAAAATTTTAGTGATGCGCCTTGATAATATTGGCGATGTTATTATGACTAGTCCAGTTCTACAGGCAATTAAAGAAAATTTCCCCGACTCTCATTTGACGTTGATGGCAAGTTCAGGGGGAGCGCAAGCAGCAAGTTTATTACCTTGGATAGATGAAGTTATATCATGGCGAGTGCTGTGGCAGGATTTGGGAAAGTTAGATTTTGACCCAAATCGAGAGTGGGAATTAATCAGGATTTTACAAGCAGGTAAGTTTGATGCAGTAATTATTTTGACAAGCTTTAGTCAGAGTCCTTACCCAGCAGCTTTTTTGTGTTATTTAGCTGGTATACCTTCTAGGTGGGGAGAATCAAAGGAATTTTGTGAAGGTTTATTAACGCTCTCAGTACCACCTGCACCTGATGAAATTCATCAAGTCGAGCGAAATTTACGATTAATTGAAACTGCTGGTTTGGAAGTAAGCGATCGCAGTCTTAGCATTGAAATTCCTGAAACTGCTCAACAAGAAGCTTTAACTTTACTGCAAAATTCCCAATCTCCATATCTCTTACTTAATCCTTGGACAAGTTGCCAATCCCGTAATTACGATTCCCAACGCTTTGCAATTGCTGCTTATCAACTTGCGAAAGAAACACAAATGTCTGTATTAGTGACAGGTGTGGAGAAAGACCGGGACAAAAGTGAAGCTTTACTGGAGATTCTGGGTGACTGTGCAATTGACTTAATTGGTAAAACAACTCTACCTCAACTTGCAGCATTAATCGCTAACGCTAAATTAGTGCTAACTAACAATACATCAACAATGCATATAGCCGATGCTACTCGTACACCTACTATTGTAATGTTCGCTGGAACTGAACTTGAGTCACAATGGGAACCACGCAACGGCTATTCCCGTTTGTTGCGTCGCTCTACTACGTGTAGCCCATGCTATGCGTTTACCTGTCCTTACAATTTAGAATGTTTGGATATTTCACCAGAGGAAGTAGTAACTGCTGGGCTGGATTTGTTAGAAACTTTTAAATCACCCACTATTAACTCTAACTAAAGAATGAATTTACTTGACAAATTCTAACTAGAAAACCTCTGCCTAGAGAAAGATATAGCTGATAAGCCAGATGAAGTAAAAATGGAATGCACTGGTCTGTTGGAAATTGTATCCGATGAAACTAAATTATTTTACGAAACAGCTTTCGATTGTAGGACGCTTTTTAGCTACATCTCTATTTTGTGTGTCAGCGATCGCCTTTGTGTGGCAAGGTGCGTTTTTATCTAACACTGTGGCAATGGCGAGTCCTGCTGTAAACTTGATTGCATCCAAAGATGCAGGAGATGCGATTCAAGAGAAAACTAGTGAAGGTGCAGGAAAAGCCAAGAATTTTATCCGAGATACAGCAGATAAAGTTGAGGAAACTGCAAGGAAAAATGCAAAGCGAGTTGAGCGAGCAACCGATGACAATGATAGTTTTATTGAGCGCAAAGCAAAAGAAGATGCAGCTACAATTCAGAAAAGAGCAGAGGAAGATGCAGCTCGGACTCAGAAAGCAGTAGATAAGTCAAAGAATGCTGTTGAACGCGCTGTTGATAATGTCAAGGATGCTTTTAACTAAGAACGTCAATTCTGCGCTGTTGTAGAGACAACCCGATGGGTTGTCTCTTTGAGGTTTTAATAGCTAACAAAATATATTAAAATCAGACACCGACCGAATTTAATTATGCGTTGTCTGAAAGCGTTGGTAGGGGCACACCCTTACGCCATTTTTGGAGATGTCTATTACAGATATTCTTTAAAACTGCATAAGTTAATTTTGCTTGCATTTATATAGATACTTTGTATTACTTAAGAACAGTACTTTTTTATCTATCTTGAGATAGATTTATTTATTTTTTACTCTCTCTTAGTAGATTTTGATCATCAGTTATGCAAAAATGATATTTATACACAGATAACATTTTATGTGTTAGTAGAACAATAGTATTAATAAAGTTTATAAGAGGTTTAAGATTAGAATTGTGAAGAAGTGTATTCAAGCTCTTAAAGAGTTATTGTTTAGCAGAGAACAAACTTAAATGTCAAGAGATATATTGTTTGATTTATATCTTAACATTATAGATTAATAAAAAATATGATTCAAATTTTTGATACTGTTTTTGTCTAGTTTGATGTAATAAATATTTGTTTTCCTTAATTTATGGAAACTATAATAGGTGCGCTTATTTCGACTGCCGGAGTTATAATAGCAGCTTGGATTCAAGGTTATTATAGTAGTAAAAATAACAAGAATTCAAATAACTCTTCTAGTCCAAATCAATCAGAATCACAACAACACCAATCACAAATAGACTCTTATAAGTCAAACCAAGTATCTTCAAATAGTGGAATAATTCGTATTTTAACAAGGTAGCTTGCTGCTATTATTGGTTTAGTTTGGCAGTTTATTTTTATTTCTTTACTTAGACATATAGTTTCTAATCCTTATTATGGAAACGAAACATTGTCGGCTTTAATAACTTTGTCTAATTTAGCTTGGTTTATATGTTGGTTTATTCCTTGTATCAATTTAGCCTCTGGAACAAGAAAGCTAGGTTTTAATTTGGGTATTATTGGAAATCTTTTTGCAACTTTTGCACTGCTTACTTCCCCTGGCTATAATGTTGCTTCAGGTACAATTCCTTTTATTTTTTTTACATGGATAGTTTTATTTATCATATATTTTTTATATAAATTTTCCTCCAGTAAGAAGCGTAGAGGATAAACGTACCTTATTAAAATTAGTAAGTGACTAGTAATAGTGCTTAGAGAAGGATTATTAAGATAGTTAATGAGGTTTTGTGCTATAAAAATTGACTAGAAATTAACTATTAATTGACCTATTTTTGGTCTAGAAAGTGAGCAGTTAGTTAAGACAAACTCTAAGTGTCGTTAATAAATTTGGTGTTTGTCATGAAAACTTTTTATGCTGCGGCATTAGTATCCATCCTAGGAGCATATGCCGTTCCAGCCCAAGCACTGGTAGTGAGTGATACAAGTCTTGAATTAGTTCCATCAACTTATAACTTGCAAAAGCGTTTTTAAAAGGTTTGAAGTGTATCTGAAAATAAGTATTTAGTTTAACTTTAACTTGTTAAGAAATTATGTAAGACTAACAGAAACATTTGCTACCATTGTATTTAAGCATGAAGATAAGTAATGCATAATACTAAGCACCCTATTAAAAATCAATTATCATTATTTGTGCTACTGATTATGACGGTTGGGAGTTTGCTATCTGGCTGTCTTGGTAGAAGTTATCAGCGTGCCTACGACCATTACTGGACTCATGGGTGTATGACGCCTAACGGCAAGAAGTGTTGACTTTTTAAGCGATAACTCAGTTATTGTTATGACTTCAACACGCGCTGCAATGCGACTGAAATCAACAGATGGTAGTGAAATTTGGCAACGCAAATTTAGCACTCAACAATAACTCTTGTCAATAACTATAAATTTGAGTACATAATTTGGCGATCGCTATTATCTTCACATACATTGATTTTCTTTTGCCGACCTACTTAAACAAAATATGTAATACTAAAAGGAAATTCTGATTTAGTATCAAAAGCATGAGAATTACATCTGAAGGGCAAGTAACTATCCCCGTAGAAATACGAGAAAAATTAGGACTTGTACCCGACACAGAAGTAGAATTTGAAGTTATTGGAGATGCGGTTTACTTAAAAAAAGCCAAAGTCAACTCCAATCCTGGTAAAAGCATAATAGAAATGATACGAGGTAAAGCAACAGTAAAAATGACTACTGATGAAATAATGACCCTCACCAGACAAGACGGATGAAAGAAATACTCGTTGACAGCAACATTATTCTCGATATTGTCACAGAAGATCCAAATTGGTTTGATTGGTCAGCAGGTAAACTGGATGAGTATGCACAACAAACTCAACTTAACATTAACTCCATTATTTATGCAGAAGTATCAATTGGTTTTGAAAAGATAGAAGAATTAGAAGCTATCTTACCTATAAATTTTTTTCACCGTTTAGATTTACCTTGGGAAGCAGCGTTTTTGGCGGGAAAATGCTTTCTGCAATATCGTCAAAAAGGTGGAACTAAGCGATCGCCGTTACCTGATTTTTATATCGGCGCTCATGCAGCAATTAGGGAAATGATGCTTTTAACCAGAGATGTGAATCGCTACAGCACTTATTTTCCTACTTTAGAACTGATAGTTCCAGAATCTTAATAATTACATTACTGGTGTGGCAAGGCTAAAATGGTGCGTTATAATTTCTCAATTATCCCAACAATCCCGCCCGGAATTTAAATTCCGGTCTAATAAGCTAAAGTCCATGAGGCACAGTTATATTACCTCGTAGGGAACGTCCGAAATATTGCGGGTGAATGAAAAATCCTACTGATGTTTCCTACCAGTGTACCTCATTAAGTTGAAAACCGCTGTAAGTTCTAATTTTAAATAAATTTCACAATTTATGACTCGTGTTGCTATTATTACTGGCACATACAAACCTCAGTTTTGTGGTGTTGCTCACTATACCTCTAAATTGCGGGATACCTTGAAACAGCATGAGATGGAATCAGTCGTCCTTACTACTCATGCAGCTGCTACAGAGGCTGGTGAATCGAGTGTCACAGGTGCGGTAAATAACTGGGGATTTGCTGATTTGGTATCTTTAGTAAAAGCAGTATACTCAAGCAATGCTGACATCCTACATATCCAACACGCTGCCGGAACTTACGGTTTCGAGCGTGCTATCTTTTTTCTACCACTACTTTTAAAAGCTACAGGTTATAGCAAGCCGATAATTATCACTGTACATGAATATGGTTGGTGGGAATGGCAGCCTAAAGGCATACCACCAAAATTTGTGGAATGGCTAAAGGTGTGGGGACAAAATCATGGTTGGTGGGATAGAGAAGATGGGTTTTTACTTACTTTGAGTGATGCAATTATTACAACGAATGCTGAAGCAGAAAAAGTAATTTGTGAGCGCTTACCGCAATTGCAACAACGTATTTTTAGCATTCCTATTGCTGCAAATGTTGAGTTTACCCCTATTGACCGAACTACAGCACGTGAGCAACTAGGTCAAATTTGCTCTTGGGTAGATGCAACAGTGATTGTCTTTTTTGGTTTTCTTCACCCAGTCAAAGGAATCGAAACACTTTTAACCGCATTTCAAAAAGTGTTGATAACTCACCCGGAAGCGCGACTATTACTAGTTGGGGGTGTGGAAAGTTTAGCTTTGCGCTCTGATGAAGCACAGCGTTACTGGGATAAACTCCATAATTTGGCAAAAGAGTTGAATTTAAACAACAAAGTACATTTTACAGGCTATTTAGATCCTGCAACTGCGTCAGAATATCTTGCTGGTGCTGATATTGGAATTTTACCTTTTAACCACGGATTAACGATGAAAAGTGGTTCACTTCTAACTTTGTTGGCTCATGGTTTACCAGTTATTGGCACACAACATAGTATACCTTTACCAGAGGAGATGAAAGTTCAGTTAGTACCTCCTCGTAATTCAGACGCTTTAGCAGATGCTATTTGCCAATTACTTAACCAGCCAGAACGACGTAGCTATTTGGGTGAAACGGGTCGTGCTTTTGTGGAAAAATTTAGTTGGTCGAACATTGCGCGATCGCACCTCCAAATTTATTCTTTAGGTTGTGGGATGAATAATCTTGGACGCTGCGGTGATTTGATTAACTCAGACCATAATTGTTCGTAACGTTTAACCATGACATCAACTGTAAAATTACGTTGTGCTACCTCTAAACCGCGTTGACCAAGCTGATGACGCAGTGCTGGATTATCTCGTAATTTTTGCAGTGCAGTAGCAAGTCCTGCAATGTCATCCTTATCTACTAATAACCCGGTTTCACCGTCAATAACTGCTTCCGCAACACTACCTACACGAGTCGCAACTACAGGAAGTCCAGTAAGCATTGCTTCCACAATTGCTAGGGGGAAACCTTCCGACCGTGAGGGCATGGCAAAGATGTCAAATTGTGGTAGATAACTATGAGGATTATTTACCCATCCGAGAAGTGAAAGGCGATCGCTCACTCCCAAATCGGAAGCGAGATTCTCCAAAGCTGCACGTTGACTACCTTCACCTAAGATGATAACTCGCACTCCTTCAAGTTTTGCTATTGCTCGGATTAATACATCTTGACCTTTCATGGGATCAAGTCTACCAACACAACCAATAACTAAATCCTTGTTGCTTTTATCTAAAGCTACTGAAGGTACAAAAGAGTTGCTTGGTACACAATTAGGAATAGAAATTACTGTACCGCGACCAAGGGCATAAAAGTCCTCCATTCGTCTAGCACTTGCTTCACCCACTGCTACATGAGCATCAACTCGGAGTGATAGCGCTCTAGTACACCATAGTTTGTAAGCATCTGTAGTACGTAGTGGCAATTGATCAACACGTACCACACGGGAAGAAGGTAAAGTTAGTGCAGCAAATAAACCTATGGTACACTCCCAAGGTGTACAGATATTAATATGTACTATATCAGGAGCAAGACGATGTAGTACTTGTAAGTGTGTTGGAAGTGACTTAATTCCAGTTGCTGGTAATACTACTCGCTTTGCTTGCGGTCTTTGATCAGCAACTACATCGACCACTAATTGGTTAGTACCAACTACAGTAATATCAATCTTACTAGAGACATTTTTAACTAAATGTCCAAGGCTAATTTCTGCACCTCCAATACCAGCGGAGTCTGTATATGTTAAAATATGCATATTTAATGTACAGAAAGACTCAATTTTCTTAACAATAAAGCTAAACGAATTTGTACTGCATCATCAAAGTGACGGGGTTCAAGTCCAGTTAATAATTTAACTTTATCTAATCGATAACTAAGAGTATTTCTATGAATAGAAAGACGATTAGCTGTAGAAGAAGGACAGCAATTTTCACTAAAGAAAGTATCAAGGGTAATAAGTAATTCCGGTTCATGATTCAAAGGACTTAGCAAGTAAGCAGCTAATTCCACTTTTGTGCGCTCATCCTCAATACCAATAAAAGCAGCAATTCCCAATTCATCAAGACAATGTACGCGATCGCTACCACAAAAACGATAACCCAAAGATAAAGCAATTCGTGCATCTTGATATGATTGGGCAAGTCCTTTAATTCCTGGGTGATAGCGACCGACACTAATATTTACCGACATACCTGTTTCATCTTGTAAGCGCGTTAATAGTCCTCTGGCTGCTCGTTTCAGAGCTGTCAGATTAGCCCAAGAAGAACTACACTGCTCAGGTACATCTCCACTCGAAGCCCAATTACCCAAATTTTTTGTATCACTTGCCTTAAGTATAGCTACTTCACCATCACCAATATAAGCACAAATTGTGTCATTAGGGAGATTGAAAAAGCTAACAATACTATGGATAACTAAATTTGCCCATTTCCGTATCTCTACTTCAACATTTTCCTGCTTAATCTGATGGAAAATACTATTCTTAAAAATTAAATCACTAGCATTGATTAAAATAACTGCGCGAGGTGGATGCAAATCTATTCCTAAAAGCTTACCGTAGCGAACAACAGTAGTTTCATCAATTAAGCCATGAAGTAGGTCGTAGATGAATTTATCTTTCAACTGGTCTTGGTTAAGTAACGTATCAATTACTGTGGTTTGATTAATTACTAGTTCTACAAGTTCTTGCACTAAACGAGCAGAAATTTCTTCTCCCTGAGGTTTGCAAACAATTACTTCACCTGTTCCTGTATTTAAAGATAAAGGAAGTCGCAAGTAATCCAAAGATTTTTTTTGATTAATGTAGTTAAAAGAATAATTAATATATTTGGGATTGCTACTTGCAATTACACAATTATTTTGAGCTAAAACAAAAACTTCTGCTGATAATAATTGCGCTAATCGTTCTACAACTTTTGTTGCAACTTGATGAAATTGTATATTAGTATTCAACAAAGCTTTCATATCAAATTATTTGTTAAATAAAATCACTACATTTACTTATAGATGTAAAAGAATTTTTACATCAAGGAATAGTTGCTCAGAAAGCATTTTTGGAAATTCAGAGTATAATTGAAAGAATTTAAAAATACTATAT